>VFQT010002929.1_pt1 | contig 16416 bp, 9 predicted proteins | sample 3512381 | NCBI WGS metagenome assembly VFQT01 (sample SAMN10412376, study PRJNA504923) | tailings metagenome | isolation source: Relicate 2 Philex TSF3 active mining site | place: Philippines: Tuba, Benguet | collected 2017-08-29
TCGTGCCTTTTTGGAGTAATAATCCCAATATTTTACTCAACTCCGAGTCAATGTTTGAGCTTTTCCCCACTGAGGATATGTCATTCGAGCAGAAGCTGAATGCTGTTACGCGGACTCTGGTGCTCTTGACGATTATGACCTTCCTCTATACCAAGAGCACGCACATCTTGTGGGTTGGTGCTGTTTCGGTGTTCTTTGTATATTTGCTCTTTAAGCACAAGAGTGGCGAGAAAGATGAAATTGCAAAGAAGAAGGAGGAGGGATTCCAAGAGCTCAATGCAGATGCTACAACACCTGCACAGGCGCTGTATAAAGTAGATAACCCCGTGGATGTATTCCAGAAACCGAGCGCCGGCAATCCGTTTGGCAATGTGCTGCCGACCGATTACATATATAACCCGAAACGTAAACCGGCCCCGCCCAGTGGCAATTCTAATGTCTCGGCGGATATAGTGGAGCAGGCAAAACAATTTGTGCGCAATGCCAATCCCGACCAACCGGATATTACTGAGAAGTTGTTCAAAGATTTAGGCGATGAGTATGTGTTTGAGCAGTCATTAAGACCATTTCACTCGACCGCGAGTACCACTATACCGAATGACCAGCAGTCATTTTCGGAGTTCTGCTATGGTGGGATGGTGTCGTGTAAAGAGGGGAACGCATTTGCTTGTGCCAAGGGGGTCGCCAGATACAACAACTATTAATCGTGCTTGAATAAATGCGATTTTTTGTTGATGGTATATATAGCACATTATGGCATCTTTACACTCTTATTCTTTTCACAGCAATGAGCGAATTCGCAATGATGGCACCGATAAATCCCAGAAATCCGTTATGAATACCAAGTTCAACAATTATATGATGAGCAACTATTTTAGCGAATCCAGAAGTGATGACCACGTGAATTTTGCCACTGCTCAGCCCGGGTTTATGTTCAATTCCGGTGGGATTTATGGCGCGACTGCCTCTACGGTCGATGTAGATAGTAAGTTCACTATTCAGCGAGAGAATTCGCGATCATTGGAGAAACTTTCGTTACAGACCCGACCCTTCGTGGCTGTGCCCTATTTAGGCAGAGGATCTTGTGACCCGGCATTGGAGTCGCAGTTGATGCAGGGGGATTTGGTGAGCAACAAGAAGAGTGTGTCGACAATTAGTGAGCAGTCGTTCATCAATAACCAGATGTATCCGTTGTTGGATAGTATCAAGGAGACCATCACCAATCCCAAGTATTTAGTACAAGAGGCGGCGTTGGCTGGATGGACCAGAGGAGGGTCGGCCACGCGTTCGGCGACCAAGGCGACCCATTTGCCCAGTGGAAGTGGGTATTAAACCGTCGAAGAATAAACAGCCTGGATGGTGGTATAAATTCTTCAATAATGTAAATATTTTCGGGAGATTATGTATAATAAAATATGGCAGCACCAGCATTAAACACAACAAATGAGGGAAAACTTAAAGAATACACTGATAAGCTTGAATTAGTTAAAGGAGAAGCTGCTAAAATTACAACTGATGACTTGTTTAACACCGAATTCAAGAAGCTTCCTCTAATTGTTGATTATCAACCTCATGTCGGAGGAAAGTCTCGTCACAAGAACAAGAACAATAAGAAGAACAACAAGTCTCGCCGCAGAAACCAGTCCAAGAGACAGCGCAAATAAATGTGTTGCCTCTATTATTATATAAACATAACTTGCACGTTATATTTATTTAGCACAAATGGAAGAAGTATCACATACTCCCTATGATTTCTCGATTTCAACTATTTCCTATACCGACGACTTCGAATACCGCAAAACTTTGCGTGCTCTATTCCGTATGGAGCAGAAGAACTTCACCGACGATGTTGTCCTAGATGAACAAGACATTGATGATGCCCTTATGACCAAAACTCTCGACTGGATTTTTGCAAAAACGCGGTCAAACCACCTTTTCCAAACCCTTTATACAAAAGCCGCCGGGTTTATGTTATCTGAGTCTATGGAAACCGGTCTGTGTATTTTGTTCGCCTACGACAATTTGCCATTCTTCCATCCCGTGCTATGTGACTATATGGCCGACCCCCGCGGATTTAGTGATAAAACGCAGTCGTATGCGCTATTACACGCCAAACTTTTCTCGTGATTGTGTATATTTTTGTATTGCGCAATGTCACAAAATAAAATTACTCCAATTACAGAATCGAATACACGCAAGAAAACTAGTCGCGGAGACTACGAAATGGAACAGGATTTCAATAATAAGTTCTATGATTATTACAGTAATTCCGCCAACTATTTTAATCGAGCCACCAAAACTATGTTACCTGGAAATGGATTTGTTGGTGCATCGATGTCGTCATTTGATTTAGCGAATAATGCGTGCGATATTGAATCGATGTTGAGAGGCTATGGCACGGGCAATATGGTGTATCGTGAAGCACCGATTGAGCCGGATATAAAGAAATTGCCGTCGTTAAACTTATATGATTCACAGGTGGCATATTTGCCTGATCCACTTGTGGTTCATCGAGGTCAGCGACCAATGTTTAAGTGAAATAATGGCATAATAACATAATGTTATAGAGGTATAATATAATATTATGGAGGGTATTGGGGCTGCTATTGCTGGAAATATAATTAATAATGCGGTTGCCCACATTGCGCCTCGGGTGGGCATTGCGCCTCGGGTAAGAGGTCTAAATGAACCTGCACTCTTGGCGGCGGTATTGAGAAATATGAGAGAACAACGTGTAGTCCAACCTGTGGCCCAACCTGTGACCCAACCTGTGGCCCAACCTGTGACCCAACCTGTGACCCAACCTGTGACCCAACCAAATTTAAATGTAGTAAATCAACCACAATTAACTATGGAAGGTCTTGATAAACTGATCGACACTGAAATATATTATTTATCTTTCAAAAACTTTGAATCAAAGCTTTTTTCTTTTCGTGAAGTGTTGACAAATGATATGATAGATTATTTGAATGGATTAAATCAACCTGGTACTTATAATGATGTGTCTGATGCAATAGATAAAAACTTAGTTCAATTACAAGTTGTGATACCTGCTTTACCACATTCTCAATTTTTTGTAAATAAGGTTATTAATAAAGACCTAGAAGATGTTTTAATTGAAAACAAAGGTATTAAAAAAACAATGGAAAAAATAGGTATTAAGAAAAATACAAGTTTTAGACAAAAGTATAAAAAATATTTTAGTATTTATGAAAAGCGAAAAGGAGAATATGATGAAGCAAATTGTGATGCAACAAAAATACGTGTTTTAAAGTTTGAAGAGTTCGCATATATTGATCATCATGCTGATGTGAATGAAATATTTTATGGTAATCTCAATGGTGGAGCAGAGCTCAAAGGCGGAGCACAGCTCAAAGGCGGAGCACAGCTCAAAGGCGGAGCACAGCTCAAAGGCGGAGCAATTGGTCGGCGCATTAGCGATATTCAAAAGGCATATGAAACAAATAATGTCTTTTTCTCCACTGAATCAAATATTGAAAAGATTATTACGCCAGATACATTCAACTTTACACGAAAACACAACGATTATGTGTGGTTTTTGGCCGTGTTCATATTTGATGAAAACTTACAATACTTACATTTAAAGGATCTTGAAATTAGAGACAGCAATAAGTTAAACCCGCGATTCTTTTGGAACTTCACAAAACAAATTGGATCTATCAATACATTTAGGTATTTAAGAGAGGCAAGAACAATTCGTAAAGATGTTAAGGAAGATACAATCGATTTAACTAAATCTGTGTTTAGCGATGATTATATTGGTAAAAAAACGGAGTTTAAGCCATTCAATACTCGTGAAACAATAATTGAATTTATAAATAGAATGCAATCACAAGATCCACTTCCTGATACAAAACCATATTATCCCGAAAAATATAGATTCGACACGCAAATAACACCCGATTTGGGTGTGCCATATTTGATGGTGGGTTGTTTGAATCCGGCCAAGGAGGTAGTGTTTTTTCCCGAAATTACTTGTGGGCAATACATGTTTTTGTTGGATAAAGAGGCATATAAAAATGAATTAGATTGTATTCAAAAGGAGAAAGATGAGAGGCAACCAGATATTCCTATAAATAATGATAATTATGTAGCAGCAATTATGGCAATTCAAAATGATGAAGAATCGCGTCTACTAATAGAAGAGCAAAGACATTTGGCAGAGGCACGAAGAATAGCTGACGAAGCAGAGCAAAGACATTTGGCAGAGGCACGAAGAATAGCTGACGAAGCAGAGCAAAGACATTTGGCAGAGGCACGAAGAATAGCTGACGAAGCAGAGCAAAGACGTTTGGCAGAGAAACGCAATCAAATTATTGCATTGATAACTACTATTAATCGTAGTGATGAAGAGAGGCAAGCCGAGAAACAAAGATTGACTGAGGAAGCAGAAAAGCGACAATTAGCCAATGAAACTGAAAGACAAAGATTGGTAGATCAAGAGAATCGAATCATTGCCTCTATTATGGCTATTAAAAATGATGATGAACATCAAAGATTCGATAATGAGAGGTTAATATTAGAAGAACAAAGACGCAAACAATTAGAAGAAGAACAAAAGAATCATGTGACAGCCTCTATTGTGGCTATTGAAAATAATGAAGCTGAACAACAAAGATTGGAAGCAGCAGAGAAACAAAGATTGGCAGAAGAAGCAGAGAAACAAAGATTGGCAGAAGAAGCAGCAGAGAAACAAAGATTGGCAGAAGAAGCAGAGAAACAAAGATTAATAGATCAACAGAATCGAATCATTGCCTCTATTATGGCCATTAAAAATGATGCTGAACAACGAAGATTAGTAACAGAAGAAGCAGAGAGGCTAAGATTAGCCGCAGAAGAAGCAGAAAGGCAAAGACTAGCTGATGAAGCAGAGAGACAAAGATTAATAGATCAACAAAATCGAACCATAGCATCTATTGTGGCTATTAAAAATGATGATACTGAAAAACAAAGATTAGCCGATGAAGCAGAGAGGCTAAGATTGGAAGAAGCAGAAAGACATAAATTACTAGATCAACAAAATCGAACTATTTCCTCTACTGTTTCCATAAATAAACATAATACAGAAATAGATTTGGATAGACAAAGAGAAGAAAGATTAAGAAGAGAGGCAGAAGAAGAGAGGCAACGTATTCTTATTAATTCTATCATTGCTTCGATTATTTCCCATCAACAACAATCAATGATCAAACAAGAAGAGCCAATTGAGATTCCAAAAGAAATTGAAGAATACTATGGAGGCATTGATGTCAGCTATTTCCGGGGTAATCTAAATACTACTACATTTGGATTTACCGAATTTGAACCTGGTTCTGGTGGAAAAAAAATAAAATATTTGGATAATATTGCCAATATGAGTACATTTGCAAATATGAAAAATAAACAAAAAGAACTTCAAGATGCTAATAGTAGTAAACTAACTTATAAAAATGATACATTATTACTAGAAATAATAAGCAAACAAGGAATAATAAGCAAATTAGAAAACCAAGTTATTCATTATGTCTTTAAGAATGCTTTTACAAAATATGATAATATAAATAGATCAAAATTATTTCAATTGATTTGTGGAAATGGTGGTAGTAAAATACTTGGTATTCCTAGTTTCAATCCACAAATAAAAATAAATATAACTTTATTTACAATTCAAAATAACAAGGCTATTGCAAATCCAACAAAACCAGGAAAAAGTGGCAAATTAGAATCAATAAATATAACTACACAAACAAAACAAACTGATATATATGAAATATTATTTTCATCATTATTTCGATTAAGATTTGTTAGTATTGATAATAATTGGTATTACTATATGCCAAATGGATTATATGATAGTTATAATAAGTTTATAAATAAAATAACAGATGAAAAATATTGTAATCTATTTATACCTAATATTTTGAATAATACGTTTAAAATGAGTTTTGTTAATTATATAAAACAAAAACAATTACAACAGCGCCCATTAAGCAAAACCAATCCTCCAATATTAGATAAGGTAAAATTAATACAATTAGAAACACAATTAAATAAAAAAAATCCATCAGACATACCATACACAATTGAAGGCGATAATAAAAATATTATATTACTTGATGAATTTCTTAGTTTTATTAATAACAAATCTGGTGATAAAGAAATAAAAAAAAAAGAAGAAATGTTTATCAAAATAATTAATTTTATTTGTTTCTTTGTTGGATATTTACATAATTATTCAGTTATTACAGATAATAAAGGGTTGTCACAATTAGACAATAATAATATTTATTATGACAATAATCCGGATGGATCTCGAACTCTCAAACAAAATGTGATTTTGTGTAAGGCAACTGGCAAACCGCCTGAACCAGGTGTATTATCAACACATGTCGAAGGTACATCTGGATCTGATCCGAAAATTGTTAATAGAAGAACTCTCCAAACATCTGTCAAAACACCTGTCCCAGATATTCTTGAACAACGTGAAAATCAAATAGAGAATCATAAAAAAATATTATCTACTATCGACAAGATACAAAATTTGGCAAATCCCCAAAATATTCCAACCACTATTGGTAAAGGAGAAAACCAAGAAATAAAATCTAGACGGTAAGTTAAATAATCATTAACCCTGGATTCCCATCATGCTCCGAGAACCAAAACGCCATCCTCCCATCTTCCATTATTGTGTGGCCAATACAATACTGGATTCCCACCTTTGAAAAATGGAACACATCCGACCACTCTATCGGCAGAAAATCATTTTCCCGCAGTTTGACCAACACGTGATAATAAAGCAGCGTCTTTGGTCCGTGCTCACAATAGTGAACCACACACAAATAGCATCCGTGCCTCTCACTCCATACTGGCGGTGTTGAACCCCGCACTTTCTGGAAAAGCAAATGTTCAATCGGTATCGACATTTGGATGCACAGTTGGCCACGGTCATCCAGTTCGCCAATTTCAAATGGCGCCCACTGATATATGAATCGCTGTTTCTCCTTACTCGGCAAAGGTATCCAATTCTTCTCGCACCATGTGTCTTTCGGTGGGTCCAGTATTTTGCCCGTTTCAAACATCGCCATCGATGCCGAATAATCGCCCATCATAATGCGGATTTTGCCCGATGCCGAGTAACATTTGTTCGTCGCCACATATTTGATTTGGTCTCCGTCACCACTATAAAATAATCGCACATCTTCGAGTCCCATAATAGAACGGTCATATATGGGTAAACCCAACATTCCTTCCCACATAAATTCGGGACTGTCTTTAATGGCGAGCAAATCCGGCGTCAAGTATGCTCGCAGATTCGCCGTTTCCAAATATCCGTTGGGGTGATTTATCAAATATCGCCCATATTCATCGAGTCGGTAATTCACATAGCGGATATTGATGACATGTTCATTGTCTGTGGTCTTTATATATGCCGTCGAAGATGGGTAGAATCCCGGTTTCTCCGGAAGCGTATACCGGTGAACGGGATTCGATAAACATCGCGAAAACAGATGAGAGGGGACGCGGATAATACTGTCATTGTGGTCGGCTTTATACCACGTGATATTCCAACCCACATTTATTTCGAGCCACGTCCAGAAATTGACTTCCCACGTGATTTTGCGGTATTTGTGCATAAACGCAGTAAAGTGTTCGAGATAGAGGTCGAATAAATGTGCGAACTCTTGACCGTCGCCAATCATGAATCCGCCGCAGAATCGCCAGTTGATGGAATCTACTAAATTTTCGGTGCCTTGACCCTTTTCCCAGCATCCGGGGTTGGCGATGAATCCTGGTTGCCATGGACACGATGCCATCATTTTCATATAATTGCATGACGCCGTCTTGTGGTTGAATATATGGGTGAGATTGAAGTCTATCCAGGCAAAGTGGGTCGTGTCGAATGGGTTTTCATTGACCGCATTGGCAACAAACTCAATTTTCATATTCATCAGGCAAATAAAAAGGAATGAATCTTTGACTTCGTTTCGATGACTGGGAAGGGAGTTTTCGTATTTGGCGCATACCTTGAAAGTCCACGATGATGTGTAATCGATGTCGCGTAATAAGACGTTAGAATATGTAGACCATGTAGTAGCATATGCTTCGCGGATTTCGGCATCTACATAGAGGATAATGGGAACGCCCGTTTTGGCAATATGGATAAAGTTATTTATTCGCCATTGGTGCGTTTTGTGGGGCTCTTTACAATTAATGTTGACAAAACAAGAGACATAGGTGAGGGTGGGTTTGGGTATAGCGAATAAATTGATTTTTTGATGCGAATCAATAGGCATCCGTGAATAATACATATTTTAGGGGCGTTGTGTCTAAATGTGTTTTGCGTGAAAAATATAATCTAATAGAGGGTAGGTTGCAAATACGACTATGATAATTAGCCAGGCATTAAGGGCAACAAGTACGAGTATTTCGTGGATCATTGTGTAAATAATATATGGGATCGCACATATATTGTTTTTTTTTGGATTCTAATTAGTAATCAAATTGGTTGCACCTTCGGTGCTTATGCCGAGCACAACTCGCATTCTGTCTTCGGTTCAATCGTGAATTGTTGTGCCCTATGTTTGCCCCTTCTACGCAAATAATAGATGCCCGTTTTCAGTCCCTTCGACCAACTATAAAAGTGCATCGATGTGAGCGAATTATATGTCGGGTCCTCTATCCACAAGTTCAAACTCTGGCTCTGGCAAATAAATGCTCCTCTATCCGCAGCCATATCAATAATATGTCGCATCGGGATTTCCCACACTGACTTATATCTCTGTTTCATCTCCTCCGGCAAATTATCAATATGCTGAATACTGCCCTGGTTTGCAATGATGTTGTTTTTGAGCTCCGTGTTCCACAAACCCATATCAATTAACTCGCGCATCAAATATTTGTTGGTCAATACAAACTCGCCCGCCAATGTTCGGCGACTATATATATTACTCGTGAATGGCTCAAAACACTCATTGAACCCGAGAATTTGTGAGGTGGATGCGGTGGGCATCGGGGCCAGCAACAACGAATTACGCATTCCGGTTTCGCGAATCTGGGCTTTCAGCGTTGCCCAGTCATATCGACCTGGTGTTGGTTCCACATTCCATAAATCGAATTGGAGTTTGCCTTGCGATGCGGGTGATCCGGCAAATGATGGATAGGGGCCTTGTTCAACAGCCAAGTCCGCACTGGCCTTTGTCGCACCATAATAAATGGTCTCAAATATCAGGCGATTAAGTTCGCGCGCGGCATCACTATGGTAGGCTAGCCCCATCAACAAAAACACATCGGCCAACCCCTGGACGCCAATTCCTATGGGTCGGTGGCGCATATTGGATGTGCGGGTCTTGGGTGTGGGATAATAATTGACGTCGATAACGCGATTCAGGTTTCGAGTAATGACACCGGCGACGCTGGCCAGTTTGTCGTAGTTGAAGACGCCGTTTTCCACGAATGTGGGGAGCGCAATACTCGCCAAATTACATACGGCGGTCTCGTTTTCGTCAGAGTACTCTATGATTTCGCTACATTGACCGGTTAAGATTCCATTGAAAACTCCCATATGGCGTTTTGGTTCTGTGAAACAGAATGTGTCATCCACACGATTATTATCTACCACTTCTTTGATTTTTATAAAGTGGGATGCCGAACGCTGAATTGTGGTTTCAATATTGATTTTTAATCGTTTTGGCGAGAATCCGGCTTTTATCAATACACGCAAATCAGTGGATGTGATTAATAGTCGATACAGTTCTTGTGTTTCGAACAGTTTGTGTCCGCCTTTTCCATCTGGTAAAAGACTAGTGCCAGCAGGTTTATTTGCTCTAATTTTGGGGTTAATACCACACGTTTGGAGCATTAATTTCACTTGTACCAGAAAATCTTTGTTAATAGAACCGACTTGTAATTGCTGGTTTGTTCCATTATTTGCTATTGTTCCATCTGCGTCACAATATCCCGAAAACCAGTCCATTTTGTCTTTTAATGTATGGTTCATAGGCACGAAAAACTTGTCTTCAATGTCAATTGGCAATTCTAATGATATTCTTCCGTCATTTTCACTAATAGTTCTGTATGTTATATGTTCCAATAATTCTTTCTTATTTCCGTACAAGTATATTCGGGGTTTTTTCTCGTAGCTGATTCCATTACAATAAACAGTGTCATCATATGTTTTAGTATTATTGTTGTCGGTTTCATACAGTAAATGGCACTTACAAAAATGGTGACCTTCAATCGATTTGAACTCACACTTTATTGGGTCTTGACCAGTTGTTTTACCATATGTGCCATCACCGCAAAAAAATCCGTGGGTATAAGGATACAACATCTTATTTGCTCCATCAATAATGGGATAATCGCATTTGATGATTTTATCGCCGGGTTTGAGATTCTGCGCCTCTGTTTGAATTATTTTTGAACCCGCATATTTGGCTTGTACATAAAATTTGTGATAAGGTGTGCAAGTTAGTATGGATTCATCATCGGTATGAACTTCGATTAATTTCTGGTTTTCACCCGTTTTCTTCACTTCGACTTCGCTGTATTCTTGTCCATTCCACACATTCACCTTTTTGTTTTCCAATGACTGGATTTCGATATGGCCTTTATCTGTTAATATAATGGTTTCTGGCGCAACACAGAGGTTGGAGCTCTTAATAGTCCCCACATTTTTCTGGTTTGATTTCTTATTGGCGGCGTCTTTATAGCAAATATATGGTGTTCCCGTCTCCATTTGCGCGTCGAGTATTTTGAACCAGAGTTCACGAGCTTTAACACTTATGCGTCCTTTGCCCGCTTGTTCATATCCAGTATAAAGGGCGTTGAATTCATCTCCATATACGTCGGCGAGACCTGGGCATTCATTAGGACACATCAGGGTCCACTGACCATCAGCCTTCACGCGTTCCATGAAGAGGTCGGGTACCCATAGAGCGTAGAAGAGATCGCGTGCTTTCTGTTCTTCATCACCGTGATTCTTGCGCATTTCGAGAAACATTTCGATGTCGGCGTGCCACGGCTCCAAATAGATTGCAAATGAGCCATTTCTGCGTCCACCCCCATTATGTACAATACAATTGTGAATCATATAATCGTGTTGGGTTTTCATTTGAAGGTCATATAAAGTTCCAGAGTATTCTTCGACGGTTATGCGATTAATTCGAGTCAATAGGAAGTCATTATACCTGAAAAACTTGAAAAACTGGTTCTCATCATAATCGATGCCGAGTAATTCGCATATTGCTTGGGTCTGCGGTATTTTTAAACACCACGAAATTTGTTTGTTGGTTATCACGTTTCCGGCACTTGATACATGAGTTTCGCCGATTCTGTCCCGAGTATATCCACTGGTTAACACTCCCAGTTTCAAACAAAGAAATCGAACACTTTCAATGAGATTCCTGGATGTACTGTCAAACGAAATCTCCTTATGTTTACATCCATCTGTATCGATTAAGCCTTTTAACACAAATTTTGATTTTTCAATTGGCAAGTTCAACCATTTATGGTGAGCTCGCTTGGTTTTATTGGAATCATATATGTCGCTATATCGAAAAGGCATATTTATATTTTTATGCCAATAGATTCGCGTAGTATTTTCATCTGTATTTATTCTGTATTGTATACATTTATTTTCGAAATACTTGATTGCGAAATCCAATATGTATTTTTTATTGATAGAATGGAGTGATATATAACCGGCTTGGTCGGCATTGCTCAAACATCCATCTCCCAACAAGACGCCATACATATAACAATCGTCGGCACTTATAGCGTCATTGTCTGTGCTATAACTCGGGATTTTATACACCAGCATATCATCAATTTGTAGGTCTTTGGCATCGACCCATTCAAATTGAGAAATATTTTTGTTCAGCCGATTTTCGATTACACTATAATTTAATCCCCGCGTCTGTCCAACCAGGGCATATACGGGGTGCTCCGGTGTGATTCGAAGATTGTCGATGGAATGCATGGTTTTAATATTATATATTTGTCCATCATACGGATGTTCCAATACGTTTTGAATCGTTTCTATTCCACCGGTCAAATTAAAAACTTGGGTTTCGCCATACGAACAGTTTTGGATTTCAATGGGTCCTTGTGTCGTGTATATATAGGTTTCCGGCGTTACACACTGGTCAACGTACTTGGCTGTGTTGTTGAACACGCGCAACATCGGCACAATTCCATTACTCGTGCCGTTTGTTCCCCGGATTTGGCTACCCGTTGCACGCACATTGTGGATGTGCATACCGATTCCACCCGCCCATTTACTAATAAGCGCACAGTCTTTCAGTGTATTGTAGATGCCCTCTATACTGTCTTGTTCCATCGAAATTAAAAAACACGAGCTGAGCTGTGGTCGCGGTGTGCCCGCATTAAAAAGAGTGGGAGTTGCATGTGTGAAATATTTCTGTGACATCAGGTGATATGTCTCAATTGCTGACTCAATGTCTGTGCCATGAATCCCGAGCGCAACTCGCATCCACATATGCTGAGGTCTTTCAATAATGACTCCATTTGACCGCATCAAATAAGACCTCTCAATCGTCTTGAACCCAAAATAGTCAATTAAATAGTCGCGCTTGAAGTCGATGGCGGCATTCAAGACATCCGCATTCGCATTAACTATTTCAAATATTTCGCGAGATAATAGTGGCGAATGTGAGCCATTTTTGTCCGTCGAATGATAGAGCACACTAATAACTTCTCGAAAGTCGGCGACCGTGTTTTTGTGGTGGTTCGAAACGACAATGTGAGAGGCAATGGTGCCATAATCATAATGGGTGGAAGAGAGCGCGGCGCATTGCTCGGCGGTGAGTTCATCGATTTTCGTCGTGGAAATTTTATCATACAATTGGTCGATGATTTTCATTGCGAGAGATGTGTAGTTGATTTTTACGTTTGCCTCAGTACCAATCGATTTGATTCGGTGGAGAATCTTGTCGAATGACACGATTTCCAGAGCACCACTGCGCTTAGTTACATACATCTCATCACTAGACATCGTTTTTAATATAATAGATGGGCATTTTCTAAATAGTTTGTGATGTTAATAAAAAACAGCGCGGCCTCTAACTCATATTTATATATCCAACAATTTGATGACACACCCGGTGCTAGGTTTAGGGGGACGCTTCTTCGGCAATCGGTGTTCGTGACCGGTGACGCGCTCTTTCTCAACTATTTTCCAGAAGTCGATAATCCGCGGCTCCGCCGCGGCAAACCAGTCACGATTCCGCTTCACAAGAACACAAGAGAATCGTTCGCAATACCAATATATTCGTTTATACAGAACATGTGTCTCGGCAATTTCTTGTTTTTTCTCGGCAATCCACGCCTCTATATTTTCTTTGTTGAGAGGAATATTTAGTGGCATATACACATATTTTGGCGAATTATCCACGAAATCGCGCTTTACAAAATATAGGATGACACCATTGTATAAATAATTGGGGATTCCCGCATAAAACTTGGTTTCGGCATCATCATCCGCAGTTGTTGCTGGATCCGTATATTCCTTGAACTGTGTTTCGACAAAATTGCAATCTTCGAGGTCGCACACTTCCATTTGGATTTGCATTTGAATCCAATAAGCCATTGAAGGAATACCCGTGATTTCACGATTTACCACATTCTTGATTTCGAGCATCACGCCATAATCCGGCGATTCAGGTGAAATCACGATACCATCCGGCGATGCACCTAAACAAGGGATACGTGGATGTTGAATACACCCAAATTGCCCAATTATACACTTGTTTCGATATTCGTAAATTTGCGTACTGAGAGGTTCATATTTGACACCCCAGTGAAGTGATGATTCGGTGTTTACACTTCTATAATCCGAAATATCATCAAAGCATATTTCTGGACGACATTTCTCACATATGAGACTGTTGAAGTTGGCACCAGAGCCGAAAATTTTCCAAATATTGCTGGCTGTCACCAAATTATTGCGGAAAGCATACCATTCTGGGGTGCGTTGGGCGGGTTGATATGCTGAACGTATTTTGTTGATACGTGTCTCGATATTATCTGAATATTTATGATAATGGTATTGACGAGGATTCAAATATTGCCGGCGAGAAATATTTAACCATTTTAAATATTCGCGCACCAGTTTGTCAATTTTGTGGTGAATAGAGGCATATGCTTCTTCATAATCATCAATGGTTTCATAGATATTTATAGATATACACATTTCAAAATATTCGTTGGTTGCTAGATTAACAAGATTATCGTGAAATGATGGATCGTGGTATTCTATCATATTGTGTTCTAAATAGTCGCTGATAAATATGTAGAGCTCGATTTCCAATTCATCAGTTTCGGTAGTTTGTGACATTATATATATGTTATATTAATTTGTATTGTTTAATATTTTATATATTGAACAATTCAATTTTATGAGGATGCTAGCATCCTCCACCATATGAGGATGCTAGCATCCTCATTCCTCTATTCATTTTTTGAATCTTGTTCGACAATTGGTATCGTCTTCTTCGGCGTCAGCGATTTAAGTGTACTCACTTTCTTATCTAGATTCTTCAATGTAAAAGCCCGGGTCGACGAATTAAATACAAGTCCAGGTATGCCTTGAATTATACCGGTTGCTTTGTCATATTCAACATCGCGGACCTTTGCCATTTTGTCTTTCGCCAAACATTCGCTGAAAAACTGCTTTAACCCTTTTACATCTTTTGCCGAAAATGCATTTTCACGGCCATACTTTTCAGCATAAGCGTGTAGTTTTTGAATTTTTAGTCGTTTATCTAATTTGTTCCACGGTTCTGTACTTAATGCTTTCTTCTCCAATTCAAGGAGCGAATCTATTTGGGTAAGTGATGAATTGGCCTTGTCTTCTTCTAGTGCCGCCGCCGAAATCATAAAGTTCTTGTATTTATTGAGAATCTTCGTGTCTGGCTGAGACAGTTCAGTGGGCTCTACTACTACTTCGGCACATTGCTTGAATATATTATTTATGGAGTCGGTTTCGTTTAACATAGTTTATAGGTGTTTCTTTATATTATTATGTTTAAATGTTTATATTGTTTTGTTACATTACATTATGATTATGGATACGCCACAAATTATGTGTATTCAATTGCCGGCAATAAAAGACAAATCTTTAACCAAAGAAAAATCTGTTCGTAAAGTGATGAATGAATGGAAATTAGATCCCAAATATTTAGAGCGAGAAATCCAAATGGAATGCATCATAAATATGAACAACCCGAATACAAGCGTCGAACCACAAGTGTATCAAGAGTTTCGACGCCAAGTATGTGCGAAGATTTCCGGATATAAGTCGCAAGATATGAAGAAGAATTTATACGATGAATCCAAGTTTGTGAAATTCGATGATATACTTAGACTAATGGCTCATAAGAAAATGCTGTGTTTTTATTGTCAAAAACAGGCACTTCTTTTCTACGAACATGTTCGCGACAATTGTCAGTGGACTCTCGACCGCATTGACAATAAAATGGGACATAACACCGATAATGTGGAAATTGCGTGTCTCAATTGTAATTTGCGTCGTCGCACAATGTATTACGAGAGGTATGTATTCACAAAACAAATGAGTGTCGTAAAAATGGTTGAATAGGTTTTATGCTAAATTGTTTCCCGTGAAAACAAAATAAAAAGACATCGATGCCTCTATGTATGACATCATCTGTAACTGAGAAACTCGATTATTTTATTGCGTCGCGACGTATTCCCAATATTATATTTCACGGGTCTTCTGGGTCCGGCAAACGCACTATTGTGGGGGATTTTATATACCGAATTTATCAAAATGACCGCATCCGCGTGAAAACCAATGTTATGTTTGTAAATTGCGCCCATGGCAAGGGTATCAAATTCATCCGTGAAGAACTCAAACATTTTTCGAAATCGAATGTTCAATGCAATGACAATAATTTGTTCAAAAGTATTGTCCTCTATAATGCTGATGAATTGACGATTGATGCGCAGTCCGCGTTGCGGCGTTGTATCGAATTATTTAGCCATAATACGCGATTCTTCATTGTGGTGGAAAACAAATATAAGCTTTTGAAACCGATTTTGTCGCGATTTTGCGAAATCTATGTACCCGACAATAATGTGTCCCCGTTTGCAAATATGATCCCATCATACCAGAGTTTTCATATTATTAAGAAGAATATGGTCTATAATGGACTCGATGATATTCAGCGCGAAACGGCGCATTCACGCATTGCCGAAGTTATGGGGACCGGAACCCAATATAACCATCAACAATTCATTGAAATCGCCGACCGCCTCTATGAATACGGGATTTCGTGTATTGATGTTCTCACCTATTTAGAAACGATTATAGATGCAGAGTTGATGGTAAAGTTGCGATTTTGCTATAACAAAATAAAAGGCGAGTTTCGCTCGGAG
>VFQT010002932.1_pt1 | contig 16395 bp, 7 predicted proteins | sample 3512381 | NCBI WGS metagenome assembly VFQT01 (sample SAMN10412376, study PRJNA504923) | tailings metagenome | isolation source: Relicate 2 Philex TSF3 active mining site | place: Philippines: Tuba, Benguet | collected 2017-08-29
CTGCTGAACCTTCGCGCAATCGAGCAAGCACTCGAAAATTTGAAGCGCGTACCGACCACGGAAGCGGATATTCGAATCGAGCCCGCTAGTTGCAATGATGTATCTCCCGGTTATAGTGATCTTGTGGTCGAGTGGCGACAGCGTTTTCCATTACGGTTCAACCTGTATGCCGATAACTCCGGGCTTGAATCTACGGGCCGCTATCAGGGTGGTTTAACGCTGTCGTACGACCATGCACTGACACTGAATGATCTTTTTTATGTCAGCCTCAGCCGTAGTCTGTTTGCGCAAGCACCCAGCCCGCGTGGTACCAGCAGTAATACGGTCCACTATTCGCTGCCTTTCGGGTATTGGCTGCTCGGCGCTACTGTGAGCAGTAGTCAGTATCGCCAAGCGGTAGCCAACACATTCGGTACTTTGGTTTTTAGCGGCGAGAGTGCGAATCAAGAGCTCAAGCTATCGCGCGTCTTGGCACGCGACGCAAATAGCAGGACGATCGCTTATCTGAGTGCGTGGGCGAAGCAATCGCGAAATTTTGTCGGTGACCTCGAGGTCTCGGTGCAACGGCGTCAGTCTGGTGGCTTTGAAGCAGGCCTCGCGCATCGCCAAGTATTGGGTAATTCAACGATCGATCTTAACGCAGGGTACAGGCTAGGTAGCAGCATCTTCGGGCGCTATGCACTGATTGACGAGGCTATCGAGGGCAGCACGCGTCCACGCATTCTTCACATCAGCGCACATTACAACCAACCGTTTTCCATCGCAGAGCAGCGCTTGCGCTACACGCTGGCAATGCGCGCACAACACACATCAACCTCGCTATTACCCCAAGACAGATTCAGCATCGGTAGCCGTTTCTCAGTACGCGGCTTCGACGAGCAGCGCATTCTCTCGGCTGATCGCGGCTGGCTGATACGCAATGATCTTGGCCTATCACTGGGTGGATCGGGACAAGAAGCCTATCTTGGGCTGGACTATGGCGAGGTATACGGCCGTCACAGCGAGCAACTGCTGGGTAAACATTTAGCCGGGCTGGCACTCGGCCTACGCGGTGGCGCGCATGGCATGACCTATGACCTGTTCGCTGGTCGTGCACTGTCCGCACCCAGGGCTTTCACAACGCAAGGGCTGAACCTCGGTTTCAGCCTCAGCTGGTCGTATTAACAGGGGCAACGATGCGCTTTGCCTCTGCCCCCAAACTTGATGTAATCGCCCCCGGGCTACTGCAACAGGAATGGCGTGAATCCGAAATCTTCGGCGCTGCGACCTGGTTATGGATGCAGGCCAGTACGCGACGCGAGACACCCATCAAATGGCTATCGACTTTACTGTTGCCGCCTATCGTGCACCGACAGTTTTTGCTCGCCACCGAAGGTGATCGCCCGGTGTTTTATGCGTCATGGGCAAATTTTTCTGTAGCCGCCGAACAAACCTATATCAATGGACCACATGCGGCGATCACCCATGCCGACTGGGCCAGTGGCGACCGTCAGTGGGTTATCGACTGGATCGCACCATTCGGTCACACCGCATCTATTTGGCGTCTACTACAAAGAGAACTGTTCCCAACGCATTGCATGCGCTATCTGCATCACCGCGGTATAGAGCGCGGGTCTCGTATCAAACGCTTGCGCGGTATTGCACTCAATCGCATCGAGGCTGATGCGTGGTGCGCCGCTCGTCCGATTGGCCTGAGTTCGGACCTTGGCATCGCACCCCTATCCCTCACTTCTGAATCAGAGATCGTCATATGAACCAGCGCTGCTATCGTCTTGTGTTCAACCACGCACGTGGCTTGTTGATGGCCGTTGCCGAGACGGCATGCAGCCATGGTGCTACTGGTGGTGGTATGCGACTGTTTGCGGGTGGGGTGGTGCGTTTGATGTTTTCACTGCCATCCATGGTGCCAAACGTATCAGTAGCACCATGTGCGTCAATGATGCGGATAGGGTCGACGCTCGCGACCTTGCCGACACTGCTACTGCCGGTGACCTTATTACCCGTGCTTGCCCACGCCCAGATCATTCCTGATGCAGCTGCACCGGCGAAACAGCAAGCGATCGTAGGCGCAGCTGCGAACGGCGTGCCTTTGGTTCATATACAAACCCCCACTGCCGGCGGTGTCTCGCGCAATGTATTTAGTCAGTTTGATGTAGAGCGCAATGGCGCGATACTGAACAACGCAACGCAAGCAACCTCAACGGCGCTAGCCGGCTGGGTACAAGCCAACCCGCTGCTCGACAGAGCCGCATCGGTCATTGTGAATGAAGTTAATTCCAGCCACCCTAGCTTCCTAAATGGCTACGTGGAGGTGGCGGGGCAGCGCGCGCAGGTGGTCGTCGCCAACCCCTCAGGTATTCGCTGTGATGGCTGCGGCTTTATTAATACCAGCCGCGCAACGCTGACGACCGGGGTGCCGCAGTACAGCGCCAGCGGCAATCTGGATAGCTATCTGGTTCGACGCGGCACGGTCAGCTTTAATGGTGACGGGCTTGATACTAAAGGTGCCGATTTCACCGATGTGCTATCGCGCGCGGTACAGGTGAACGCTGCGCTTCATGCGCGTGCGCTGAATGTTGTTGCGGGTAGCAATGAGATCGGCGCACGTGATCTGCACACGCGCGTCATTGCTGCAGGTGGCGATAACCCGGGTGGTGACGATAAACCCGGTAGTGACGACAAACCCCGCTTCGCACTGGATGTCAGTGCGCTTGGTGGTATGTACGCCGGTAAGATCTGGCTGGTGGGTACCGAGGCGGGCGTTGGTGTGCGTCATGCGGGCATATTGGGGGGTGGGGCTTCAGAGATTCACATCACTGCAGCGGGCCGGCTCGAAGTCACCGGTGGGATTGATAGCACAGGACGGCTTGAAGTCACGAGTGCGGGTATCACCAACACCGGCGCCATCACAGCAGCGAACAGCGCATCACTGCAAAGTACGTCAGAGATCACCAATACCGGCACCATCGCCGCCCGCTCGCGGCTAGATATCGCAGCGAAGCACATCACCAACCGCGATGGCGCATTGCTCTATAGCGAGGGTGACTTGGCGATCGGCCGTTATCTCGATACAGAGAACCACGCCAGCGGCCAAGCGCTGCGGCTTGACAACTTAAGCGCCACCATCGAAGCCGGTGGCGATATGTACCTGGCCGTCGACGATATCCACAACATCAACACCCACTACAGCACCCGCACCCAGACTCGTTCGCCCCAATCCATCGTCGAGGTGGCCGGTGAAGGCTCACCGAACCGCTACGCACCTGACGCACCGGATGTCTACGCCTATATTGACGAGTCGTATCACCTGCACACCCCCGAAGGTAATTACGAGCGCTGGCTGCGCTACCGCTACCAGCGCACCATCACCGAAGAAGTCACCGCCACCTCGAGCCCCGCGCAGATCATCACCGGCGGTAACCTTCGCGTGCGTGGCCAGACCCTCACCAACGACAAGAGCCGCATCGTGGCCGGCAACGACCTTGATGTGCAGGTCACCAGCCTCAACAACATCGACGCCACCGGCACGCGAACCACGACGGATATCGGCGCGGTGGATTCCTTCTGGCGCGACCATAGAAAGGGGCGCGATAGAACCGGCTCGAGTGAGGCCGGGTATGAGCCACCGCCGCTGGTGCAAAGTATTTCGCTCGGGGTGGTGGGCTATGAAGGCCAGACTCCATCCACCGCGGCGCAAGGGGCCGACATCAGCCACGGCAACGGGCAATCCACCCGCAGCATCCCGCTTGCTGCGACCCTACCCAACAGCGGTCTTTACCGCGTAGCGCCCGAGGCGCGCGGCTATGTGGTGGAGACTGATCCGCGCTTTACCAACTACAAGCAATGGCTAGGCTCGGACTATCTCCTGCAACAACTCGCCCTTGATCCGCAGCAGATGCACAAGCGGCTGGGGGATGGCTTTTATGAGCAACGGCTGGTGCGCGAACAAATCGCACAACTGACCGGGCGGCGATTCTTGCCGGGCTATGCCAATGACGAGACGCAGTTCCAGGCGCTGATGGATAACGCCAGCACATTTGCCAAGGCCTATGCCCTGCGCCCGGGGATTGCCTTGTCCGCCGGGCAGATGGCAGCGCTTACCAGCGATATCGTCTGGCTGGTCGAGAAGGACATCACACTTGCCGATGGTCAGGTAACACGCGCCTTGGTGCCGCAGGTCTATCTGCAGGTGCGCGCAGGTGATCTGAAGCCCGATGGCGCCTTGCTCGGTGGCGAGCAGGTGACGCTGTCGCTCACAGGCGATCTGACCAATAGCGGCACCATCGCCGCAGGGCAGCACGTCAACCTGAGTGCGGCCAACATCAACAACCTCAGTGGCACCATCGCTGGGGGTAGCGTGAACGTAGATGCCACGCACGATATTCAAAGCCTTGGCGGCAGCATCAAGGCCGAGCGTGCGCTGACGCTTACGGCTGGTCATGACATCACGATCGCATCGACCACGCGCAGCTCGTCGAATGCACAAGGCAGTCGAACGGACATTGACCGCACCGCCGGGCTGTATGTGAATCATGACGATGGGCAGATGGTAGTCGCTGCCGGGCATAACCTGACGTTAAAAGCAGCCGCGATACAGCAAGGTATGCCGGCGGTATCAAACGGCGTTACCGATACAGCGGCGACTAGGGTGTCGGATAAGGCGTCGAATACTACTTCCAACGCCGCATCAACTTCTGACTCAAACGCAGTACCGACTTCTGATTCAAACACTTCAGCAACCCCTTCGCCAACCACCGGCCGCATCACGCTTGCCGCAGGTAACGATGTGCGGCTTGATACGGTGACCGAAGCCCATAGCGAGAGCGTTAACTGGGGTGGTGGTAACTACCGGCGCGAAGCCAGCCGCACCGACGTGGCGTCTAGTATCGAGGCCACAGGCGCAGTTGATATCGCAGCCGGTCGCGATATCGTCTTGCGCGGTGCGCAGATCCGTACGCCGTCAAGCACGCAGTCAAGTACGCTGACGAATACACCCACCAGCACACTTACCAGCACACCGTCAGACGCGGCATCTGGCGATATCCGCCTAAGCGCTGCACGCGATGTGGTACTAAGCACGGCCGAATCGCACGTCAGCGTAGACGAAGCCCACCGCCATACCCGTCGCGGCTTCTTATCGCGCACGACCACCAGCTCACGCCACATGCTCGACCAAACCACCCAGCACGGGACACTGTTATCCGGCAACCGGGTAAGTGTGCAGAGCGGGCAAGATATCAAGGTCAGTGGCAGCGATATCGCGAGTAGCCAAGGCACCGCGCTCGATGCAGCACGCAATGTCAGCATTGAAGCGGCTACCAACACCCACAACGAAACGCACCTCGAACAAAAAAGAACCTCAGGCTTAATGAGCTCCGGCGGCTTCGGCCTGACGATAGGCACTCGCAGCCTAAGCACCCACAGCGATACCACTACCAGCACCGCATCCGCCGCCACCATCGGCAGCACGCAAGGCGATGTGATCATCAAGGCCGGCGATGCGCTCACGCAAACCGGGAGCAAGGTCATCGCACCGCGGGGTGATGTGACTATCGCTGCACGTAAGGTAGATATCGTAGAAGCACGTAACCACCAGACAACCGTCACCGAGACGCAATTCAAGCAAAGTGGCCTAACGGTCGCAGTAGCCAACCCGATCGTTACTGCCGTACAAACCGCCCAAGCCATGGGACAAGCGGCGTCCAACACGAAAGATCCCCGCATGAAAGCGCTGGCGGCTGCCAACACGGCCATGGCTGCGAAGAATGCGGTTGATGCGGTCATTGCCGGCCAAGGCCGCACCCTAAATGGCAAGGCCGATCAGATCGGTACCGGTACTGATGCTGCGGGTAATGCAAGCTCACGTGACGCCAATGTGGTTGACAAGCTCGGCGGCATACAACTATCGATGAGTGTTGGCAGTGCAAAGAGTGACAGCCGCACCGTCGTTCGCACCAGTGACGCCGTGGCATCGACGGTGGCCGCCGGTGGTGATGTGCGTATTACTGCAGAGGGCGATAAAGCGCACAGCGATCTGACCGTACAAGGCAGTCAAATTGCTGCTGGTGGGCAAGTCAACTTGGTTGCCGAGCACGCGCTCACACTACAGGCTGCAGACAATACCGAAACGCAGACCGGCACCAGCAGCAGTTCAAGCGCAAGTGTGGGCGTGATACTCGATAGTAAAGGTGGCTTGGGTGTGAACGCATCAGCCAGCCAGGGACGCGGCAACGCTAGCGGGCAAGACCGGCGCTGGACTAACGCCACCGTCAACGCTGGCCAGCAAGTGGTACTGCAATCGGGCGCGGACACCACCCTCAAAGGCGGGGTGGTATCAGCTCCCGAAGTAACTGTTGCCGCCGGCGGCAAGCTCGATATCGAAAGCCTGCAAGACACCAGCACCTACACCTCACGCCAGAAACAACTTGGCGGCAGCGCCACCCTCGGCACGGCACCCAGCGCGAACGTCAATGCCGCAAAGAGCAACATCAACAGCACCTACACCAGTGTGACCGAGCAATCGGGCATGAAGGCAGGCGATGGCGGCTTCGATGTCAAGGTCGCAGGCGACACCACCCTCAAAGGTGGCGTGATCAGCAGCACCCAAGCTGCGGTTGATGCCAAGCGCAATCAGTTCAGCAGCGGTGGCCAAGTAGCGACAGCCGATATCGAGAATCATGCGCACTACCAAGCCGAGTCCGTTAGCGTCAACCTCGGCGCTGGCTTCTCAGCCCAAGGCAAGCTCGCCCCGACCGGCACCGGCGTTGGCTTCGGCAAAGACAGCGATAGCGCTGCAAGTATCACCCATGCCGGTATTAGCGGTATGGCGGGTAATCCCGGCCTCAGCGGTACAGCCAATGGCTCAGGTAACCCAACTAACTTGGGCGATGCCACCGTACGCACCGGTGATAAGGCAGCGGGTATCGCAAAGATCTTCGATGCCGACAAGGTGCAGAAAGAAGTCGCTGCGCAGACGCAGATCACGCAGATGTTTAGCACCTTAGCACCCAAGGCCGTAGCGACGTATGCGGATGGGAAGATCAAAGCGCTCAACGACAAACTAAAAACTGAAACTGATCCGCAACAGCGCGCCGCTCTACTTACTGAGAAAGCGCAATGGGATGAAGGCGGCAAGTACCGTGTGCTGATGCACACGGCTGCTGGCGGCCTCGTCGGCGATGTCAGTGGCGCTGCCGGCGCAGGTACCGCAGGGTTAGCAGCACCAAAGCTCAACGAGATGCAAGCGAACCTTGAAGATGCACTCATTAAAGCGGGCATGAATGCCGCGCTTGCAAAAGGCGTGGCGGCGAATGTGAGCGGTATCACGGCCGCTGGCTTGGGCGGTGTGGTTGGCGGTACCACTGGTGCAGGAACCGCATTAGCGGTAGACGTGAATAATCGGCAGTTGCATCCAACTGAAGTACAGTGGATTCAACAAAATGCAAAGCGCTTCGCACAGCAGCAGAAAGTAAGTGAGCAGGAGGCCGAAAAAAGATTAGCGCAGCAGGCGTTCAGACAAGTGCAATCGGGTGCGCAAGGTGCGGAGGACTCACAAGCGAGAAGCTTTCTAAGTCAAGCCAAAGGCATGCTTGAAGCCGATCCTGGTTGCCCAAGCTGCGGGCCGGGGTATATGTTCTTTGCGACCCCTGAGCAAAAATTGCATACTGATATGTATGCCACGCAGGTGGTATCTGATTTAAAGGTTCTTGAGTTTTACGGTAAGAACGGTATCTCACAACCAACATCGGAGCAAATCCGAGCAAGCGCAAACAAGGATGCGAGTAGCAGGAGCAAAATTGCGGGCGCCACATTGGGCGCTGCTGCTGCAGCCACTAGCCTTACAGTGCCACCGGCGCTAAGCTGGTGCCTCACTAATCCTGTAGCGTGCAATCGCATCGTGATTGCTGGTGGTGAGATCGCCGCTGGAGATGCATTAGGTCCTGCTGGCTTGGGCGTGTTAGGTGCAGCCTCGGGTGTTAAAGCTGTACGATCGGCAGAAGAAGTGAACGCAGCGATGAAGGCACGCGGTTGGGAGCCGGCTTGGTCACCGGGAACGCCAGTAATTGAGACAATTCTTCAACCCGGAACGAGGGTCAATATGATTATTGATGCGAAAACGGCCCAAGCAATTACGGAAGCGAAATTTGAGAAGATAGTCCCAGGTGGGTGGGCGACATTTGACGATATCGCCTCTGTTGCCGTCGATGTACGGCAAAGAGCGGCGATATCTACCCTGTTTAAACAACCGACGGATGGAAAATTTTATGTAATTGAATTGGAAGTTACGAAGCCACTGAAATCGAGCATCGGATTTGTAGGGCCTCAAAAGGAAGCAACAGCTGGATTATTGCGAGGCGGCGGAACTCAGGTACATTTTGATGAAGCAATTAAAGGTCAAGATCGATGGAATTTCTTTAAACCTTCTTCTCCCCCAAAACTTTTGAATTAAAGAGATCTTGACATGGATACCATACAGAATCTATCAAGGATTTGGAATAACGGCGCAATTTCAGGTGAATCATTAAGTGTCGAGGAAATTGAGAATTTCAAAAGCAATTCGGGTGCAAAGAAAGTAGTGGGGTCGAAGTGGACGTATCGAGGAAAGGAATATGAGACACCGTTCTACGTTCGTTTGCTTGCTGACCATACTGGGGTTATTCATTTTGAAAATGATGACGTACGAACCAGCCACCTAGTTGTGCGAAATGGCGATTTTTCTGAGCGGTCAATCATCAAAATTCCGCGCATTGATAAAAACTCTAGGCCCAAGCACGGATACTTGAATTTGCCACCTAGCTCAGCAAACTTTGGAGGGATCGAATGGGGTTGCGAAGGAAATGATGGCTTCACCGATTATCTGTTTGAGTTTGACTGGAATACCGGTAAGTTGCTGCGCTTCGCTCGACCATCACGCCCTTGGTGAACGCCTGAGTATGAGCAAAGATCTGTGAATCACTTGGAGGAGCCACTTGTCATACTCTGTTTAAACCAATTCCTTCTGGCAGCAATGCCTGCATTGATCGATTTACGCAACGATGGCTATCATCGAGCTTATTGGTCTTTACTTGGATCGTTCTGTAGGGTCATGCGGTGTATGGTGGCCCTAAAAAATCTTATGCCTGATAGCGCTTACATAGTCCTGGATAAATTGAAGGCGAATTTGAACGACTAACTCTGTATGCCCATAAGCTCACGAACTCAGAATATCGGAAGCAACATCGGTAAAGCAGCCTATCGTGCGACAAGCCTCATCCCCGTATCAAAATCAGAAATTTTTCATTCGAAAACACCTTTCAAAATGAAGTGCTTTCGAACCACAATTACAAAAGGCCAAAACAGAAGCAGAAGCTTTGCGTAGTAATTTTGGTTGGCTGCCGCTTGGTAACTCTGCGATTCTGGATCAGAAGTCTGCAGAGTGATATTGACCCTGCTCGTATTACAAAAGCGATTCCGCACAATGGAAATTCGAATCAGGCCATTTAGCTCCGGCGAAAAATATGCGCTTGAGCTAGATGAATTTTGGCCAAGGGGCGGATACGTCAAGTTCTTAAAGAATTTTTGTGCACATATCGGCGCTAGTTTTTTGGATTGGCAGCAGCGCTTGGGGTCTGGCGTTGGTCATATTAATTTCGAGAATCAAGAGTTAATCGTCTCTTGGTCTGATTTCCCTGACACTTTTTCCTTTGACTGTTACAGCCAAATTCAAGCCGAGCGCCTATGGCGTCTGGTTGATGACTATTTAGCGGGACATGACTGTTGCCGAAGCGCCGATTGATTCTCACCTCTAGCGAAAGCAGACAAACGCCCGGAACCGGGGGATATTAAGCCGCGTGACGGTTGGCTTGCTCAGGTACGGTTTCGAGTTGTGCCAATAACCGTGCCTCTTTTTCTTTAGCGTTATGCAAATGACGCTCTTTGACATGCCCGTAGCCGCGGATCTCTTCCGGTATGCGCGCAATCTCAGTCACTAAAGATAAATTTTTGGCATCCAGCGAAGCGCATAGCGAAGTGATGGTGGCGCAGTATTGCTCAATCAGCGCGCGCTCGGTCTTGCGCTCTTCGGTATGACCAAACGGATCCAACATGCTGCCGCGCAAGAAGCGCAGCTTGGCAAGGATAGGAAACACGCTGCCGACCCAGCTGCCGTAGGACTGTTTCATCAAATGACCTTTGTCATCGCGCTTGGATAATAACGGCGGTGCCAAGTGATATTTAATCTGGTAGTCGCCTTCGAACATATTCGCAATGCGCGCCTTGAATGCCCTGTTACTGTGTAGTCGCGCCACTTCATACTCATCTTTGTAGGCCATTAGCTTGAACAGGTAGCGCGCGACAGCCTCGGTGAGTTGCAGATTATCGCTTTCACCAACGATGCGTCGCTCATCCGCGCGCACGCGCTCAACGAAGCTACGATAGCGCTGTGCATAGCGAGCATTCTGATATTGGGTGAGAAATTCTGTACGGTGCGTGATCAGCTCATCCAACGACTGTTTACGCTTGAAGGCGATGACTTGCGCGGGTGACTGCGCGTTTAAATTTTGCTCTACGGCCGCGAGATCATGCGCAGCAAGCCTGCCCCATGCAAATGATTGCTGGTTAAAGTCAACCGATACACCATTGAGCTTGATCGCTTGCATCAGCGCTGATTCGGGTAACGGCACCCAGCCACGCTGCCAGGCATAGCCCAACATGAACATGTTGGTAGCAATCGAGTCGCCCATCAAGGCAGTAGCAATCCTGCCTGCTTGTATGGCATCAATGTGATCATCACCACATGCAGTACGAATCGCCTCGACCGATGCCGCATCGGGGTAGACCCAATCTGGATTTTTGACGAATGCAGCGGTTGGCGCCAAGGTCGCGTTGACGACTGCGTTGGTTCGACCCTGATTCATTCGCGAGATAGCATCTTTACTCGCGGCGACAAGAACATCGCAACCGATCAGCAAATCAGCGCCGCCAGTTCCGACTCGCGTTGAAAAAATATGCTCGGCTGAATCGGCAAGCCGTACATGCGACATCACCGGCCCACCTTTTTGCGCCAAGCCACTCATATCGAGTACGGTGCACGCCTTGCCGGCCACATGCGCGGCCATAGCGAGAACCTGCCCAACCGTTACGACACCGGTACCGCCGATGCCGGTGACCAGCACGCCAAACGGCTGCGCAAGTGATGGCAGCGCAGGCACGGGCAATATGGCAGAGCGCTCCAACGCGCTTGTCTGGCTGCCCTCTTTGCCGGATGCTTTCTTGGGCTTTTTGAGTTGACCGCCTTCGACGGTCACAAAGCTCGGGCAGAACCCCTGCACACAAGAGAAATCTTTATTGCAGGTAGATTGATTGATCTGTCGTTTACGGCCTAACTCGGTCTCGAGCGGCTCTACCGATAAACAGTTCGATTGCGCACTGCAATCACCACAGCCCTCGCATACCGCCTCGTTAATCACCGTACGCTTGGCAGGATCGGGATACGCGCCACGCTTGCGCCGGCGACGTTTCTCTGAGGCGCAGGTCTGATCGTAAATAATGGCTGAGACCGATTTAACTTCGCGCAGTTCACGCTGTACCGTATCTAGTTCACTACGATGGCGTATGGTGGTGCCTGTTCCCCACTCGGTATCCGCTGCGTATTTATCCGGCTCATCAGTCACGACAACAATCGGATGCACGCCTTCAGCAGCGATTTGACGCGAGATCATCGCGGGGTCGAGCGGACCGTCATGCGTCTGTCCACCCGTCATGGCGACAGCATCGTTGAACAAAATTTTATAGGTCATGCTGACCTTGGCCGATACCGCGGCGCGTATCGCCAGCAAACCGGAGTGGAAATAAGTACCGTCGCCAATATTGGCAAAGACATGCGGCTCATCGGTAAACGGCGCTTCACCAATCCACGTCACGCCCTCTGCGCCCATGTGCGTTGCTGTAGCAGTTGAGCGATCCATCCACAACGCCATGTAATGACAACCAATGCCCGCCAATGCGCGACTCCCCTCCGGGACGCGGGTCGAGGTGTTGTGCGGGCAGCCGGAGCAGAAGTAGGGGATGCGATCTTTTTGCGCATCGGGTTTGGTCACTTTGAGCGTTGCTTCTTTGGCCTCGATAAATGCCAGTCGCTCGCGCACGCGTTGCTCAACCGGATGACCTGCGAAGTAAGTTGAAATACGCGAAGCAATTGCACGCGCTACCAAGGTGGGGTTCAGCTCATAGGTAGCGGGCAGTAGCCACTCGCCATGACCTGCACGACGACTATTGCTCCACTCGCCGGAGTCATCAAACTTACCGACTACCCGCGGTCGCACATCATCGCGCCAGTTGTAGAGCTCTTCTTTGAGCTGGTACTCGAGCAGTTGGCGTTTTTCTTCGACGACTAAAATTTCTTCCAACCCGGTGGCAAACGCACGCACACCGGAGGCCTCCAACGGCCAGCTCATGCCCACTTTGTATAAACGCAGGCCGATATCACGCGCCACTTGCTCGTCAATACCCAGATCATCCAGAGCCTGACGCGTATCGAGATACGCTTTGCCCGCGCTGAGTATGCCGAAGCGTGGGCGCGGACTATCCCAAATAATGCGGTTGAGTTGATTCGCGCGCGCATATGCTAATGCGGCGTACCACTTGTAATTGACGAGGCGCGTTTCCTGATCAAGCACAGCATCCGGCCAGCGAATATTCAAACCACCTGCCGGCATATCGAAATCTTCCGGCAGCATAATCTGCACTCGATCAGGGTCGATATCGACAGTGGCACCCGACTCGACGATATCGGTGACGCATTTCATCGCGACCCACAAGCCGGTGTAACGACTCATCGCCCAGCCATGCAAACCGAAATCGAGATACTCTTGCACGGTAGACGGATAGAGCACCGGAATACCACAGGCTTTGAGGATGTGCTCGCTCTGATGCGCATTGGTGGATGACTTGGCTGCGTGATCGTCGCCAGCCAACACGAGTACCCCACCATGCTTGGCGCTGCCCGCGCCATTAGCATGTTTGAACACATCGCCACTACGATCAACACCGGGGCCTTTGCCGTACCACATCGAAAATACGCCGTCGTATTTTGCACCCGGAAACAGATTGACCTGCTGCGTGCCCCAGATACTTGTCGCAGCCAAGTCTTCGTTCACACCGGGCTGAAACCGCACATGATATGCCTCGAGATATTTTTGGGCTTTGGCCGCGGTCTGATCCACGCTACCCAAAGGGGAGCCGCGATAGCCACTGATAAACCCTGCCGTGTTCAAGCCCGCCTTCACGTCGCGCTGCCGCTGCAACATCGGCAGCCGAATCAGCGCCTGGGTGCCGGTCAGAAATACCCGCCCCCGCTCGAGGGTGTACTTGTCATCCAGCGTAATCGCCTCGGGCTGCAAGGCGTGCAAGGATGCGAGTGGGGCGTTCATCAGGGTCTCCTAGGGAATGCTGTGTGCACAGACGCAAGTATGGCAGCGCGGGGTAACTTCGTACAAGACTCCCTCAAATCACGGCGGGAGCGGCTTGTCTGCGCTGCCGACACCAAGGCCTACGCCAACGCGCGGGCTACTGCCTGCACGCGCGCGGCATGGATGGCATCGGGTATCTTCTCTGTCGCGCGCTCACCCGCAGCGCCAGTGATGGCGGCTGCAATTGCCCCGGCATCGACCGACTGCGCAGCCGAAAGGGCGTGCTGCAAAGCGGGTTTCTGCGGGAAGGCTGCGTTGGCGCCACCGACGTATATGCATTGGCACGCATCCAGCAAGGCCGAAAAGCGCGCCGGCTTGCGAAATGCATCGCAACGCTCAAACAATCTCACCAAATTGGCAGCAGGCGCAGCCTCCGCTCGTGCGACCGCCGCATGCTCACGCGCCACGATGATGGCTAAATCGCGCACCTCGTGCGGCACGCGTAACCGCTTGCAGAGGTGCTCGACCATCGCAACGCCGCGTGCATCGGTAGCCAGATCGGTCGTTAAGTTAGTGCTATCAGTTATTGCATGGCCGAGCTCAGGTAGCAGCACCGCAAACCGTATCGCCAATGAGGCGTGCTGTTGAGCCGCGCAATCGAGTGCGCGCATGGCACGCGTAAAACCATCTGCAGTACCGGCGTAATGATGGGTCGTGGGCAACGATGTAGTTGCCTGCTGCGATGGTTGCATTGGCTGCATCGGCTGCATCGGCGTGTGCAATGCAACCCCGACCAGCGCATCAAGCTCCGGGAGTATGCGCGCCAGCGCACCGCACTCGCGCAGCACGTCAAACATTCGTGATGGCGTGGCCTCTGCCAATCCACGTGATAGTTCTTGCCAGACCCGCTCAGCTACCAGCGCATCCACTTCACCCGAGCTCACCATCTGCCGCATTAATCCCATGGTTTCCGGTGCAACGCTGAATTCGGTAAATCGTGCGGCGAAACGTGCAACGCGCAGTATGCGTACCGGGTCTTCACTAAACGCTGCTGATACATGACGAAATACCCGCGCATCGATATCTGCACGCCCACCATACGGATCAATGAGTGTGCCGTCGTCATCTTGCGCTATCGCGTTGATGGTCAGGTCGCGCCGTTGCAAGTCTTGCTCAAGCGTGACCTCGGCAGTGGCGTGAAACGCAAAGCCCGCATAGCCGGGGGCAGTTTTACGCTCGGTACGCGCTAAGGCATATTCCTCATGCGTCTGCGGATGTAAAAATACCGGGAAGTCTTTGCCAACCGCAACGAAACCAAGCGCCTGCATTTGCTCGGGTGTCGCACCTACCACGACATAGTCGCGATCTTTAACGGGAAGGCCGAGTAGCGCATCACGAACAGCGCCACCCACCACATAGGCCTTGAAACCTGTCATGCGCTCGGGCGCAGATAATCTGGCGCGACCGCCTCGAGTGGTGTCGGCTGCCAATGGGGCGGCGTGGGGTACTGGCCACTGGCGATATTGTCTTGCTTCATCGAGTCGAGATTGTCGCCGCTCATGAGCGTGGGCCCAGGCATGAGCTCAAGCATGAGCGCTTGCAGGCGCGCAACCCAATCGGGCAGGCCTATTACTGGCCGCGCGTGGCCGCTGTACTTACCCGCAAGATGCACCAACTCTCGCAAGCGGTATACACGCGGACCGACTAACTCATATACGTGACCGATACTCTCCGGCTGGGATAAAGCATCTACAAAAGCTTGTGCCACATCACCGACATACACAGGTTGGAACCGTGTATCTGCACCACCCAATGGCATGATGGGTGCCAGCGACTGCAACTTGGCAAACAGATTCAAGAAACTGTCTTCAGCACCAAATACCACCGAAGGACGAAACGAGGTGACTTGCATGTCTTTCGCATCCAGCAGGATACGCTCGCCCGCTGCCTTGGAACGGGAGTACATCGATGGCCCGTCAATTGCCGCGCCAAGCGCCGACATATGCAACACCCGCTTGATGCCATGACGCGCGCACACTTGTACCAGCAAGCGCGGTAAAGCAACATGCGCATGTTCAAATGCACGCCCCCATGGCCGCGCCGGCCATGAGTGAAGCACCCCTAATAGATTGATCACGCAGTCAACGCGCGGCAGCAGCCGATCAAGAACCGCAGGGTCGAAGATATCAGCGACTGTGACCTGCACCGTCGGTAGAACCTGCAAGTGACGCGCACGATTGTAGCGACGGGTTGGTACGATGACATGACGCCCCGACGCCGCGAGGCGGGCTGCAATGTGGGTGCCGATGAAGCCGCTACCGCCGAGTAGAAGTACAGAGCCGTGATGCATTGTGTGCCTTAGGGTAAATCGCCAAGTTCTATGAGCTGTGCGTCACGTGGTGACACCGTACCAAGCCGCGCTTTGAGCGATGGCGCGTGGCTATCAAAGTGCAGCGCGTACCATGTAGCGTTCGCGAGCACTGCCTTGACGTAGCCGCGCGTTTCAGAAAAAGGAATGCTCTCTGCAAAGATCGCGCCCTCGACCGGTTTGTCCAGTAATGCGCGCCACTGCCGCGGCCGACTCGGGCCTGCGTTATACGCCGCAGTCGCCAGCGTTTGTGAGCCGCCCAGGCTCGCCAGCACCATGTTCAGGTATTGCGTGCCCAAGGTGATATTGGTGCGGGTGTCATTTAATCCTGATAATGAAAAACCGCTCATGCCGATTTTTTTTGCGACATAGGTGGCGGTGCGCGGCATGATCTGCATGAGCCCCGAGGCGCCAACCACCGAGCGCGCAGTTTTTACAAAGCGAGATTCTTGTCGTATCAAACCATACACCCATGCTTTATCCAGCCCGATACCGGCAGTTGCGGTGTGCATGATGTCTTCGTGTGGCGTAGGGTAGCGCTGCGCGAGATCAAGCTCGACCTTGGCCCGATCGGCAGCTGCCACCATGCGGTCGAGTGCCTCGCTACGGCGTGCAAATTCAGCTGCCGCCAGAAGCTGT
>VFQT010002934.1_pt1 | contig 16388 bp, 12 predicted proteins | sample 3512381 | NCBI WGS metagenome assembly VFQT01 (sample SAMN10412376, study PRJNA504923) | tailings metagenome | isolation source: Relicate 2 Philex TSF3 active mining site | place: Philippines: Tuba, Benguet | collected 2017-08-29
TTTGATCAATCAATTTATTTCACCAAGAACCAACCAACGAACAGATGCCTATGGTGGTTCAATGGAGAATAGAATGCGATTCGCCATAGAAATTGTGCGAGCCATCAAAGCCAAAGTGGCCGAGAATTTCATTCTTATCTTTCGTATTTCCATTGCTGATTTGGTTGAAAACGGAAGTTCAAAAGATGAGATTGTATATTTGGCTCAGGCGTTGGAAAAGGAAGGTGTTCATATTTTTAACACCGGTATTGGTTGGCACGAAGCCCGCATTCCAACAATTAGTATGCGTGTTCCAAGAGGTGCATACTCATGGGCTGCCGCTTGGTTAAAAGAACATGTTTCAATTCCAGTTTCTGCAACGAATAGAATTAACACGCCTGAATTAGCAAATGAAATTATTTCAAGTGGAAAGGCTGATTTGGTTAGTCTAGCTAGACCATTGTTGGCCGATCCCTTTTTCGTTCAAAAGGCAAGGACTGGAAATGCTCATCGCATCAATACCTGCATTGCCTGCAATCAGGCATGTTTGGATCAGATTTTTTCAGGTGAAACGGCATCTTGTTTAGTGAATCCGTTTGCTGCCAGAGAGCTCACATGGAAAATTATCCCAACAAAAAACACCAAAAGAATTGCAATCATTGGAGCAGGGGTAGCCGGATGCGCAGCTGCCATTACCTTGAGTCAACGTGGGTTTCAGGTGGAAGTGTTTGAAAAGTCGAATGCGATTGGAGGACAATTTAAATGGGCAGCCCAAATTCCGGGAAAGGAGGAAATGAACGAAACACTTCGCTATTACGCTGAGGAGTTGAAAGAACTTCAGGTGCCTATACATTTGAACTGCAATGATTCATCTTGGCTTGAAGATACTTTTGACTTTCACGTCATTACAACAGGTGTGGTTCCAAAAGAATTGAATTCATTGAAATCAGATCATTCCATTCCCGTTCTAAACTATGTTGAGGCCATTGAACAAGAATCTTTACTTGGTAAGGAAATAGTCATTATTGGTTCCGGAGGTATTGCTATGGATGTGGCCAGTCTCCTGGGGTCAGAGGCTGAAGGAATAACTGATTACCAAAATCATTGGGGAGTGGATGCTACACTTAATTTCCCTGGAGCGCTCAAAGAAAAAGTATTGCGTGTGGCGAAGAGAAAAATTCATTTCGTACAACGAACAGGAAAAAAGTTGGGATTCAAATTGGGAAAGACCACCGTATGGTCGCATCGTACGGAATTAGCCGAATTGGGTACCCAAATTCATTCACACGTTTCAAACATGGAAATTCGTGATGGCGCATTTCTTCTGACCAAAGGTGAACATATTGAGGTATTAACCCCTTCGGCAATTATCAATTGCACAGGACAAGAATCTCATCTTCCTGGGTCATTCAATGTATCCAATCATGTGGCGCTTGGCGGAGCTAAATCAAGTGAACGATTAGACGCGAAAAGAGCCATTTATGAGGCCACTGCATGGGCTATTCAATTCGAATTGTGAACATTTTTTACTTGGTGTAAGAAGTACACTTTCTTTACTTTGCATCCTTACGAATTGCAAGCGCTATGATAAAATACTTGAAAACAGACCCATGGAAAATCATTGAAGATTCCTTTCATTCTCATTTGCAAAGAAGTTCTGAAAGCATCTTCAGCATTGGGAACGGTAAATTTGGTCAACGTGCAAACCACGAAGAAGACTTCTCTGGACCAAGCTTGCATGGCAGTTACATAGCGGGTGTTTATTATCCAGATAAAACGCGTGTGGGGTGGTGGAAGAATGGTTATCCTGAATACTTCGCAAAAGTTCTCAATTCAGCAAATTGGATCGGGTTGAGTATTCATGTAAACGACGAAATGCTTGACTTGAATACATGGAAAGTAGAGTCTTTTGAACGTGTTTTGGATATGAAGCAGGGTTTACTTCAACGTTCGTTTACAGCTACGTCTCCTTACGGGAAAAGAATTCAAGTGGTTGCTGAAAGATTCTGTAGTATGGCCAATGATGACCTTGCTGCAATTCGATACGAGGTTAAAGCTTTAGATGAAGATATACTCCTTTCAGTTAACTCTTTCATAGAGGCTGAAGTTCGAAATCATGATAGCAACTATGATGAGCTGTTTTGGAAAAGTATTCGTTCACAGGCAAATGAGAACATAGGTTCAGTTCAAGCCGAAACGTTGAAGACTGGTTTTCAAGTGGCATGGGCCATGGAAGTGCACGATAATAAAAATTCGATTTGGTCAGCAACTCACAATGCACACCGAGTTGAGTCAACTACAAAAACTCAAATACAAAAGGGTGAGTCTGTTGTATTTCACAAGTACGTATCCATAGTAAGTTCATTGAATGAACAAGCCGAATCTCTGTCGCAAATAGCTTCCAACAAAGCAAAACAAGCTGCAGTTATAGGTTACGAAGAATTGCGCACAGCTCACGTTCAAGCATGGGATAAAATTTGGGAACTCGGCGACATTTGCATTGAAGGCGATGACGACGCGCAACAAGGTATTCGTTTTAATATTTTCCATCTCAACCAAACCTATACCGGTCAAGATGCACGATTAAATATTGGTCCGAAGGGATTTACCGGAGAAAAATACGGAGGGTCGACTTATTGGGACACTGAGGCGTATTGTCTTCCTTTCTATCAAAGCACAAGGCAATCTCACGTTGCGAAGCAGCTCTTGGTTTACCGATACACGCAATTGGACAAAGCCATTGAAAATGCGCAGAAATTGGGATTCAATCACGGAGCGGCCTTGTATCCCATGGTAACCATGAATGGCGAAGAGTGTCACAACGAATGGGAAATAACCTTCGAAGAAATTCACAGAAACGGCGCCATTGCTTATGCCATTTACAACTATGTGAAATACACTGGAGATGAAGCGCACTTGGGTGAATACGGATTTGATGTTTTATTGGGTATTGCTAGATTTTGGTCACAACGGGTCAATTGGTCGGAAGCAAAACAAGCTTATGTAATGCTGGGTGTAACTGGACCGAATGAATATGAGAACAATGTAAACAATAACTTTTACACCAATTACATAGCGGCTTGGTGCATGAAATACGCGAAGGAGGTAGGAGAGAAGCTTCAGTCAGAAAATGCCGACCTGTTCAATGAAAAGTGTAAGAAATGGAATTTGGACTTTCAAACTGAGAGTGCTGCATGGCAAACGCGGATTGACAACATGTATTATCCCAAGCTTGAAAATAGCCTCATCTTTTTGCAGCAAGACGGATTCATGGACAAAGAGCAATTGAGCATTGCCGATTTGAAAGCTGAAGAGCGTCCAATCAATCAGCATTGGAGTTGGGATCGAATTTTGCGCAGCATATTCATAAAGCAAGCTGATGTTTTGCAAGGTTTTTTCTTTTTTGAAGAAGACTTTACCATGGAAGAACTCAAAGCCAATTTCGATTTTTATGAGCCGAAGACGGTTCACGAATCCAGCTTATCGCCTTGTGTTCATGCCATATTAGCAGCGAAGTTGGGTTATGAAGAAAAGGCCTACGAAATGTATGTAAGAACTTCCAGATTGGATATTGATGATTACAATCATGAAGCACATGAAGGCTTACACATCACGTCTATGGCTGGCACATGGATGTCTGTAGTTATGGGTTTTGGTGGAATGCGAGTGAAAAATGGAGAATTGGTTTTTGAACACACCTTGTTACCGAAAAAATGGAAAAGTCTAACTTTTAACGTGTTGTTCAGAAATAAACAGCTTCGAATTGTTTTGAATGAAAGCGGAGTGCAAATAGCTTGATTATATTCGTGATGAAATTTGATCTTCATCATGAAAAAAATAAGTATAAGCTTTGTACTACTTGTTGCATTTATCTTGAACTCATTGGGTCAAGATGCAACCGTTATTTATAAAAATACAGTAGGCTCTACGGTAACTATTGAAACCGAATTGGGTATTGGTTCTGGATTTTTTGTGGCACCGAATGTCATTGCGTCCAATTTTCATGTCATTGAAGGCGCCTTAACCGCAAATTGTTTTTTGAGCAATAGTCAAACCCGCTATGAAATTGATGGTTATGTTGGGGTTGACCAGAAGGCAGATTTGGTTTTACTGCATGTTGTAGGATTAGATAAACCCAAGATTGCTATGGCTAGTGGGGCACCTACACCGGGTGAAAAGGTGTTTGTGATGGGAAGTCCCAAAGGATTGCCCGCAACAATATCAGATGGAATTGTAAGCGGATTGCGTGATTTCGATGGAATCAAGCACATTCAGATGACAGCACCCATTTCTCCAGGGTCAAGCGGAGGTCCGGTCATGAATGCAAAGGGTGAGTTAATCGGAGTTTCTGTGAGTCAGTATACCGAAGGACAAAATATCAACTTCGCAGTTCCAAGATCTTATTTACAATTGCTTTTAGATTTTATGAATTCCGAGCCGCAACCGTTAAAGTATTTGCTTGGCGATGCATATGTTGATTTAACTACCGACGAGATCTATTCTGGTGAGGATGCTACATATGAAGTTAACATGTTTCCAGGTAACAAACCAGAGCTGGTTTTGGATTATATGGCCAGCTGGGAAGAGCAGACGTGTTTTTATTTTACTTATTCCGTAGCCGAAGATTACGCTAGTAGATATACTTCAATCTACATGAAAGAATACACGTTAATTGACAGAGTAAGCGGAACAAAATACTATGCGAATTATACCGATTTACCTACCGATGAAAATGACCCAAGATGGATCTATAGAGGTACCGAGAGTCCTTTCTTGGTATGTTTTGACCGCATTCCAAGTTCTGTAACTTCCTTTGATTTGATTGAAGGAACGTGCGAAAATGGGCAATTTTGCATCACTGAATTGGATGTTTCATCTTTCAAACAAGTAACCAATGAACAAGTGGATTGGGATTTATACGAAAAGGCTGATACTGAAGGTACAGTTAGTTTCTATTCACATTATGGTGGTGCAGGTGATATCTCATTTTATATTGAGGGGATTTATGTAGGGAAATTGGATCAGTATTTTGAGGATCAGAATTATTCTCCGGCTTGTGGCGATGATGGAACCTTAGTTGTTCGTTTGCCTGCGGGAACCTACAACTACAAAGCCTCAGACTCGAAATACGACTGGAGTGGAACGGTTACCATTGAAGCCAATGGGTGTTTGTCACAAGGAATTCGGGAATAGAAAAAAAGTTTAAATTCATTTGCAAGGAAAAGAATACGTGCTATATTTGCAGCCTCTTTGAAGAAAGAGAAAACGGTCCGGTAGTTCAGTTGGTTAGAATACATGCCTGTCACGCATGGGGTCGCGGGTTCGAGTCCCGTCCGGACCGCTGAAATAAAAAAGCCTCTTACATTTAAGAGGCTTTTTTATTGATGATATTTTTGTTTCTTTACTCAAATTGCTTTTACAGTATGTTTCCTTTAGTTCTTGTTGGGCCCTTATTTGTGGTTATTTCACTATTGACAATGCTATTTCCGCCAAAAAAGATCAATGGGCTATACGGGTACAGAACAAGGCGAAGTATGTGCAATCAAAAGGCTTGGGATGCCGCTCAAAAAATCTCATCTCAAGTCATGCTTGCAGAAGGATTGATCATGTCTATGTGTGCGGCGTTGGGATTTTTATTGAATCTCTCTGAAGGTTTGGAAGTTGGGCTTAGTCTCACCGTTCTTTTATCTGGAATAGTCTTTCTATTTGTTTACACCGAAAAAAAGATCAAAGATTTGAAATGAAAAAGCCAGCATCGCTGCTGGCTTTTAACCTTAACCAATCACCTTACTTCACATCGAATCGATCCAGATTCATGACCTTTACCCACGCTTTTACAAAATCATTCACCATTTTTTCTTTTGCATCTGAACTCGCATAAACCTCCGCCAACGCGCGTAATTCAGAGTTCGAACCAAATATCAAATCGGCACGAGTAGCCATGTATTTTAATTCCCCCGTTTTTCGATCGCGTCCCTCAAACAATTCACCATCTGCGTTGACTGCCTTCCAAGTAGTTTGAATATCCAAGAGATTTACGAAAAACTCATTTGTTAATTGGTCTTTTTTATTTGTGAGCACACCGTTTTTGGATCCATCGAAATTGGCATGCATAGCACGCATTCCTCCAACCAACACAGTCATCTCTGGAGCCGTGAGTCTCAACAATTGTGCTTTGTCTACCAACAGGGCCTCAGTAGGTACGGTGTATTTGGTCTTTAAATAATTTCTGAATCCATCTGCTTGCGGCTCCAATACAGCAAAAGATTTCACATCTGTTTGTTCTTGCGATGCATCCATTCTTCCTGCTGTAAATGGCACGGCTACGGTTACTCCAGCATTTTTCGCCGCCTGCTCAACGCCAACATTTCCTCCTAGAACAATAAGATCAGCTAGAGATACTTTTTTTCCACCCTTCGCCTTGGTATTGAAGTCAGATTGAATCTTTTCATAAACCGCAAGTACTTTCGCCAACTGCGTTGGATTATTAACCTCCCAATCTTTTTGTGGGGCTAAACGAATGCGAGCACCATTGGCACCACCTCTGCGGTCACTCTCTCTGTACGTTGAAGCAGAGGCCCAAGCCGTACTCACCAATTCAGAAATGCTTAACCCACTTGAAACAATGGCTTTTTTCAAATTTTCAATGTCTTTAGTATCCACTACAGCATGATTCAGAGCTGGAATGGGATCTTGCCAAATCAGGTTTTCTTTTGGAATTTCAGGGCCCAGATACGTTGACTTGGGTCCCATATCACGATGCGTTAGCTTGAACCAAGCACGTGCAAATGCATCGGCAAATTCGTCGGGATGCTCCATGAATCGACGTGAGATTTTTTCATAAACGGGGTCGTAACGCAATGCCAGATCTGTTGTTAACATGGTTGGTAAATGTTTTTTATTCGGATCGAAGGCGTCCGGCACATTCGCAAAGCCATTTTTTGCAACCCATTGTTTTGCTCCTGCCGGACTGGTAGTTAGTTCCCACTCGTTATTGAAAAGTGTTGTGAAGAATTTATTGCTCCATTGTGTTGGGGTAGAGGTCCAGGTAACTTCTAATCCTGAAGTTATGGCGTCTTTTCCACTACCACTGTTGTAATCACTTAACCAGCCAAATCCTTGCGCTTCAATTGAAGCAGCCTCGGGTTCGGGACCAACATGCGAAGCACTTGCCGCGCCATGCGTCTTGCCAAAGGTGTGGCCTCCTGCTATTAACGCAACCGTTTCTTCATCATTCATACTCATTCGACCAAAAGTTTCACGAATATCTTTTGCAGAGGCTATTGGATCTGGGTTGCCGTTTGGTCCTTCTGGATTCACGTAGATTAATCCCATTTGCACGGCGGCCAAGGGTTTTTCCAATTGTCTTCCTTCCGTGTAGCGCTGATCATCGAGCCATTTCGATTCAGGACCCCAATATACATGTTGCTCCGGTTCCCAAACATCTATACGTCCTCCTGCAAAACCAAACGTTTTGAATCCCATATTTTCCAAGGCCACATTACCTGCTAATATCATGAGGTCTGCCCATGAAATTTTGTTGCCGTATTTCTGCTTAATCGGCCACAACAACCGTCTGGCCTTATCCAAGTTCGCATTATCGGGCCAACTGTTTTGAGGTGCAAAGCGTTCCATTCCAGACCTTGTGCCACCACGACCATCACCAGTTCTGTATGTTCCCGCACTATGCCAGGCCATACGTATAAACAAGGGTCCGTAATTTCCGAAATCTGCCGGCCACCAATCTTGACTTTGAGTTAGCAAGGTATTGAGGTCGCTCTTTAATGCGAAATAATCTAAACTATTGAAGGCTTTGGCATAATTGAATTGCGCATCCATTGGATTAGACAAATTCGAATGCTGACGTAGTACTTCCAAGTTGAGCGCATTCGGCCACCATTCTCCATTGTCTTTTCCACTACCAATAACTTCTGTTTTCACGGGAGAAGTAGTTGAATGAAATGGACATGAACCCACTTGTCCTTCATGATGCTGTGCTATACTTTGCATAGACACCAGCAAAAGAGCAGCTAATAACGTTTTTTTCATGTTTCTTGAATATTGTTTTGGAGCAAACGTATTCAAGTTTTACATATACAAGAAAGTAATTTTAACTATATGTATATCGATTTTGTCTATAGTCAGAATGTTGCTAGTGTTCGTGGCAATGAACCTCATAGGTTCCTGTAGAATCTGTATATCCGTTAGCTTCTAAAGCCTGAATGTCATCTCCACATTGCTCACCCAATTCTACAATGCCATTTGGTCCATCGTAGTGACATTCATGGCATTTGTTCTTTCCGCAGGATAAAAAGGCACATACGCTAAGTACAACGGTAATTTTTAAAGTGGTTTTCATGATTTTATTTTTTATTTAGATCAAGTTTTATGGTAACGAAAATGGATCTGCCAGGCATGGGAATACCAATATTCTTCAACCTTGAAAGGTGGTCGAAATACTTTTGGTTTGTAAGATTTTTTCCACCCACTTGAACGCTCCATTGCTTGGCTTTTCCAAGCAAAAAATTAGCTGAGGCATCAAGGGTATAGTAGGCATTGGTCACTGTCTCAAACGTTGATACGTTGCGTTGACTTCCACACCACATGGCCTCAAGAGTCAATTGATTCAGATGAAGTATTTTGTTTGAATCGAAATTAAATTGAATGACTTCCGTAAATCTTGGCTGAGGAAGAAGCGAAACATTCACTTGTCCTGCAGTTTGAATAATTGAAAAATTACTCTCAGTATGTAAGGCGTGTGCAAAATGGGGATGATGATGCAGCGCAAAATCAAGCCCGTAAAATTGTACTTGTTTTATTTGCTCATATTGAAAAACGGGTAGTGATTCCACGCTTGAGTCAACAGGATTCAATACAATGTAATTGCGATAGTTGTTGTAAAATGGGTTGAACAGTAGTGACGTATGTTCACCATTTAGTTTTACTGACACATCGAGTTGATTGGCATGTTCAGGCAGTAAATTAATGTCGCCGAGTTCATAACGCAACGCACCATGGTGCACCCCGTTGGCCAACAATTCTGAATATGTTGGACTTCGATACCCGCTTGAATTTGAAATTCGAATTTCATGAATTTTTATTTTGTACAAGACATTCAATGAGTAGTTTCCCGATGAATAATTCTTTTTGAATGCATCGGTTACAAATTGAATGTCGTTGGTTGTCAATTGACGCGTGTCTATTCTTCCTCCCAATTGCAAGTGCCAATTCGCAATTGAACAATCAAGCATGCTATACAACCCATAATCCAATACATTGCCATTTGGAATAAGAAATTCGGTTGCATTGTGTCCACTCTTATTCACTTGATACATGGATTGAATTCCAGAGATTATACTTAGGTTTTCTCTAAATTTCAATTGCCACTTGGTCTGAGCTAACATATTGGAAAGAGATAAATCAATTCCTGGAATGGTCCATTTTTCCTCAAATTCAGAAAGTTTGTTTTGGGTATAACCGAACACCAATTGAAAATTTTGATTTGAAAGAAACCAGTTATTATCAAAGAGAACTAGTTTATTTTCTTGATTCTGAGATGGAATGGAATATGTTCTCCTTGCAACTGTTGATTGAAAGAACAGCGGGTCAGAAATGGAATCATGTGTATGTCCAGGTAAGCCAACTCGAAATTGTGTGTACGCCATTTTTAAGTGGTGCACCCCCTTTGATGAATTAAATGAAAATCCTCCATTAAATCCCAACTCAGAATAACGAGAATTTTCTAGGTATAGACCATTTGGGAGTTTCAAGTCTGCGTGGTTGCCATATCGAAATCCCAAGTTCCAACGTAATTTGGAATGACTTTGAGCATGATGGAATTGTTGAACTAAGCCATGCGTATTGGTATTGTATTGAGTGCTTGCCTTCAGTCTATATTCTCCCTTTGTTGGTGAGTCTTCATCTTTGAAATAGATTACTCCTCCTAATGCATCAGACCCATAAATGAGGCTCGCTGGACCCTTAATTACCTCAATGCGACTCAATCCCAACTCAGTAATGCCTAAACCATGATCATTCCCCCATTGCTGTCCTTCCATACGCATACCATTCCAGACAGATACCACCCGATTGCCTTGCATTCCACGAATTACTGGTTTATAAATTCCAACTCCAAAGGTGGCAGAATATACGCCGGGTATTTTAGACCACATTTCACCGAAATTTAACGCAGGAATTGATCTTAAATCGTCAAGTGGTTTTGCTTCTATTAGCAATGGACTTTTTGATTGTTGTTTGAATGTGAGACCAGATACATTGATTTGATTCAATTGCAAATGGGGAACGGAATCTCTTGTTTCTTGAGCAGCTAATTGTGCAATGGTGAAAACGAAAATAAAGAAAAGGGTAAAGGTGTATTTGAACATTTTCTACGTATTATTGCAACAGCATTGCAAATATAATTGACGATTTTATTAATGCAACTAAATTGCAATAAAAAAAAGCATGAGAAATACCCGAGCGAAACAATTGGTTATTGAAATCCTAACTGAAAGTGCAGCAGCATGCACGCACGCCTTTGTTTATGAGCAGTTAAAGCATGAATGTGATCGGGCGACGGTCTACCGAATTTTAGAAAGATTAACAGAAGAAGGTGTGTTGCATAAAGTTGTGAATGTAGATGGTGTGATTAATTATGCCTTTTGTCAAACATGTGACAAACATGCCAAGCATTCACACAATCACGTGCATTTCAGTTGTGAATCGTGTGCAGAAGTTACTTGCATTGATGAAATTGAACCCCAAATTCAATTGCCCAAAAAATACCGTATACACGAGGTAAATTTGACCGTCTCTGGTCTTTGCCCAAACTGCAGTTAAGATTTTTTTTGTGCACGATAGTCATCATGCATGCCTTTCCCGTCAAAAATAAGCGGCATGTATTTAAGAATTCGTTCTGTACGAGTCTTCGATTGTTTTGCTTGCGCGAAATGCAAGAGATACCCATTTCTTCTTCCCGGTGTGAGTTTCTCAAAAGCTTCTTTAAATGCAGGCTCTGCATTGAAAATGTGTTCCAACTCTTCGGGAATTTCATATTCGTCTGTTTTCTTAAACGAAACTTTGGCGCCAGCCTTTTCCAATTCAATGGCCTCGAAAAGCAACATTTTAAGCTCGGCTTCATGCTCTTGAATTTGAGCTATTGATGTAAAACGTGTTTGTCTGCTTCCTTGAGAATTTTCTGTAGGTTGAACCAATAGCTCACTTTTGCCATCAAGCAAACTTCCTTTAAAAAATGATAGCCCACACGTCTCTTTGAATGCGTGCAGTATGGCAACGTTTTTATTTTGATACGTATAAGTAGGCACTCCCCATTTCACTTGTTCTTCTAAGCCACTTGTGAGTGCTATTTTTCGTAAGACGGCTAATTCATTTTTCCAAATTAACATGCGGCATGCGGGAGTACCCTCATGCTCACATCGGCCACATCCCTCATTCAATATGGCCTCAATTGTTTTTTTCTTCATGATGTTTCGGCAAGCTTGTCAATGAAATATTTGTTGTCTTTTTCGCATTCCTTTTGTAAACCAATTAACAAATATATTATGAAACCAAATTTTTTTAAAGGCTTATTAAGTGCCGTTGTGCTGATGTTCACAGCATCTAATTTCTGCGGGCAAAGCAGTCCAGTGAACGAACCTGAAACTGTTTTAGTCTCGGAAGGAGTCTTTTTTATGGGACGTCCCTTTAATCATCCACAAATCAAAAAAGAAGGAGGCACAGAAGTGTATGTATCTACATTTAGAATTGGAAAATTTGAAGTAACCCAGAAAGAGTTTGAAGAAATTATGGATTACAATCCAAGCGTTTCCGTTTGCGCTACCTGTCCGGTAAATAATGTCGATTACTATGAAGCTTGGTACTATTGTTATTTGCTTTTTGAGAAAACAGGGAAAAAATACCGTTTGCCTACTGAAGCAGAATGGGAATGGGCAGCAATGGGTGGTGCAATTGGATCTGCTAAACTATTGAATGGATATGGTGATAAGACGAAATTAGCGTGGTATGCTAAAAACTCAAAAGGCCTTATTCATCCGGTTGGGATGCTTGAACCGAACTCTTTAGGAATTTATGATATGCTTGGAAACGTAGAAGAAATTACAGGAGACTTATACAACAGGTATTACTATGTGTCAAATACCAATAATCCGCGGGGATTAGATAAAGGTAGAAAATGTGTGGTGAAAGGTGGGAATTATGATACAATGGACGGAGAAGATTATGGGACTGAAATGACCAATGGAGTAGAGACTGCCTATTTACCATACTTGGATATATCAACTCGTATTTTTATGAGAAAGAAAAAAACCGATTTATACAGAGGATTCCGAGTTGTTTTGGAAGTTGACCCGAATTAATTATCTTCGTGCCAACATAGGTCTAATGACAAACCCAGAAAACAAATCACCAGAACAACTTGAACTGGAGCTTGCAGAAATGAAAGCACAAAAGGAAAAGTTGGAGCGCGAGTTAATTGCTCGGGAAGAATTGATGCAGTCTATGTTTTCACTACTGGCTGAAAAGAAAAAATAGTTTTTCCGTTTCATTTTTTTGTTGCATCTTCCGAAAACCAATTCGGAATCATGAGAAAAGTCATTTTACTATCATTCGCGTTAGTTTCATTTACTGTCTCTGCGCAAAACTCAATTGAACACAGTGCCAATCCGCTCGAAGTTCGCATTTATGAATCAAAGGCCAGTTTCCATAAAGAAAAGCAAATGGAATATTCCAACGCTTCATCATGGAAGTCTTTTGCAAACAATCACGAGCGGTGGTCTGCTGTTTTTTCAGAATACACAGGTATGCCTGTTAAAGCATTTGGTAAGCCCTTTCAATTTGCAGGTGAATCGAATGCTGAAACAGCTACTGCTTTTATGCAAGGCTTGAACAATCAGTTTGCAAATGCGAATGTGATTTTGTCATTCAGAAAAGAAACTTCGACCAGCAAATACACGCAATTCAATTACGATCAGTATTACAACGGTCACCGAGTTTTGTTTTCGAAAGTAAATGTGAAGTTCGTAGGTTCTAAGATTGCACAGTTCGCATTCGGAGTTTATCCCAACATTGAATTAGGCGAGTTGAATGCAATTGAAGCCTCTCAAGCTTTGGCCAGTGCTACTATAGGAACCACAATGCCTATTGCAGGAAGTGAGGTGAATGATTCCAATATCTTCATCTTGCCAGTGCCTTCGGCAAGCGGTATGACATACCACTACGTGTATGAAGTGAAATTTCGCACAACTTCGAACCAAAACATTCCAGAACATTATTTATGTTATGTTGATGCTACAAACGGGGAATTATTGTTCAGAAAGAATTTAGTTTCTCACGCAGGTGGTGGTCCAGTAAAACCGCATCAAGATGAAGAATTGGTTGCAGACGTGCAGGTGAACGGTAATGTATATCTTGATAATCCATACGGCACGGTTGTCTCTTCAGGTCTTTCCAACATTTATATAACGCAAGGAGGCACAGAATATCAAACCAATCTTTCGGGAGGTGGAACAATCAATGCCAATGCAGGCGCAGCTGTAATTCGATTGGAAGGCCCTTGGTCTTCTGTCAATACAAATGGAGTAGTTCCACAAAAAAATGTGACTTTAAGCGGAGGCTTAAATACCATTGATATGACCACCAATGCAACCATTCAAGAACTTTCGGCTTATTTGAGTGTGAATCGCATTCACGACCATTGCAAATTTTGGATGCCAACGTTCAATGGAATGGATTTTCAACTTCCAACCAACATAGATCTAACAACTGGTGATTGTAACGCATTTTATGATGGAAGCAGTATCAATTTTTACGCAATTGGTAATGGCTGCAATGCCACAAGCTTAATTGCAGATGTAGTTTTTCATGAGTATGGCCACGGTATTAATGATAACTATTATCAAAGTCAAAGTAGCTTTTTTATGAATGGAGCTATTGGTGAAGGATATGCAGATTATTGGGCCATTTCTTTAGGTGACAATCCTGTTATTGGTGTAGGTTTTTACACAGACAATCAAGATGGAATTCGTAGATATGACACCGAGCGTAAAGTGTATCCACAAGATTTAGTAGGAGAGGTGCATGCCGACGGTGAAATTATTATGGGGGCTTGGTATGATACGCATTTGCTCATGGGGGCCGATTGGAATACAACCATGCCCTTGTTTATTGAAGCTTATGCGGGGCTTCAAGCAGAAGCCGCCGACGGAAACGAAGGCGAAGCTTTCACTGATATTTTATTAGATGTTTTGTTGGCAGATGATGATGATGGCGATATAACGAATGGAACACCGCACGGTGCAGCAATTGTCGAAGGATTTTATTTGCATGGTATAACGTTAATCTCGCCCGCCGTATTAAGTCACACCGATGAACTTTTCAGCCCAGCTTTGGAAGTGTTTGAATTGACGGCAGATTTGGATTTATTCTTTCCATACACGCAATATTTAGAGTCTGTGAATTGTCACTTCCAATTGAATAACGGAACTTGGCAAATGACGCCTATGACGCTTGCTAGCGGTAGTTATGTTGCAAGTTTCCCTGCTCAGCCCGTAGGAACTATCCTAAAATATTATTTCACTGCAACAGATAGCAATGGATCCATTGGGTCTGTATTGCCAACAGCAGCTCACTTACAAAATTTTGCAGCTATTCCTTATGTACGATTAATTGGCGTTGACGAAGTGGGTAGACATGACTGTGACAACAACGAAGATTGGGGCACTTGGTCACTGGGTGTTGCCGGAGATAATGCAACCACAGGTATTTGGGATTTAGAAATTCCAATTGAATCAGTAACGGTAGATGTATCTCCAGGCACTGTTGTTCAAACAGGTAGTCAAGTTACCCCCGGTGGAGAATATTGTTTCTTTACTGCGAATGATCCTACACAAGGTGGAATTGGCGTTGCCGATGTAGACGGTGGAAAAACAACCCTTCAATCAACAACCATTGATCTGTCAAACTTCACAAATCCAATTGTTTCATACTACAGATGGTATACCAATAGCCCTCCCGGTGGTGCCAATCCAAATGCAGACTATTGGCAAGTGCGAATGAGCAACAACAATGGAGCAACATGGACTTATGTGGAGAATACCCTAACAAGTGATATGCGTTGGAGACGCAATGCATTCCACGTGAGTGATTACATGACCCCAACAAACCAAATGAAATTTCAATTCATTGCAAGCGATTCTCTGCGTCCGAACGTGAATTTAAATGGAGGTTCGTTGGTAGAAGCGGCATTGGATGATTTTATTGTCTATGATGATGCAATTATTGGAGTAGAGGAGGCTGCCGCAACTTTAGAAGTTTTATCTGTGTTTCCAAATCCAACGGCTTCAAACATTAACCTTCAATTTACTCTGAATACTCCAGCGCAACTGGAAGTTATTGTTACAGATGCAACGGGAAGAACGATATATGCAATTCCTGCTAAAGAATTTGGAACACATCAGACCAACATCTCCATACCCTGCGAGAAATGGGCAAAAGGAACATATCAAGTTCTTTTACGATCGAATAAAAAGGTGCTAGACTCAATTCCATTTATTAAAGAATAATGAGAATAAAAATTCTTCTCTTTTCAATCGCTGCTTTATGCAGCGATTGTCTTTTCGCTCAACAAGATCCCATTCTCAATTGGATAGGACGTTATGAGGGGTCCATGAATATCATGTCAAAGCAGGCGAAAGATGACGCAAGTATTGTATTAAAACAACAGCTTCCGGTGGAACTTCTAATTGCAAAGACATCAGATTCAAACACATTGATTTGGAAAATGAGTTATTTTAGTGATAATGGGCGAATGGACAAAGATTATAGACTCATACTTCCGAATGATACGCTAACAAAATATCTCATAGATGAGCAAGACGGCATACGCATTGATTCCTATTTTTTCAATAACTGTTTAACTTCTTGTTTTCAGGTGGAAGGGTTAACCATTTGTGATCAATACAGGAAAACAGAGAACGGAATTTTTATGGAGTTGTATGGTGGTTCAATAGCCCAACAAACGGGTGTTTCAAGTCTACAGATTGAGTTTGTTCAAAGTGTGGAATTGAATCGAATGAAAGATTAATTACGTTGTTAATTTCTTTATGAATACTGCTGGGTTTCCTGCCCATAATTCATTCTCAGGAATGGACAATCGTACAACACTTCCAGCACCTACAACACTATTTTTTCCAATAGTAACCCCTTTCAAAATAATGGAATGAGCGCCAATGAATGCGTTCGATTCAATGCGAATGGGTTTATTTTTATAATTGATATTCGGATCAATTTTGCGTTGTTCTGAATTGATGGGGTGAAAGTCCGTATCCCAAATGCAGCAACCTCCGCCTATCATCACTCCGTTTTCAATAATAATCTCCTCCCTGCAGCAGATG
>VFQT010002936.1_pt1 | contig 16360 bp, 16 predicted proteins | sample 3512381 | NCBI WGS metagenome assembly VFQT01 (sample SAMN10412376, study PRJNA504923) | tailings metagenome | isolation source: Relicate 2 Philex TSF3 active mining site | place: Philippines: Tuba, Benguet | collected 2017-08-29
GCCAACGGGGCGCAGGTCATTCATCATCCATGTTCTCCCGCAGCCACCGCGCATGACGGGCCTTCCTCTCGTCCGTGTTCAACTTGTTCAGCGTCATTCATGAGTGCTTTTCAACTGGCGTTCGGCAAGCCGGTGTGAAATTCCCTTCAGGGCCTCGGTTGCTTCCAGATAGTCCGCAAGCAGGCTTTGATAGGAGGCCTTGGCCTTTGCATCTGGCACGATCTCCACTGTGGGCTGGGCTACCGCCCTTGCCGCCTCGAAGAGATCAGACACGAGCCCCGCCCCTGCCGCAGCGCAGGCGGCGGCGCCGATTATCGTGAGGTTTGACTCGGTCGAAAGATGCACCGGCATGCCGATAGCATCCACAGTTGCCTGCAACCACAGACGGTTCCTGCCATACCCACCGGAGGTGACGATATGACGGACCGGAACATCCAGTTCCAACATGCGCTTCAAGACATTGGCGGACGCCAGCGCCACGCCCTCAACCGCGGAGCGGTAGACCGCCGCACGGTCATGCCCAAGCGACAGGCCCAGCACTGCCCCGCGCAACAATGGATCGCGCCAGGGCGTGCGATTACCCATGAAATAGTCGAGCGTGATGAGGCCAGTGCCGCCCACGGGGATTTTCGCCGCCCGCTCATAGAGCGCCGCGCGGCCCTCCGCATCAAGCTCGAAAAGCTGGCTTGCGAACCACGATAGGACTGAGCCGGCAGAGACCTGACCCGCCTCGACGAGCCAGTAGTCGTCAACCAGGGCATTCGGATAGGGCCCCCAAAAGCCAGGCATCGGCCGTTCGCAATCCAATTGGAAGAGCTGAACCACCGAAGTGCCACCGATCATCAGCATGTCACCGGGCTTCAGCGTGTCAGCTCCAAGCATGCCGATATGGGCGTCTATGCCGCCCTGCACGAGAAGCGGCCGGTTTGAGAGGCCGAGGTGCGCGGCAGCCCCGGCACTCACCTGCCCTATGGGTGCACCCACAGCATGGATCTCCTGCGGCAGCTTGGCCGCGAGGCCGGGAACACCGAGTTCCTCGTAAAGCCCCTCGGGGAAGCGTCCGGCGACGGAATCATAGTTCCACTTGCAGGTAGCGTTCATCCGCGAACCCACCCAGCGGCCAGTGAGCAGGAAATTGACGTAGTCAATGCATTCGCAGATGATATCCGCCGCGGCGTAGACGGCGGGCTCATGCACCTTTAGCCACATAGCCTTGGAGATCAGCCATTCCGCCGCGTTGCTGCCGCCAACGTAGCGCATGACCGGATTGACAGATGAAGCGCTACGCTCAGCCTCGGCCGCAGCGCGGCAATCCATCCAAAGCAGTGCCGGGCGCAGCGGCGCTCCATTGCGCCCGCAGGCGACGACGGTCGAGGCCGTGGTCGCCACCGACACGGCGGCGATCTCCGGCTTACCCAGTTCCTGCATCAATCCCCCGGTGGCGCGGCCCAGTGCCTGCCACCAGTCAGCCGGGAACTGCTCGGCCCAACCCGGGCGCGGATAGACGGTGGCATAAGCCTCCTCCCTCTCGCCCAGCATACGGCGCGCTGCAAGGTCAAAGACTCCGACCCTGACGCCGCCCGTTCCGAAATCCAGCCCGAGGAGCAACGCCATGTGCTCCACTCCTTCCCTGTGGTTATGGTCTGAACATGATCTTGGAGAAGAATTCGGAATTGTTCCGGATCTTCTCGAACATCGCCGGGAGTTCCGAGACCGGCAGTTCATGCGTGATCATGAATTGCCACTTCAGCCGACCTGCGGCCAGCGCATCAAGTGTGACTGTCCACTGCCTGCCGGGATAGGGGGCGCCGAAGGAGTTCCACGCGCCGTGCAGCGTCACCTCCTGACGGAGGAAATACTGGAAGGTCTTGTTGTCGAGCGTCACCTCGCCAACCGGGATTCCGATGAAGACCACGTGCCCGCCGGGGCCCGCGAGATTGGCGGCAACATTAATCGAGGAATTGTGGCCAGCAGCCTCCACGATGAGATCGCACTTGAGGGCCGGGGGAAGTGGATCGGACACCAGGAAGCAGTGGGTGGCGCCAGCTTCCTTCGCCTGGTTCAGCTTTTCAGGCAGCACATCGATCGCCACCACCTCGGTGCAGCCCATGAGCTTCATCCACTGGATGGCGAATAGGCCGATGGGACCGCAGCCGATCACACCACCGCGTTGACCCGTCGTAGGCGGCGCTTTCCAGATGGCGTGAAGAGCGATCGAGGCGGGATCGATCATGGCGACGGCACGCGGGTCCATGCCCTTGGGCGCCTTGAGAAGGTTGCCGACGGGCACCGTCACGTAGTCCGTGTAGGCACCGTCGCGGCGGCTGCCGAAATAGTCATAGTCCCGACAGCGAGAGAAATTGCCCGTCTTGCACTGGTCGCACCTATGACAGGGAATAAGCGGCGCCACGCCGCAGAGGTCGCCAACCTCGAAGCCTTCCATTCCTTCGGTGACGGCTTCGATGTAGCCGCTGAACTCATGGCCGCAGATGATGGGCATACGGTGTGCGCCCTTCACCAGCATGCGCGGAATGTCAGACCCGCACACGCCGACCGCTGAGACCTTGAGCAGCACCTCACCCGGCCTCGCGACGGGGCGCTGCACATCCTCGAGGCGGATATCTCCAGGCGAATGCATGACGGCGGCTAACATGAGGCGGCTTCCTTTTCTGCACGGTCATCGATCTGAGAGGTGATGGCATCGGTGGCGATGATGCAATCGCACACGATGTCGACGGAGAGTGGCACAGGCACTTTCCAGGTGGCCGAGCCGGGCTTCAGCGCTGCCTCGGCCACACGGCGCAGATCGGCGCGCGAAACGCCCGAAAGGTTGAGGTCGGCAAGCCGCGTGGGCAGGCCGAGTGACCTGCAGAAGCGCGCGGTGGTGGCGATCTCCGCATATGGCCTGCCCTCGAGAACGAGCAGGCACATGACGCCAAAGGCGACCTTCTCGCCGTGAAAGAAGCCATGCGTCTCATCCAGTACGGTGAGACCGTCATGAATGCCATGAGCGGCGGAGACACCACAATTCTCGAACCCCAAGCCGCTGAGCAGCGTGTTGGCCTCGATGATGTTCTCGACCGCAGGGGTCAGCGCACCACGTTCCACAGCGCGCTTCGCCGACAGCGCGTCGCGCATCAGCACCTCATGGCAAGCCTTGGCGACGGCGATGCCTGCCGCGGCCGCCGGCATGTTGGGACTGACAAGATTATTGGCATTGGACTCAAGGTTGGAGCGCGCCTCAACCCAGGTGGAGAGCGCGTCACCAATGCCCGCCACGAGGAAGCGCGCGGGCGCCTTTGCGATCAGCGTACTATCGACGATGACGGCATCCGGGTTGCGTGGCAGGAAATGAGATTCCTGATAGATGCCGTGCGTGTCGTAGCGCACCGCAATGGCGCTGCACGGTGCGTCGGTGGAGGCGATGGTGGGAACGATGACGATGCGCGCGCCGGTATCAATGGCGGCCATCTTCGTGGTGTCGGCCGTCTTTCCGCCACCGATGCCGATGGCGACCGTAGCGCCGTTCGCGGCCATCAGCGCGGAGACGCGAGCGATCTCCTCGTTGCAGCATTCGCCTTTGAAGCGCTCGATGGCCACCTCGAGACCTGCTTGGCGCAGCGCCCCCTCGATGGCGCCGCACTCGCGGTCGAAGATGAAGCTATCCATCAGGACGAAGGCCTTGCGGCCGAGCGGCAGGATGTGGTGGGCGAGCCGCGACATTTCTCCAGGGCGCTGGATGTACTTGCCAGGCCCCCCAAAGCTCCGCCCGAAATCGGGTCTACCACCCCCGCCCATCACATCAGCCATGTCTCGCACTCCCAAAAGGCCAGCCGTTCATTCCTAGAAGCCGCTCACGACATAGCCGCCGTCGACGGCGAGCGTAGTACCCGTGATGTAGGCCGCGGCGGGAGAGGCCAGAAACAGCGCCGTGCCCACCAGATCATCCACCGTGCCCCAGCGCTTCAATGCCGTTTTCACCCGAATCTTTTCCTCCGGCACGGGATCGCTCCACAGGGCCTTTGTCATGTCGGTCTTGTGATAGCCTGGCGCGATCGCATTGACGCGGATGCCCTCCGGTCCGAAGCGGTGGGCAAGCGCGCGCGTCAGCCCGACGATGCCCGTCTTGCTGGCGCAATAGGCCGGAACAGAATCATCCGCGAGATAGGAGAGCATGGACGCGGTGTTAACGATCACGCCCTGCCTTGCCGCAAGCAGTGGCCGCGCCGCCACTGCGAGCCGCATGGCGCTGTTCATATTGACGTCGATGACGTCGAGATAACCCTCCTCCGTCCATTCGGCTTCGGGCCGTGCGATGCCGGCGGCGTTCACCAGTACATCGAGCCCATCGAGGCCGGCGATGAAGCCGTCCACCGCGGTGCGATCCCGGACATCCAGGGTCTCGAAGCGGATCTTCGCGTTCGCGGGATCGGCCACGGCAGCCGCGAGCTTCTGCGCAGAGGTACCTGTGGCGGTCACGTCCGCGCCGAGGCTCGAAAAGCCTTGGGCAACCGCCAGCCCGATGCCGCTTGAGCCGCCTGAGACGAGGACGCGCTTGTCGGTGAACAGGCCGGGACGGAAGGAGGAGAGAATGTCTTGCATGATGGGGTTCCGCTCACCAGCAGGTGTAGCCGGCATCGGCTGCCACGATGGAGCCCGTCATCAGGCTGGAGGCATCGCTGGCCAGGAACAGGATGACCGAGGCGATTTCGGGTGGCTGGCCCATGCGGTTCATCGGTGTGCCGCCGAGCCAGTACTTGATCATCTCCGGATCGTCGTAGACGAATTTGGTCAGTTCGGTCTCGATGTAGGTAGGCGCGACCGCGTTGACACGCACGTTGCGCATCGCCCATTCCGCCGCGAGGGAGCGGGTGAGATGATGGACACCTGCCTTCGAGGCGTTGTACTGGGCCTGCTCCTGCGGGCGGTTTACGATGTCGGCCGACATGGAGCCCACATTGACGATGTTGCCGCCGCCATTGGCCAGCATGGCCTTGCCGAAGGTGCGGCAGCACCAGAATACCCCGTTGAGGTTGACGTCGATGACCTTGAGCCAGGTCTCGTCGCTCATGTTCTCGGCGGGCTGGTTCGAAATGGCGATGCCCGCGTTGTTCACCAGAATGTCGACACGGCCGCGGGCCGTGATGATCTCCGCGTGCACACGCTCCACGGCGCGCGGGTCCGTCACGTCCAGCGTGGCGCTCGAGACAGTGCGGCCCTTGGCAACGAGTTCGGCCGCGGCCTTCTTGGCTGCATCGCCGTTCATGTCGGTGATGACGACGCTCGCCCCCGCCTCGCCCAGCGCATCGGCCGTGGCGAAGCCGATGCCACGCGCCGCGCCTGTGACGACTGCGACCTTGCCGTCCAGCCTGAATTTCTCGAGATACATGATGGGTCAGTCCCTGGCCTTGTTGATCGTGAGGAGTGCGTCCAGATCGCCATAGAGCGCCTGGCTGTTGGCATAGATGCGGTTGAACACGGGCTGCATGCGGGCGTAGGTCTCCGACCACCGCGGATTGGGCTTGACCTCTCGGACATGGCGCGCGTAGCTGCCGACGGCTTGAGTGACGGATGAGAAGCGTCCGGTTGCCGTGGCGGCCATGGCGGCGCAGCCGACGATGCCGCATTCGGCCTCCTCCGGAACGAGGATCGGCACGCCATAGATGCTGGCTTTTATCTCGAGCCAGAGATCGGTCTTGGCAGCGCCGCCCGAGGCGATCACGCCATGCGCCTCCTGCCCAGCGGCATTCTCCATGATGCGGAGGTGGCGGGCGCCGGCGAAGGCTACACCTTCCATCACCGCCCGGTGGAGATGTGACAGGCCATGGCCCGCGGCGAGCCCGAAGAACTGCGCGCGCGCATTGCGGTGAGATCCAAGCCGCTCACCCGCGAGGAACGGCAGGAAGAACAGCCCGTCCGCACCAGCGGGGGCTTCCGCCGCCTTCTGCACGATCTCCGGATAGCCGAGTGCGCTCTCGTGAAAGGCGCGCCTGGCCCAGCGCATGGCGTCGCCGCCGCTTTCAAGCAGCACGAAGGGGCCCCAATTGCCCTCGACCGTGGCGACGTTGCTGATTTCAGGGTCGAGCAGCGGCTTGCCCGCGATGAGCGTGAGGATGAGCGACGTGCCACCGACATCCGAGACGAGGCCCGGGCGGCAGGCGCCGGAGCCCAGCAGCGCCATGGGATAGTCCGCTCCGCCCACCAGAACGGGCGTTCCGGCGCGCAGGCCGGTCTCGCCCGCTGCCGCCGCCGTGACATGGCCGAGAATATCGAGCGGTTCCCGGATCGGGGGAAGCTTCGCCGCGTCGAGCCCTAGGAGCCTGATCATCCGCTTCGACCACATGCGGGTTTTCGGATTCATCAGAAAGCTGCAGGAGGCGTCGCCGCTGTCCATGGCGAACTCGCCGGTGAGCCGCAGGTTGACGTAATCCTTCGGCATGATAACGAAGGCCGCCTTGGTATAGGCTTCGGGATCATTGTCGCGAAGCCAGGCCAGCTTGAATCCCGGCCAGGCGGGTGTCGGCGGGTTGCCGCTTTCGGCGAGGTAGTCCTCCGGATCATGCGCCGCCTCGAAGGCCTGCACGATCTCCAACGTACGCTTGTCGTTCCACAGGGGCACGGTGTCCCGCGTCAGATTTCCGGCGTCATCGACCAGCACGGTGCCATGCATCTGCCCGCAGGCGGCCACGGCCTCGATCCTGCCGACACTGCCTGGGTTGACCTCAAGGATATGACGGATGCTGTCGACGACGCCGCTCCACCAATCCTCCGGGCGTTGCTCGGCCCATCCGAAACGGGGCACGCTCTGGTCGTATTCCCGCGCCGCCATGGCCACGATGCCGCCTGTCGCATCCACGAGGGCCGCCCGCGCGCTGCCGGTACCGACGTCAATGGCAAGGGTAAGGCGATCCATCATGCCGGCAATCAGTTGCGCTTCAGCGTTCCAGCACTGTACTGGATCAGCATAGCCACGATGATGATGAAGCCCATGTAGACCTGCTGGTGATAGCCTGGCACGCCGGCAAGATTCATGATGTTGGCGATGATGCCCATGATCAGCGCGCCCAGGAAGGTGTTCACCACGCCTCCGCGCCCTCCCATCAGGCTTGCGCCGCCGATGACCACCGCCGCAATCACGTTGAGTTCCGCCGCGACACCCACCTGCGAAGATCCGACTGCGGTGCGGCTGGAAGAAATGATGCCGGCGACCGAGGCCAGGACGCCTGAGATGACGTAGACCGCGATGACGTAGCGCGGAACGGCAATCCCCGAGAGGCGCACCGCCTCCTCGTTCGAACCGATGGCCGTGACGATGCGGCCGAACTTGGTATAGTTCAGTACGATGCCGCCGACTATGAACACCGCGAACATCAGGATGACAGGCTGCGGGATGCCGAGGAAGAAGCCCGAGCCGAAATTGGTGAAGGCGGTGCCCGCATCGCCCAGCGGAATGGGGCGGCCGTCCGAAATGATGAGGGAGAGCCCGCGCGCGATCGCCATCATCGCAAGCGACATGACGAACGACGGCAGGCGCATATAGGCTACGAAGAAGCCCGTGACGAGGCCGCAAGCCGCCCCCGCGAGAAGAACGAGGATGATGGTGACGGGCACTGAATAGCCGTTTAGGGCCACGAAATAGCCGGTGAGAACGCTACCCAAGGCGGCGATGGAACCAACCGAGAGATCGATGCCTCGGGTGAGGATGACGAACAGCATGCCGACCGCCATGATGCCGGCGCCGGACGCGACCTGACGGAGCACGTTGAGGACGTTCACCTTGGTGAGGAAATTGTCCGACCAAAACGCAGCGACGACGACGAGCACGATGAATATCCCCGCTGTGCCGAAGCGCTGCAGCAGGATGCGAATGTCAGGGCCCTTCGATGTTGCCCCTCCGGCGGTTGATTCCGTCATGCTGCTCATGAATGTCCTCCCCCAGCCACGGCTGACTGCCCGCCGGTCATTGTCATACCCAGAAGCCGTTCCTCGCTGTAGTCCTGCGGCATCAGCTCGCCGCGCACTTCGCCGCTCCCCATCGCGATGATGCGGTCACAGAGGCCGAATAGCTCCATGTGTTCGGATGAGATGACCAGCACGGCCTTGCCTTCTTCAGCCAGCCGGTTGATCAGCCCATAGATTTCCGTCTTGGCGCCAACATCGACGCCGCGCGTCGGCTCGTCCAGGATGATGAGGTCGCCGCCGGCATGGAACCATTTGGCGAGCACCACCTTCTGTTGGTTGCCGCCGGAGAGGCTCGACACCGGGTTCTCGATGCTGGCCGCCTTGAGGCGGAGCGAGTTTCCGATCTCGTTGACGCGTTTCTTCTCAAAGGACTGGCGGAGGAAACCGAATGCGTTCACGACCTCGCCCATCCGCGCCATGGTGGAGTTGGTGCGGATCGGTTTGTCGAGCACGACACCCTGCAGCTTGCGGTCTTCCGGTACCAAGCCGATGCCAGCCTTTACGGCCTCGACCGGCGAGCGCGGTGTGATGGGCTTGCCCTTGATCTCGATCACGCCCGAATCGCGGCGGTCCGCCCCGAAGATGAGCCGGGCCACCTCGGTGCGGCCCGAGCCGACGAGGCCCCCTAGACCGACGATCTCACCCGCCCTGACGTTGAAACTCACGTTCCGTACGCGCCGGCCCGCATTGAGGTTGCTGACCTTCAGCACCTCAGCGCCAATAGTGCGCGGTTTCTTCGCCGGAAACAGGGCGGAGAGCGGCCGGCCCACCATCATCCGGATGATACCGTCCACGTTGATTTCGTTGACGCCAACGGTGCCGACCTTTTCACCGTCCTTCAGCACCGTCATCCGGTCGGCGATCTGGAAGACCTCGTCCAGGCGATGCGAGATGTAGACGACGCCAACGCCCTTGCTGCGCAGATCAGCGATGATGCGGTGCAGGCGCTCCGCGTCCTGGGCGGAGAGCACCGCAGTGGGCTCGTCAAAGACGATGATCTTCACGTCCTGCGAGAGGGCCTTGGCGATCTCGACCACCTGCTGATGGGCGACCGCGAGGGAACTGACCATCCGCGCGGGATCAATATCGAAGCCGAGGCGCGAAATGAGCTCGCGTGCGCGTCTCCTGAGTTTTGCATGGGAAAGGACGCTCGACAGCTCTCCGAGGAAGATGTTCTCTGCGACCGTGAGGTCGGGTGCCAAGGCGAGTTCCTGGTGGATCACGGCGATGCCGAGCGCCCTGGCATCGCGCGGATCACGCAGCGTGACGGGCCTGCCGCCGATCTCGATGCGGCCAGTACTCGGTTGCATTTCACCGCCGAGAATGCGCATCAGTGTCGATTTCCCTGCGCCATTCTCGCCCAAAAGCGCATGGATCTCCCCGGCGCGGATATCGAAATCGACGCCACGCAGGGCCTGCACGCCACCAAACAACTTTCGGATCGAGGTCAGCCTGACGAGATCACTCATTGAAACCCCTCCAACAAAAGAGGTGGCGGGGAGACCCGCCACCCCAAGGTTAAGCAACCGCGTTGCTTGGGGAGTATGGCTTAGAACACCGCATCCGCACGGTAGTATTTGTCGACGTTCTCCTTGGTGATCACGTCGGGCGTCGTTAGGTTCAGCTTGGGGAAGTCCGAGGGCAGTTCGCCTTTGAGTGCCTTGAGGCCGATGTCCACCGCCGTGCGGGCGACCAGATCCGGGTCGTTCAAGCCGGTGGCGCCGTATTTGCCTTCCTTGATGAGGGCTAGCGCTTCTTTCTGGCCGTCGGCGGCGGCGAGCACCAGCACGTCCGACTTGCCGGAGGCTTCCAGCGCCTTCATGGCGCCAAGCACCATGGAGTCGTTCTCGCCCAGCACCACGTTGGCGTCCGGATGGGCGGTCAGAAGGTCCTCCATGGCCGCGAGGCCGCCTTCATGCGACCAGCCGCCCCAGCCCTGGCCGACAATCTCGAAGCTGGTCTCACCGCTGTTGTTGAGTTGCCCTTCGGCGAGGCCCTTGAGCACGCCCAGACGGCGGTCACGGCCCACTTCATTGCCCTTATCGCCTGAGAGCAGGATGATCTTGAGGTCTTGGCCCTTGGTCGCGCTAGCCAGCCACTGGCCGACCATGAACCCGTTCATGTCGTTCGAGGAACGAACCTGCGTGACGACGTTAGCTTTGGTTGAGATGCTCGAATCCATCACGATGACCTTGACACCCGCCTTCGTGGCGGCGTCCGCGGTGGGCACAAGGCCTTCGGGGTCACGTGGATTGAGGATCAGGAGGTTGACGCCCTTGGCGACCATGTCCTCGACGTCAGCGATCTGCTTGGCCATGTCGTTCTGGCCATCTGAGGTGGTGACTTCGCAGCCGGCCTTCTTGGCCTGGTCCTCGGCGGCGGCGACCTGCGCGGCGAAGTAGGGCGCGCCGAGAGTGTACATGGCGATGCCCACCTTGCAGCCTTCGGCATGAGCGGTCGAGGCGGCGGAGGCCATCGCGAGCGCGGCCACACAACCCAATAGCAGTTTTTTCATCTAACTCTCCTCCTGAGCTTGAAACGGGCGCCTGATCGGATCCCATATTTGTAGTTTTGATACACATCTATGGAGTGGTCAAGTGACAAAGACGCAACCTAGACTGACAGAAGCACCTGATCGAGGAGTGAACGCCTGTCATGCAGTGCAATATCAGAAATTTTGCGTCGCAATAAGGCAGAATAACTTGACTTCCGTTGATTGATTCTCATAGCTTTTGTAGCAGAACTACAAATCTCCGTGGCTCTGAGGCCATGATTGAGAGGCACGCATGGACTTACACGAGCCTGGGATCTGCCGCGTCGATGTGGCAACGGGGCAACTATTGGGCGCCAGTAACCACTATACGAAGACGTTCGCCGACCTCGCCGGCCTCTACGAGGACGCAGCCGCTTTCGCCGCCCTAGTTGCGGAAAAGGGATCACGCGTCGCCTATGAGGTGACCGATTTCAAACCCTCCGCCAATTCCGGCGACATGATCATCGGCGTCACGCGCATGGAGCCCGGCAAGGTGGGACGCGAATACTACATGACGCGCGGCCACATCCACGCGAGGCCGAACAGGCCCGAAATGTATTACGGCGAGAGCGGTCATGGCCTGATGCTGCTCGAATCACCCGCCGGCGATATCCGCATCGTCGAGATCACGGCGCGCACCATATGCTACGTGCCGCCATACTGGATCCACCGCTCGGTGAACGTGGGGGTGGAACCTCTCGTCATGACCTTCGCCTACCCCGCCGACTCCGGCCAGGACTATGAGATCATTGCCCGGTCGGGCGGAATGAAGAGCCGGATCGTGGATGACGGAAAGGGCGGATGGATGGCAGTTGACAACGCGGCTTACATCCCCCGCACAAAGGCGATCGTCGACCGTATCATGTCCATGAAGGACTGACGTGCATGGCAATGCAGGAACTTACTCCCGCGACCCGCCCAACCATCTATTTCATAGGCGTGACGACCAGCAAAAGCTCGATCATGAAGGTGTTTCCAGCCTGGGCACAGCACCTGGGCCTTGCAGACGCGGTGATCAAGGGTATCGATTTTCCCCTGCACGCGCCCGCTGGCGACTACCGGCAAGCCGTGGAGTTCATCAAGCACGACCCCCTCGCCGCAGGGGCGCTCGTCACCACCCACAAGATCGATCTGTACAAGGCCTGCCAGGACCTGTTCGAGGTGATCGACCCCCATGCCTGTTTCATGGGCGAGACGAGCTGCATTTCGAAGGCGCAGGGTAGTCTCGTTTGTCATGCCAAGGACCCGATCTCGTCCGGCCTCGCGCTCGACGGCTTCCTGCCTCCAAGGCATTTCGCTGCGACGGGCGGCGAAGTGTTCTCCATGGGCGCTGGCGGTTCTACCATCGCGCTCACGTGGCACCTGATGCAGCCGTCCCGCGGTGCCAACCGCCCTTCGCGCATCATTGTCTCGGACTGCAACCCGGCAAGGCTGGAGGATATCCGCCGCATCCACGCCGAAATGGCTAGCGGCATTCCCTGCGACTACGTGCTTGTGCGCGATGAGTCCGGCAATGACGCGGTGATGGCGGAACTGGAGCCCCGCTCACTCGTCATTAATGCGACAGGCCTCGGCAAGGATGCGCCGGGCTCACCGCTCAGCGATTCTGCGGAATTTCCCGAACATGCGATCGTGTGGGATCTGAATTACCGCGGCGATCTCGTGTTCCTCCAACAGGCTAAGCGCCAGCGCACGAAGCGCCATCTGCAGATCGAGGACGGCTGGACCTATTTCCTTCACGGATGGACGCAGGTGATCGGGGAAGTTTTCCACGTTGCAATCCCAACGAGCGGGCCCAGCTTCGCGTCACTCTCGGATATCGCGCAGAACAACGGCAAGTCCTGAGCATGCCGCATGCGGTTGCGGCACAGGAGTACCTGTCCGAGGACCCGCAATGAGATCATTGCAACCTTAGGCACCGGAGGATACACGGAAAACAGCGCGTCATGTGCAAAGGGAATTCGACGTCAATCATCTTGATGATTTGAGACCGGGGGAACAAGCCATTTGAATAGACCGGATCAGGCCCCGCGGTGGCACATAAGGCGCTTTACAGCGCCTCTGGCGGAGGAGCTGTCACGAGCCAACAAGAGACGCGTCTCCTTGCGATGGCTCGGTCAAGCGGGTTTCGTGATCGATGGCGGAACCTCGAGGATCTTGATCGATCCCTATCTCTCAAATTCCCTGGAAGCCAAGTACCGCGGCAGCGAAACACCACATGCGCGCATGGTGCCGGCGCCTGTTTCGCCCGCTGAGTTGGGCGCCGTCGATCTCGTGCTCTGCACCCACTCCCATACTGACCACATGGATGCCGAAACGCTGCGCCCGCTGGCGGAGCGCCTGCCGCATCTGCGTTTCGTCGTGCCGGCTGCCTCGCTCTCGATTGCCAGAGCGCGGATCGGCGTCGGGGGCGAGCGGCTCCTCGGCGTCGATGCGGGGGAGGTCCTCAGCCTTTGTGGCGGGCGCATTCGACTTCGGGTCATGCGCGCAGCGCATGAAATGCTGGAACGCGACAGCGAGGGCCGCCACCTATTCCTCGGCTACGGCATTGAGATCGGGGGCCGGCGAATCTTTCATTCCGGCGACACCATCCCATTCAAGGGTCAATGCGACGAGATAGGTGCCTTCGCGCCAGAACTTGCGCTGCTGCCCGTCAACGGACGGAGCGAGGCCCTGAGGCGGCATGGCATAGCGGGCAATCTGTCGATCGCTGAGGCGGTGGCGCTCACATCCGCCTGCCGCATTCCCGCCATGTTGGCGCACCACTTCGGCATGTTCGCCTTCAACACGTCCGAGCGTACGGAGGTGGCGGCAGCAGCGGCGCAAGCCCCCTTTCTGATGATTCCGGCCGATTTCCAGCAAGCAATCGAGGCCTCAAGATGACACCGCCCACCGGCTTCAGCCTTCCGCCGACCCAGAACGTGATCGAGGTCATCCGGCAATCCATGGACGCGCTCAGGAAGTCTGAACGCAAGGTGGCTGAAAAGGTGCTGGAGGAACCGCAGCGCATCCTCAACGCAACGCTGGCGGAAACGGCCGCCGTCGCGCTCGTCAGCGAGCCCACAGTAATCCGCTTTTGTGCGGCAATCGGCTGCGACGGTTTCCAGGATTTCAGATTACGCCTGGCCCGCAGTCTGGCCCTCGGCACGCTGCCAACAGGATCGCAGCTCGAGAGTGAGGACACCACCGCCGAACTCATCGGCAAGATCTTTGGCTATACAATCACCTCGCTCGACTGGGCTCGCAACCACTTGGATAGCCGCCAGGTGTCGCAGGCGATCCAGATCCTCAGTGGCGCGCAGAGCATAGAGTTTTTTGGCCTCGGCGCCTCGGGAATCGTGGCACTCGACGCCCAGCAGAAATTTCCGCTCTTCGGCGTGCCCTGCGGCGCGCCGACCGACACCCACCAGCAGATCATGACGGCAGCTATGATGAAGCCCGGCGACGTGGCCGTGGTGATCTCCAATACCGGTCTCACACTGGCCATGATTGAAGTCGCGCAAACAGCCCGGCAGTCCGGAGCAAGAGTGATTGCCATCACGGGCTCGCGTTCCCCGATCCTAGCTGAGTGCGACGCAGGCATTATCGTCGAGACACTTGAAAACACGAACATCTATACGCCCGCACTCTCCCGCATTGCAGCGCTGGTGGTGATCGACATCCTGTCAGCTGCCGTTGGCTTGAAGAGAGATGCTGAGCATGGTGAAAAATTTGCCAAGATGAAACGCCTCCTCCTAGGCCAGCGGCGACGCATGCAGAATACGGAAAAGAGATAGTAGTCCTGTAATCTGTGGGGACTTGCATTTTGCGAAGGTATGAGAGCGTCACTTCCGACGTCTGTATCGAATCGCAAATTCTGGTTGATACTGTCTCTACTCTGCGTGTGCTCTACGCACTCCCCGACCTTAGCGGATTATCGAACCATACCACCTACCAGTCATGAGGGGGATTATGTCTCGTTTATCGGAGTCAGAAGATGATGATGGCGGCGAGACGAATGTCCGAGAAGAAGGTGCGAGCATACATAGCGGACTGTGATGCCCGACAGCGTTGAGGCGGCCGAACATGATCTCGTTCCCCTGCAGGATGTAGCCGCCATCGGCGAGATCCTCGGTCTTGCCGCTGTCCAGATGGTCGGGTTCGAGCACCTGCAGCTGGAAGGGCACGTGCAGCCCACCGAAGTCGGTCAAGCCATCTGCATCGCAACTCGCCGCGAACTGCAGCCACAACTGATCTGCCTGCCTCGCCGCTGCGAGCTTGCGGCTACGGGCCCGCGGCACGATGCCTGTCCCCACGAGGTTGCTCACCAGCGCATTCACCGCCTTGGCGGCGTAAGGATTGTTGCGTACAAGGTCGCGGGAGCGGTCCCTGAGCCTTGAACTTGCGGGGCCGATCTCGGCATTGGCGCCGGTGCCAGCCGTCACCCACCCTTCGGTGCGCCGCCCTGCCTTCGCGCCTTCGTAGGCACGCTGCACCAGGCGGAGCGCATGACGCTGGCGCACACGGCGGAGGCCAGCACCGGGAGACACAGCTCCGATGGCACGGTCGAGCCAGTTCATCTGCAACTATCCCCGGGCAAAGGAGGCGAGGCTGCGGCGCGGCGGCTTCCGGCCGTACTGGGCCTGCATCTCGGACTCGATCGTCCGTATACGGCTCAGGAGATCGGAAGCGGAGCCGTATTCAACGCTGCGGCCTTCGAAGGACACGCGCAGCGTGCCGCTGGCATAAGCCTTCCGGAGGGCGTCGAGCTCAGATTGGGTCCAACTCATCGCTGCGCCTTGTTTGTGTCTCTATTATCCAGGACAATGATCGGGGCCGAAGAACATGCTGAACATCAGCTTGCATCGGAGCTGGAACGGTTATGAGCATTGATCTTGAGACGGCTGTCCGAACTTTTGTCAGTGTGGCCATGGGACAGGATCCCGGCAAACGGGTGACAGTTGGCCTGATCGTCGCCGTGCTCGCCCGCAAGTTCTCTGTTTTCCCAGAAGAGCACATCGCCCAAGTGGTGACCAAGGCGGTCCGCGAAGCGGGTGGCACCGTGGATCTGTCCATTCCGGCAACCAAGCCAACGGCGCTGAAGATGTCTGCCTGAACGAATTCAACTGATCCAGCCGCGCCGGCGGCCGATCCATTTCTCGTCGCGCGCCACAGAAAGAGAGTGCGTCTTTTCTTTCTGTGGAAAGACGCTGCCCGAATAAGGTTTTGAGCCTGCCGCATCGCGCAGTTCCATTTCCAGTGCTTCCCAGCGGTCCTCGCCCCACCGGTCCACGCCGGCGATCCAGGCCGCGGCACGAGCATAGCTTCTGCAGTCGAGCGCCTCGTTGCGCTCCCGGAGCTTCTGCCATTCGAGCCGCTGGAAGCCACGCTTGGTTTTCACGGTGACCAGCTGCTCGGCGACGAACTGCTTGCACCATTCGCTCTCGGCCCATGCGGGCAAGTGGATCGTGCCGGGCGGATGCACGGATCCGGCGGCCAGTTCCTCGTCCGTGGGCCGCTCAAGCCGCAGAAAGCGGTAGGTCTCGGACTTGAAGGTGGACACCGCCACCGTCCAGAGCCTGACACCTCTGCGAATACGTTTCCCGCCTGCCGTCATGTCGACATAAGTCGGACCAGACACCGGGCTCAAGCGGTTGAAGCCGTCGACACCCTTGAGGGGCGCCACCTGGTCAAACCCTTGTCCGCGTGCCCAGGCATAGACCGCGGGCGCTTCGTAGCCGGTATCGACGCCCATGCGCACGATCTGCATCGGAGTGCCGAAGGCATGTCGCCATGTCCTCGCGCAGAGTGCCGTCAGTTCAGCCCACGCGGCCGGCCGGTCAGGGCCACCTTCAATGACAATGTGGTCGATGAGCCAGCTTTCGA
>VFQT010002937.1_pt1 | contig 16356 bp, 17 predicted proteins | sample 3512381 | NCBI WGS metagenome assembly VFQT01 (sample SAMN10412376, study PRJNA504923) | tailings metagenome | isolation source: Relicate 2 Philex TSF3 active mining site | place: Philippines: Tuba, Benguet | collected 2017-08-29
CTCGGCGTCGAATGCCGACATGAACCTTCCCTTGTCTGTGGACTGCAGGGGACCGCGCATTGTAAGCAGGGGCCGGGGGCCGCGCGCCGCGCGATTACCGACTTCCTGCTTGCAGGGCGGGGACAAGGGTCTTATGTCCCGTAGGGTGCCCGGCCGTGATCGAGATCGAACTCAGCTCACTCCGGGCCGCAGCCGGGCTGGGCGTGGCCGGCAACTTCGCCGGGCACCTCGAGCAGGCGGGCGAGGCGGCCGACTTCGCCAACGTGGTGCCCGTGGCCGCCGAGGCGCCCAAGGGCATCTTCCCGTGGTACCTGCCGGGGCGCGACGGCCAGCTGGGGGTGTTCCCGGTCACCCACGACATGCTCGTGCTGCCCGACCAGCCCGGGGTCGACCTGCAGATCGAGCCCGAGGTGGGCCTGCTCGCCCGGCTCGACTACGACGCCCATGGCCGGGTGGTGGCCATCACCCCCCGCGCCGTGGCCGCGTGGAACGACTGCAGCATCCGCCGTGCGGGCGCGCGCAAGATCAGCGACAAGAAGAACTGGGGCCCGGCGTCCAAGGGCGTTGCGGCGCGCGGATTCGCGGTGGACGACATCGCGCCTGACGGGGGCTTGGCCCCGCTGCGCATCGCCAGCTTCATGCGCCGCGACGGCCAGGTGCATGAATACGGGGTGGACAGCCCCGCGGCGGGGTACTCCTATTCCGGCCCCGTACTCACCGACTGGCTGCTCGATCGCCTGGCCACCCAGGAGGGCTCCGACGACACCCCGCTCGAGCCGGTGGGCGAGTACCTGCGCCAGGCCGGCTGCCCCGAGCAGGCGCTCATCGGCATCGGCGCCACCCGCTACACGCCCTTCGGCGAGAGCACCTACCTGGTGGCGGGCGACGAGAGCATCGTGATCGTGTACGACCAGCGGGAATCATCTCCGCAGGTCGTGGCGACCGCCGTGGCCGATGGCCGCGAACAGGACCTGCCCGGGGCCTCGGTGCTCACCCAGCGGGTGGAGTGACGTCTTAAGGGCCGGTTAGCGAACTGCCCGTTCGGCACAACCATGGCGCGCGTCCGGCGATTATCCCGTGATCAGCATCCCGACCGGAGGACGTTCGCGATGAAGTGCCCGCACTGCGATGAGACCCTGCACATGACCCACCGCGAGGGGATTGAGATCGACTACTGCCCGCAGTGCCGCGGCGTGTGGTTGGACCGCGGGGAGCTCGACAAGCTCATCGAGCGGTCGGAGTCGTGGAGCGGGGGAGCTCAGGCCGCGCCGCCGCGCGAGGAGTACCGCGAGCCCCAGCGCGAGGAGTACCGCGAACGCGACGACCGCCGATCAGGTGCGCCGCAGAAGAAAAAGAAGAAGAGCAGCTTCGTGGGCGACCTCTTCGAGAACTTCGGTGACTTCGGGGGCTAGTCGCCCCCGCTCAGCCCCGGCGTCTTCTTCAGCCCCGCGATGAGCGTGGCCCTCTCCTCGTCGGTGAGGGCGGCCTCGGGATTGAGCCCGAACCGCGTGAAGTACGCCGGGGGCATGGAGCCGTCGCGGATCACCTCGATGGTCTCATCGGCCGCGCCCGGGTTGGTGGCGAACTGCTGGTAGTTCACCTCGCTGCGCCCGCCGGCGATGTGGCTCTGCACCGCCCACGACGACGGAGCGATGCTGGCGTAGGCCGGGTACTCCACCTCGCTCGCGTGGCAGTGGTAGCAGGCACGCACCATGAGGGTGCGCGTTTCGGCCGACGCCCACTGCGGCTCGCCGGTGATGGGCGGCTGCGTGCGGTCGCGGCCGTAGGGCACCAGTTGGATGAGCCCCACCACCACGAGTCCGCTCACCACCAGGCTGGCGATGGCGAAGCCCGGGCCCGCGCCGGTGCGCCCCCACGTGGCGAGCAGCGCGGCCACGATGATCACCAGGGTCACGCCCACCACGGGCAGGGGCAGGCCCATGATGATGCCCATGGCGATGCCGAACAGCAGCACCAGCGCGTAGAGCGCCGATACCACGGGGTGCCTGCGGATCACGCCCCAGGCAGAGGAGAGCGCCGTCGTCAGTCGGGAGATCATGCGAGCACGCTAGGGGCGCCCGGCCGGGGACGGCGCGGGAACGGTCATCCATAAGAAATCGTTTTCAGCCGCATAAGCGATATGTGGCGTGCGCTATCCTCCCGCCCCGTGCCGAACCCGAGCCCGCTGCCGTTCTCGCCCGCCGAGGCCGAGGACCTCACCGCCGACCAGGTCGTGGCCGCCGCCGTCCAGGCGTTCGGCCCCCGGCTGGCCATTGCCTGCTCGTTCCAGCAGGAGGAGGCGGTCATCCTGGACATGGCTTTCGCCGTGCGTCCCGACGTGCGGGTGTTCGCGCTGGACACCGGCTTCCTCTTCCCCGAGACCTACGACACCTGGGCGGCCTATGAGGACCGCTACGGCATCCGGATCGAGGCCTTCCGCGGGCCCACTCCCGAGGAGCAGGCCGCCGAGTTCGGTGACCGCCTGTGGGAGCGCGACCCCAACCAGTGCTGCGCAATCCGCAAGGTGGAGCCGCTGGGTCGCGCCCTTGCCGACCTGGACGCATGGGTTACCGGCCTGCGCCGCGACCAGGCACCCACGAGGGCGGGAACGCCGAAGGTGGAGTTCGACGAGGCGCGGGGCAACTGGAAGATCAGCCCGCTGGCCGACTGGACCGAGGAGCAGGTGTGGGCGCGCATCCGCGAGCGTGACCTGATCGTGAACCCGCTGCACGCCCGGGGCTACGCCAGCATCGGATGCACCTACTGCACCAAGCCCGGCACCGGCCGCGAGGGTCGCTGGGCCAACCTCGAGAAGACCGAGTGCGGGCTGCACCCCGCGGGAGGCCCCGCCTCATGACCACCCTCACCGAGCTCAGCACCCTCGACGTGCTCGAGGCCGAGGCCGTGCACATCATCAGGGAGTGCGCCGCCGAGTGCGAGCGCCCCGTGCTGCTGTTCAGTGGCGGCAAGGACAGCATCGTGCTGGCGCACCTGGCCACCAAGGCATTCGCGCCGGCCGGGCTGCCGTTCCCGCTCATGCACGTGGACACCGGGCACAACTTCCCCGAGGTCATCGAGTACCGCGACTGGTACGTGCAGGAGATCGACGAGCGGCTCATCGTGGCCAGCGTGGAGGAGTCGATCGCACAGGGGCGCGTGCAGGACGAGACCGGCCCGCGCGCCAGCCGCAACCGCCTGCAGACCACCACGCTGCTGGATGCCATCGCCGAGCACCAGTTCGACGCCTGCTTCGGCGGCGCGCGCCGCGACGAGGAACGCGCCCGCGCCAAGGAGCGCGTGTTCAGCCACCGCGACATGTTCGGCCAGTGGGATCCGCGCAACCAGCGCCCCGAGCCCTGGGGCATCTACAACACCAAGCTGCGCAAGGGCGAGCACTTCCGCGTGTTCCCGCTCAGCAACTGGACCGAGGTGGACATCTGGGCCTACATCCAGCGCGAGGGACTGAGGCTGCCCAGCATCTACTTCTCGCACCAGCGCGAGGTGTTCGTGCGCGACGGCATGCTGATGGCCGCCGCCGACTTCGTGGAGCGCCTGCCCGGCGAGGAGGTGTTCACCGAGACGGTGCGCTTCCGCACCGTGGGTGACGCCACCTGCACCGCCTGCACGCTCAGCACCGCGAGCACCGTGGAGCAGGTGCTGGCGGAGACCCGCGAGAGCGACGTGAGCGAGCGCGGCGCCAGCCGGGCGGATGACAAGACCAGCGAGGCCGCCATGGAAGACCGCAAGCGCGGGGGCTACTTCTAGTGCCGGTGGAAAGCCCGATGCTGCACGCCGTGGCCGTGGGCTCGGTGGACGACGGCAAGAGCACGCTCATCGGCCGACTGCTGTACGAGACCGGCCACCTGAACGCCGACGAGATCGCCCACGTGGAGGAGGCCTCGCGAAAGCGCGGCCGCAAGTTCCTCGACCTCGCGCTCCTCACCGACGGCCTGCGTGCCGAGCGGGAGCAGGGCATCACCATCGACGTGGCCTACCGCTCGTTCGATGCCCAGGGCAGGCGCATCCTGCTGGGCGACGCCCCCGGGCACGAGCAGTACACCCGCAACATGGTCACCGCCGCCGCGGGCGCCGACGTGGCCATCCTGCTGGTGGACGCCGCCAACGGGCTCACCTCGCAGACCCGCCGGCACCTGGCCATCTGCGCCATGCTGGGCGTGGAGGACGTGATCGCCTGCGTCAACAAGATCGACCTCGTGGACTACGACGAGGGGCGCTTCACCGAACTCGCCGACGAGCTCCGCGCCGCGTCGGAGTCGGTGGACGGCCCGCGCATCACGGCCATCCCGCTGTCGGCGCTGGAGGGCATCAACATCACCCAGCGCTCCGACAAGCTGCCGTGGTACTCCGGCCCCACGGTGCTCGAGGTGCTGCACGACCTCGACCGCCTCATCGCCGAGGAGGCCTTCCGCATGCCGGTGCAGTGGGTGACCCGCTACGACGAGGGGGGCGCCGACGTGCGTGCCCTGGCCGGGCGGATCACCAGCGGCACGGTGCGCGTGGGGGACGAGGTGGTGGCGCTGCCGGGAGGGAGGAGCGCCACGGTGAGCGCCATCGACGTGCTGGGCGAGCCGCGCGACATGGCCAGCGCCCCCCTGAGCGTGGCGCTGCACCTGGCCACCGACATCGACGTGAGCCGCGGCGACGTGATGGCCCCGGTTGCCGATCCGCCGCAGGTGGCCACCCGGGTGAAGGCCACCATTGCCTGGCTGGACGAGGCCCCGCTCACCGCCCCGGCCCGCCTTGAGGTGCGCCAGAGCGCCCGCCTGGTGCCGGCCATCGTGGAGGAGCTCCACGAGCGCCTGGACCTCGATGCCATGAAGCACGAGCAGGCCGACGCCCTGGAGGCCAACGACCTCGGCATCGCCACCCTGCTGCTCGCCCAGCCGCTGGTGGTGCAGCCCTACGCCACCAACCGCGAGATGGGGTCGATGGTGCTGGTGGACCCGGGCAGCAACCGCACGGTGGGCGCCGTGATGGTGACCGAGGTGCTGGACTCCTAGCGCGTCCGCGCGCCGGCGATCACCACCGGAGCCTCACCCCATATGCACCCCGCCGCCCATCGGCCGAGATGAGCACGGCGTGCTCCACTGCGTTCCGTGCCACCAGCCGGAGGGCTGCTACGCGGTGTCGCGCTTCTCCACCAGCAGGGTGATCCCCGCCACCACCGCGGCGGCCACCAGGCCCAGCAGCACCGGTACCCACCAGTTGCCCGCAGGCGGGCCCAGCTCGGTGCTGTCCACGCCGCCGGGCCATGGCCACAGCACGCGGAACGATCCGATCATCAGGCCCACCATGGCGGCCACCACCACGTCGTGGTGGTTCTCCAGAGACCAGTCGAGTACCTGGGAGAACAGCGCCAGGCCCACGATGCACCCCAGGGCGAACACGCCCAGCACGGGGAAATCGCGCTCATCCACGGCGCTGATGACGAAGTCGTACATCCCCAGCATCAGCAGCAGGAACGACCCCGAGATGCCCGGGAGGATCATGGCGCAGATGGCGATGGCGCCCGCGCCGAAGATGACCAGCCATGACGGGCTGGCCACCTCGCCGCCCTTCAGCCCGAGGACCAGGAAGGTGATCACGGCCACCACGGCCGCGATGCCCACCGATGCGCCGTTGGGGCGGCGGATCATTCGCCATGCCACCCAGGCCGACGCCGCCACCAGACCGGAGAACACGCCGGCCATGGCCTCGGGGTAGTCCTCGAGCAGGGTGGTGATGACGCCCGCCAGGGCGAAGATGGCAACGCCGATGCCGATGACCAGGGGGAGGATGAGCCCCCAGTCGATCTCGCGCAGCCTCTGGCCGGCCTCGCGGAAGCGCAGGCGCAGCACGTTGCCCAGCGCCTTGGACGCCATGCTGATGGCATGCACCAGGCGCTCGTAGATGCCCACCAGCACGGCGATGGTGCCGCCGGACACGCCGGGTACCACATCGGCCGAGCCCATCAGGAATCCGCGCAGGAAGTTGAGGACGGGGTCGATGCGCACCGCGGGGCATGGTAGTCATGGGTGCGGCGACGCCGATCAGGCGAGGAGAGGATGCGACATGGGTGACGAGGACCAGGCGAAGACGTGCACCGAGTGCGGCAAGGAAGCCGTGCTGGAGAGCGAGCAGGAGGCAAACCGGGAGGTGACCCACTGCGAGTGGTGCGGCGCCGAGTACCCGGTGCCCGAGGACGGCTGATGCGCCCTAGGGGCTGAAGGCCAGCATGAGGAAGGTGAGCAGCAGCACCAGGTGAACGCCCGCGGCCTGCAGGGTGGTGCGGCCGGGCAGGATGGTGATGGCCGCCACCAGCATGGTGATGAACAGCAGCACGATCTGGGTGGGGTCCAGGCCCAGCGCCAGCGGGCCGTCCAGCCAGATGGATGCGATGGCCAGGGTGGGGATGGTGAGGCCGATGCTGGCCATGGCCGATCCCATCGCGAGGTTGAACGAGGTCTGCATGCGGTCGCGCCGGGCGTTCCGCACCGCCGCCAGGGTCTCGGGCGCCAGCACCAGCAGGGCGATCACCACGCCCACCGCCGACTGCGGCGCGCCGATGGCGCGCACGGTGTCCTCGATGGGCTTCGACTCGATCTTGGCCAGGCCCACCACGGCCACCAGCGCCGCCAGCAGCAGGCCCAGGCTGGCCGCCGCCGCGCGGTTGCTGGGCGGTGCCGCATGGGCGTCGGGCACCGTGCGGTCCTTGGTGGGCGGAAGGAAGTAGTCGCGGTGGCGCACCGTCTGCACGAACACGAACAGCAGGTACAGCGCCAGTGACACCACCGCGGCGAACACGAGCTGCTGGGTGTTGAACACGGGCCCGGGCTCGCTGGTGGTGAACGCCGGCAGCACGAGGGACAACGTGGCCAGGGTGGCCACGGTGGCGAGCGCGGTGGAGGTGCCCTTGGCGCGGAACTGCACCACGTGGTGGCGTAGGGCCGCCACCAGCAGCGAGATGCCCACGATGCCGTTGACGGTGATCATCACGGCGGCGAACACCGTGTCGCGGGCGAGGGTCTGCGCCTGGCCGTCACTGGCCACCATGAGGGTGACGATCAGCGCCACCTCGATCACGGTCACGGCCACCGCAAGCACGAGTGATCCGAACGGTTCTCCCACCCGGAGGGCCACCACCTCGGCGTGGTGCACCGCCGCCAGCACGGCGACGGCCAGCAGCATTCCCGCGACGATCAGCCATGGCACGCCGGGATCGCGGGGGAACAGGAACACCATCACCCCAAGGGCGACAAGGGGCGTGACGGTGGTCCAGTGGCGCACATCGCCACCCTACTGTCGGTAACTCCGCCCTGCAGTCGAACCGGCGGTGACCCGTCCCCATCCGCCGGTTCCTGCCGGGGCCTGCGCAACACCGTTGCGCCCTGCGCCGTCCGGGCGGATGATCGAACAAGACCGGTCAGGGACCGGCTGCCCGGTGGGCGGGGCACTCCGCCGCCGGCGATGTACCGGCGGGGCGGTGGCACGGGCCACCGCCCCGTTGGGCAGCCCTTCTAGACTTACCGGTCATGAACACCATCGCTGCCCACACGTCCCTCGACCCCCGGCTCGAGTCCGCCTTCCAGGTGGTGCTGAGCCGCAACCCCGGCGAGGCCGAGTTCCACCAGGCCGTGCATGAGGTGCTGGAGAGCCTCGGCCCCGTGGTGGCCAAGCGGCCGGAGCTGGTGGAGCACGCCATCGTGGAGCGCATCTGCGAGCCCGAGCGGCAGATCATCTTCCGCGTGCCGTGGACCGACGACCAGGGCCAGGTGCACATCAACCGCGGCTTCCGCGTGGAGTTCAACAGCGCGCTCGGGCCGTACAAGGGCGGCATGCGGTTCCACCCCACGGTGTATGCCGGGGTCATCAAGTTCCTGGGCTTCGAGCAGATCTTCAAGAACGCCCTGTCGGGCCTGCCCATCGGCGGTGGCAAGGGCGGGTCCGACTTCGATCCCCGCGGCCGCAGCGAGTGGGAGGTCATGCGCTTCTGCCAGTCGTTCATGACCGAGCTCTACCGCCATCTGGGCGAGTACACCGACGTGCCCGCCGGCGACATCGGCGTGGGCGAGAGGGAGATCGGATACCTGTTCGGCCAGTACCGGCGCATCACCAACCGCTACGAGTCGGGCGTGCTCACGGGCAAGGCCATCAGCATCGGTGGCGCGCTGGTGCGCAAGGAGGCCACCGGCTACGGCACCGTGGTGTTCACGCAGGAGATGCTGAGGACGCGCGGCACGTCGCTCAGCGGCAAGCGCGTGGTGGTGTCGGGATCGGGCAACGTGGCCATCTACGCCGCCGAGAAGGCCCGCGACCTGGGCGCGCTGGTGGTGGCCTGCTCCGACTCCGGCGGGTACGTGCTGGACGAGGCGGGGCTCGACCTGGACCTGCTCAAGCAGGTGAAGGAGGTGGAGCGCGGTCGCGTGGGTGACTACGCCGAGCGTCGGCCCGGCGCCCGCCTGGTGCCCGGCGGCACGGTGTGGGACGTGCCGTGCGACGTGGCGCTGCCGTGCGCCACGGAGAACGAGCTCGACGGCAAGGATGCCCGCACGCTCGCGCAGAACGGCTGCATGGCCGTGGCCGAGGGGGCCAACATGCCGTGCACCCCCGAGGCCGTGGCGGTGTTCCGCGAGGCCGACATCCTGTTCGCGCCGGGCAAGGCGGCCAACGCCGGCGGCGTGGCCACCTCTGCCCTGGAGATGCAGCAGAACGCATCACGCGACTCATGGACCTTCGAGCACACCGAGGAGCGGCTCGAGGAGATCATGGTGGGCATCCACGACCGGTGCGCCGCCACGGCCGAGGAGTTCGCGCGCCCCGGCGACTACGTGGCGGGGGCCAATATCGCGGGGTTCATCGCGGTGGCCGACGCCATGCTGGCGCAGGGGCTGGTCTAGGCGGCCACGTAGCCCGCGAGGTTCCGCGGTTCCGGTGCCGGCTCGCCTCGCGCCTCGAGATCCTCGATGAACATCGCGATGCCCACGCGCATGGCCTCCTCGGCCTCCTCGCGTGTGTCCATCGAGACCACCACCCCGTCGATGTCGGGGCTGTAGGCGCCCCAGCTCCCATCGTCGCCGGGCTCGTACATAACCAGGTACTTCCTCATCGCAGGTGATCCGGTCCTGTTCGCCGTCGCATCGACGCCAGCATCCCAGCATGCATGGTACGGGAGTTCCTGCCGGCCACGACGACGTGCGTGGCGCCATCGGGGCCTCGCCATTTCTCGTGGGACCCGAGGGCCGCACGAACCTGTCGGTACGTCATCGGCATGGAGACACGGTATGTCGTGATTTCACACGTCAGGCGCGCGGGCCGTGCCGTTTGCGTTGAGTGGGCGCGGCAGGACTCGAACCTGCGACCCAGGGATTATGAGCACCTTGCAGGCGTTTCGGTGGGTCTCGGTCTGTGGGGCGAAGCCCGCGCAGTAGAGCCGTTTCTCGAGCCGCGAGGGCGTCGCCGTATCGGCCCGCGCGTGTCCCTGATGTTGCCCCCTTGTTGCCCCGAGCTGGGGGCTTCCGGGCCCTCCTGCCTGGACGGTCGGCTTCACTCGCGGCCTCGGCGCGTAAGCGCGGTCTCAGCCGGGCCGGACCCTAGGCTATGAGCGTGGCTACTGCGCGTATCGGCACGGCCGGGTCTCCCTCTTCGCTGTCCGGACAGGGTGAGCTGTTCAGCACCCTCACCGACGACGAGGGCGTTGAGGTCGAGCACGGCGAGGTCTTCACCCGCAGATGGGTCGTCGAGCTGATTCTGGACCTGGCTGGCTACACGCCGGACAAGGACCTCATGGCCGCGTGTGCGGTCGAGCCGTCGTGCGGTTCGGGTGCCTTCTTGGTTCCGATGGTCGAGCGCCTTGTGGCATCGGCTGCCCGGCACGGACACTCGCTCGCCGATGCATCTGAGGCCATCAGGGCCTCGGATCTGCTCGCCGCGAATGTTGATGCAGCTCGCGCCGCGACCGACGTCGCACTGGTGCGTGCTGGGGCCGACGCCTCCGCTGCGCACCAACTCGCCTCCGCGTGGGTTACTCAGCGCGACTTCCTGCTGGACCCGCCCGCGTGGGGTTCGGCCGATTTCGTGGTGGGCAACCCTCCCTATATCCGCCTCGAGTCCGTCCCAAAGGCTCGCGCTGCCGCCTATCGGCGTGCGTGCCCCACGATGGGAGGACGAGCCGACATCTATGTCGGGTTCTACGAGGTTGGCCTTCGTGCGCTCAGGGAGGACGGCGTCCTCAGCTTCATCTGCGCGGACCGCTGGCTGCGGAACCAATACGGGGCACGCCTTCGAGAGATGGTCACGAGCGCCTGGTCCGTGGAGGCGGTCGTCTCGATGACGGGCGTTGATGCCTTCGAGGACGAGGTTGATGCCTACCCGGCCGTGACCGTGATTCGTCGCTCGCCGCAGAAGGGCGGCCCGCTCGTTGTGTCCGCGTCGCCCGACTTCGGCCCCGCCGATGCCCGTGGGGTGGCGGGGCTGGCCGCGAAGCCCGCGGGGCGCCCTGTCACACGCGCGCGCTACACGGCGGCGCGCCTCGGGCATTGGTTCGAGGGGGGAGGGGGATGGCCTCACGGCACGCCTGCCGACTTGGCGCTCCTGTCCGAGCTCGAGGCAGCGCATCCGCCCCTCGAGGACGCCGAGACCGGTACGCGCCTAGGCATCGGCATCGCCACAGGTGCCGACAAGGTGTTCCTCACCCGCGACGCCGATGCAGTTGAGCCCGAGCGCCTGGTCCGTCTGGCGCTTCCTTCGGACATAGCCACCGGGGAGCTCGAGTGGAGCGGGCGCTACCTCGTGAATCCCTGGGGTGCTGATGGTCTGGTGACCCTCGAGGACTGGCCGCGCTTCGCCGCATATCTCGGCGCGCATCAGGAGCAGCTGGCCAGCCGTCACACGGCTAGGCGCGGCCAGTGGTTCCGGACCATTGACCGCCTCGTCCCTGGGCTGGCAGACCGTCCGAAGCTCTACCTCCCGGACTTCAAGGACCGCGTGTTCCCCGTCTTGGACGAGGGGCTCACCTATCCGCATCACAACCTCTATTGGATAACCAGCGACGCCTGGGACCTGCGCGTGCTTGGCGGGCTCCTCATTAGTGACATCGCCAACCGCTTCATCGAGGCCTACTCGGTGCGCATGCGGGGCGGCTTCCTGCGGTTCCAGGCTCAGTATCTGAGGCGGATTCGTGTTCCGCGCCTGGACACCATCGGCAAGCGTCCGAGCGCAGCCCTGGTGCGCGCATTTGAACGACGCGACCACGAGGCGGCGACCGCCGCCGCCCTGCCGCTCTACGGCATCGAGGAGCTTCCCCGCTGATGGCCCCAAACCGCGCCGACCTCAACTTCGCGCTCACCGAGTATTGGGCCATCAAGGACAACCAGCGCGAGGCCGCGATTGCCAGCGGCTCGACAGCCGAAGGGACCTCCATCGCAACGCGAGGAGGCAAGCACTTCCAGCCACTGGTGAATCTGCTCGCTGGCTTCTTCCTTGATGCTGGCTATCCGGCGTCGTCCATCGGGGCGTCTGGTGCGTTGGTCACGCTTCCCGGCTACTACCGCCCGACCAAAGACTGGGACCTCGTGGTGATTCACCGCGGGGTGCTGGTGGCCGCCATCGAGTTGAAGGCACTCGGCGGGCCGTCCTACGGCAACAACTACAACAACAGGGTCGAGGAAGCGCTTGGGAACTCCGTGGATTTGTCCCGCGCCCGCGTCGCTGACCTTCTCGGGGAGGAGCAGCCCTGGCTGGGCTACTTCTTCGTGATGGAGGACGGCGAAGGCTCTCAGAAGCCCGGCTCGGCCAGGGTGCGCAGCAAGTCATTCCCTCCCGACCCTGAATGGTCGGGCCGCTCCTATCAGGAGCGGTTCGTGCTGACCGGCGAGCGTCTGCTCGAGGAAAAGCACTACGACGCTGTCTGCTATCTGGTCTCGTCCCCCGAGGCGCCGATACCCAAAGAGCCCTCGCGTCTCCTGGACTGGGACCACTTCTCGTCCGCCATCACGGCTCGGCTGACCTACCTCGCGGGCCTGGGCTACCCATGAGCACCGCGTTGGCATCGCGGGTGCTGGTTGCCCCATCTGTTGCCCTCACCGATGGCACCGCCTTCGGTGCAGGGCGAAATGCCTGCATACTCGAATGGGCGCGGCAGGACTCGAACCTGCGACCCAGGGATTATGAGTCCCCTGCTCTAACCAACTGAGCTACGCGCCCTCGCGGGCATTGTGGCAGCGGGGAAATCGTGGCGCAGGGTCGGCCGCGGCTCTCGCTAGCGTGGCGCCGTGCTCCTCGACGGCCTCCGCGACATCGCGCACACCTACCGCGGGCGGCCCGGTCCGCAGGCGCTGCTGGGGATCGTCCTGGTGCTGGCCCTGTTCGTGGTCATCGGCATCTTCGCGCTGTGGCCCAGCAGTGAGGCGCCGTCCAATGGCGGCCAGGCCGCCACGCTGGGGGCCGAGGTGGTGGCGGTGGGGGCCCGGCCGTGCGCCGCGGCGCCCGGGGTGGAGGCGGGGGAGTGCCGCCGGGTGACCGTGCGCGTGGCCGAGGGCCCCGACGCCGGAACCACGCAGGGGTTCGACGTGGCGGGCCTCCCCATCGACGTGGGCGATTCGGTCCGCGTGGTGCGCTCGGAGGCCCTGCCACCCGAAGGCCTCGGCGGCGTGCAGGTGGACCGCTACTCGTTCAACGACTTCGAGCGCGGCACGCCGCTGCTGGTGCTGGCCATCGCCTTCGGGCTGCTGGTGATCGTGGCCGCGCGGTGGAAGGGCCTGCGCGCGCTGATCGGCCTGTCCATCAGCCTGCTGGTGGTGATCGGCTTCATCATCCCCGCCATCCTCGGCGGCCAGCCGCCGGTGGCCGTGGCCCTGGTGGGGGCGCTCGCGGTGATGCTGGTGACCATCCCCGTGGCGCACGGCGTGTCGCCGCGGTCGGTGGCGGCCATCCTGGGCACCACCGTTGCCCTGGTGGTGACCCTGCTGCTGGTGATGCTGATGGCCGGGCTGGCCCACCTGACCGGGTTCTCGTCCGAGGAGGCGTCGTACCTGCGGGCGTTCGCCACCGACCTGTCGCTGCGCGACCTGCTGATCGCCGGCGTGGTCATCGCCACCCTGGGCGTGCTGGATGACCTCACGGTGAGCCAGGCGTCCACGGTGATGGCCCTGCGCGCGGCCAATCCGCGGCTGAGCGGTCGCGAGCTGTTCCAGCGGGGTATGGCGGTGGGGCATGACCACGTGGCGGCCACCGTGAACACGCTGGTGCTGGCGTATGCCGGCGCGGCCCTGCCGGTGCTGCTGGTGTTCGGCCTGGCCGACGCCTCGTTCACGTCTGCCGTCACGTCCGAGGCCGTGGCCGTGGAGGTGGTGGCCACGCTCGTGGGGTCCATCGGCCTGGTGCTGGCCGCCCCGCTCACCACGGCCATCGCGGCCTACCTGGCGGCGCGCCTGCCTTCCGACCACGTGGCCGGCGGGCAGGCGCACGTGCACTGACGCACCGCCGGTACGCTTCCGCCGTGCGTTCAGGGAGGATGTGAGATGGCCAAGTGGCCCATCAGCGGGGGCGACGGCATGTCGCAGGACGAGCGCCGCGCGTACTGGGAGGGCGAGCACGCCGACCACGACTACGCGGGCGTGTTCAGCATCTCGCAGGACGAGGGCATCATCGCGCCGTGCGTGGAGGCCATCACGCGCCGTGGGTGCCGCCGGGTGATCGTGGCCGGTTGCGGGTCGAACGTGGCCCTTCAGCAGGCCATCGCCGAGCGCGTGCCGGACGTGGAGTCGGTGACCGGCGTGGACTTCCCGGGGGTGGTGGAGGTGGCGGCGCGCCGCACCCACGATCCGCGCATCGGCTACATGGGCGCCGACATCGCGGTGGATGGATGCGGGGTGCAGGGCGACTGCGTGGTCACCATCAACTCGGTGCTGTCGGACCTGGACGAGGAGAACCGGGCGCTGCTGCGGCGCTTCCGCGAGGCGCTGCCCGCGGGCGGGCTGCTGGCCGGGTTCTTCCCCACCATCTGCACCCCGGTGGAGTTCGGCTACCTGCAGCCCGACCGCCGCATGCTCGACCAGGTGAACCTGGAGGAGTGCCGGTTCGCCGAGGAGAAGCAGGGCATCACGCAGATCTTCTACAGCCCCCTGCGCCTGCGCGCGGTGCTGCGCGAGGCGGGGTTCCGGTTGGAGCGCATGGAGGTGGTGTTCTTCGACTCCCCCGAACTGGCCGACCATGCCCGCACCTACTACCGGCTGGGTGACGACCCCGACGTGATGGCGTGGGAGTTGTTCGTGGAGGCCGTGGCCGCCTAGCGCCCGCTACGGCCGGGGACGCTCCCGGCGCACGGTGGCCTTGCGGCCCTTGATGCTGCCGGCGCGCAGCGCGGCGATGACCCGGTCGGCGTCGCGCTCGGGCACGTCCACCAGCGAGAACCGGTCGGCGATCTGGATGGCGCCGATCTCCTTGCCGCGGATCTTCGCCTCGTTGGCGATGGCGCCCACCAGGTCCTGGGGGCGCACCCCGGCGATGCGCCCGGCGCCCACGAAGATGCGGGTCATGCCCTCGGGCGCCGGACGGTGCGGACCCTTGTGGCCGCGGCGGGGCGGGGCGCCCCCCTTGCCGCCACCGTGGCGCTCGCCGCCGGGTGACCGGTCGTCGCGCATGCGCACCTCGGGTATCTCCTGCTCGTCGTCGTCACCCCCGCGCGTGGCCTGGTGGGCCAGCTTCACCGCGGCGGCCGCGATGTCGAGGGTGTCGAACTCATCGCCGAGCGCCTCCACGAGCACCCGGAACTGCTCCACGTCGCCCTGCACCAGCTCCTCGCGCAGGGTTGCCGTGGTGAGCTCCATCTGGCGGGTGCGCAGGTCGGCCACGGTGGGCAGCGCCTGCTGGGGCACCTTCTGCCCGGTGACCCTCTCGATGTTGCGCAGCATGCGGTGCTCGCGCGGTTCCGCGAGCGTGATGGCCACGCCCTCCCGCCCGGCGCGCCCCACGCGGCCGATGCGGTGCACGTACGCCGACGGGGCGGAGGGCACGTCGTAGTTGAACACGTGGGTGAGCTGGTCCACGTCGAGCCCGCGGGCGGCCACGTCGGTAGCCACGATCAGGTCGTCGGCGCCCGAGCGCAGGCGGCCCATCACCCGGTCGCGCTGCTCCTGGGTGAGCCCGCCGTGCAGCCCCTCGGCGCGGTACCCGCGGCCGTTGAGGGTCTCCACCAGTTGCTCCACCTCCACGCGCGTGCGGCAGAACACGATTGCCGCCGTGGGCGCCTCGGCGTCGAGCAGGCGCACCAGCGCGGCCGGCTTGTAGGCGCGCTGCACCACGTAGGCGGCCTGGCGCACGCGGGGGGCGTCGCCGGCGGCGGGGGCGTCGTCGATGGCCACGCGCACCGGGTCGGTGAGGTGGCTGTCGGCGATGGCGCGGATGCGCGGCGGCATGGTGGCCGAGAACAGCACCGTCTGGTGGCCGTCGGGCAGCGCCCCCAGGATCTCGTTGATGTCCTCGGCGAAGCCCATGTCCAGCATCTCGTCGGCCTCGTCCAGCACCACCACCTGCACGTCATCCAGGTCCAGCGTGCCGCGCGCGATGTGGTCGCGTGCGCGGCCGGGCGTGGCCACCACCACGTCCACGCCGCGCTCCAGCGCCTTCACCTGGCGGTAGATGGGCTGCCCGCCATAGATGGGCAGGGTGCGGGCACCCCGCGCGCGGCCATAGGAGTGCACGGCCTCCGACACCTGCATGGCCAGCTCGCGCGTGGGGGCCAGGATGAGCGCCCGGGGCGCGCGCGCGGTGCCCAGCCCCGGCATGCGCTGCAGGATGGGCAGGGCGAAGGCGGCGGTCTTGCCGGTGCCCGTGGCGGCGTTGCCCAGCAGGTCCCGGCCCTGGAGCAGCGGCGGGATGGCCTCCTGCTGGATGGGCGTGGGCTCCTCGTATCCCAGCTGGGCGAGGGTGGCGGTGAGGTCGGGCCCCAGGCCCAACGCGGTGAAGGCGGAATCGGTGCTGATCGGCGTCTGCTCCTGTGGTGCGTGGACCGGGGACAGTAGGGGCCGGAGCACGCGCGGGGGGATACCGTTGATCCATGCCCCAGGTGACCGCCCGCATCAGCGCCACCCTCGCCGCCGGCGGCAGCACCCGGCGGCCCCTGCAGGTCCCGGATGGCGGCAGCGTGGCCGACGCCATCGCGGCGCTGGAAGCCGACCTGGGGATGTCGCCCGGGTCGCTGGGATCGGCCGCCATCAGCGTGCGCGGTGCGATCGTGGGCCACGACCACCCGCTCCTCGGCGGCGAGGAGCTGGCGGTGGTCGTGCCCGTGGCCGGGGGCTAGGTGTCCTACCCACGCACGTTGTGAACACCTGAAGGCGCATCCGGTTCCCCGGCGCC
>VFQT010002938.1_pt1 | contig 16354 bp, 12 predicted proteins | sample 3512381 | NCBI WGS metagenome assembly VFQT01 (sample SAMN10412376, study PRJNA504923) | tailings metagenome | isolation source: Relicate 2 Philex TSF3 active mining site | place: Philippines: Tuba, Benguet | collected 2017-08-29
GCTGATCAACCCAACGCTCTAAAACTGGCTTGGCTGTTTTCCATAAATCCATATCCGGATCTAACTGGCGCCCCAAACCCTCAACATTTAGTAAAGTTTTTTGCAATAAAGTTAACTGAGGTTGAATTTCAACATTGAATCTTCTAGAAGCCTGAAACAACCTCATCAAAACAATACCCAATGAAATTTCTTTCAAAGGACGATCAAAATAAGGCTCGCATACTGCTCTAACCGCACCTTCTAATTCTTCCACCCTCGTTTCTTTGGGCACCCAGCCAGATTCAATATGTAACTCAGCTACTCGTCTGTAATTGCGATTAAAGAAAGCTAAAAAATTCTGGGCTAAATAATTCTTATCAGAATCAGATAATGCGCCAACAATTCCAAAATCTAGAGCGATGTATCTACCAAAAGATTCTGGAGCAACGCTCACAAAAATATTTCCAGGATGCATATCAGCATGGAAAAAACCATCATGGAATACTTGCGTAAAGAATATTTCAACTCCATCAGATGCCAACTTCTTAAGATCAACACCTGCAGCCTTTAATTCCTCTAACCTTGAGATAGGAATGCCATGCATCCTCTCCATAACCATCACATTGAGACCACATAAATCCCAATACATTTCTGGGATCATGAGTTTTTTAGAACCTTCAAAATTGCGACGCAACTGACTTGCATTGGCAGCTTCTCGCATTAGGTCTAATTCATCATGTAAATAAGTGTCAAATTCATCGACGTTTTCTTTTGGCTTCAACCTCTTGCCATCACGCCATAATTTCTCCACTAAGCCGGCGAGCATTCTTAGTAACGCCAAGTCACTCTCAATAACAGGCAGTATCCCAGGGCGCAAAACTTTTACAGCTACTTGTTTGCCTTCCCACTCTGGATATTTATCCGTACCTCTTAAAACGGCAAAATGCACTTGCGCTACCGATGCACTGGCAACTGGCTTCTCATCAAATGAACTAAATACCTCTGATATTTTTTTACCCAATGAGGCCTCAATTAAAGACATGGCTTTCACTTGGGAAAATGGCGGTACTTGATCTTGTAACTTTGCCAATTCATCAGCAATATCAGTAGGCAATAAGTCACGTCGTGTAGATAACACTTGACCAAATTTAACGAATATCGGCCCTAGTGCCTCTAGTGCCAAGCGCAAACTCTCGCCACGGGTATACGACCCTGGGGTCAACCAAGATGCAGCAGTCAAAACAACTTTAATAAGACCTGGCTTAAGACTATCCCTAATAACTTTTAGAACACCGAATCTCCAAATCGTATAGAGAATTTTAAATAACCTTAAAAACTGCCTCACGAAGACTTCTCCAATAAACGCTCTATACGTTTTTCAATCCTATCCACGTCATCTCGTAATCGACGTAAATCTTCTTTATAACGAACCAATTCGTCTGCCTTAACCAGGGTTGGCTTTTCATGCACTAAATATTCCAGAACACTGGCACCAAAATCTTTGATGGCTGACTCACCAAATGATCGACCTTTTTTAGCCGACTGAACAATTCTATGAGCTAGAGAATCTCCAACCAACTTAGATAAATCTTCCTCAAACTCCCAACGAAGTTGGCTAGCCAACTTTGACATTGCTTGCGCCAAATCGACATCACCAGAAACTTTAACGTGTTGAGCTGCAGCATCCTTGCCGCCAGCAATATACGCATTTAAAACATCTGCTGAAATTGTTAAGGTGACATTAGGATCTTCGCCATCCTCTTTAGCCAATGAAAACTCAGCTTGGTCATTAATAAGTAGTGAGACTTGAGTAATGGGCAGAATAAATTTAACTTTTTTACCAATATGCTTACGCAAAAGGTCACTGGCCCAAGAATCTTGGGCCAGTAAGTAATTTAGAGTTTTAACTATTGCGTTCAGATTAAACCAACTGTTGTATACCCGCTAACACCCACCCACCTTGGCCATTAACAGGCTTGATTAAATTCCATACTTCTACAAATGATTCTGCAGGACCATCAGACTGCTCACGAATCATCCCTGAGAAACGCACACTCGCCATGTAAACATCAGAGCTCGATTCAATACCTAATAAATCAGCTTCTAATGTTAATACCTCTGTGCGGTTTTGTAACGTAGCCCTAGCTTCTAAATCCTGCCTCAACTCTTCAAACATCTCAGCTGTGGCAAATTCTTTTAATTTTGCTAAATCACCTTGATCCCATGCATCTTGCAAATGAACAAAATGTTTCTTTGCATTAATCAAGAAGGATTCTTGATCAAAGTTTTTAATTGTAGGATCGATTTCTGGGGCTGCTGAAGGAGTACTAACCGTAGCCGAGCCAGACGATGTAGGTTCTTGTCGATCAAAACGATCATTAGCATCCCATGCTGGTCCTCCAGCAGGACTTGTCTTATAAGTCGCTTGATTACCAGAAAAACGTCTAAACAACCACGCACCCACCATCACCACAAGTAATACCACCAACAAACCCATGAAGAATGAGGCCGCAGCTTCACCCAAACCAAAGTGTGACAATAACCAGCCAAGTCCTAGGCCAGCCGCCAAGCCGCCCAAAATACCAGCCATGCCAAAACCTTTTTTAGGTTGCGCTGCTGGGGCTGCAGGAGCTGGCTTTGCTGCCGGTGCAGGCGCCGCTGTAGGTGCTGCCGGTTGAGCCGGCGCAGCCTGTTGCTTCTGGGTCACGCTTTGAGACTGCTTACCCATGCTCTTTGAGCCACCCAAGCGTTTAGCATCAGCATTGAATGATGTGCCAGCTAGAACAAAAGAAGTAAGAACCAAACACACAAAACTTTTCTTCAAAACCATCTTTAACCTCTTTATTGAAATGAAGCAAACAATCAATTAATACTTATAACCAATGTGAAGAGCAACAATACCACCTGTTAATGAATGATATTCAACCTTATCAAAACCCACACTTTCCATCATGGTTTTTAAAGTCTCTTGATCTGGGTGCATACGAATTGACTCAGCAAGGTATCGATAACTATCTGCGTCCCCTGCAACTTTCTCACCAAGCCAAGGCAAAATCTTAAATGAATATGCATCATAAATTGGCTTGAGAGCATCAACTGGTTTTGAGAACTCCAAAACCATGACTTTTCCACCAGGCTTAATCACGCGCAACATTTCTTTAAGCGCTACATCTTTGTGCGTCATATTGCGAAGACCAAATGCCACTGTTGTTAAGTCAAAGTAGTTCGATGGAAAAGGAATTTGTTCTGCATCCACCTGAACGCAAGGCAAGTGGTAGCCCTTGTCTAAAAGGCGACTACGACCAAACCCAAGCATTGACGCGTTGATATCAGTCAACCACACTTGACCGCCAGTCTCACGCTCCAAGCCAACTTGTTTTGCAAAACTCAAGGACAGGTCACCCGTACCACCAGCGATGTCTAAAACTTTTTGCCCTGATTTAACTGCTGCTTTACTAATCGTGAAATGCTTCCAGACTCGATGCAAACCACCCGACATCAAGTCATTCATGATGTCGTACTTGTTAGCTACAGAATGAAAAACCTCGGCAACCTTGCTAGCCTTTTCAGTTTCATCAACTGTTTTATATCCAAAATGTGTTTGAGCCATATCTAATTAATGTCCACATGAGTGACCAGCATCTTTGGCCATAGGCGCATCTCTATCGACACCTTCTTTTTCTAATCGACCAAGATAGTCTTGCCACATAGCCTCATAGTTTTGGCACATTTCATAAAGATATTCCCAAGAGTAAATGCCAGAGTCGTGCCCATCAGAAAAAACGGGCTTAATTGCATAGTGGCCAACTTGCTCAATGTTATTAATCAAAACATCTCTTTTGCCCGTTTGCAAAGTCTCTTGCCCAACACCATGTCCACGAACCTCAGCAGATGGCGACCAAACTCTCAAAAACTCAAATGGCAACTTATAAATATCCGTGCCATACACCAACTCTAGAACCTTCGATTGTTGATGAACCACAATATTTTGTGGCAATGGGGCTTTATTTGACATAGCTCTTAAACCAATACCCTTTCGATACCGCCTTGATTAGCATTCTTCACGTAATTGGCCATCCAATCCTCACCCAACAAGTGATTAGCCATCTCTACAACAATGTAATCAGCCTTGGTTTCAGAATCGTCGTTATATCGAGACAAGCCCTGCAAACATGAAGGACAACTTGTTAAGACTTTTACTTCTCCATCAAAGTTGCTTCTTAAATCTGCTGCACCCTTGCGCATCTCGATTTCTTTACGGAAACGAATTTGCGTAGATATATCTGATCGAGTAACTGCCAACGTACCAGACTCACCACAGCATCGATCATTTTTTGAAATAACCGTGCCATCCTCAGTTGTGACGAGACTATTCACTGTTTTAAGAGGATCTTGAAGTTTCATAGGACTATGACAAGGGTCGTGGTACATGTATCTAACACCTTTAGCGCCCTCTAACTTAATGCCCTTTTCTAGCAAGAACTCATGAATATCAACAATCCTGCAACCAGGGAAGATCTTGTCAAATTCATAACCAGATAACTGGTCGTAACATGTGCCACAAGAAACCACAACGGTTTTTATATCCAGATAATTTAGAGTGTTAGCCATACGATGGAAAAGCACTCGATTATCAGTAATGATCTTATCGGCTTTATCAAAATCACCAGAACCACGCTGAGGGTAACCACAACATAAGTAGCCTGGTGGCAATACTGTTTGAACACCCGCATGCCACAACATCGCTTGCGTTGCTAAACCAACCTGTGAAAATAATCTCTCAGATCCACAACCTGGGAAATAAAAAACCGCTTCGGTATCTACCGAAGTTGTTTGAGGATTTCGAATAATCGGAACAATGTCAGAGTTCTCAATATCCAACAAAGCACGCGCTGTTTTCTTAGGTAAGTTGCCAGGCATCTTTTTATTTACAAAATGTATGACCTGTTCTTGTAACGGTGGCTTACCCACTGTTGCACGCGGCTTAGCAGTCTGAGCCTTAGCAAACTTTTTTAAGAAATCATGAGCCAACCTTTGAGCCTTGTAACCCCAGTCGATCATTAACTTACGTGTTAATTGAATCGTCTCTGGATTAGTTGCATTCAGGAAGAACATGGCCGCAGACGCACCTGGATTAAAGCGCTTTTGCCCCATCTTGCGCAACAAGTTGCGCATATTCATGGTGACATCACCAAAATCAATTTTGACTGGGCATGGAGTCACACACTTATGACAAACAGTGCAATGCGCTGCCACATCATCAAACGCTTCCCAGTGTTTCACTGAAACGCCACGTCTTGTTTGCTCCTCATACAAGAAAGCCTCTACCAATAATGATGTGGCCAAAATCTTGTTACGTGGACTGTAAAGCAAATTAGCGCGAGGAACGTGTGTAGCACACACTGGCTTGCATTTGCCGCAGCGTAAACAATCTTTAACGCTAGATGCAATATTGCCAATATCACTTTGCTGCATGATCAAGGACTCATGACCCATCAAACCAAAGCTTGGCGTGTAGGCATTTCTTAAGTCAGCGCCGGGCATTAACTTGCCCTTATTGAAACGACCCTCAGGGTCTACTTTCAATTTGTAAGATCTAAAGTCTTTGATTTCTGATTCAGTTAGATACTCAAGCTTCGTAATACCAATACCATGCTCACCAGAAATGACTCCATTCAAAGATCTAGCTAACTTCATGATGCGATCAACCGCTTGATGCGCGTCTTGCAACATGTCGTAGTTATCAGAGTTAACCGGAATGTTGGTGTGCACGTTTCCATCACCAGCGTGCATATGTAATGCAACAAAAACTCGACTGCGTAACACTCGTTTATGAATTGCTTCACATTCTTTTAGGATGGGCTCAAATGAAGCGCCACTAAAAATTTTTCTCAGCTCAGCTCTAACCTCTAATTTCCATGATGCTCGCAAGCTTCTATCTTGCAAACCAGAAAAATGCTGATTGATATTTCCTGCCCACTCAGACCATTCACTGCGAACTGTGTCAATCAATTGCAATGCTTGTGAAACACGTCCCTCAAGCATTTCAGCCTCAGGTATGTCGTGACCATCATCAGACTTTCCTAAAGGCAAATTACCTTGTCTAAAAAAGCTTTCAAGCTCATTTAATAGTTGTAGCTTATTTTTTAACGACAACTCAATATTGATTAACTCAATACCATCGGTGTACTCACCCATTCGATCCAAAGGAATCACAACGTCTTCGTTCACCTTGAATGCGTTTGTATGCTTAGCAATAGCAGCGGTTCTTGATCGATCTAACCAGAATTTTTTGCGCGCCTCTGGACTGACTGCAACGAAACCTTCACCCACTCTAGTATTGGCCAAACGAATCACTTCGCTTGCAGCTGTTGCCACAGCATTTTCATCATCACCAACAATGTCGCCAATCAATACCATTTTTGGCAAAACATTACGTTTTGATTTTGTGGCGTAACCAACAGCCTTCAGATAGCGCTCATCTAAGTGTTCTAGGCCTGCAAGAATTGCTCCACCCTGCTTGGTTTGTTGATCTAAATAAGCTTTTACTTCAACAATACTTGGAATAGCATCTCTAGCTTGACCAAAAAACTCTAAGCAAACTGTTCGTATTTGCTTGGGCATGCGATGCAACACCCACCTTGCACTTGTAATTAGACCGTCACAACCTTCTTTTTGAACGCCTGGTAACCCAGCCAAGAACTTATCTGTAACGTCTTTACCTAAACCTTCCTTACGGAAACGTTTACCCTCAATCTTTAATTCCTCAGTCTTGATAACTCGAAGACCTGGGGCATAAAGACCATCTGACCAAGTTAATTTGAATGTTGCAAAGTCAACATCATGAATCTTGCCCATATTGTGGCCAATACGTTCAACATCCAACCAGTTGCCTTCTGGATCAACCATTCTCCATGATGCTAGGTTATCTAACGCAGTTCCCCACAACACAGCCTTCTTACCACCAGCATTCATGGCAATGTTTCCGCCAATGCAACTAGCTTCAGCAGAAGTTGGATCTACAGCAAATACGTTCCCAGACTTATCAGCAGCGTCAGAAACTCTTTTTGTAACAACGCCTGCACCAGAGTAAATGGTGGCAACTTCATGATCCAAACCAGGCAAACGCAGCATCTCAACTGGGCCCAACGTTTCTAGTTTTTCAGTGTTGATAACTGCCGACATTGGCGAGAGTGGCACAGCGCCACCCGTATAACCAGTACCACCTCCACGAGGAATAATCGTCAAACCTAATTCGATACATCCCTTAACCAAACCAGGTATTTCGTCCTCTGAGTCAGGCGTTAAAACCACAAATGGATACTCAACACGCCAGTCAGTGGCATCTGTCACATGAGAAACACGCGCCAGACCGTCATAGGCAATGTTGTCTGCGGCAGTGTATTTACCCAATACTTTTTTTACTCGCTTGCGTAAAACAGCAACACGATCAAATTCGGCATTGAAAAATTCAACAGCATCTTTTGCACTACTTACCAACTTGCCAACTTTGTCAGCCAAATCAGTAGTCATACGCTTTTGAACTTCTCTTAAACGATGATGCAAAGCCTCAATCAGTTGTTTACGACGATGGGGGTTATCCAATAAGTCATCTTGCAAATAAGGATTGCGTTGCACAACCCAAATATCACCCAAGACTTCGTAAAGCATTCTGGCTGATCGACCTGTTTTACGACCTGACCTTAATTCATCTAAGATTTGCCATGCTTGCTCACCCAATAAACGAATAACAATCTCTCTATCTGAGAAAGATGTGTAGTTATAAGGAATTTCACGCAAACGCGGAGCATTTTCGGCATGCTCAGCAAAGGTATTCAGGGGCAAAGGTGCGTTCATATCACTGGCTTTAACTAAAACGCCATTTTAAAGGACTATGAGCTTGGTCGTCTCATTCTTAAATAACCCTTTGAAACCATACCCACATCATGGTCATCAAAATAGCCCCAGCCACCTCCCAATAGCGCTCCAAAAGCCATCTGGCACCATTAACAGGGCATAAGTCATGGTCACATATCGTAAAAACTTACCGATTGCCATGTAAATCAAGCAAGGCAGCCAAGGCAACCGCAACCAGCCAGCTACAGCGCATAGAGGGTCACCCACAATAGGCAACCAAGACAAAAGTAGCGCTTGAGGGCCCAATTTTTCGAACCATTTCAATAATTTATGCTCTCTAGGGCCCAACAGCTTCTCATGAGCCTTGCTGGCTCCGTACCCCATTAGCCAATCGACCATGCCGCCCAGAGTATTGCCAATTGTGGCAACCACAATCGCAACCCAAAACATGTCTGGATTAAGCTTGATATAACCAAATAAAACAGGTTCAGATCCCATTGGCAGGAGGGTTGCAGACACAAATGCAACACTAAATACCGCCGGCAGGCCAACAACAGGCAACGATAGCCAAACCAAAAAATTATGTAAATTGCTTTCCATGTTTGGTCATTTTAGGCTGATGACGTGATACGCTCACAGGATGCCAAAAGATTATTTAAGAAAAATTCTAACCGCTAAGGTATATGACGTGGCTCGGGAAACCGAGCTTGAACTTGCTTCACACCTATCAGCACGGATCAAAAATAAGGTCTTACTCAAGCGCGAAGATAACCAACCTGTGTTTTCATTCAAGCTTAGAGGTGCCTATAACAAAATGGCGCACCTTGGTTCAGCTGATTTAAAACGTGGAGTAATTGCAGCCTCAGCAGGTAATCATGCCCAGGGTGTAGCTCTTTCGGCTGCCAAATTGGGTTGTAAGGCCATCATTGTGATGCCAACGACCACGCCACAAGTAAAAATTGATGCCGTAAGATCTAGAGGCGGTAACTCTGTGGAGGTCGTGCTTCACGGCGAGTCTTATAGCGATGCCTATCAACATGCATTAGCGCTAGAGAAAAAACATCACCTTACGTTTGTTCACCCATTTGATGATCCAGATGTCATCGCAGGTCAGGGCACGATTGCGATGGAGGTGTTACAGCAGCATCAAGAACCTATTGACGCCATCTTTTTGGCAATAGGCGGAGGCGGCCTTGTAGCCGGTGTTGGCGCATACATCAAAGCTGTTCGCCCTGATATTAAAGTTATTGGCGTGCAAACAGTCGATTCTGATGCCATGAAAAAATCTCTAGAGGCAGGCAAAAGAGTAGAACTAAAGGAAGTCGGGCTCTTCTCTGACGGCACAGCAGTCAAACTTGTTGGCAAAGAAACGTTCAGGTTATGCCAAGAGGTTGTCGATGAAATCATTACAGTTGATACGGATGCAATATGCGCCGCGATCAATGACGTCTTTACTGACACAAGAAGCATCCTAGAACCTGCCGGTGCCCTTGCGCTTGCAGGACTGAAATCTTATGTCGAACGCGAGAAATGCAAAGATAAAACCTTAGTAGCGGTTGCTTGTGGTGCAAATATCAACTTCAACCGCTTAAGATTTGTTGCTGAGCGTGCAGAAGTTGGTGAGGCTAAGGAAGCAGTTTTTGCTGTGACTATTCCAGAGCAAAGAGGTTCTTTCAGACGCTTTTGCGAATTGTTAGGTGACAGAAATGTCACAGAATTTAACTACCGCATTGCTGACGCTGATAAAGCCCACATCTTTGTGGGCATCGCCACACAAAAAGCCACTGATAGCACTCAAATAGCAAAGTCTTTCAAAAAGTCTGGTTTTGACACAATTGATTTGACGCATGATGAATTAGCTAAATCTCACCTGCGCCATATGGTTGGGGGTCGATCAACGCTTGCAAAAAATGAATTGCTTTACCGCTTTGAATTCCCAGAAAAACCAGGGGCGTTAATGAAGTTTTTAACGAGCATGGCTCCAAATTGGAATATCAGCTTGTTTCATTATCGAAATCATGGCGCCGACTATGGTCGAATTTTGGTGGGCATTCAAGTTCCAAGTAGCGATAAAAAAGAGCTGAAAAAATTCCTAGCAGGTCTTGGTTATCCTCATTGGGATGAAAGTGATAACCCTGCCTATAAACTTTTCCTAGCTTAAAAATGGCCTTCTCATTAGATGGAAAACTTGTTGTAGCCATCTCATCGAGGGCCCTTTTTAACTTCGAAGAAGAAAATCAAATTTTTGAGGCCTCCGATGACAGTGCCTACATGCAACTCCAACTTGAACGTATCGATCAAGCTGCCAAACCAGGTGTTGCATATCCGCTAGTAAAAAAGTTACTTGGCTTTAACCAAGGTAAACAGCAAATGGTTGAAGTGGTTATTCTTTCTAGAAATGACCCAGTGAGCGGCCTAAGGGTTTTTAGATCTGCAAAAAGTGTGGGGTTAGCTATTGAACGTGGAGTATTCACTCGCGGCAGACCTCCCTATCACTACCTCAAATCATTGCAAGCCAATCTATTCTTGTCTGCAAATGCAGATGATGTGCGAGCAACCCTTGATGCCGGCTTTCCTGCGGCGATGGTTTTTCCTCAAAGTAAGCAAATTGCAGAATCCAATCCTGATGAAATTCGTATTGCATTTGACGGAGATGCCGTGTTGTTTTCTGATGAGGCTGAGCAAGTCTTTCAAAGTAAAGGACTAGATGCTTTTGTGGCACATGAAAGCAAAAAGGTTGAAATACCTCTTCCGCCAGGCCCATTCAAGCCATTGTTAGAGGCTTTGCATCGCCTCCAGAACGCCACGAAGCAAGATAATCACCCTATGCGAATTAGAACAGCACTGGTAACTGCACGATCTGCACCCGCGCATGAAAGAGCAATTAGAACTTTGATGGCATGGGGTGTGACAGTGGATGAAGCCATGTTTCTAGGCGGCTTAGCAAAAAAAGATTTTTTAAAAGAATTCCAACCCGATTTCTTTTTTGATGATCAATTAGGGCACTGCGAATTAGCTTCAGATGTTGCTCCAACAGGTCAAGTTCTATCTGGCATTGCCAATCAAATTAAAAAATAATCATGAGTCATTTAGAGCACGCTCCACTGGGTAAAAACTCAGAAAATCCGAACCAATACAGCCCAGATTTACTGTTTCCAATTAGTAGAGATGAAAATCGAGCCAAGCTAGGTATCCAATCTCAATCATTACCTTTTTTTGGCGTTGATATTTGGAATGCTTATGAATTAAGTTGGTTAAATGCCAAGGGCAAACCTCAGCTAGCAATTGCGACATTTATGGTGCCAGCCAACTCACCCAACATCATCGAATCAAAATCTTGGAAACTTTATCTAAACAGCTTAAACAATCATCGCTTTCACTCTAACGATGAACTAATTGATACTCTTAAAAAAGATTTATCAAAGGCAGCTGGTGCCACAGTTACAGTGCAACTCCACAGCCCAGAATCACAGAGCGCTAGTGGAATGAAAGAGCTTCCAGGAAAACTTTTAGATCGATTAGATCTTGAAATTAATCCTTCGCAAAAACCAACATCAGATTTACTCAGTTCCGACCCAAGCTTAGGTTTAGTAGAAGAAACTTTGGTAACTCACCTACTTCGCTCAAACTGCCCAGTCACTGGGCAACCAGACTGGGCCAGCGTACAAATTAACTACGTAGGCCCCACGATTAATGAAGAGGGTTTGCTACGTTACTTGATCGCCTTCAGAGAGCATCAAGAGTTCCATGAACACTGTGTAGAAAAAATATTTGTCGACATTAAAAACAAATGCCGCCCTAGCAAACTATCGGTTTATGCCCGATACACTCGCAGAGGCGGCATTGATATCAACCCGTTCAGAGCTGATTACAACGCAGAGTGGCCCGATAACAAGCGCCACTCACGTCAATAGAAATTAAAACGGAATATCGTCGTCTATATCACCAAGACTAGGGCTACTCATTGGTGCAGAGGATTTAGGCGCTGCCATAGATGATGGGCCGCCATCTGCAGAACCTGGTGCACGACCGCCTAACATTTGCATTGTTTCAGCAACGATTTCAGTAGAGTATTTTTCTTGACCACTTTGATCTGTCCACTTGCGTGTACGTAAACGGCCTTCAACATATACCTGAGAACCTTTTTTCAAATACTTCTCTGCAACTTCGGCCACTTTGCCAAAGAATGCAACCCTGTGCCATTCTGTGTTTTCACGCATCTCGCCAGATTGCTTATCGCGATAACGATCTGTAGTTGCAATTGAAATATTTGTTACTGCATCACCACTTGGTAGGCGACGAGTTTCTGGATCACGGCCAACATTACCCACAATAATTACTTTATTTACTGATGCCATCTTTGTCTCCCGAAGAAAAAAATTGTTGTACCGAAATTAAATTATTTGTATCTATGTTAAATCCTCAAACTTAACCTTGAGCAGGTTTTTGAGACAACTCTCTCATAGATGAAGCAATTATAAGCCAGGCAAAAATCATGGCTGAGCAGGCATAAAAAACCGATGCCTCACCCCAATTCTGTAATAGCCAACCGCCCAAGAGACCACCCAAAAATAAACCAGTTGATTGAGTGGTGTTGTAAATGCCCAAAGCCGTACCTTTTGCATGACTAGCCCATCTAGAAACTAGTGATGGTTGCATGGCCTCAAGAATATTAAATCCAATAAAGTAAACAAGTACCGCTAAAGCCAATCCAGTTAAACCAACAAAATTAGCCATCATTAATTGGGCCACTAACATGGCAGAAATACCCAAAATAAATGCCGGCTTCATTCGCTTACGCTTCTCACTCATCATGATGATAGGAGCCATGAATGCAAAAGAAATTAAAACAGCAGGTAGATAGAGTTGCCAATGCGCAGATAAAGGTAAATCAGCACGAGCCAACAGCCTAGGCAAAGTTAAAAATAGAGCAATTTGCGCGGCATGCAAGACCAGTACGCCGACATTAAGACGCAAAAGATCTTTGTTAAAGAAAACTTCTGAAAATTTTGCTGTAAATGGCGTTTGGCTTAACTTGCTCTGCTCCGGCACCACGAATAACGCTATTAACAAGGCTCCAATGCCTAAAAAAGCCATGACATTGAACATTCCATCCAAACCTATTGATTCATGCAAAGGAGAGGCTACAACCAAGGACAGAGCGAAAGTAAGCGCAATACTGCCTCCCACCATCGCCATAGCTCGAGTTCTAGTCTCTTCCCTAGTTAAATCAGCCAACCATGCTGTTACAGCAGCAGAAATTGCACCCGCCCCTTGGATTGCCCTACCGGCTGTTATCCAAACTAAGTCGTCATGGCTGGCGGCAATAAAAGCTCCCAAGACAAACAACACCAAACCAAGAACCACAACAGGGCGACGACCGTATTTGTCTGAAAGCATGCCAAGAGGTATGTGTAAGCACGCTTGCACAAAGCCATAAATGCCTAAAGCTAGACCTACTAAAAGGGCCTGATCCCCGCCCGACAAGGATTTAGCGTGAATACTAAATACCGGCAAGATTAAAAAAAGGCCCAACATGCGTAGGGCAAAAATGCCGGCTAAAGCCAAAGATGCGCGAAGTTCTGATTTTTCCATAAAGAAGAGCTATATTAACTGGTTACGCAAAGAAAAATCATGGATACGATAAAAATTAGGGGTGCACGCACCCACAACCTAAAAAGCATCAACTTAGATATCCCAAGAGATCAATTGGTGGTCATAACTGGGCTATCCGGATCAGGCAAAAGCTCTTTGGCTTTTGATACCTTGTACGCGGAAGGTCAACGTCGCTACGTTGAGTCACTTTCTGCCTACGCCAGACAGTTTTTACAACTTATGGAAAAACCTGATGTTGACTCTATTGAAGGTTTATCTCCAGCGATATCTATTGAACAAAAAGCAACAAGCCACAACCCACGATCAACGGTAGGCACTGTCACAGAAATCCATGACTATCTAAGATTGCTTTTCGCACGCGCTGGTACACCTCACTGCCCTGAGCATCATTTACCTCTAGAAGCTCAAAGCGTATCTCAAATGGTAGATACCGTTCTGGCTAAACCAGAAGATACAAAGCTGATGATTTTAGCGCCGGTGGTGAGTGAGCGAAAAGGTGAGCACGTTGACCTATTTGAGGATCTTCAAGCCCAGGGATTTGTGCGTTTTAGAGTTCGCTCAGGCGGCGGCACAACGCAACATGCCACTGCAAAAATATATGAAGTAGATGATTTACCAAAATTAAAAAAGAATGAAAAGCATTCCATTGATGTTGTGATTGATCGCATCAAAGTTAAAGCGGATATTCAACAACGCTTAGCTGAATCATTCGAAACAGCGTTAAGACTTGCAGATGGCAGAGCTATTGCGCTAGAAATGGATTCAAACGAAGAGCAACTCTTCTCGAGCAAATTTGCATGCCCAGTTTGCTCATACTCACTGCAAGAACTTGAGCCAAGATTGTTCTCATTTAACAACCCAATGGGTGCCTGCCCAAGCTGCGATGGCTTGGGTCATATTACTTTCTTTGACCCAAAAAGAGTTGTTGCGCACCCAGAGCTATCTCTAGCATCAGGCGCAATTAAAGGGTGGGATCGTCGTAATCAGTTTTACTTTAGGCTCCTACAAAATTTAGCAAAATATGCCAATTTTGATTTAGAGACGCCTTTTGAAGAACTTCCCAAGAAAGCTCAAGACTTAATTCTTTTTGGTTCAGGCAATCAAGATATTCCATTCGAATATCTCAATGAAAAGGGCAAAGTAATTGTGCGCGAGCATGCCTTTGAAGGCATAGTTGCAAATTTTGAAAGGCGCTACAAAGAGACAGATTCAGCAACCGTTAGAGAAGAGTTAGCCAAATACCAAAACAATAAACCTTGCCCAACATGTGAAGGTACACGCCTGAGAACAGAAGCAAGAAACGTCAAAGTGGGTGATGGTCCTCAATCTCGTGCCATCTATGAAATTAGCAATCTCCCACTCGGTAAAGCTCTTACCTATTTCAAGACACTAGAACTAAAAGGTGCAAAAAAGGAAATTGCTGGAAAAATTATTTCAGAAATCAGCTCCCGCCTAAGCTTCTTAAACGATGTTGGTCTTGATTATTTATCCTTAGACAGAAGTGCAGATACGCTGTCAGGCGGCGAGGCCCAGCGCATTAGATTGGCGTCACAAATTGGTTCAGGGTTAACTGGCGTCATGTATGTTCTTGATGAACCTTCTATTGGCCTACATCAACGCGACAATGATCGCCTCATTGGCACACTCAAGCATTTGAGAGATTTGGGCAACTCTGTTTTAGTTGTTGAACACGATGAAGACATGATTCGGGCGTCAGACCACGTGATTGATATTGGCCCAGGCGCTGGCGAGCATGGTGGAAAAATTATTGCCCAAGGCACACCAAAAGAAATTCAGGATCACCCCACATCACTAACGGGCGCATACTTATCTGGTAAAGAATCTATCGCAGTACCTAAAAATCGCACTCCTGTTAGCGATAAAAACTTAAAAATTATTGGTGCTACTGGCAATAATTTAAAGAATGTTGATATTGAAATTCCTCTTGGTCTATTAACCTGTGTCACAGGTGTATCAGGCTCAGGCAAGTCAACCTTAATCAATGACACACTTCATCATGCTGTTGCTCAACATCTTTATGGTTCCAATGCAGAACCAGCCGAACACAAAGAAATTCAGGGCTTAGAGCATTTTGATAAGGTGATTAACGTTGATCAATCACCAATTGGTAGAACACCAAGATCTAATCCCGCAACATACACAGGATTATTTACTCCAATCAGAGAATTATTTGCTGGGGTGCCCGCAGCCAGAGAAAGAGGCTATGAAGCTGGTCGATTCTCATTTAACGTACGTGGCGGCAGATGCGAAACCTGTGAAGGTGATGGCGTTCTAAAAGTTGAAATGCATTTCTTGCCTGATGTTTACGTTCCTTGTGACGTATGTCACGGTAAACGATACAACCGTGAAACATTAGATATTCGCTACAAAGGCAAAAATATTCACGAAGTTTTATCAATGACCATTGAGCAGGCTCACGAGTTTTTTGAAGCTGTTCCCACAGTCAAGAGAAAGTTAAAAACACTTCTTGATGTTGGTCTTGGCTATGTCAAGCTAGGGCAAAGTGCAACCACCTTATCCGGCGGAGAAGCCCAACGCGTTAAGTTATCACTTGAGCTATCTAAACGTGATACCGGAAGAACTTTATATATCCTTGATGAACCCACCACTGGCCTACACTTCCACGATATTCAACTGCTTTTAAAAGTAATACACACCCTGAAAAAGCATGGGAATACAATTGTCATCATTGAGCACAACCTCGATGTGATTAAGACGGCTGACTGGATTATTGATTTAGGACCTGAAGGTGGCGGTGGCGGCGGGGAAATTATTGCCGTTGGTACCCCTGAAAATGTTGCTAAAGTAGCAAAAAGTTATACCGGTAAGTACTTAGCCCCCTTATTGAAATAAGGCCAAAGACATATACTTCTGTTATGAA
>VFQT010002939.1_pt1 | contig 16343 bp, 16 predicted proteins | sample 3512381 | NCBI WGS metagenome assembly VFQT01 (sample SAMN10412376, study PRJNA504923) | tailings metagenome | isolation source: Relicate 2 Philex TSF3 active mining site | place: Philippines: Tuba, Benguet | collected 2017-08-29
TGAGGTGATCGGGGTGGATTACACCCTCGAATACGGCAGCGACCGGCTCGAGATCATCCCCGATGGCTTTGAGCACCGGCCGCGGGTGCTGATCGTGGACGATCTGCTCGCCACCGGCGGCACCGCCGGCGCCTGCGCAGAGCTGGTGCACCGGGTGGGCGGTGAACTCTGCGGCTTTGCCTTCATCGTGGAACTGGCTGACCTAGGCGGCAAAGCCAAGCTGCCCGAATCGGTACCTGTGGAATCGCTGATCGTGTACTGAGGGCGCCCCGCCCTACGGATCAAGCGCGGCCTGCCAGCCGAGCACCTGATCGAACTGCTCGAGGCTGATCAAGCCAAAGCGCCAGAGCACCACTGGCAGGGGGGCCTGCTCCTGCTCCGATTGCCGTAAACCCAGCTGCAGGGCGTTGTCACTGAGCCCAAGCTCATGGCGCAGATAGCGCAGCAGCGCAGGGCTCGGCGGCGGCTGAGGCGAACTGCTGATCACCATGGCCTGCCCCTCAGCGTGCCGCCATCCTGATCAGGGCCAGCGCAGGCGGCAAGGGCCATCGCTCATGGCGCTGAGGCTCAGGGCCCGAAGCCAGCTGAAGCGCCCCAGCAGCGCCAGGGCCAGCCGGCGCAAGGGCAGCAGCAACGGCTGGCGATTGGAGAACAGGCGCACCAACGCATCGGTGGCCAGCAGCACCAACGCGATATCGAGCCAGCGGCGGGCGGCGTAGCGCCGTGGCAGCTGCCTCAGCGGCAGGCGACCAGACGCCGCGCGAGCCGCCAACTGCTGCAACACCGCCACATCACGCCAGCAGAGATTGAGGCCCTGGCCGCCCACGGGGTGGGAGCGATGCGCCGCCTCACCCACGAGCACCACACCCTTGCACTGCAGCGGCCAAGCCCAATCCAGCGCCACGGGAAACGCCCGCGGCCGATCGAGCAGCACTTCGGCCTGCAGCTGCTCCGGCAGAGCGGCGCTGAGGGCATCCAGAAAAGCCGCCGGCTCAAGAGCCTCCAGCTGCTGCAGCTGGGGGAGCGGTGCACTCCACACCAGCTGGAAGGCGTCGCCTCCCAGGGGAAGCACAGCAAATGGGCCTTCGGGGCGGAAGAGTTCCCAGGCTTGATCGGGCTGGGATCCCCGCAATCTCACCTGCACCGTGAGGCAGCCCTGGCGATAGGGGCGATGCCAATGGCGGATGCCGGCGGCGCGGCGGCGCGGCGAGTGGTGGCCATCGGCAGCCACCTCCAAATCCACCCCCTGCGCAGATCCTGGGCCGGCGGCATCACCGAGGTGCAAACGCAGCCCAGGCTGCGACTCCAGCTCCTGAAGCAGCAGCTCCATCAAGGGACGGTGCTGCAGGATCCAGCCCACAGCATCGGTGGGCCCAGCGCTGGAGCGCCTGGGCAGATCACCCACCCGAAACGAGACGCGCCGCTGCAGGGCCTGATCGCAGAGCTCCAGGCGGCGAAACGGCGCCAGATGCGGCTGCAGGGGCTGCCAGAGCTTCAGGCTCTGCAGCAGCTCCGCGCTGGAATGGGTGAGGGCATAAGCGCGGCTGCGCTCGAGCAGGGCGGCAGCGGGCAAGGGATCCCACAGCTCGACCGCCCACCCACTGCGGGCCAGAGCCAGGGCCGCCAGTGCACCGGTGGGCCCAGCCCCGTAAATCCGAGCCCGCAACGCGGCAGCGGCGGGAGCGGCGGGAGCTGAGCGGCGCATGGGCAAGGCAATAAAAAACCGCAGCACGATTGTGTGCCGCGGTTGAATGAGGTGGAAATCTGGCGCAAAGGCTGAAGATCAGCCGATGCCCAGCAGGCCACGGGTGAACGATTCGCCGCCGAGGGCCAATTCAGTAGCGAGCAGAGCAATGAAGCCGAGCATGGCCATGCGGCCGTTGAGCTTCTCAGCGCGCTCGTGGAAACCCCAGCCATTCTCGGCTTCCACCACCTGCATGCGGGGCTCAGAAGCGAAGGCGTTCAGGCGGCCGCCATCTTCCTGGGTCACGGTGGCGCCACGGATGGCGGGGGTGTTGGCCTGGGTCATGACTGCCTTGTCGAATACACGAACTGTAACGCAATGTTGCGCGTTGTTGCACGCTGTTAATCCGCTTCAGCGCAGCCGCTTCAGGCACAGCTCTTCAAAGGCCGGCCGCAGCAGGTAGGGATATTCACCCACCCAGAGCTTCAGCTGGGGCATCCAGGCATCACTCAAGGCTCCGATGCGCGAAAAATCCTTGCGCTCGCTCAGCACCAGGCAGCGAATCACCATGCCGCGGCGAATCAGCTTGTGTTTTTTGTCATACGGGAAACGGATGCTGCCCAGGTAGCCGTCTTCATCCTCAAGCTCCAGGCAAAGCCAGGTGCGGCGATTCTCCACCAGCTCCAGCCGGCCCTCACGGTCGGTGGTTTCCTGGCGGCCTTCCACCAATTCCTTGGTGTAGTAGTCGGCCACTTCGCCCTCGAAGATGGCCGCCGCGGGGTAGCGGCGCAGGGTGGCGTTCTTGCGGCCGGCCTCCACGATCGGGCCCCAGAGCATGTAGAGCAAGAACACGAAGCCCACCACCAGCAGGATCGGGGACGCCTGGCTGCTCATGGCCACCCCCTGGCTCACCAGCAGGCTGATCACGCCGCCGATCACGGAGATAAACAGGCGCTGCAGCACCTTCTGCGGATTGCCGCTGCAGGCATTGAATTGCGGACCGGTGGCCACCGCCGGAATCAGGCGCGGCAGCTCACCGGGGCGGAGCGGGATCAACATGGCGCCAGTGTCGGGGCCGCGCGGGCTCAGAGCAAGCGCTCGAGGCCATACACGAGCCCGGGCAGCTGGCGCACCTTGCGCACGCTGAGCAGCACACCTGGCATGTAGGCGGAGCGATCGATCGTGTCGTGGCGGAGGGTGTAGGTCTCGCCAGGGGCACCAAACATCACTTCCTGATGGGCCACCAGGCCCGGCAGGCGGATCGAGTGCAGCCGCAGGCCGCTCGGGCGCTCACCACCACGGCAGCCCGTCAGGGTTTCGTGCTCCTCCACCTGCTGGGGGTTGAAGCTCTTGCCGAGCTCCTCCATCAATTCAGCCGTTTTGATGCAGGTGCCGCTGGGGGCATCGGCCTTGCGGTTGTGGTGCAGCTCCGTGAGCTCAGCGAAGTCGTAGAAGCGGGCGGCGGCGGCGGCGGCCTGCTGCAGCAGCACCATGCCCACGGAGAAGTTGGGGATCACGGCCCCGCCCACCGAAGCCTTGCCTGCAAAGGAAGCCAGATCCTGCAGTTGCTCCGGACTGAGGCCCGTGGTGCCGATCACCGGATGCACTCCGTAGGCGATGGCGCCGCGGGTGTGCTCGTAAACCACCGAAGGATGGGTGAAATCCACCAGCACGGCGCCGGCACCGGGGCCGTCGTTGCGCACCGCCTGGCTGGCCTGGCAGAGGCAGCCTTCAAAGTCGGACGTGATCGCCACCTCAAGCTCACCGAGACCGAGCTCCAGGCCCACATCCGCGCCTTCCTTACCAGCTGTGGTGTCGATCGCCCCAATCAAGCGGCAGTCAGGGGCGTTGATCACCGCCTTCACCACTTCAGCGCCCATGCGCCCCAGCGCACCAGCGACCACCACCGCAATGGGCTGGCTGCTGGAGGAGCTGGCGGGAGCCGAACTGGCGGTCATCGAAAGCGGGGCGTTAAAGCAAGGGCTCGAGCCTATGGGCTGGGGCCACCACGGCTGTAACAGCTTGGAATCTGAGCTCGCGGCGGTGCCTGGGCCTACGTAGGCTCCTTCACATTGCTCAATCCAGCGCGCATGTTCACGCAGGTCCGCTCCGCCTCCCGCCGCGTCAGCCCCGGTGAGGTGAACGGCCGGGCCGTGATGAAGGCCGTGTATGTGGTGCTCGAGCCGCAGTATCAAAATGCGCTCACGCAAGCCGCCACCTCGCTCAACGACCAGAACGGTCCGCTGGCGATCGATCTGTGCGGCTACCTGATCGAAGAGCTGCGCGATCCCACCAACTACGCCGACTTCTGCGCCGATGTGGCCGAAGCCGATGTGTTCATCGGCTCGCTGATCTTCATCGAAGACCTGGCCCAGAAGGTGGTTGATGCCGTAGCACCCCACCGCGATCGCCTCAAGGCCGCCGTGGTGTTCCCCTCCATGCCTGAGGTGATGCGCCTCAACAAGCTCGGCACCTTCTCCATGGCCCAGCTGGGCCAGAGCAAGAGCGCCATTGCCGGCTTCATGAAGAAGCGGAAGGAGGCCGGCGGCGCCGGCTTCCAGGACGCGATGTTGAAGCTGCTCAACACCCTGCCCACGGTGTTGAAGTATCTGCCGGTGGAGAAGGCGCAGGATGCCCGCTCCTTCATGCTCAGCTTCCAGTACTGGCTGGGCGGCACTCCGGACAACCTCCGGAACTTCCTGCTGATGCTGGCGGATAAATACGTCTTCCCCCGCAACAGCGACGACCGGCCCGAGCTGCAGGTGGCCGATCCGGTGGTGTTCCCCGATCTGGGCATCTGGCACCCCCTGGCCCCCTCGATGTTCGAGGACCTCAAGGAGTACCTCAACTGGAACGCCAGCCGCAAAGACCTCTCCGAGAAGGCACGTAAGGGCCCGGTGATCGGCCTGGTGCTGCAGCGCAGCCACATCGTCACCGGCGATGAAGCTCACTATGTGGCGGTGATTCAGGAGATGGAGTTCCGCGGCGCCACCGTGATCCCGGTGTTCTGCGGCGGACTCGACTTCACCAAGCCGGTGAACGCCTTCTTCTACGACCCGATCAATCCCGACGTGCCGTTGGTGGATGGCGTGGTGTCGCTCACCGGTTTTGCCCTTGTGGGCGGGCCAGCCCGCCAGGACCACCCCAAGGCGATCGAGGTGCTGAAGAAGCTCAACCGCCCCTACATGGTGGCGCTGCCCCTGGTGTTCCAGACCACCCAGGAGTGGGAGGAAAGCGACCTGGGGTTGCACCCGGTGCAGGTGGCGCTGCAGATCGCCATCCCCGAACTCGATGGAGCCATTGAGCCGATCGTGCTGAGTGGACGAGACGACGCCACCGGCAAGGCCCACACCCTGCAAGACCGGGTGGATGCCATCGCCGAGCGCGCCATTCGCTGGGCCTCGCTGCGGATCAAGCCCCGCGCCGAGAAGAAGCTGGCGATCACGGTGTTCAGCTTCCCCCCCGATAAGGGCAACGTGGGCACCGCCGCTTACCTCGACGTGTTCGGCTCGATCTACCGCGTGCTCGAGGAGATGCGGGCCAAGGGCTACGAGGTGAAGGACCTGCCCGCCACTCCCAAGGCACTGATGGAAGCGGTGCTCAAGGATCCCGAAGCGCTCGAAGGCTCACCGGAGCTGGCGATTGCTCACCGCATGAGCGTTGAGGAATACGAGCGGCTCACCCCCTATTCCGAGCGTCTCGAGGAGAACTGGGGCAAGCCCCCCGGCACCCTCAACACCGACGGCACCAACCTGCTGATCTTCGGCCGCCACTTCGGCAACGTGTTTGTTGGCGTGCAGCCCACCTTCGGCTACGAGGGTGATCCGATGCGGTTGCTCTACTCCCGCAGCGCCAGCCCCCACCACGGTTTTGCCGCCTACTACACCTACCTGGAGAAGGTGTGGGGCGCCGATGCGGTGCTGCACTTCGGCACCCACGGCTCGCTGGAATTCATGCCTGGCAAGCAGATGGGCATGAGCGAAACCTGCTACCCCGACTCGCTGATCGGCGCGCTGCCCAACCTCTACTACTACGCCGCCAACAACCCCTCGGAAGCCACCATCGCCAAGCGGCGCGGCTACGCCGAGACGATCTCTTACCTCACACCTCCGGCCGAAAACGCAGGCCTCTACAAGGGCCTCAAAGAGCTGGGCGAACTTGTGGGCTCCTACCAGCAGCTGAGGGAAGGCTCCCGAGGTGTGCAGATCGTGAATGCAGTGGTGGAAACGGCCCGCCAGTGCAACCTCGACAAAGACGTTGAGCTACCTGAGGTGGATGCCTCCGAGCTCGATCTCGATGCCCGGGATTCAGTGATCGGTGCGGTGTACCGCCAGCTGATGGAGATCGAGAGCCGCCTGCTGCCCTGCGGCCTCCACACCATCGGCAAGCCCCCCACCGCTGAGGAAGCGATCGCCACCCTGGTGAACATCGCCGCCCTTGAGCGCGATGAAGACGGCATTCGCTCCCTGCCGGCCCTGCTGGCCGAGAGCAAAGGCCGCACGATCACCGACGTGTACGCCGGCAACGACAACGGTGTGCTCGCCGATGTGGAGCTGAACCGCGTCATCACCGAGACATCCCGCGCCGCCGTAGGCGCCATGGTGCAGGCCGTAACCGGCACCGACGGCCGGGTGACGCTGCGCCGCAACTTCGCCTGGTTCTTCAACATGCTCGAGCAGTTCGGCTTCAAACTGCCCAGCCCCTGGCTGAGCGCCTGCCGCAACGCCGGCTTCCCAGATGTGGATCAAGCCGAGCTCGACAAGCTGTTCGGCTACCTGCAGTTCTGCCTCGAGCAGGTGTGCGCCGATCTGGAGATGCAGAGCCTGCTGCGCGCCCTCGATGGTGAATACGTGCTGCCGGGCCCCGGCGGTGACCCGATTCGCAACCCCGGTGTGCTGCCCAGCGGCAAAAACCTGCACGCCCTCGATCCCCAGGCGATCCCCACCAAAGCCGCCATCGCCGCCGCCAAAGGTGTGGTGGACAAGCTGATTGAGCGCCAGAAGCAGGAGCAGGGCGCCTGGCCCGAAACCATCGCCTGCGTGCTCTGGGGCACCGACAACATCAAGACCTACGGCGAATCGCTGGCACAGATCCTCTGGTTCATCGGCGTCAAGCCGGTGCCCGACTCCCTGGGCCGGGTTAACAAACTCGAGCTGATCTCCCTCGAGGAGCTGGGTCGCCCGCGCATCGACGTGGTGGTGAACTGCAGCGGCGTGTTCCGCGACCTGTTCATCAACCAGATGGCCCTGATCGATCAGGGCGTGAAGATGGCCGCCGAGGCTAATGAGCCCCTGGAGATGAACTTCGTGCGAAAGCACTCCCAGGAGCAGGCCGAGAAGGAGGGCATCTCCCTGCGCGATGCCGCCACCCGCGTGTTCTCCAACGCCAGCGGCAGCTACAGCTCCAACGTGAACCTGGCGGTGGAGAACAGCACCTGGGAAGAGGAAAACGAACTGCAGGAGATGTATCTTTCCCGCAAAACCTTCGCCTTCAACGCCGACAACCCCGGCGAGATGGACCAGAAGCGCGAGGTGTTCGAGTCGGTAATGAAGACCGCCGATGTGACTTTCCAGAACCTGGATTCCGCGGAGATCTCGCTCACCGATGTGAGCCACTACTTCGACAGTGATCCCACCAAGCTGATCCAGGGCCTGCGCGACGATGGCAAGGCACCGGCGAGTTACATCGCCGATACCACCACCGCCAACGCCCAGGTGCGCTCTCTGAGCGAAACGATCCGCCTCGATTCCCGCACCAAGCTGCTCAACCCCAAGTGGTACGAGGGCATGCTCAACTCGGGCTACGAGGGCGTGCGTGAAGTGGCCAAACGCCTCAACTTCACCCTGGGCTGGAGCGCCACCAGCGGTGCCGTTGACAACTTCGTGTACGAAGAAGCCAACGAAACCTTCATCAACGACCCGGAGATGCGCAAGCGGCTGATGGAGCTCAACCCCCACAGCTTCCGCCGCATCGTGGGCACGCTGCTCGAAGTGAACGGCCGCGGTTACTGGGAAACCTCCGACGAGAACATCCAGCAGCTGCAGGAGATCTACCAGGAGATCGAAGACCGCATCGAGGGCGTCAGCAACTGACGCCCTCAGCGCCAGAGCGCATCGGCCATCTTGGCCACCTGCACAATCGGCCCACCGTCGTGCACTCGCACGACATCCACCCCGGCTGAAACGCACTGAGCCACAACAGCTGCCGTTCCCCAGAGCCGGGCTTTCGCCCGTGGCTCCTCAAGCACCGCTCCGATAAAGCGTTTACGAGAGGGACCAACCAAGAGCGGGATTCCTTCGCTGCACAACTGGGCAAGGCCTCTCAAAAGTGCCAGGTTCTGTTCTGTTGTTTTGGCAAAGCCGAGGCCCGGATCCCAGATCAGTTGCTCCTGGCGAACTCCAGCAGCAAGGGCCCGCTGGCTGGCTCGCTGCAACTCTCTGAGCACCGATGGGACCACTCCAGCAGCGCCATAGTCAGTGAGCCCGTCCATGGAGTGGCTGTCGCCCCGGGAGTGCATCAGCACATAGGGGCAGCCCGCCTGGGCCACTAGCGGCAGGATCGCGGGGTCCGCACGGCCGCCGCTCACATCGTTGATCCAATCAGCACCGGCCGCCAAGGCGGCTTCTGCCACGGGCGCGCGGAACGTGTCCACCGAGATCAGCGGACGGCCATTGGCCTGGGGGTCATCGCTGCGGGGCGGGCAGCGGAGCTCACCGCACTCAATGGCGTTGCGGATCAACCGCAACGCCGGCAGCAGCCGCGCCAGCTCCTCAGCCGCGCCGACATCCTCGGCACCAGGGCGGGTGCTCTGGGCACCGAGATCGAGGATCTCCACCCCCTGGGCCACCAAACGCTGCGCCTGAGCCAGGGCGCGCTCTGGGCGATTAAAGCGGCCGCCATCACTGAAGGAATCGGGGGTGAGATTGATCACCCCCATCACATGGGTGCGCTGCCCCCAGCGCAGTGCCATCAGGCGGCTACCGGCACCTGGTAGTTGGCGATGCGTGCAAAGCCTTCTGGATCCAGGGAGGCGCCACCCACCAGCACGCCATCGATATCGCTCTGAGCCATCAGTTGATCGATGGTGGCGGGGTTCACCGAACCGCCGTATTGGATCACCACCTCGGGATAGCCCACCCACTGGCGGATCAGGCCGCAGATGCGGTTGGCCTCGGCGGCCTCGCAGGTTTTGCCGGTGCCGATGGCCCAGATCGGCTCATAGGCCACGATCAGCCGGGCAGGATCAAGACCATCCACGCCCTGCTCCACCTGGCGGCGAATCACGCGCTCAGCTTCGCCGGCTTCCCGCTGGGAATCGCTCTCACCCACGCAGAGGATCGGGATGATGCCGTGCTTCTGGGCGCTGCGTGCGCGCAGGTTGATTTGCTCGTCGGTCTCGCTGTAATACTTGCGCGGCTCGCTGTGGCCCACGATCGCGTGAGTCACGCCGTGCTCCATCAGCATCGGCGCCGAGATCATGCCTGTGAAGGCTCCTTTCTCCTGCCAGTGGATGTTTTGAGCGGAGATGTGGATGCGGCTGCCAGCCAGGGCCGCACTCAAGGTGGGGATCGCTGTGAAGGGAGGTGCCAGCACCACCTCGCGGTCGGCAGGGAGGCTGGCCACCAGGGGCTTGAAGGCTTCAGCGAAGGCCTGCGCTTCGGCGCAGGTCATGTGCATCTTCCAGTTGCCTGCGATGACGGCCTTTCCCACAGCGTCCTGAACGAATCGACCCACCAACCTAAAGGCTGCCCGGTTCAGCCCTGATCGGCCGTGTTCTGCGGCACCACATGGGTCTGGCCATCCAGCTCAACGCGATCGCCAGGCTTGAGCTTGCGGCCCCGCTGGGTCTCCTGAAAGCCATTCACCCGCACCTCGCCGCCCTGGATCCGCTGCTTGGCCTCACCGCCGGTGAACGCCAGGCCCTGCCATTTGAGGAACTGATCGAGCCGGATCGATTCAGCCGCGGGGGAGGTGGCCAAAAAAAGCGCTGATAGCTTGCCCTGATGCTCGCACCCCCCTCGGCCGGCTTCCGGCGGCTCCTGCCGCTGCTGATGCCCTACCGCTCCGCACTCCTGGCCGGTGGGGCTTGCATGCTCATGTTTGTGGCCTGCTGGCCGCTGCTCGCCTGGCTGGCCGGCCAACTGATCCCCGCGATCGGCGCCGGTGATTTCAGCCGGGTGCTGCAGGTGATCGGCCTGGCACTCAGTGTGTTCATGCTGCAGAAGCTGGCCCAATTCGGCCAAGACACCCTCCTGGCAGGCCCTGCCCTGCAGGTGAGCCAGGAGCTCCGCCGCCGCCTATTCGCGCGGCTGCAACGCCTGGATTTTGGAGTGCTCGAAAAACTCTCCGCCGGCGACCTCACCTACCGCCTCACCGAAGACGCCGACCGCGTCGGAGAGGTGATCTACAAGACGATTCAGGACACCACTCCCTCTGCGCTGCAGCTGGTGGTGGTGTTCGGCTACATGGTGTGGCTCGACTGGAAACTGTCGCTGGGCACGCTGCTGCTGGCGCCGCTGGTGGCGGTGCTGGTGAGCGTATTCGGCGCCAAGGTGATGGGCGCAGCCGAGAAGAGCCAGAAGCAGGTGAGCGAGCTGGCCGCCCTGCTCGGGGAGGCGATCGGCGGGCTGCCGCTGGTGCGCGCCTTTGCCGCCGAACCCTGGCTCCAGCAGCGCTTCGAAACGGAGATCGATCTGCACCGCCGCGCCCGCTACCGCACCCAGCGGCTACTGGCCTTGCAATACCCGGTGGTGGGCTTCCTGGAGGCGGCCGGCATCCTGGCTGTGCTGCTGATGGGAGCCGCTCGCATCCAGAGCGGTGACCTCAACGGCCAGGGCTTCAGCAGCTACGTGGCCGCCCTGTTAATGCTGATCGATCCGATCAGCCACCTCACCACCAACTTCAACGAGTTCCAGCAAGGGCAGGCCTCGCTGCGGCGTCTGCGGGAGATCGAGCAGCAGGCCGTCGAACCCCCCGATCGGCCCCAGGCACTGCCTCTGGGCCACGTGGCGGGAGAACTCACCCTCGAGCAGGTGAACTTCAGCTATGAGACGGAGCAACCCGTGCTGCGCAACCTCAGTCTGCGGGTGAAGCCAGGGCAGGTGGTGGCCCTGGTGGGCCCCTCTGGCGCCGGCAAAAGCACGCTGTTTTCGCTGCTGCTGCGCTTCAACACCGCCCAGTGCGGGCGGGTGCTGCTGGATGGCCGCGATCTGGCCGACCTCAAGGCGAGCGAGCTGCGCAAGGCCGTGGCACTGGTTCCCCAGCAGAGCGCGGTGTTCTCAGGAACGGTGGCTGAGGCGATCGCCTTCGGCCGGCCAGCAACCCCCGATCAGATCCGGGCGGCTGCACGGCTTGCCAATGCGGATGGCTTCATCGAAGCGATGCCGGGCGGCTACGAGGCCCGAGTGGAGGAGCGAGGCAGCAACTTCTCAGGCGGCCAACTGCAACGGCTGGCCATCGCCCGGGCGGTGTTGGGGGATCCGGCGGTGTTGCTGCTCGATGAAGCCACCAGCGCTCTCGATGCCGAATCGGAGGAAGCCGTGCAGCGGGGCTTGGATCAGGCCATGGCCGGGCGCACAGTGCTGGTGATCGCCCACCGCCTCTCCACCGTTCAGGAGGCCGATTCAATCGTGGTGCTCGAGCACGGACAGATCGTGGACCAGGGCAACCACGACCTCTTGATCAGCCGCCCCGGCCGCTACCGCGACCTCTGCGAGCGCCAGCTGATTCGCGGGGCCTGAAGCGCCCATAACCTAGGCCGATGATCCAAGGGCAATGAGCGCATCGCCTACATCTCCCAAGTGGGAATACCGGGTTATCCACATCAACGTGGAGAACCAAACCCCACCGCAGCCACCCGACCCGCAGGTGGCCAGTCAGAAGATGGGTGGGGCTCTCAGCCCGGAATTCATCACCCGTGAATTCCCTCAGGTGTACGGGCCGGATCAGCAAGCCCAGGCAGCCCCCAAGCATCCAGCAGAGCAGCTCCAGCACTTCCTCAACCTTCTGGGTAAGGAGGGATGGGAGATGACCACCACGGCCCAGGTGGGGCAACTGCTGATGTTCTTCTTTAAAAGACCTCTTCCGCCAGCACTCTCGGAAACGACTGCAGAGAAAGCCGCCTCAGGCGAGAATGGATTGGTATAAACCAATTGGATTACCAGACAAGTGACCGACTCCGCCGCCCAGCAGCCCCCCGTGCTCACCTTTGAGGGCAAGCGCTACGACCTCAACACGCTGCCGGACGATCTGAAGGAGCTGGTGCGTGGCATGCAGGTGGCTGATGCCCAGCTGCGCATGCACGAAGACACCCTCAAGGTGCTGGCGGTGGGTCGTCAGTCGATGGCGATGCAGCTGAACGAGCGCCTCAAGACCATCACCCCCCTGGCGGACTGAGCCAGGCAACCACAAGTGAGGCCCGCCTCAGACCGGCAGGCCTCGCTCGTTGAAGATCCCTTCAAACAACACGGAGCTGAGATAGCGCTCGCCGGAATCTGGCAGCACAACCACCACGGTTTTGCCCGCCATCTCCGGTTCTCGTGCGAGCCGCAGCGCCGCCACTGTGGCGGCCCCGCAGCTGATGCCCGCCAGGATGCCTTCTTCGCGGGCCAGGCGACGCGCCATCGCCACAGCTTCCTCGTCGCTCACCCGCTCCACGCGATCCACCAGGGACAGATCGAGGTTGCCGGGCACAAAGCCAGCGCCAATGCCCTGAATCTTGTGGGGGCCAGGCTGCAGTGGTTCACCCGATTTGGTCTGACTGATCACCGGGCTGTTGCTCGGCTCCACCGCCACGCTCACCAGGGGCTTGCCAAGGGTGGATTTGATGTAACGGCTAACGCCGGTGATCGTGCCGCCGGTGCCCACGCCCGACACCAGCACATCCACCTGGCCATCGGTGTCATCCCAAATCTCAGGGCCGGTGGTGTCGTGATGGATCTGGGGGTTGGCGGGGTTCACGAACTGCTGCAACAGCACCCAGCGGTCGGGATCGCTCGCGGCGATCTCCTTGGCGCGGTTCACAGCGCCGGTCATGCCCATGCGGCCTTCGGTGAGCTCCAGATGAGCGCCGAAAGCCGTGAGCAGCTTGCGGCGCTCGAGGCTCATCGTTTCCGGCATGGTGAGCGTGAGCGGAATGCCCTTGCTCGCCGCCACAAAGGCAAGGGCAATCCCGGTGTTGCCGCTGGTGGGTTCGATCAGTGCCTTGCCGGGGCCCAGCAGCCCTTCGCGTTCAGCGGCCGCCACCATCGCAGCGCCGATGCGGCATTTCACCGAATAGGCGGGGTTGCGTCCTTCAATCTTGGCCAACACCCGCGCCCCGCAGCCCTCGCTCAGGCGGTTGAGCTGCACCAGAGGTGTCCGGCCGATCGTGAGGCTGTTGTCGCTGAAGATCGCGGCCATCGGTCGGCGGGTGAACACAGACAGTGCCCGCACCCTAATGAGGGCTTAGGCGAGCGGGCAAAACACACCTAACCTGTTTCGTTCCAGCCTTCTCCCCGGTGAATCCGACAACCCTTCGGCGCATCACGGCCGTTCTGCTGTTCGTGGCGGCCGCTGCTTCGATCGCACTGCCCTTCCTCTCGGCCACAGCGCTCACCTTGAGCATCGGCGTGATCGCGGCCGTGGCGGGTGTGACCCAGCTGCTGCGTCTGGGGCAGGCCGAAGGCACCAAGGGCAAGATCTTCCGGGCTCTGTCCGGCATCTTCTATGTCGTGGCCGGCATCTGGGTGGTGGCCTACCCGATCGAAAGCGAAATCAGCCTCACCTTGTTTGTGGGCCTGCTGCTGATTTTTGAAGGCGTGATGGAACTCGCCGCAGCAGCTGCCAGCCAGGGCGAGGCCCGCGGCCTTGTGCTGATGGATGGTGTGGTCACCGCAATCCTTGGTGGCCTGCTGGTAGCGGAGTGGCCGAGCGACAGCCTCTGGGCCGTGGGCACCCTCTTCGGGATCTCCCTCTTCTTCAGTGGCTTCCGGCTGCTCACCTCCCCCGCCGAGGCCTGAGCACGCGGTTCACTGCAGCTTCACCACATCCACGGGTTCGCCGAACACGTTCGCCAGATCGCGAGCGACCGCAACCGCGCGCTCGTGGGTGTGAAACACCCAGGCCCGATGGGGATCCGGCACTGTTTCGATCAGTTCGTTACGGGCAGCGATCCCCAAAAACTGCGCATCCCCGCCGCCGCGCAGCACGTAGCGCTCCGGCTGTGAGCCTTCGCCGCAGCCATGGGGATCGATCCAGGGCCTCCAAAATTTGAGCGACATCGCGTGGTGAGACTGAGTTGCACCCCCGCTCTAGCCACGCGGCTCGTCATGCACCAACAGATTGAGCCCCAGCTGCAGACCGCTTGATGAACCGGTTCGTGGTTGTGGGAGCGGGACCGGCCGGGTTGAGCCTTTCGCTTCAGCTTGCGCGCGCTGGCCATCCCGTGGCGCTGGTGGAGGCCAGCCGGCAGTTCAGCCGCCAGTTTCGCGGCGATGCCCTGATGCCCTGCGGGCAGGAGGCACTGGCCCGGATGGGGCTAAGCGACCTGGTGGAGGGCTTGCCCCAGAGGCCACTGGCGGGCTGGAGCGTGTGGGTGAACAAGCACAAGTTGTTTGCGGTGTCCGAGCCGATGGGCTCGCTGCAGCCCTGCCGACTGGTGCCACAGCAGCTGCTGCTGGAGGCTCTCTTGGGGAAGGCCCGGCAGGAGCCCCTCTTGCAATGGCATCCGGGGCAGGCCGTGAAGCGGCTCCAACGCAACGGCGCGCGCATCTGCGGCGTAGAGCTGGCGAATGCTGGCCGGCTGGAGGCGGATCTGGTGGTGGGCTGCGATGGTCGCCAGTCCCTGGTGCGCCGCGAGGCGGGCATCCAACTGCAACAACGGGGCCGTGGACTGGAAGTGCTCTGGTTTGAACTGCCAGGACCTCTGCCGGCCAATCTGGATGGCGGCTTCAGCACCCACCTCTCCGGTGGTGCCGTGGGCAGCTCCTGCATCGGAGCCCGTGGGGAGCTGCAGCTGGCCTGGCTGCTGAACAACAGTGGGCCCACGCCCCAGCGCACCCAACAGGCCTGGGGCCATGCCTGGGCACAGCTGCTTCCCTCTCCAATGGCGAATTTGGTGCGGGAGCGAGCCGGAGAGCTGCAGGGCCCGCTACGGGTGTCTGTGCCGGTGGGACTGGCGGAGCACTGGCATCAGCCGGGGCTGCTGTTGCTTGGCGATGCAGCCCACCCGATGAGTCCGGTGCGGGCCCAGGGCATCAACATGGCGTTGCGCGACAGCCTGGTGGCTGCAAGTCTCCTCAGCCAAGCCGAGCCTCAGGAGCTCGATCGGGCGGCAGCCGCGGTGGAACAGCAGCGCCTGCCGGAAATTCAACGCATGCAAGCGCTTCAAAGGGCTGAAGCCCTCCAGGGGCAGCTGGTGGGCCATACGCCACTGCTGCGAGCCCTGCTCGCTCAGGGCAGGCTCTTGCTTGGCCCTTGGGCGCAACGGGTCTGGCAAGCCCGCCAGACCCCACTGCGCGAAGGGCTGGCAGGTGCCTTACCCGCCGCCGCGTTGGCGCCTCAGCGCACGAACAACATTTCCTGGTAGGTGGGAAGCGGCCAGGCAGCGTCGTCGACCAGAGCCTCAAGGGCATCGGCGGCGGCCCGCAGCTCCCCCATCAGCGGCATCAGCTGATCAGCGCAGTGGCGCATGTGCGCCTCGGCGCCGTGGGGAGCCGACCCCAGCGCTGCTTCCAGGGCAATGGCACGCTCCACCAGCTGCTGGTTGAAGCCGGCGATCTGCTGGGCGATGGCCTTCGAGGGCTGCAAGCCAATCGCCTCCTGCTCCTGCAGGGAGCCCGCCAGCTCACCGAGATAAGCGCTCACAGCGGGGTAGATCACGGTGCGGGCGATGCGGAGCGCCAGGCGCACCTCCACCTCGATCGCCAGGATGTACTGCTCGGCGTACACCTCGAAGCGGCTCTCCAGCTCCACGGGGCTGAGCACGTTCTGGCGGGTGAACAGATCGCGGATGGCGTCGCGCTTGAGCACGGGCAGCGCATCGGCGCTGGTGCGCAGGTTCTCGAGGCCGCGCTCCTTCACAGCCATCTCGTGCCAGGCGCTCGAGTAGCCGTCGCCGCCGAAGATCACGGCGCCGTTCTCCTGGGTGATCTGTTGCAGCACCCCGAAGCTGGCCTGCTCGATGCTTTCCCCCTTGGCCAGGCGCGCTTCCAGCTGATCGGCCACCCAGCTGAGCGAATCGGCCAGCACGGTGTTGAGCACCACCAGCGGGCCGGCCACCGACTGGCCGGAACCCACCGCGCGGAACTCGAAGCGGTTGCCGGTGAAGGCAAAGGGCGAGGTGCGGTTGCGATCGCCGGCGTCTTTGGGGAACTCGGGCAGGCTGTCCACGCCGAGCTGCATCACACCGCCGCTGGTGGAGCTCTTCAGCTGGCCGGACTTGATCTGATTGAACACATCCTCGAGCTGGCTGCCGAGGTACACCGAGATAATCGCCGGGGGCGCTTCGTTGGCACCGAGGCGGTGGTCATTGCTGGCGGTGGCGATGGCGGCACGCATCAGTGGGCCGTATTGATGCACGCCACGGATCACAGCCCCGCAGAACAGCAGGAACTGCATGTTCTTGTGGGGGGTCTTGCCGGGATCGAGCAGGTTGCCCTGGGTGCTGTTGCCGATCGAC
>VFQT010002941.1_pt1 | contig 16338 bp, 13 predicted proteins | sample 3512381 | NCBI WGS metagenome assembly VFQT01 (sample SAMN10412376, study PRJNA504923) | tailings metagenome | isolation source: Relicate 2 Philex TSF3 active mining site | place: Philippines: Tuba, Benguet | collected 2017-08-29
GCCGCCACGGCAGGATTGATCTTCAGCATCAGCTCACATCGTCGATTGCGGGGTCAAGCAGGTGGCTGACATTCCGTCCGCCATGGCCTGTTTCTACGGCTTGGGCGAAGATTTCCGCAACGGATTCCGTCAGCGCCGAATTGCAACCCAGCCTTTCCGCAAGCTGGGCATAATAGCCGATGTCCTTCGCGGCGTTCGCAATTGCGAAGCGGTAGCCGTCGAAATCGCCCTTCAGCGCCGGTTCCACCATCTTGCGCAGCACGCCGGAATTGCCGGACCCGTTGAGCATCACCTCATAGAGGTCCTTCCAGTCGATCTGCGCCTTGCGCGCCGCGCCGAAGGCCTCCGCCACCAGCGCCACCATGCCGGTGACGAGATAGTTGGAGATGAGCTTCGCCGTGTGGCCCGAACCCGGCGGCCCGAAATGCCTGATGGTGGTGGCAAAGCAGGCGAGCAGGGGCTCGATGCGCCGGAACGTCTCCTCGCTCGCCCCGCACAGCACGCCGAGCACGCCCTGTTCCGCCTGTTCCGGCCCGCCGGTGAGCGGAATGTCGGCATAGGCCACGCCCAGCGCCGCCAGCCTTTGCGCCAGCCGCTTCGTCGCCTCGGGCGCGGAGGTGCCCGCGTCCATGATGATCTGCCCGGGGCGGAGATGGGGGATGAGTGCTGCGACCGTCTCCTCCACCACCTTCGATGTGGTGACGCAGAGCAGGATCGCTTCGGCCTCGGCGATGCCGGCGAGCGAATGCACCTCGCGCGCGCCCCTGGCCACCAGGTCCTCCACAGGTGCCCGGTTGCGGTGGGCGATGACGCTCAACCCATGGCCATGCTTGAGCAGATTGGCAGCCATGCCGTGGCCCATCATCCCCGCCCCGATCAGCCCGACATGCATGCTTGCCTCAAATCTCCCGCCTCCTTATGGTCCCGCCCCAAAATCAAGGGAGACACGGCATCATGGCGCTGCACCGCAATTTCATCAATGGTGAATGGCTGGAAGGCAAGGGCGTTCGCGAGAACGTCAACCCCTCCGACATCACCGACATCGTCGGCGAATATGCCCAGGCCGACAAGGCGCAGACCGAGGCCGCCATCGCCGCCGCGAAGGCCGCGCAAGTCTCCTGGGCCGCCGCCACGCCGCAGGTCCGCGCCGACGCGCTGGAATTCATCGGCACCGAACTCCTCGCCCGCAAGGACGAGATCGGCCGGCTTCTCTCGCGCGAGGAGGGAAAGCCCCTCTCCAACGGCGTCGCCGAAACGATGCGCGCCGCCCAGATCTTCAAGTTCTTCGCGCAGGAGGCGCTGCGGGTGGAGGGTGTCGCCATCTCCTCCGTCCGCCCCGGCGTGGACGTGACCATCACGCGGGAGCCGCTGGGTGTCGTCGGCCTCATCTGCCCGTGGAACTTCCCCATCGCCATACCGGCCTGGAAGATGGCGCCCGCGCTGGCCTTCGGCAATGCGGTGGTGTTCAAGCCCGCCGACCTCGTTCCCGGCTCCGCCTGGGCGCTGGCCGAGATCATCTCGCGCTCCGGCCTTCCGAAGGGTGTTTTCAACCTCGTCATGGGCCGCGGCTCCATCGTCGGCCAGACGCTGCTCGATTCGCGTGACGTGAACGCCATCTCCTTCACCGGATCGGTCGACACGGGCTCCAAGGTCGCCATGGCCTGCGCAGGCCGCGGCGCCAAGTTCCAGCTCGAAATGGGCGGCAAGAACCCGCTCGTCGTGCTGGACGACGCCAACCTCGACCTCGCGGTGGCCGCCGCCCTCGACGGCGCCTTCTATCAGACCGGCCAGCGCTGCACGGCTTCCTCCCGCCTCATCGTCCAGTCCAAGCTGCATGACGCCTTCGTCGAGCGCATGGTGGACGGCATGAAGAAGCTGAAGGTTGACCACGCGCTGAAGGACGGCACCGTCATCGGCCCCGTCGTCGACGAGAACCAGATGGCCCAGGACGAGCGCTACATCCAGATCGCGCGCGAGGAGGGCGGCGAACTCGCCTGGGGCGGCGAGCGCCTCAACCGCGACACCAAGGGCCACTATTTGAGCCCCGCGCTGTTCATCGGCACCAAGAACGACATGCGCATCAACCGCGAGGAGGTCTTCGGCCCCGTCGCCTCGGTGATCAAGGTGGAGAGCTATGACGAGGCGCTGGCCGTGGCGAACGACACCACATTCGGCCTGTCCTCCGGCATCATCACCACCTCCCTCAAATATGCCAGCGACTTCCGCAAGAAGTCTGCCGCCGGCATGGTTATGGTGAACCTCGCCACGGCGGGGGTCGACTATCACGTGCCCTTCGGCGGCCGGAAGGGCTCGAGCTACGGCGCGCGCGAGCAGGGCCGCCACGCGGTCGATTTCTACACCTCGATCAAGACGGCCTATACGCTGGCCTGATCCTTCACGGGGTGGCGGGGGCCTTCTGGCCCCTCGCCTCTCCGGCGAAGACGAACAGGCCGCTGGCCACCACGATGCCGGCACCCACCAGCGTCCAGAAATCCGGCACGTCGCCGAAGAAGGCGAAGCCCACCAGGATCATCCACACGATCTGCGTATACATGTAGGGTGCCAGCGTGCTCGCAGGCGCGAGGCGATGCGCCTGGATCAGCATGAAGTGGCCGATGGTGCCGGCCAGGCCGATCGCGCCGAGAAGCAGCCATTGCAGGCCTTCCGGCGTCTTCCACACGAAGGGCAGGGGAAGTGCGGCCGCTGCGGCGCCCACCAGTCCCACATAGAACAGCGAGGTCTCCACCCGGTCGCGCCCGCCCACCTTGCGCGTCACGATGTTGTAGATCGCCCCGCAGAAGGATGAAGCCACCGACAGCAGCATGGCCCAGTGGAAGCTGTCGGTTCCCGGCCGCATGATGACGAGCACGCCGAAGAAGCCCACGGCCACGGCGATCCAGCGGCGCAGTCCCACATGCTCCCCCAGGATCGGCACGGACAGCGCGCACACCCAGAGGGGAATGGTGAAGAAGATCGCCGCCGTCTGCGCCAGCTGCAGGTAGATGACGGCCATGAAGTTGAGGATCGTGGCGCCCATCAGCAGTACGCCGCGCAGCGCCTGCAGGGCGGGATGGCGCGTCGCCATGAGCTGCGGCCCGCCCTTGCGCAGGATCACGACGACTGACAGGACGAAGGCCACCACATAGCGGCCGAACACCGCCACCGGCGGGGGCAATGTCTGCACCAGGTGCTTGGCGGTTGCGTCGAGCAGCGTGAAGATGACCATGGAGGCCACCATCAGCAAGATGCCTTTGATGCGCGGGTTCATTCCCTAGCGCTTAGCGCGGCGGGGCCTCGCGTGACATCCTTCGCCTGTGTGCCCACCCCTGCGATTTCCGCATGGAGCGGGCCTGGCTCACGCCACGACGATGCCGCGCTCGGCGAAGCTGCGGCGCGCCGCATCGGCCGACCCGTTGAGGTCGATCGAGCGGCAGGCCGCCTCGATCACCTCCGTGTCGAAGCCCAGCCTGCGCGCATCCTCGGCCGAGTAGCGCACGCAATAATCGAAGGCGAGGCCCACGATGACGACCTTCTCGAAGCCGCGTTCCTTCAGGTATCCGCCGAGCCCCGTCGGCGTCTTGCGGTCGTTCTCGAAGAAGGCGGAATAGCTGTCGATCCCCTCATGGAAGCCCTTGCGCAGGATGAGCTCGGCATTGCTGGCGTGCAGGTCCTTGTGGAAGTCGGCGCCGGAGGTGTTCTGGATGCAGTGGTCCGGCCACAGCGTCTGCTCGCCATAGTCCATCATCACGGTTTCGAAGGGGCTTTTGCCCGCGTGCTGCGAGGCGAAGGACGCGTGCGTCGCCGGGTGCCAGTCCTGCGTCAGCACCACGTGCTTGAAGCTGCGGGAGAGCCGGTTGATGAGCGGCACCACCTCATCGCCCCCCGGCACGGCGAGATTGCCTCCGGGGCAGAAGTCGTTCTGCACGTCGATGACCAGGAGAACGTCGGTCTCCTTCCACATGGCATCACCTCATATTGGCGATCGCCGCAGCACAGCCCTTGAAGGCCGGGAACCTGTCGACGATCACATAGACCGGGATCGGCCGCATCACATAGGCGAGGCGGCCCTTCTCCTGGAAGATGGACCGGAACGTGCCGCTCCGCAACCGGTCCGCGATGGAAGGCGCGATTCCGCCTGCGAGATAGACCCCGCCCCTTGCCTGCATGGTCATGGCGGCGTCGCCCGCGATCCGGGCGAGCCAGGTGATGAACTGGTCCAGCGTCTTCACCGCGGCCTCCTCCGTCCCGGCGAGTGCGGCCTGAAGAACCTCCTCGGGCGAGGAGAGCAGGGGATTGGCGGCGATGGCGCGGTACATGCGCAGCAGGCCACCCCCGGTGATCGCATCCTCGGATTCGAAGGGCACGCCGGGCTTCGACATGCGCTGGCGCCAGTCGAACTCTTCCTGGGTGACCACGGGCAGCGTGATGTGCCCCACCTCGCCCGGAAGCGCCATCCAGCCGCCGCCCGGCAGCGGGGCGAGTGTCGCCATGCCAAGCCCGGTGCCCGGCCCCAGCACGATCTTCACGGCGGGCTTCTCCGGCGTCTCGCCCCCGATCTGAACCACGTCCTCGGGGCCCATATGCGGAAGCGACAGGGCCAGCGCCTCGAAATCATTGAGCAGGCGGAACTGCCGGGCCTTCGCCGCCATCCGCAGCGACTCCCGGGTGAAGCGCCAGTCCCGGTTGGTGAGCATCACCGTTTCGCCCTCGACGGGCCCCGCCACCGCCACCGCCGCCCCGGCGAGCGAGGAGAGCCCCCGCGCCGCGACATAGGCGGCGATCGAGTCCTCCAGCGAGGCGAAATTGTCGTTCTTCTGGACGGCGATCGCGGTCACCCGCGTCGAGCCGGGCTCGACCAGCCCGAAGCGCGAATTGGTGCCCCCGATGTCGCCGACAAGTGCAAGTTCCGTCATCGAATTTCCCCCGCCCCATCAACTGCCACGGCAGGGCCGGTTCGGCAAGCTTTACCCTGCCACAAATCCCGTCTAGGAAGCCCGTTGAACCCTTCAGTTTCAGGATGTCCGTGACCAACCCGCTCGAACAGGAAGTGGCGCGCCGGCGCACCTTCGCCATCATCTCCCACCCGGACGCGGGCAAGACCACGCTCACCGAAAAGCTCCTCCTGTTCGGCGGCGCCATCCAGCTCGCCGGCCAGGTCCGCGCCAAGGGCGACCGCCGCCGCACCCGCTCCGACTGGATGTCGATCGAGCGGGCGCGCGGCATCTCGGTCGTCACCTCGGTCATGACCTTCGAATATGACGGCACCGTCTTCAACCTGCTGGACACGCCGGGCCACGAGGACTTCTCGGAAGACACCTACCGCACGCTGACCGCGGTCGACGCCGCCGTCATGGTCATCGACGCCGCCAAGGGCATCGAGGCCCGCACGCGCAAGCTGTTCGAAATCTGCCGCCTGCGCGACATCCCGATCATCACCTTCGTCAACAAGATGGACCGCGAGGCGCGCGATCCGCTGGACTTGCTGGACGAGATCGAGAAGGGCCTGGCCCTGACGGTCGCGCCCATGGTCTGGCCCATCGGCCAGGGCAAGGACTTCGCCGGCACCTATGACCTGAATTCCCCCCGCGTCCGCCAGATCGAGCAGGACCCGGAAGGCGTTCCCGTCTCCGGCCCGGATGATCCGCTCATCCCCACCTTGGTCAAGCCCGATACCTTCGCCAAGTGGCGTGACGAGATCGACCTGGTGAAGGACCTGTGCCAGAGCTTCGACAGGCAGGCCTTCCTCGAAGGCCATCTCTCGCCCGTCTATTTCGGCTCGGCGCTGAAGAATTTCGGCGTGCGTGATTTGCTGGAAGCCCTCATCGCCTATGCGCCCCCGCCGCGTGACCAGCAGGCCGCCGGCCGCGTGGTGCATGCCACCGAGCCGAAGATGACCGGCATCGTCTTCAAGATCCAGGCCAACATGGACCCCAACCACCGGGACCGCATCGCCTTCATGCGGCTAGCCTCCGGCAAGCTCACGCGCGGCATGAAGGTGAAGCTGGTGCGCACCGGCAAGATGGTGGCGCTCAACGCGCCGCAGTTCTTCTTCGCACAGGACCGTTCGATTGCGGATGAGGCCTATGCGGGCGACGTGGTGGGCATCCCCAACCACGGCCTGCTGCGCATCGGCGACACGCTGACCGAGGGCGAGGACGTGGTGTTCACCGGCGTTCCCAGCTTCGCGCCGGAAATCCTCAGGCGCGTCAAGCTCGGCGACCCGATGAAGGCCAAGAAGCTGCGCGAGGCGCTGGAGCAGCTGGCGGAGGAGGGCGTCGTCCAGCTCTTCATCCCGGCGGATGGCTCTCCGGCCATCGTCGGCGTCGTCGGCGCCCTTCAGCTGGACGTGCTGGCGGACCGGCTGGCCAATGAATACGGCGTCCCCGTCAGCTTCGAGCCGTCGCGCTATGAGGTGATGCGCTGGATCTCCTGCGGCGACGCCCGGAAGCTCGACGACTTCATCGCCGCCAACCGCTTCTCCATCGCCCATGACCTTGACGGCGACCCGGTCTTCATGGCGCAATCCGCCTTCAGCCTGAACTACACGCTGGAGCGCGCGCCCGACATTCGCACCACCGAGATCAAGGAGATGCACAAGCCGCAATGAGCACGCTGGCCGGATATCTGCCGGAGGGTTTCGCCATCGCCCATGCCGGGTCAATCATGCTGGTCCTGGCGCTGTGGGGCTTCTACACGCCGATCCTGAAGCTCCTCGGGCGCGGCTCGCTCAATTCCCAGCTCCACGCCGTGCGCATGCGCTGGCTGCAGATGCATCAGGGCATCGAGCGCGAGCACCGCGTCTATGATGCGATCCTCTTGGGCCACATCTCGAACTCGATTTCCTATTTCGGCTCCGGCACGCTGCTGGTGCTGGCGGGCCTGGTCAGCGCGCTGGCCAACGTCAACAGCGTGTTCCTGCTCACGCGCAGCCTCAGCTTTGTCGACCACAGCATGTCGCTGGAGCTCTTCACGCTCTGCGTCTTCCTGCTGACCGCCATCCTGGCGCAGTGCTTCTTTTCCTTCACCTATGCGCTGCGCAAGATGGCCTATACCTTCGCCATGCTGGGCGGCCTGCAGGCGACGAAGGCGGAGTCCGCCGAAGCCCGCATCATGGGCGAACAATCCGCCGTGGTGCTGACCGAGGCCGTCCGCTCCATCAACACCGGCATCCGCGGTTACTATTATGCCGTGGCCGCGCTGTTCCTGTTCGCCGGCCCCTATGCCTGCATCGGCGCCACGCTCACCATCACCGCGCTGCTCTACTACCGCCAGCTCTTCTCGCCCACCGCCGTGGCGATCGCGAAATACGTCGATGTGCTGAAGAGCACGCGCTCTTGATTGCCGTCATCCCGGCGAAGGCCGGGATCCAGCTTTCTCGCCGCGCATGCTAACCCAAAGCGGGACCCCGGCCTTCGCCGGGGTGACGCCATCAGCAGGCGTGGCGTGGCACCTTCAACCCCGCCGCCTCCCGCGCCAGCGTCTCGATCCCCGCCCAGTCCCTGGCCTCGACCAGCTTCTTCGGCGCCATCCACGAGCCGCCCACCGTGATCACGTTCGGCAGCTTCAAATAGGACACCGCCTTCTCTGGCGTGATGCCGCCCGTCGGGCAGAAGCGGATCTGCGGCAGGGGCGAGGCGAGAGATGAGAGATAGGCCGTGCCCCCTGCGGGCTCCGCGGGGAAGAACTTCTGGATCGCGTATCCCCATTCGAGAAGCGCCATGCATTCGGAGGCCGTGACGCCGCCGGGCAGGAAGTCGATGTCGTAATCCTCCGCCGCGCCCATCAGCCTCCCCGTCGATCCGGGCGACACGGCGAACTTGCAGCCCGCGCGCTCGCTGTCGCGCAGCTGTTCCGGCGTCAGCACCGTGCCGGAACCGACGATGGCGCCCTCCACCTCCGCGACGATGGCGCGGATGCAGTCCATGGCATTCGCCGTGCGCAGCGTGATCTCGAGCACGGGAAGCCCGCCCTTCACCAGCGCGCGGGCCAGCGGCACGGCATCCTCCAGGTTCTCGATCACCATCACCGGCACGACGGGGGCGAGCGCCAATGTCTTGGCGAGGCCCTTCTGGTATTCCCTGCTCATCAAATGGCTCCGAAAATGGATGCGCCGGCGTCCGCGCGGCCGGCGATGCTGCGGAAGGCCTGGAACAATTCGCGCCCCGTGCCCACGCTGTTGGCGGAGAGGTCGGCCTGCGCCGCCTCCCGCGTCGAAAGGTCGGCCAGCACCTCGAGTGTGCCGTTCACCGCGTCGAGCCTGATCATGTCGCCATCCCTGATCTTTGCAATCGGACCACCGTCTACGGCCTCGGGCGTCAGGTGGATCGCGGCGGGCACCTTGCCGGAAGCCCCGGACATGCGCCCGTCGGTGACGAGCGCCACCTTGAGGCCCCGTTCCTGCAGCACCGCCAGGGGCGGCGTGAGGCGGTGCAGCTCCGGCATGCCATTGGCCTTCGGGCCCTGGAAGCGCACCACGGCCACGACGTCGCGGTTCAACGCGCCCGCCTTGAAGGCCGCCTGCAGCTCTTCCTGGGAGTTGAACACCCTGGCTGGCGCCTCGATCACATGGCGGTCCGCCGGGATGGAGGAGGTCTTGATCACCGAAAGCCCCAGGTTTCCGGTCAGCACGTTGAGGCCGCCCGTCGGCTGGAAGGGATGCGCCGCGCCGCGCAGCACGGCCTCGTCCTGCGACGCGGTCGCCGCATCCGCGTAGACAAGCCCGCCATCGGCCCCGAGCTTCGCTTCCTTCGTGTAGCCCGAAAGCCCCGTGCCCATGATGGTCGAGACGTCCTCGTGCAGCAGCCCCGCACCCAGGAGTTCGCGGATCAGGAAGCCCATGCCTCCGGCCGCGTTGAAGTGGTTCACGTCCGCCTTGCCGTTGGGGTAGACGCGCGCCATCAGCGGCACCACGCCGGAGAGTTCGGCGAGGTCCTGCCAGGTCAGCGAAATGCCCGCCGCCGCCGCCATGGCGATGAGGTGCATGGTGTGGTTGGTGGACCCGCCCGTGGCGAGCAGCCCCACCACGCCGTTCACCACGGCCTTCTCGTCATAGATGCGCCCGATCGGCTGGTAGTCGTTGCCGAGTGCCGTGATCGCCAGCGCGCGCTTGGCTGATTCGGCGGTGATGGCATCGCGCAAGGGCGTGCCGGGGTTCACGAAGGTCGAGCCCGGAAGGTGCAGCCCCATGACCTCCATCAGCATCTGGTTGGAATTGGCCGTGCCGTAGAAGGTGCAGGTGCCGGGCCCGTGGTAGGATTGCGCCTCCGCCTCGAGGAGCTGGTCACGCCCCACCTTTCCTTCCGCGTAGAGCTGGCGGATCTTCGCCTTCTCGTCATTGGGAAGCCCGCTCGTCATCGGCCCCGCGGGGATGAACACCGCGGGCAGGTGCCCGAAGGACAGCGCGCCGATGATGAGCCCCGGCACGATCTTGTCGCAGACGCCCAGATATACCGCCGCGTCGAACATCTGGTGCGACAGGGCGACGGCAGTGGAGAGCGCGATCACGTCGCGCGAGAAAAGGGAGAGCTCCATGCCCGTCTCGCCTTGGGTCACGCCATCGCACATGGCGGGAACGCCGCCCGCCACCTGCGCGGTGCCGCCTGCGGCGCGCGCCGCCGCGCGGATCTTTTCGGGGTAGTATTCGAAGGGCTGGTGCGCCGAGAGCATGTCGTTGTAGGCGGTGACGATGGCGAGGTTCCCGGCGTTGCCGTTCCGGAGCGCGTCCTTGTCATGCGCCGTGCAGGCCGCGAAGCCATGCGCGATGTTGGCGCAGCCCAGCGCCTTGCGCTTCGGGGTGAGCGCCACCGCCGCCTCGATCTTGTCGAGGTAGCGCCGCCGCGTGGGCCTGCTGCGCGCGATGATCTTCTCGGTGACGGCGGAGACGGTTTCGTTCACGTTCACGGGCATCGGATCACCTTTTCCTTCAGGGGCACCAGTAGAGCGTCACGGGGGTGCTGGACCGCAGCACGGCGCGTACGGGCATGTCTTCGGCGGGGCCTTCGCCCAGCGCCTTCGCGAGGACCTCTTTCTTCTCCGCCCCTTCGATGTGGAGAAAGATCCGGCCCGCGGTGATGAGCACCGGCAGGGTGAAGGTGAGGCGCGGCTCGCCCGCGCCGGGCGCGCTGATGGCGATCAGCCTCTGGCCCGCGTGCGGGTCGAGCGCCTCGGCAAGCCGGTCGCCGCCGGGAAAGAAGGAGGCAGTGTGCCCGTCATGTCCCATGCCGAGCACGGCCACGTCGAAGTGCGGCACATGCTCCGCCTGCGGATTGTCGAAGAGCGGCACGAAGCGCGCCGCCGCGGCCCTGTTCCGCATCAGGTGCGCGCGCACGAAGCGTGCGTTGGAGCGCTCGCTCTCCTCCGGCACCTGGCGCTCGTCGACCAGCGTCACGCTCACCCGCGCCCACGGAATGTCCATCGCGGAGAGCGTTTCGAAGAACAGCTTCGGCGTCGTGCCGCCGGAGACGGCGAGCATCGCCTTGCCCTTGGCCGCGATGGCGCGCAGCAATTCGTCGGCGACGTCGCGCGCCAGGCCTTCGGCCAGCGCCTCGCGGGTGGCGAAAATGCGTTCGGCCTCAATCAAGGTCGTGGTCCTCATACCAGGTGCGCCCCTCGCGCTCGATCAGCGCCACGGCGGCGGAGGGGCCCCAGGTGCCGGCGGTATATTGCTTGGGCATGTCGCCCGCTGCGCTCCAGGCTTCGAGAATGGGGTCGATGAAGGCCCAGGCCGCCTCCACCTCGTCGCGGCGCATGAAGAGGGCCTGGTTGCCGCGCACCACGTCCATCAGCAGGCGTTCATAGGCATCCGGGTTGCGCACGTTGAAGGCGTCGGCGAAGCTCATGTCGAGCGGCACGTTGGACAGGCGCATGCCGCCGGGGCCGGGATCCTTGATCATCAGCCACAGCTTCACGCCCTCGTCGGGCTGCAGGCGGATGACGAGGCGGTTCGGCGCGATCGGCCCTGCATTGCCGTCGAACACCGAATGCGGGATCGGCTTGAACGTCACGACGATCTCCGACACGCGGGACGGCAGGCGCTTGCCGGTGCGGAGGTAGAAGGGAACCCCGCTCCACCGCCAGTTGGCGATTTCGGCCTTCAGCGCCACGAAGGTTTCGGTCCTCGACTGGCCGGAGCCCAGTTCTTCCAGATAGCCCTTCACCGCGCCTCCATTGGCAGCACCCGCGCGATATTGTCCGCGCACGGTGCAATGGGCGATGGCGTCTCCGGTGATGGGCTTCAGCGCCTTCAGCACCTTCAGCTTCTCGTCGCGCAGCGCATCGGCCTGGGTGGAGGTGGGTGGTTCCATGGCGACGAGGCAGAGAAGCTGCAGCATGTGGTTCTGCACCATGTCCCTCAGCGCGCCCGCCGTGTCATAGTATCCCGCGCGGCCCTCGACGCCGAGCGTCTCGGCCACCGTGATCTGCACATGGTCGATGTGGCCTGCGTTCCACACCGGCTCGAACAGGGCGTTGGCGAAGCGCAGCGCCATCAGGTTCTGCACCGTCTCCTTGCCCAGATAATGGTCGATGCGGTAGATTTGCGGCTCGCTGAACACCCGCCCGATGGACTCGTTCAGCTTGCGCGCCGACGCACCTGACTTGCCGAGCGGCTTTTCGATCACCACGCGCGTCTGCGGCGTCACCAGGTGGCAGGCGCCCAGCCGGTCGCAGATCGGCCCGAACAGGTCCGGCCCCACCGCGAGGTAGAAGACGCGGATCCTGTCCGTCTCGGGCTTGAGAAGGCGGCCAAGGTCGGCCCAGCCCGCGTCCTGCGCGGCATCCGCCGTCACATAGCTGATCCGCGCGAGGAAGCGCGCCATCATGTCGGCCGGGCGGTCCGCCTCCGGCACGTGGTCCTCGATGGCCTTCTTCGCGAAGGCGGCGAAGTCCTCGTCCGACATCGCGCGGCGCGAGCATCCGATGATGCGCGATCCGGGCGGGATCTGCCCCTGCAGGTCGCGGTGGAACAACGCGGGCAGCAGCTTGCGCTGCGAAAGGTCGCCCGTCGCGCCGAAGACCACGAGGTCGAACAGGTCCACCGGGATGATGCGGGGGGTCATGAATGTCTTTCCGCCAGAATTGATGTGCGCCGCTCAAATACCGTCTTTGTGCCGCGTGTCAATGAAGGCGGCAATTCGTCAGGCCAGGTGATTTATTGCAATTCCTCCCGTCCTGGCCCATAGTTGCTGCAATTTCAGGGTGTTGGGAGAAACGGCATGATCCTGTGTTGCGGCGAGGCGCTGATCGATTTTCTGCCCAGAAAAACGGCAGAAGGGGCTTTTGCCTATGAACCCGTCTGCGGCGGCTCGGTCTACAACACCGCCATCGCCCTGGGCCGCCTCGGCGTGCCCGTGGGCCTGTTCACCGGCCTCTCGGCGGACTTCTTCGGCGACATGCTGCAGGAGGGCCTCAAGGCCAGCAAGGTGAGCCTCAAATACGCGAAGGTCTGGGACAAGCCCTCGACGCTCGCCTTCGTCAAGCTCATCAAGGGCCACGCGCGCTATTCCTTCTTCGACGACAATTCGGCGGGCCGCATGCTGACGAAGCGCGACCTGCCGAAGCTGGACAAGCGGGTGGAGGCGCTTCACTTCGGCTCGATCAGCCTCATCCCGGAGCCGGGCGGGGATACGCTCGAAGCCCTCATGAAGCGGGAGGCGAAGGCGCGCGTCATCTCCGTCGATCCCAACATCCGCCCCGGCATGATCGCGGACCGCCGCGCCCATCTGGCCCGCCTCCACCGCATGATCGCCCTGGCCGACATCGTGAAGGTCTCGGACGAGGACGTGACGTGGATGACCGGCAAGGACGACGCGAAGGCCGCCGCGAAGAAGTGGCTGAAGCTCGGCGCGAAACTCGTGTTGGTCACGCGCGGCGCAAAGGGTGTCGAAGCCTTCACCGCCACCTGCGCGCTGTCCCGCCCCGCCGAAAAGGTGAAGGTCGCGGACACGGTGGGGGCGGGTGACACCTTCACCGCAGGCCTCCTCGCCGCCCTTCGCGCCATGAAGCTGCTGGACAAGAAGAACCTCGCCAGCTTGAGCGCGGACAACCTCTCCACCGCCATCGCCTTCGCCGCCAAGGCCGCCGCCATCACCTGCTCCCGCCCCGGCGCCAACCCGCCCTGGGCAAGGGAAATGGCGTAACAACCATGCATGGCGTCATCCCGGCGAAGGCCGGGATCCCGCTTTGGGCGCCCGCAGCTGGATTCCGGCTTCCGCCGGAATGACGGTCCTGTAAACAGAGCCCCATGGAATTCCCCGTCGACCAGATCATCCCGCGCCTCGCCGAAGCCCTGGAGAACGGCCCCTCGGCCCTCCTCGTCGCCGAGCCGGGCGCGGGCAAGACGACCCGCGTGCCACTGAAGCTTCTCGATGCGCCCTGGCTCAAGGGCCTCAAGATCGTCATGCTGGAGCCGCGAAGGCTCGCCGCCCGCAACGCCGCCCACCGCATGGCGGAGACACTGGGCGAGGAGGTGGGCGAGACCGTGGGCTACACCGTGCGGCTTGAACGCCGCGTGTCGCCGAAAACCCGCATCGAAGTCGTCACCGAAGGCATCCTCACCCGCAGGCTCCAGCAGGACCCGGAACTCACCGGCACCGGCCTCGTCATCTTCGACGAATTTCATGAACGCTCGCTCGACGCGGACCTGGGCCTCGCCCTGACGCTCGACATCCAGCGGGGCCTGCGCGACGACCTGAAAATCCTCGTCATGTCGGCAACGCTCGATGCACCCCGCGTCGCCGCCCATCTGGACGGTGCCCCCGTCATCGACGCGCCGGGCCGCGTCTTCCCGGTCGAGACGCGCCACCTCGACAAGGCCCAGCGCCAGACGATCTCCGCCGACGCCGTCCGCGCCGTGCACCGCGCGCTGGACGAGACGGAGAAATCGATCCTCGTCTTCCTCCCCGGCGAGGCCGAAATCCGCCGCACGGAGGAGGCGCTCAACAGCTCCGGCCTTCCGGGGAACACCGTCGTCCGCCCGCTCTACGGCGCCATGAGCTTCGCCGAGCAGGACGCGGCGATCCGCCCCTCGCCCCCGGGTGAGCGCAAGGTGGTGCTGGCCACCACCATTGCGGAGACCAGCCTCACCATCGACGGCATCGGCGCCGTCATCGACACCGGCTTCAAGCGCGTGCCGCGCTTCGACCCGGCGTCCGGCATGACGGCGCTCGAAACCGTCCGCGTCTCGCTCGCCTCGGCTGACCAGCGCCGCGGCCGCGCGGGCCGCCTGGGGCCGGGCATCGGCTACCGCCTCTGGCCGGAAGCCGAAACCCGCGCGCTCAAACCCCATGACGAGCCGGAAATCTTCGTCGCCGACCTCGCCCCCCTCGTGCTGGAACTCGCCGCCTGGGGCGTCACGGACCCGAAGTCGCTTCCCTGGCTGGACCCGCCGCCGCAAGCCCCTTTCGCCCAGGCGCAGGACTTGCTGAAGCGCCTCGAAGCCCTTGATGCCGATGGCAAGATCACCCCCATGGGCAAGCAGATGGTGCGCCTGCCGCTCCACCCGCGCCTGGCGCATATGGTGGTGAAGGGGCGGAGCGCGCTCGCCGCCGACCTCGCCGCGCTTCTGTCGGAACGGGACGGCCTGCCGCGCGATGTGGGAACCGACATCACCGCCCGCCTCGCGCAGCTCCGCGGCGGCGCCAGGGACCGCATCCGCCAGTCGGCGCGGCAGATCCGCCAGATCGCTGGCGTCAAGGATGAGGAGAGCGATGTGAGCCCCGGTGTCCTCGTGGCCTTCGCCTTCCCGGACCGCATCGCCCAGCGTCGCGGCGGCGACCGGCGCTATCGCCTCTCCGGCGGGGGAGGGGCGGTGCTTCCCGAACATGACGCGCTGGTCACGCAGGACTTCCTCGCCGTGGCCACCACCGACGGCGCCTCCGGCGACCAGAAGATCTTCCTCGCCGCCCCCTTGTCGCTGAAGGAGATCGAGGAGCACTTCCGGGAGCAGATCGAAGCCCGCGACGGTGTCTTCTGGGACGGCCGCGCCAAGGCCGTCAGCGCCTCGAAGTCCCGCCGCCTCGGCGCGCTGGTGCTGGAGGAGAAGCCCTCCACCAATACCGATCCCACGCTCATTGCGGAGGCGATGACGCAGGGCGTGCGCGACATGGGCCTCGCCGCCCTGCCATGGACCGATGGCGCGAAGGTGCTCCGCGCCCGCGTCCTGTTCCTCCGCCGTCTCTACCCGGAGGACGGCTGGCCGGACCTGTCCGACGAGGCCCTGCTGGCGGGGCTGGAAGACTGGCTCACCCCCTTTCTCCCCGGCCTCAGCCGCAAGGCCCATCTGGACCGGCTGGACATGCACCAGATCATCCAGTCCATGATCCCGCATGAGCTGGCCCGCCGGATGGACCGCCTCGCCCCCGTCCGCATCGAGGTGCCCTCGGGCGCCGACGTCCGCATCGACTATGAGACGGAGGGCGACCCCGTGCTCCGCGTCCGCCTCCAGGAAATGTTCGGGCTGGCCCGGACGCCTGCCATCGCCGAGGGCCGCAGCCCCTTGCGCATCGAGCTTCTCTCCCCCGCTGGCCGCCCGCTGGCCGTCACCCAGTCGCTGGAAACCTTCTGGACCAACGGCTACCCCTCCGTGAGGTCCGACATGCGCGGCCGCTACCCCAAGCACGCCTGGCCCGAAGACCCCCTCAACGCCGCCCCGGTGAAGCCCAGGCGGCTGCGGTAGATCACCAGCGCTGCCCGAAGGGCGGGTGAGGGCCTCCCAAATTCCCGTCATCCCGGCGAAGGCCGGGATCCAGCTGTCTGTCCGCGTGGTAACCGCCCGCAGCTGGACCCCGGCCTTCGCCGGGGTGACGGACAGCGCGGTGGGGAAGAAAATTCTTGACATAAATTCCTATACTGTGCTACCCGTCCCATCACTCCCCCCATTCGGGGTCCTGCTCATGACGGTGAGCTTCGGACGGGGCGGAGGGCAGGCCTGCGGGTGTGGTTCAACGTAAGCCATGCTCCCGGGGGCGGGCGGAGGGGCCCGGGGACATTACGACCCCCGCGCCGGACAGGCAGTCAGGCCATTCCAGGGGAATGGTACACACGTTCCCTCCGTTCTGCGAAGAAGTCCTGCCGGTTCGCGGGCGCTGCTCAGCGCTCTACTCGCTGGTCCCTCACCGGATCAGCACACCGCGCCGGGCAGCGCCCGCGCCTCCCACTTTCTCGCTGAGGGACAAATGCCACCCTCACAAAGGACCTTCCATGCCTGTGACCCCGCCGAGGCTTGACCTGACAGGCACCCAATGCCAAACACCCCGGCAATCATGATAGATACCGCCCATATCCGGAATTTCTCCATCATCGCCCACATCGACCACGGCAAGTCGACCCTTGCCGACCGGC
>VFQT010002942.1_pt1 | contig 16335 bp, 14 predicted proteins | sample 3512381 | NCBI WGS metagenome assembly VFQT01 (sample SAMN10412376, study PRJNA504923) | tailings metagenome | isolation source: Relicate 2 Philex TSF3 active mining site | place: Philippines: Tuba, Benguet | collected 2017-08-29
GTAGCCGTTTTTTTATTGGTATGTTTCAATACAGTTCTTAACCTGGTCTGCTGTTAAGGCTGATGCCCAAAAAGGAGTGCGAAAAGATCAACGCTGCCTCCTTAAAAAACCAAACGTTATCAAAGGCTTAGTTGAAATATTTTTATACTACTAATATACTACGACATCGAAAACATATCATTTTATCGATATTTTTAGGATGATCCGGCGTGCTCCGAAGGCAGAGGTCACACGTTCGAATCGTGTCGGGTGCGCCAAATTTTCATAAATTAATTCAGTCGCTTAACGCTCACGCCGCTGAGACGAGCGTGGCATATCTTGCTCTATACTATTTCACCTGATCCGGTCTGTCGCTGCCACGTCGAGTAATCACAACGAGCATCCGCCTCGCGGTCTGTTCGTCGAGCATTTGTGCTTGGCTCACTGAAAATCATTACTGAAAAATATTCTTGCTCGATAAATGTCTTTTCACTGACGGCCGGAGGCAACCAAATGCAGGTCAACTGGCCTACTGAACATCTGTGGATATATTTTCCATATATCGGATCAATGACTGCTTGAAATAAAAACACATGAGCTTCTCATGGTTCATATGATCGGTGGGAGACGTCGACCCATATCCCATGGCGATTTCTAAGATAGAAAATTTGATTAAAAGATCTGTTTGATCAACTGTGTCATATTTTATGATCGCGATCCCGATCTCATTCTTTGAGCGAACATCATGAGGCATTGAACCATTAATTTTTGCGAGGTAATTCTCAATAAGTCTCTGGAACTCGGGATCGCTACTGGTCAGCGAATTGCGTAAATTTAAGCTTCGCCCTTGTTCGATTTTCCGATCAAAAATTGATACGACTTTTTGATGTTTATCATCGTTCTTCGCCACTTTAGGAGCTACCTTATGCTTGGCGACACACCCCTCGACCAACCGGCGGAGCGAATATAGCCCTTCGTTCAATTAACGATTGGGATAGAGTATATCCCTATTTTGATCGATTGGTCAATGCCATGAACCTCAGCCATAACCGAATGAATAAAAGAGTCATTGTTAAGAATCTCGTGAATTCGGCGATCTCTCAGCTTTCTGAGCAACGCCTCTCGATTGCACCCATAAATCAGGAGCGCTCCCTACGGGCTTTCATGCGCTTCAAATGTATCATTAAGGAATAATTCTTATTCTTTTATCGAATTAAAGCGCCACATAAGTTCGCCGCACCTTTATCTCGGCGAGAAAATGAACCTTTTAGTTTTTGCTCAGTGGCGTTTACGAGTAGCGGATCTCGAGCAAGAGATTTTCCACGACAGTCCAAATGTGAATTTGCTGATTCTCCTTTATGTTTTTGTCAGCGACAACATGATGGATCGAAAATCTTTACTTAAGCACTTCAACCTAGACCGAATTACGATGCGATGGCATATCAATTCATTGATCGAAGATGAATTGATTGCCGCTAATGAAAGCGCAACAGATCGTCGTCAAAAAGAATATTCTGTAACACCTCGTGGCATTCGATTATTGAAGGACTATCGCAATGAGGTGATAAAACGAACATTCTTATATGCAGAGTAGTTTGATCCTATATATTTTCTAACCTGCCGAGATTGATGGATCGGCATGTCTGCCGCGTTGATCATTGGCTTGATCGCTTAATCAATGATCTTTTGGTAGTGAGCGTTTCATTCTCATGACGAGTAAATACAAATCACACCCGAGATCTTCAAATGATCAACCCGCTTTGCAAGGTCGATTAATGCTCATATGAACGATACCTCGTTCATCATTTTCCAACAAAACCTTGCGGAAAAAATCACCGACATCGACAATATAATACGCCCAAAAATGTTTCTATTGCGCGCCTAAAAGAAGCTGACCCGACACGCTCCGAAGGCAGAGATCCCTGTCCCAAATCATGTCGGATATGGCAGTTTTATTTCACTCATCGCCGGTAATCAGCCATAGACACATCCATTGACATCATTCGGGTGCCGATCGACCGCGCTGGATCCCTATCGGGTAAAATCCTGCCGCCGGCCGGTAATCCAATCGCCTTCGCCAAAAGTATAATGCACTTAAACGCGTTCGGTCCGGCTTAGGCTGCGTGGTTCTGGGTTCGCCGGAAAAGTGCCTTCCATAAAAATCACCTGTCAGGGAGAGAGCCGTGAATCGCAGTGTCCGAGAAGCCTTTTTGCCGCCTTCACGTCTCTTGCTCGGCCCCGGCCCTTCGCCCGTCGCGCCTGAAGTGTTGTCTGCTATGGCGGGGCCGACCATCGGCCACCTTGATCCCGCCTTCATCACCTTGATGGCGGAAATCAAAACCATGCTGCAAATGGCCTTTGCCACACGCAATGACGTGACATTCGCCGTTGCGGGTCCGGGCAGCCTCGGTATGGACACCTGTATTCTCAATCTCATTGAACAGGGCGATACGATTGTGATCGCACGCAATGGCGTGTTCGGAACCCGCATGTGCGAAGTGGCGATGCGCGGTGGTGCGAAAGTCATTCCGCTTGATTTCGAATGGGGCACACCCGTCAATCCACAGGCCATTGAAAAAGCATTGAAAGACAATCCTGAAAAAAAATTTGTCGCTTTCGTTCATGCCGAAACATCAACCGGTGTTGTTTCGGATGCCGCCGCCATTGCAGCAGTGGCGCAACAACATGGCGCGTTAACGATTATGGATGCTGTGACATCACTTGGTGGCATTCCAATCAAGCTTGATGAATGGGGCATTGATGCTGTGTATTCAGGCTCACAAAAATGCTTGAGCTGTCCGCCGGGCCTGTCTCCTGTTTCGTTCAGTCAGCGCGCGGTCGATCACATCAAGAACCGAAAGTCGAAAGTACTTTCGTGGTTTATCGATGTCACACAAGTCATGGCCTATTGGGGCGGCGACAAAGGGCGTGCCTATCATCACACAGCGCCGGTCAATAGTCTCTATGCGTTGCATGAGTCACTGCGTCGCTTGCATAATGAAGGACTTGAAGAGTCCTATGCACGTCATCGCGCGGCCCATCAGCACCTTCTTGAAGGCTTAAAAGCGAAAGGCATCGAGATGCTCGTTGATGAAGCGCATCGATTGCCACAATTAAACGCGATCAAGATTCCAAATCGGATCAATGATGCGTTGTTTCGCAGCACGCTTTTGAATGAATTCAACATTGAAATCGGCGCCGGTCTCGGACCGCTGGCCGGAAAAATTTGGCGCGTGGGTCTTATGGGCGAAGGCGCGCGGATTGAGGCGGTGGATCGATTGCTGGTTGCCCTAAGCGCCGTGCTTGATGCGGAAACCGCCCGGAGCCTGCCTTTGGCCAGTTAAGCGGGGCGGTTCAATTCCGCCCTCCTTTCACCCGCAAAACATTCTTATAAATTTTCCAATATACTCAGCCGACAGTTGATTTCGGAGCCTGATGGTGGTCCATCACGGATAATGACCGCGTTTCGGAATCCACGGAACGTGACTGAGATGGGAATTGTTTAAGAATGTCGTCCTGGCCTGCTGATGCCTTCCGCTTTGCGCTTGTGGGCAACCCAAATTGCGGCAAAACCGCGCTCTTCAATATGCTTACCGGCAAGCGCCAGAAGGTTGCCAATTATCCGGGCGTAACGGTCGAGAGCAAACGCGGCCGGTTGATTACACCTTCAGGTCGAAAGATGGTCGCCGTCGATTTACCCGGCACCTATAGTTTACGGGGCCGTAGCCCCGATGAAGCGGTGACACGCCGCGCAATCACGGGCGAGATGGAAGATGAGCCACGGCCGGATCTCATCATATGCGTCGTTGATGCGACGAATTTGCGGTTGAGCTTGCGCTTGGCGCTTGAACTCAAAGCCACCGGCGCACCCGTGATGATTGCGCTCAATATGGTTGATATTGCCAAAGCACGCGGCATCACGATTGATGTTGAAGGATTGGCGCGCGATTTCGGCCTTGCGATTGTTCCAACCGTCGCGGTTGAAAAATCGGGTGTCGATGTGTTGATCAAATTCATTGATCAAGCCGCTGCCGAAGCGCGCAATTATGGCCAAGCGCAATGGCATGAGCAAAGCGCAGAAGAGGTGCGCGCCGCACATCGCTTTGTTGATGAAAGCGTGAAGCGCAATGTATCAACACCGGCCCATGCCGACCGCTGGACACGACGCATTGACTCCATATTGCTACATCCGTTTTGGGGCATCCCTGTTTTACTCTTGGTTTTGTTTTTGATTTTCCAAGCCGTCTTCAGCTGGTCTGCACCAGCCATGGATGCCATCAAGGCAGGCTTTGAATTTCTAAGCGAAGTGATCAAAACCAATTTACCTCCAGGCATGTTATCAAGCCTCTTGGCAGATGGCGTGATCGCGGGTGTGGGCAGCGTTGTTGTCTTCTTGCCGCAAATTCTTGTGCTATTTTTCTTCATCGTCTTGCTTGAAGATTTTGGCTACATGGCGCGCGCGGCGTTTCTGATGGATCGCATCATTGGTGGCGTGGGCCTTCATGGCCGCTCTTTCATACCGCTTCTTTCAAGTTTTGCCTGTGCAATTCCCGGTGTCATGGCAACCCGCGTGATTGATAATAGACGGCAACGTTTTGCGACCATCATGATCGCACCTTTGATGACATGCTCGGCGCGCATTCCGGTTTACACGCTGATCATTGGCGCTTTCATTCCGGATACGAGTCTTTACGGGTTTATCAATGTGCAAGGGCTCGTGATGTTCGGACTTTATGCGGCGGGCATAATTTCAGCCTTTCTTGTCGCATGGGTTTTCCGCGTGATTGTTTGGAGTGGCAAGAGCGAGCCCTTCATCATGGAATTACCAAGTTACAAGCGCCCCTCTTTGCGCAGTGTGTTCATCAATGTGTTGCAACGTGGTTTCGTGTTCTTGCGCCGCGCGGGCACGACCATTCTCGCCATGATGGTGTTGATCTGGTTTTTAGCCAGCGTTCCCGGCGCTCCCGAAGGGGCAACAGAGCCCGCGATCAATTATTCCCTCGCCGGAATGATTGGTCATCTTTTGCAACCACTTCTGGCGCCAATTGGATTTAATTGGCAGATTGCCGTGGCGCTTATTCCTGGCATGGCCGCGCGTGAAGTAGCCGTTGGTGCGCTTGCAACAGTATATGCGATTGGATCCGACGAAGGCGCGCTCTCGCAAGTCATAGCCCATCATTGGCCGATCGCCACCGGACTATCATTGCTGGCTTGGTATGTTTTTGCACCACAATGTGCTTCGACCTTGAGTGTGGTTAAACGCGAAACCAATTCATGGCAGTGGCCGCTTGCGATGTTTCTCTATCTCACGGCCCTTGCCTATCTTGCCGCTTTCATTGTTTATCAAACGACGATTTATATCACCGGATAAAAGGACGAGATCATGTCAACAATGATCGAAATGGTGATTGTCTATACCCTTGTTGCAAGCGCACTTCTCTATGTGATGCGCGGCCGGCTCATGAAACTTCTGTTCAAGAAAAGCGCTCCATCGGAGGAAGGTTGCGGCGCATGCGAAAGCGGTGGTTGCGCCTCATGCAAAATACACAATATGCCTGATCCGAAAACTCTTTGACTCGACTTGCGAAGATCTGCGCTTCAAGCCTTACAAGCCACACATGTGGTCGCTGTCGGCACCGCCTCTAGCCTTTTTGGCGCGATGGCATCGCCACATTTCACGCAGATACCATATGTGCCCGCCGCGATCCGGCCAAGCGCCGCATCGATCGCCACGATTTCTTTGAGCGCTGCGACCTCTAATCCCTCAAGCTGTTCTTGACCCTCGAGATCGCCTGCCTGCTCTTCAAAATCGGCAGAGAGCGGCGCTTGCAGCGTCATATCGATAGAAGATACCCGTGCAGCGAGTTCTTCGCGTCTTGTTTTCAGCGCTTTTTTTGCAAAATCAAAATCACTCATCTTGGATCCCTACCTCAATTCAAAGGGGCGACAAGGATCACTGTAGAGACAAGTCGGTACTGGTGATTTGTGTTAGATCAAATCGTTGAAATCAGAAGGCAGAGCGGAAGGCGCCACCATCAACGAGAAGATTCTGGCCGGTAATATAACCCGCATGAGCACTCGCCAGAAAAGCTGCAATGCGCCCAAACTCCTCGGCGGTGCCAAGACGCTTGGCCGGAATCGAATTCATCCGCTGTGTGCGGATTTGATCCTCAGAAACCGATTGTTGCGCGGCTGCGCGGGCAAAGTTGCTTTTAATCCGGTCCGTATCAAACATGCCCGGCAATACCGCATTGATGGTGACATTCGCATGCGCCACATCACGCGCAACGCCAGCCAAAAACGCCGTCAATCCGGCCCGCGCGCCGGAAGACAAATCAAGCCCGCTGATCGGTGTTAATACGGAAGCCGAAGTGATGTTGATAATACGTCCGAATTGACGCGCGACCATGCCATCAATGACACGTTGAATAAGTTCAATCGGCGTCACCATATTTTGGACAACCCCTTCAACAAGCGCTGAGCGATCAAGCGCGCGGAAATCGCGTAATGGGGGTCCACCATTATTGTTGATGAGAATATCCGGTTCTGCACAAGCCTCTAACAAACGGTCTTGCGTCACGCGCTCGGAAACATCGCCGACAATTTCAATAACATTTACACCTGTAGCTTTTCTAATTTCTTCTGCCGTTTCATGGAGGACTTCAGCGTTACGACCATTCAAAACCACTTCGCAGCCGGCTTCTGCCAATGCGAGAGCTGTGCCTTTTCCGAGTCCTTTGCTTGATGCACATATGATGGCTTTGCGCCCTTTAATTCCGAGGTCCATCGAAGTTTTCCTTCAGCTCATGAGATTTAAATGGGTCCGAGCGCTTGACGACCCAAACGATAGGACGCGGCGCGGCGGTGACCTTCCATACCTTCTGTCGCACTTTGCCGTGCCGCAGGCGGCGCAACAGCAGCAACACCTTTTTCATCAAGCCATTGATGGGTGCAGATTTTCAAATATGAACCGACCCATAGGCCTCCGGTATAACGTCCTGCTGCCATTGTGGGTAAGGTGTGATTGGTCCCGCAACATTTGTCAGAATAGACAACGCTTGCGAGCGTGCCGATGAATAGCGAGCCATAATTACGAAGCTTTTTCGCAAGCGCATGCGCGTCGCGCGTATGAACTTGAAGATGCTCTGCTGCGATCACATCCGAATAGGCGATCATTGTATCTTCGTCGGGCACTACAGTAATCTCACCATAATCGCGCCACGCAGCACCTGCAACGTCGGCGGTTGAAAGATTAACGAGTTGACGTTCGATTTCTTTGAGCGTCGCTTCAGCCAAAGCGCGATCGGTTGTGATGAGACCAACACGTGTGCGTACATCATGTTCGGCTTGTGCGAGAAGATCGACCGCAATCATTTCGGGATTGCCTGTCTCATCGGCGAGCGTGAAAATTTCGCTCGGACCCGCAAGTTGATCAATGCCGACGAGACCAAACACCTGACGTTTCGCTTCATTCACATAGGCATTGCCAGGTCCCACAATCTTATCGGCTGCCGGAATCGACTCAGTCCCATAGGCCATCGCGGCAATCGCCTGCGCGCCGCCAACGCGGAAGATTTGATCGGCTCCCGATAAATGACATCCGGCAATCATTGCAGGATGTGCATTCGGCGGCAGACATGCGATGATATGATCGCAGCCCGCCACTTTTGCCGGAACGAGCGTCATCACCGGTGCCGATAAAATCGGATAACGGCCACCCGGCACATAGCACCCAACCGTTTCAATCGGGATCACGCGATGACCAAGATGAAGGCCTGGCAAAGATTCGATTTCAAGCGGTAAAATTGTCGCCTTTTGCGCTTCAGCGAATTTACGCACATTCTCAATCGCGAATTCCGTGTCTGCTCGCGTTTGCGGATCGAGCGCATCAAGGGCTGATTTCTTCTCGGCTTCGCTCACTTCAAAACGTTCAAGCTTTGCGCCATCGAACCGCTCTGAATAATGACGGACAGCCTCATCACCCCGCTGACGCACATCGGAGAGAATGTCTTTTACAAGTGTTTCGATGGTCGCGTTATCACTTGCTGCATCGCGCTTCGGCGCTTTGATCGAAACGAGAGAAAGGGACTTTTTCACAGGATGGCGCGTCATGACAGAATTTCCCAAAAACAAATCAGCTGACTTCTTTGTGATGTGTTTGAAGCATTGCCGGTAAAGATTGGCAAGTCACGGCGTCTCAAGACTCCGACGCCATAGAGCAAATCGGGCCTGCATCTATCGCATAGCGAAGCGTTTCAGCATTTCGGCAGACAGCAGGTAGAGAACAATGATCACAACAAGCGCGAGACAGACCGGCAACGGCAAAATCGTAAATCCGAACCACGCTCCAACGGAAGAGAAGGGGAGCGCAAGCGCGACCCCGAGCGCACAAAAGGTGGTCAATGTCAAAACCCAGTGCGGATGATCGTAAAAAAGAGAACCACGCGTCCGGATGATAAAAATCACGAGAACCTGTGTCGCAATCGATTCAATAAACCACCCAGTGCGGAAGGCTTCTACACCAAGTCCAAAACCGAGATGAAGACTTGCAAAAGTCGTTAGATCGAAAAGCGATGAAAGCGGTCCCATCACCAATGCAAAGCGGATAAGCGACGACATCGACCAGCGCTGCGGTTCCGCAATCACATCAGGGGCGACGCGATCAAACGGAATGCCGATTTCTGATAAGTCATAAAGAAGATTATTGAGAAGAATTTGCGTCGCAAGCATTGGTAAAAAGGGCAAGAAAAAGGCCGCTGCCGCCATAGAGAGCATGTTACCGAAATTCGAACTTGCACCCATGCGCACATATTTCAAAATATTTGCAAAAGTCTGACGGCCTTCTTCAATACCATTGGCAACGACCGCCAAATCTGATTCAAGAAGAATCATATCAGCGGCTGCGCGTGCAACACCAGTTGCACCATCAACTGATAAACCAATATCGGCTGATTTAATGCCGGGCGCATCATTCACACCATCGCCCATAAAACCAACAATACGTCCAGCCTTACGCAAAGCGTCGACAACAATCACTTTTTGATCAGGAGAGAGGCGGGCAAAGAGATTTGTATTGCGAACTTTTACCGCCAAAGCGTCAAGCGATAAATTTCGAAGGTCAGTACCCGTGATCACCTCAGGTGAAGACAGACCCACCAGAGCCCCCAAGCGCCTTACAACCGCCGGATCATCACCTGACAAAATCACCACACGCACACCGAGCGCGCGCAAACGCTGCAGCGCAACAGGTGCGCTCTCTTTCGGCGGGTCCGCGAAAGTGCATAGTCCTTCAAAACAAAGGTCACGCTCATCTTCAGCCGTTGGATCACGAACGGCATCGTTCCATGGGCGCGACGCAATCGCGATGCTGCGATAGCCTTCGGAAGCCAGGCTATGAACGCGATTTAGGATTTCGCGACTCTTGGCATCATCGAGCGTCTTCTCTTGATAAGACGAACATATATTCATCACCGCTTCAGGCGCGCCTTTAACAATTAAAATCAAACCTAAAGGACCGTCAGCCAACACCGCGCCAAACCGTCTTTGATAGTCGAACGGATAGCGGCCGCGCTCTGTCCACTCTTGATCACAATCTGGCGCAGCGCTCATAAGGGCGAGATCAAGTGTTGTTTTATCACCTCCCAATCTTGCGGCGATGGAAGCAAGTGTTAGCACATGGGGATCATCGACACCTTCTGCATTGATAGAACGTGCCAGAGTGATTTTCGCAGAAGTCAGCGTCCCCGTTTTATCCGTACAAAAAACATCCATCGCGCCAAGATCGTGAATCGCGGACAACCGCTTAACAATCACATGTTTCTTTGCCATGCGCAGAGCGCCTCGCGACAAGGTTACTGTGGTGATCATTGGCAAGAGTTCAGGCGTCAGGCCGACCGCAAGCGCCACGGAAAACATCAAGGATTCGATGAGAGGGCGCCCAAAACCGATATTGGCCGCAAGAACCGCGAGCACAAGCACGGCTGCGGCGCGCGCAATCAAATAACCGAGACGATGCAAATCGACGTCAAAGGGAGAGAGCGCTTGCGCCTGATTCAATGCGCGTGCGGCTTTGCCGAACAATGTAGATTGACCCGTCGCCACCACCATGGCTGTGGCCGATCCGGTGATGACGATTGAACCGCGAAACAATGCATTGGTTGCTTCCGCCGGCTCACGCGATGACACAGGCTCCGGCGATTTGACCACACCGTAAGGTTCCCCGGTCAACGCTGCTTCATCAATGGTCAATGACGATGAGGTGAGAATCATCGCATCAGCCGGAACAATATCCCCGACATCGACTTCGAAGACGTCTCCCGGCACCACAGTCTCAACCGGCACAGATTTAAAAATGCCATCGCGTTTCACACGCGCATCCACTGCAACTGCCTGGCGCAGCGCTTCAGCCGCGCGTTTCGCCCGCCCTTCTTGAAATAGATCAAGCCCGATCGAAGCACTAAGAATGACGAGGATGATCAGGGCGCTCGCTGCATCCCCAGTCGTGACCGATACCAACGCGGCAAAAGCGAGAAGCAGGCTCATTGGCTCTAAACCGCGCCGAAGAACGAGCCTCAGAGGTCCAGTTTCGACGGCTTCCGGGTCCCGGTTTAGACCATAGAGGCGAAGACGCTCCTGAATTTCGGCAGAAGCCAAGCCATCGGGCCCCGAGCGAAGCCGATTTTCTCGATTGGCAGCAATTTCGAGCCAGAAAGGCGTTTCGGTCATACCTTTCAACCTATCACGCGCCTAATGCCGATCCCATTCGGAAGAGACATCACCTTTCGGTCAAAAAGGTTCCTCAAGACACTCAGACGATGTGGACTTCACAAGGCCCGGCCCGTGGCCCTAAACCTAGGTGCGACTGGCCCGCTAAGGTGGCACCAGACTGACCGGGAATCCGGACGCACATAGATTTAAGGGAGCCTGAAACCATGAAAATGACGACCGAAGAAGCCTTCGTCAAAACCCTCCAGATGCATGGCATCGACAATGCCTTCGGCATTATCGGTTCGGCCTTTATGCCGATATCGGACCTGTTTCCGAAAGCGGGCATTACTTTCTGGGACTGCGCACATGAAGGCTCAGGCGGCATGATGGCCGATGGCTACACCCGCGCCTCGGGCAAAATGTCGATGATGATCGCGCAGAATGGCCCGGGCATCACCAATTTCGTGACCGCGGTCAAAACGGCCTATTGGAACCACACACCGCTTCTCTTGATCACGCCTCAAGCGGCAAACCGCACCATTGGCCAAGGCGGTTTCCAAGAAACCGAGCAGATGGCGCTCTTCAAAGACATGGTCGCCTATCAGGAAGAAGTGCGTGATCCGATCCGCATTGCCGAGGTGTTGAACCGCGTCATCATGAATGCAAAGCGCCTCTCGGCACCTGCGCAGATCAACATCCCGCGCGATATTTGGACTCAGGTTGTCGATATTGAATTGCCGGTGCCGGTTGAATTTGAACGGCCTGCTGGCGGCTCTGATGCGATTGCTGAAGCCGCGAAGCTTCTCTCGGAAGCAAAATTCCCTATCATTCTCAATGGCGCCGGCGTTGTGATTGGCGGTGCGATACCGGCTTCAATGGCGCTTGCAGAAAAACTAGATGCGCCGGTTTGCGTTGGATATCAACATAATGACGCCTTCCCCGGCTCACACCGTTTGTTCGCCGGCCCGCTCGGTTACAATGGTTCGAAAGCCGCAATGGAATTGATTTCGAAAGCGGATGTGGTGCTCGCGCTTGGCACACGTTTGAATCCGTTCTCGACGCTTCCGGGTTACGGTCTTGATTACTGGCCGAAACAAGCCAAGATCATTCAGGTGGATATCAATCCGAACCGCATCGGTCTCACAAAGAAAGTGACAATCGGTATCGTTGCAGATGCCAAGAAAGTGGCTGAAAGCATTCTTTCGAAATTGTCACCCAACGCAGGCAACGCAGGCCGTGAAGAGCGCAAAAATTTGATCTCAACAACCAAGTCACGTTGGGCGCAGGAACTTTCTTCGATGGATCATGAGGATGATGATCCGGGCACGACATGGAACCAACGCGCACGCGCGTCTAAGCCCGACTGGATGAGTCCACGGATGGCCTGGCGCGCCATTCAATCGGCACTCCCGAAAAACGCGATCATTTCATCGGACATCGGTAACAATTGCGCGATTGGCAATGCCTATCCGACCTTTGAAGAAGGCCGCAAATATCTCGCACCGGGTCTCTTTGGTCCGTGCGGCTATGGTTTGCCTTCCATCATCGGTGCGAAGATTGCGTGCCGCGATGTGCCAGTTGTTGGTTTCGCGGGCGATGGCGCGTTTGGCATCGCTGTCACCGAATTGACCGCGATCGGTCGCAAAGAATGGCCGCCGATCACGATGGTTGTCTTCCGCAATTATCAATGGGGTGCGGAAAAGCGCAATTCGACGTTGTGGTACAACGACAACTTCGTTGGCACTGAGCTTGATCCTGAAGTGTCCTATGCCGACATCGCCAAGGCTTGCGGCTTGCAAGGTGTGAAAGCACGTACGCAAGACGAATTGCGCGATGCGCTTGCGAAAGCGGTCGAAGATCAAATGAAACATGGCAAGACCACATTGATAGAAGCCATGATCAATCAGGAACTTGGCGAACCTTTCCGTCGCGACGCGATGAAAAAGCCGGTTGAAGTGGCAGGCATCAGCGCAAGCGACATGCGCCCGCAAGTTCTTGCTTGATCAAAACGAAATTGCAAAAGACATATAAACCCCGGATCAAAAGATCCGGGGTTTTTTATGGACTGTCTCGATCATAAAAAAATCCGCTGTCATTAAATCGCAACATGAATCCGCTTTTAGCGACATTGATTTGTAGAATCGCTTCATTTCAAAAAGCGAGGTGTCATGCGGGTCCTAATCATAACCGATGCCTGGCGTCCCCAAGTCAATGGCGTTGTCCGGACATTGGAGCGCTTAAAGGTCGACGCCCAAAAACTGGGTGTTGATATTCGCTTCGTAACGCCGGCCGATTATTCTTCAACACCTTTGCCGGGTTATCCTGAAATCCGGCTTGCTCTCACTTCACCACAAGCGGTGAGCGAGGCGATCGAGATGCATAAACCAGATGCGCTCCATATTGCGACAGAAGGATCTCTCGGCTGGATGGCGCGGCATGCTGCGTTGCGCATGGAGCGTCATTTCACCACCTGTTATCATACGCGTTATCCGCAATATGTCGCAGCACGCTACCCCGTGCCCCCAGCGCTTACTTATGGCGTTCTAAAATATTTTCATAATGCAGGCGTAACCACGATGGTCGCCACCGAAGCCTTGCGGGATGAATTGCTGAAGGAAGGATTCCGTTCCTGTTCTCTCTGGTCGCGCGGCGTTGATTCGGATCTGTTTCGGCCCCTTGCCGATGCGCCTGATAATCATCCTCGTCCAATTTTTCTTTGTGTCTCTCGCTTGGCGATTGAGAAGAATCTCGAAGAGTTTTTATCGCTCAAGTTACCTGGCACCAAAGTGATGGTTGGTGACGGTCCTGATCGCGCACGACTTGAGGCGACCTATCCCGATGCGATCTTCACAGGCGCCCTTTATGGCGAAGCGCTTGCCGCTGCCTATGCATCAGCCGATGTCTTTGTGTTTCCAAGTCTGACCGAAACCTTCGGCAATGTGCTTTTAGAATCACTTGCCTGTGGAACACCTGTCGCTACTTTTCCAACCGATGGCCTTGTGCCTTCAATCATCGACGCCAAAGTGGGCATTGCCCATCAAGATCTTCGAAAAGCCGCTATTGCTGCCCTATCGATCAAACGTGACACATGTCGCCAATTTGCGCTTCATTATTCATATGAAAAAGCAACGCTTCAATTCATCGACAATGTCAAACGCGCGTGCCGCCATTCATTGGCGCAGGCCGCATGACAAAGTCGTAACCTAAATTTTTTGAAATTGTCATGTTCCTGTCATCTAAATGAGGTGACAGGGTTGTCATGGAACAGACTCGATTCTCATATTCGGAAGCTTCTCAACCCCTCATGCAACAACTGGCGATTCGTGCTGTCGAGCGCGTAACGGGCCAGCCCGCATTGAAGAAGCTTTATGAATTGAATCGGGCTCACCCGATCGAAGGTGAAAGCTTTTGGCAGGCGGCCGTGCGTTTGCTCGAACTTACAATTCCACTTGACCCGATCGCATTAAATGGCATTCCGAAAACAGGCCCCCTCGTTATCGTAGCCAATCATCCCTATGGCGTTCTGGATGGTATCGCAATCTGCTGGTTGATGGAGAAAGTACGTAAAGATTTTCTTGTTCTGACTCACGCCGCACTCCTAAGAGCGCCTGAAGCGCGTCCTTATCTTTTGCCTGTTGATTTCTCCGGAACGGCCGAAGCCACAGCGGCCAACCTCGATACAAGAAAGAAAGCGCGCGCGCATCTTGATCAAGGCGGCGCTATTGTTGTGTTTCCGGCGGGCGCTATTTCGACATCACCTGATCGTTTCGGACAAAAGCCAGCGACTGATTGGCCTTGGCAACCCTTTACAGCCCAATTAATTCAGCGCTCTCGGGCACCGGTCGTCCCGATTTTCTTTCATGGCCAAAATAGTCGTCTCTTTCAAATTGTCAGCCATATGAGTTCAACATTACGGCTCGCACTCATTTTTAAAGAGGTGCGAGATCGAATAGGGTCATCACTCGCAATCACAATCGGTGCGCCGATTGCGCCCGAGATCATCGCGCGTTTCACGGATCGAGGCACATTGACAACTTTTTTACGTCAAAAAACTTATGCGCTCGAGGCTGTGAAGTCTCAGGCACAGCCTTCACATTCTTGGCACGACGCAGAGATGTGGGAAGAGCTTGAGACCTTTCCGCGAGCGCTCTAATCACCTTAACCAACAAACACCCTCGCGGTCATGATCGCTTTTCGTTGCGAAAGAGCTGTCAGAAGCTCAACATCGTCGCACCTTCTATAAACGATCGATCATTGACGAACATTATCATGAGCAGGTGTTGACTCCCGGCGCTCATCACTAATTTGAGCCGGGCCTTTAGGGTTTGGCGCGGCAATTATGCCTTTGCATGGGATGGATCCACACACTAGGACTTAATCTCAATTAAATCCTTCTCCCCATGAGACCGCATCCCGCAATGCCGCCAATCCTTGTCAGCCATCCGGTTTTTCATACGCCGCGCCACACGGGTCGCCATCCTTTAGCAATCCGGCGTGTGGGGGCTCTGATCGATGTTCTTCATGCGCTCAAATGGTTAGCGCCCGATCAATATTGTGAAGGCGAAGCCGCTTCGCGCGAGATGTTGCTGGCTTTTCACGATGGAGCCTATCTCGATGCTCTCCTGCAGGCGAATGATCCCGATTGCGATCAAACGCTTTTGCGTGAAAAATTCAAAATCGGTACGCTTGATAATCCGATCTATCCCGGCCTTTTTGAGCGAACATCTTTACTTATCGGCTGCGCCACGCTTGCCGCTGATCTTGCGCTTCAAAAACGCACGGTGTTTTTCTCGGCCGGAGGAACGCATCATGGTCGGCCTGATCGCGCGAGTGGTTTTTGTTTCACCAATGATCCTGTTTTTGCGATCAAGCATTGGTTGGGTAAAGGCCTTGAACGTGTGGCCTATATTGATTTTGACGCCCATCATGGTGATGGCGTTGAAGATGAGTTTTTCGATGATCCGCGTGTGCTCACAATTTCAATTCATGAACAGAAGCGGTGGCCGAATAGTGGAGTGGCCTCAACCGAAAGCGCGCTCAATTTTCCGGTTCAAAAAGGATTTGATGATCAGGAATTTTCGCTCCTGCTTCGCAAGGAGATTCATCCGGCGCTTAATCGATTCAAACCCGAAGCCGTGTTGGTGATGAGTGGAGCGGACGCTTTGCAAGATGATCCGCTTTGCGGCTTGGCGCTCTCAATTCCGTCGCTTCGTAACGCGATCCTATCGATACTCGATCATGCGCCTATCCGTATGATTGTCGGCGGCGGTGGGTATAATCCGTGGAATGCGGTCAGACTTTGGGCTTCGCTTTGGGCGCGGCTCAACGCTTTTCCGATCCCCCATCCGCTTCCCGATGAGGTGCGCGCCATTCTCGAAGGGCTAGAAGCGCCGCGAATTCCGAAAGACCGGGTGCGGCCCGAATGGCTTGAAAGACTTGACGGCTAAAACCGCGCCCGGGACAAAGGGAACATGATCAAATCCTCCTTCGACATCATCGTCTGCGGCAGCCTCCATCTCGACATCATGGTTGATGCGCCGAATCTGCCACGCATCGATGAAACGGCGGTCGGAACAAAATGGGGTTATAAATGTGGCGGCAAAGGCGGCAATCAGGCGGTGATGAGCGCAAAGCTCGGCGCGCGGACCG
>VFQT010002944.1_pt1 | contig 16324 bp, 15 predicted proteins | sample 3512381 | NCBI WGS metagenome assembly VFQT01 (sample SAMN10412376, study PRJNA504923) | tailings metagenome | isolation source: Relicate 2 Philex TSF3 active mining site | place: Philippines: Tuba, Benguet | collected 2017-08-29
TGAATCAAGGCATGGTCTTGATGAATGGTTCGGCAATGAGTAAGTCCAGGGGAAACTTGGTCAGACTCAGCGAACAGCTGGACGAGCACGGAGTGGATGCGGTAAGGCTCACCATGGCGTTCGCTGGCCCGCCGGAAGATGACATTGACTGGGCTGATGTTTCTCCTGCCGCATCTGGAAAGTTTTTAGCCCGCGCATTCCGAATTGCGCAGGACGTGAAGAGTGATCCCGACGCCGATATCACCAAGGGTGATCAGCAGGTAAGACGAGCTACCCACCAGTTCTTAGCAGCCTTTGAGGAAGCCATCGAGGGCTTCAAGTTCAACGTTGGAGTTGCTAAGTGCATGGAGCTGACCAACACATTGCGAAAAGCTATTGACACCGGCGTTGGCGGGGCCGATCCTGCGGTGCGAGAGGGTGCGGAGGAGCTAGCCAAAGCGCTCAGCCTCTTTGCTCCCTACACAGCTGAAGAAATGTGGGAAAAGCTTGGCCACCAACCCTGCGTTGCTCTCTCGCAGTTCAGGACGGTGGATCCCAGCCTGCTCACTAAGGAGTCTTTGACAGCAGTGGTCCAGGTGGATGGAAAACTCAGAGACAAGTTCGAAGTCTCAACGTCAATTACCGAGGATGAGCTTCGCTCATTAGCACTGTCGTCGCCTGCGGTGATTAAGCTGCTTGCCGGCAATGAACCGAAGCAGGTAATTGTTCGCGCTCCTAAGCTTGTCAACATAGCTACGAAGTAGTCGTTTCTCCACATTTTTCAATGCCCTAAACATTGAGGGCTTAAGCCAGTTCAAACTAAACCTCATGGAAATTATTGATTGGCTAAAGCAGCAATCGATGGTCAAGCGCTGGCAGCTTGGATTAGCCGTCGCTTTAGTGTTAGTTGTTGCTGGATTCTCAATGTCTTCTGCACAGGTTGAAAATGCAGAGGAACCAATTGGATTATTTGAACCGTTGCAGTTTGAAAACACCATTTCTGTTCATGTGGTGGGTGAAGTGAAAAAACCAGGTCTCTACCAGTTACCGATAGGGGCTAAGGCCGCAGAGGCAATAGCCGCTGCCGGGGGATTGAGCGATGATGCTCAGGAGGCTTCCATTAACCTTGCCCGCACTTTGATTGATGGCGAGCAGCTGTTTGTCCTTTCTCAAGCCGACACAGGTGAACAAGCTGGAAAGCTCTCACTCAATCAAGCAACTGCTGAGCAGCTTGACTCACTGCCTGGAATAGGTCCAGCTCTAAGTGAGCGCATTGTTGCCCACAGGCAAAGCATAGGAAGCTTTAGGAGTATCGAGGAACTGACCGATGTTTCTGGGATTGGTCCAAAACTTTTCAGCAAGATCCGTGATCAGCTGACAATTTGATTGTTCCACTGACTTTTGCTTATTGGCTGCTTCTCTGGGTTACCGCCAAACCAGATAGCAAGTCAATAATCAAGCAGGTCTATCCAGACCCTCCATTCATGCAGCATCTTCGGCAGCGCTTTTTAGATGCCCTAAGCGGTGTCAGTGATGATGCCGAAGGGTTGGTCGCGGGTCTGACAATCGGTGAGCGAGAGATGGTCAGTGAAGATCTGGCCGAGCAGATGCGCGATCTATCGCTGACCCATCTGGTCGCAGTTTCAGGTGCAAACTTGGCCATCGTTATGGGAGCTGTCTATTTCCTAGCAGCTGCATTTTCTCTTGCTCGAAACATCCGTTATCTGATGGCGCTAGCGGTGCTTGTGTTTTACATCTTGCTCGTCGGACCTGAGTCCACTGTCATTCGCGCGGCAACCATGGCTCTTTTTGTGATGCTTGGTCTTTGGCTTGGGAGGGGAAGTGGTTCAATTTATGCGCTCTCTTGCGCGGTGCTACTTTTGCTTTTGATTGATCCCGGGCTTGCGACAGATGTTGGTTTTGGATTATCCGCATTTGCCACCGCAGGACTTGTGATGATTGCTCCGGCACTGTTCAGGAGATTTTCGAAGCGCCTGGGAGTGCTTTTAGCGGCGGGATTAGCCGCGACAATATCTGCTCAGATTTACACGCTGCCAATTATCTTGTTTTTGCAGCCATCACTTCCCGTTTACTCTGTCCTTGCAAATCTATTGGTGGAGTGGGTTGTTGCTCCTGTAACAATCCTTGGGCTGATAGCGGTGATGCTCAGCCTTATCTTTCCAGTTGGTGCACAGCTAGCTTCTTGGTTGGCCTCGTTTGGTACGCAGTGGATTGTCATGGTTTCGGAAAACCTCACAGACTTTCCAATGGTTCGGGCTCACTTTTTGCCGGGAGTCTATGGGATTTTGGCTGCGACCCTATTCGCAATCTGCTTTACTCTCTGGCTTAGTCAAAACCAATTCGCAGGCCTATTTGGTTTTGCATCAGTTGGTTTAGTCCTTGTTGTTGCGGTCTGGATCTTTACCGATGTGTTTCGGCAACAGCTTTTTGCTGGTAACTGGGAAATCTATGCCTGCGATGTTGGTCAGGGGGATGCACTACTAATTAGAAGCAATTCCGCTGTAATGCTGATTGATGTTGGCCCGGAGCCTGAGAAGATACGCAGCTGCCTTAAAAATGCGGGAGTACAAAACCTCCACACACTTGTTCTCACTCATTTCGATTCCGACCATGTTGCGGGTATTGAGGGCCTTAGCAATTTAGAGATTGGACAGGTTTTAGTAAGTCCATTTAGAGATGACAGGCCTGTTGTCGACAAAGTTGAGAGCGTTATAAAGCAGACCGGAACACAGCAGTTTTCGGCTTCGACTGGCATGACGGGCAGCCTCGGCCACATTAGATGGCAGGTTCTGAGCCCTAGCTCCTCTGCTCTAGAGGCGACAGATAGCAATGATGCATCGCTGGTTATGGTTTTTGATTTTGGTGACTTTTCACTTTTGACTTTGGGAGATTTAGGTCAGACAGGGCAGCGTCGCATTTTGGAGAAGCATCCTGGGCTTTTAGCTCAGCTTCGAGAAAAAGCGCTAGTGGTGAAAGTTGCACATCACGGCTCTGCAGATCAGCATTCTCAGCTTTATGAATATGTAGATCCCGAACTCGGTCTGTTCCTAGTTGGTGATAATCGCTATGGCCATCCAACAAAAAGCGCCATCAACTTGGTGCTCAGCTCCGGCGGTCGTGTGCTGCGAACAGATAGACAGGGACCGATTGCAATTGGTTTTGAGAGGGAACTGCGCTACTGGGTCGGGGGTAAACTCTCCACATGAGCGCAGTGGTGAATTGGTATGAAGTCAAACCTTCACCATTAATCCTGATTACCGGGACAGAGAGCTACCTAGCTTCAAGAGCCATTAGACAGCTAAAGACCATGCTCAAACAGACGCATGAAAATCTGGAAATTTCTGAAGTAGCAGAAGGGGAATACTCTCCGGGGCTGCTTTTTGAATACGCATCACCTTCACTCTTTGGCGAGCCAAGGCTTGTTGTGATACACAGCGCCGGTGAAGGACTCAAAGAGGACCTAGCTAGGTACGTACAGTCACCAGCGGATGAGGTTTATGTAGCTATCCGCTTGCCAAACATGGTTGGTCACAGCGGCAGTATTCGCAAGGAGTTTGCAAAGTCATCACTCAACGTTAGCTGCGAAGAACTAAAGAAAGATAGCGAACGATCTGACTTTGTGAATCGTGAATTCAAGCAAGCAGGAGTGGTAATTGAACCTTCTGCCGTTAGGGCCCTGATTGGCGCTTTCAATAGCGACATTGGTGAATTAGGCGCTGCTTGCTCGCAGCTAATTTCACTAGGGAAAAAGATAACTCTGGAGCACGTGGAGCAAACTTTTGGCGGAAGGGTTGAAACTAACGCCTTTAAGATTGCCGATGCTGCGCTTAGTGGAAATGCAACCGAGGCAATCAGACTTTTTCGCCACGGTTTCGCAACTGGAATTGACTCCGTTGCACTTGTGGCAGCGCTGAGCATGCGAATACGGCAATTGGCCAGACTGTTCAATGACCGCAACGCCCCCGCACAAGCGCTGGGAATGCAGCCTTGGCAGGTTGACAAAGCTCGTCGAGAACTTGCTGGTTGGAGCGAGCAGGATTTAGCTGAGCTAGTTGAGCTTGCTGCGGTAACTGACGGAGACGTTAAAGGTGCTTCGCGAGATCCCGAATTCTCAATCGAGCGCCTACTGCTGGCCATGGCCCGGGCAAACTAAAAAGCCGAGCACTTGGCTCGGCTTTAGTGAAAAAAGTTGTTGCTAGAGCGAGTTTGCCTTCTTGGCAATAGCACTCTTGCGGTTAGCAGCCTGGTTCTTGTGAAGAACTCCCTTGCTTACTGCCTTGTCCAGCTTGCGAGAAGCATTCTTCAGTGCCTCAGCTGCGGCCTTCTTGTCACCCTTTGCATTGGCCTCGCGCACAGCCTTTACAGCTGACTTGAGCTCGCTGCGCACTGCCTTGTTGCGGGCCTCTGCCTTGCGGTTAGTCTCAATTCGCTTAACCTGGGATTTGATGTTTGCCATGTCTTACTTTCCTAGGGGATTTTTGGTTTGATACCAAAACAAGGTAAAACTCTAGCAGGGAGGCCAGATGGGGGCAACCATCTGCGAGAATTGACCCTCAATCCCCAAAGGCTCGAGGTAGCTTGTCACCCGCTAAGCGACTGGAACCGTCTCTGACTCCACCAGAGCAGATTCGTAACTTTTGCATCATTGCTCATATCGACCACGGTAAGTCCACCCTGGCTGATCGCATGCTGCAGCTGACAGGAATTGTTAGCGATCGCGAAATGCGTGATCAGTATCTGGATCGCATGGACATCGAGCGGGAGCGCGGGATCACCATTAAGTCCCAGGCGGTGAGGCTGCCATGGGAAGTAGAGGGCACTGCATACGCACTAAACATGATTGACACTCCAGGGCACGTTGATTTCACCTATGAGGTATCTAGATCTCTGGCTGCTTGTGAAGGTGCGGTTTTGCTAGTTGACGCGGCTCAGGGTATTGAGGCACAGACTCTTGCCAATCTCTACCTCGCGCTAGAGAACGACCTCGAGATTATTCCTGTGCTGAACAAGATCGACCTTCCAGCAGCACAGCCTGAAAAGTTTGCCGAAGAGCTTGCCAACCTGATTGGCGGTTCTCCAGATGAGTGCCTGCGGGTATCTGGAAAGACGGGGCAGGGGGTAAAGGAACTGATGGACCTTATTGTTCAAAAGGTTCCTGCACCGAAGGGAGACGCATCGGCTCCAGCAAGAGCGATGATTTTTGACTCTGTCTACGACTCATATCGGGGAGTAGTAACTTACGTCCGAATGATTGATGGCTCACTGAAGCCTCGTGAAGAAATCCAAATGATGTCGACCAAAGCAGTTCACGAACTGCTTGAGATTGGTGTTATCTCTCCCGAGCCAACAGCTTCGAAGGGTCTTGGCGTTGGCGAAGTGGGATACCTGATTACTGGCGTAAAGGATGTTCGCCAGTCAAAAGTGGGAGACACAGTTACTTCCCGAGCGAAGCCTGCCAAGGCTGCACTCAAGGGCTACTCAGAGCCAAAGCCGATGGTGTTTTCTGGAATTTATCCGATTGATGGAAGCGAGTACCCAAACCTGAGGGAAGCGCTCGACAAGCTAAGACTTTCTGATGCCTCGCTGGTCTATGAGCCAGAGACTTCAGCAGCTCTTGGATTTGGTTTCCGATGCGGCTTTCTAGGGCTTCTCCACCTAGAAATAATTACCGAGCGACTAGAGCGTGAATTTGGTTTGAGCCTGATTGCAACTTCGCCATCGGTGGTCTATCAGGTGACTCAGGAAGATGGCACTGAACTTGTAGTTACTAACCCCTCGGAGTATCCAGACGGGAAGGTTAAAGAGGTGCAAGAGCCGATGGTGCGAGCCACGATTCTTTCCCCCAAGGAATACGTCGGCACCATCATGGAGCTTTGCCAGAACAAGCGTGGAAGCATGATTGACATCACCTATCTTGGTGAGGACAGGGTGCAGCTGAGATATCGCCTTCCTCTGGCTGAAATCGTGTTTGACTTTTTTGATCAGCTGAAGAGCAAGACCCAAGGTTATGCATCGCTTGATTATGAGGATGACGGCTATGCGGTTGGAGAGCTGGTCAAAGTTGACCTGCTACTGCAGGGGGAGAAGGTAGACGCTTTTTCGGCAATTGTCCACAAGGAAAAGGCATATGCCCACGGCGTGAGGATTGCAACTAAACTGCGTGAGTTGATTCCTAGACAGCAGTTTGAAGTTCCAATCCAAGCTGCTATCGGCTCGCGTGTGATAGCAAGAGAAACCATCAAAGCCATAAGAAAAGATGTGCTGGCTAAGTGTTACGGCGGTGACATAACCAGAAAGCGCAAGCTTTTGGAAAAGCAAAAAGAGGGAAAAAAGCGCATGAAGATGGTGGGACGAGTCGAAGTTCCCCAGGAGGCCTTCATTGCGGCTCTCAGCACTGATGACAAGCCAGGAAAGAAGTAAGTGGCTGGCCCACTGCCTCTTGGCGATAAATGGCCTGCGAATAATCTGCTAACCAGCAGAAGAGATGCCAACACCTTTCACGCATATGTTCACATTCCCTTCTGCACCGTTAGGTGCGGCTATTGCGATTTCAATACATATACCCAACAGGAGATTGCCGGCGTCTCCATGCTCGATTTTCATCTGCCACTGATTCAAGAAATTGAGTTCAGTAGGAAAGTCTTAGGGGAATCAAAGATCAGTTCAAAAAAGCTAAGTTCGGTCTTTTTTGGAGGAGGAACGCCTTCTTTGTTTTCTGGTGAGCAAATTCGAATGATTTTGCAGGCACTAAAGGACAACTTTGGCCTGGAGTCCGACTGTGAGATTACCCTCGAAGCTAATCCGGAGTCAGCAAGCGATGAGTTTCTTGGCGGAATCAGAGAAGCTGGAGTAAATCGAGTGTCTGTTGGTGTTCAGAGTTTCGATACAGAAGTTCTCAAGGTTCTTGATCGTCAGCACAGCATTGAAAACGTCAAGAAGACAATCTCCAAAGCCAAAGAATTTGGCTTCAGCGTCTCTATTGACTTGATCTATGGAAGTCCGCTGGAAAGCCTAAGCTCCTGGCAGGAGACAGTAGCTAGAGCGCTCGAGCTTGATACCGATCACATTTCTTCCTACTCATTGATTGTGGAGGAGGGCACCAAACTCGCAAAACAAATTGCTAGGGGAGAGCTACCTCCAACCAACGAGGACCTCAATGCCGAAAAGTATGAGTGGGCCGCTGAAAGGTATGAGCAGGCTGGACTTGACTGGTATGAGGTTTCAAACTTCGGAGAGATAGCCAAACACAATTTGGCTTACTGGCAATCTCAAAACTGGTGGGGATTCGGACCTGGAGCTCACTCCCACATCGGAGGCAATCGCTTCTGGAACACGAAGCATCCAGCCAGGTATGTTCAGCAGCTGGCCGAAGGCTCTCCGGCTGCTGGAATTGAAACCCTCTCGCTGCGGCAGATGCAAGAGGAAGAGTTGATGCTGGGACTTCGAACTAAGTTTGGCGTAGATCGCAATCTCCTGAGCGAGCTTGAGATTCCATCAGAAAAAGTAGCGAACCAACTAGCCGCAGGAACCCTGAGCCTTGCCGGTCAGAGAGTTGTTCCAACTAAGAACGGAAGGCTTTTGGTTGACAGGCTGGTAGTTGATTTTCTGCAATAACCATGGATGTTGTTTAGAATTGGCACTCTAGGTAGGAGAGTGCCAAATGATTCCTGAGCGTTCGCTCGAGGTTCTCAGGGCAATAGTCCAAGACTTCATCAGCTCCAACCAGCCCGTTGGCTCGAAGGCGCTGCTCGATCGCCATCCTCTTGGGGTATCAGCCGCAACGATTCGCAATGACATGGCGCTGTTAGAGGAAGAGCAGTTAATCACTGCACCGCACACCTCATCAGGAAGAATTCCTACCGAGAAGGGTTACCGACTCTTTGTCGACAGACTAAACGAGGTTAAGGCCCTTTCCAGCGCAGAGAAAAACGCCATTGAAAACTTCCTGAATCAGGCCAATGATTTAGACGATGTGGTGGAGAGAACTGCTCGAACCCTTTCCTCGCTGACCAATGCCCTAGCTCTTGTTCAATACCCATCTTTGGGTAAATCAACGGTTCGCCACATCGAGCTGATTCCACTGAGCGAGAATCGAGCTCTGCTAATGCTGATTACTGATTCCGGTCGGGTGCAGCAGTTGCAAGTTGAGAGCGAAAATGCGATTGATGATGAGCTGATTCAAGAGATTCGCGGTCGCTTAAATGGGATGTTGGCGGGTTCCCAACTCTCCTCAGTTAGGTCGAAACTTTCGCTGCTAGCTGGAGAGTTCTCGCCACAAAGGCGCGTGTTTGTTGAGAGGGTATTAGATGCCCTTATTTCGCTGGTCGAAGCCAATCGTCAAGAAAAGTTGGTCGTCAGCGGAGCGGCAAATCTTGCTAAGCATGATGAAGATTTCTCTGGAGAACTTTCAAGAGTTCTAGAGGCAATAGAGGAGCAGGTTGTTCTTCTGAAGTTGCTCGATGAGCTCCACGCTGATCAGCATGGAGTCGGATTGCGAATTGGTTCAGAACTTGGGGTTCAGGGTCTTTCGCGAGCAAGCATTGTGGTGACGGGTTACGAGAGCAGGGGCACCGAAGTTGCAAAATTAGGAGTCTTGGGCCCTACACGCATGGACTACTCGGCGAACATTGCTTCAGTTCGAGCTGTTGCCAGATATTTGACAAGAATTTTGGAGACAAATTCTTGAGTAATCACTACGAGGTCCTGGGAGTGTCGCCTGATGCAACCCAGGATGAAATAAAGAAGGCATATCGCAAACTAGCGCGAGAGTTGCATCCAGATGTAAACCCCTCACCAGAGGCGGAAGAGAGATTCAAGTTAGTAACTCATGCCTATGAGGTGCTATCCGACCCGCAATCTAGGGCTCAATATGATCGCGGAGATACTGGTTTTGGATTTGGAGATATTTTCGACAGCTTCTTTGGCGCTGCGCCAAGAGGTCCGAGGTCAAGGGCACAAAGAGGTGAAGATGCACTTCTGCATGTCCAACTTGATCTTGCTGAGGCGGTTTTTGGCGTCACCAAGACATTAACGATTGACACAGCTATCGGTTGTGACAGTTGCTCTCGCTCTGGAATAAAGGTGGGCACTTCAGTCAAGACGTGTGATGTTTGTCGAGGCTCGGGGCAAATTCAGCGACAGGTCCAGTCATTTATGGGCGTGATGGTAACAACTACGACCTGCTCAGTTTGCCGAGGAAGTGGTCAGACAGTGCCAAACCCATGTCCAGATTGCAGAGGTCAGGGAAGAGTGAGAGCTAAACGGGATTTAGATCTCGAGATTCCAGCTGGAGTAAGTGATGGCCTTCGTCTGCATCTTCCTGGTCAGGGAGAAGTGGGTTTTGCAGGTGGTTCATCTGGGGATATCTACCTAGAGATTTCCGTCACTCCTCATCCCATTTATTCTCGCGAGGGAGATGACCTAGTGGGCATTTTGGAACTCCCCATTTCAGATGCAGCATTAGGCAGCGAGGTTGAAATTGAAACACTTGATGGCCCAAGGACGGTCAAGGTGGACGCTGGGGCACAACACGGAGATGTGATAACGGTCAAAGGCTTTGGAGCGACCAAACTCAGAGGAAGAGGTAGGGGCGACCTAAAGATTGTCGTGCGAGTTCTCACCCCTTCAAAGCTTGACTCCAAACAGAAGGACATTTTCAGAAAGCTGCGCGAAGTGACACAAGATGACTCACCTCGAATGGCAAGCAGAAAGCCAAGGGGACGATTCTGATGCACTGGTTCTTTGATAACTCCTTCACTGAATCATCAAAAAAGATTTCATCCGATGAGCTAAGGCATCTTCGCAGTTTGCGAATTAGGCCTAATGAGCAGATCGCCATAACTGATGGCAAGGGTTCAGTGTTTTTTTGTACAGCCAATAATCCAGAAAAAGGTGAAGTTGAAGTTTTACGCATGGAAAAAAGAGAGCCAATAACTCCCCGAATCCACCTGGTGCAAGCCCTTGCGAAAGGAGACCGTGATGAACAGGCACTGCAAATGGCTGTTGAACTTGGCGTTGCAACTGTTACTCCCTGGCAGGCCGAGCACTCGATAGTTCTTTGGTCTGACAAGGCAGAAAAAAACAGGCAGCGCTGGCAGGAAATCGCTAACGCTGCCATGAAACAAAGCCACAGTGCCTATCAGCCTCATGTCGAGAATCTTTTGAAAACTAAAGAGCTCAGACCAAAGGGTGTTGGAATAGTTCTAGATCCAGGGGCGGAAAAAGCAATCAGTAGCCTCGACAAAAGCGTTGAGGAGCTGACTTTGGTTGTTGGGCCAGAGGGCGGATTTGGGGATAGCGAGATAAAGAATTTGCAGGATCAGGGCTTTGAAAGCTATCGCCTTGGCTCATCAATTCTTCGAACCTCAACGGCAGGTCCTGCGGCAATGTCCGCGATATTGGCCCTGACCGGTCGCTGGTAGTTTGCGTAGGATTGGGGTGGAGGAATTTTGGACTGTATTTTCTGCAACATAGTTGCCGGCAAGTTTGGCACGGAGTTGTTAGCCGAGAATGAAACAGCAATCGCCTTCAAGGACATAAATCCACTCGCTAAGGTCCACATTCTCGTAGTGCCAAGAAAGCACACTAAGTACGTTTCTGAGCTGACAGATTCCGATGAGCTGATTGGTCTATTCGAACTAATCAGGCAGGTGGGTGCCAAATTCACCGATGGTCAATTTAGGCTTCAATTCAATTCTGGTGAAAAAGAGGGTCAGACCGTCTTTCACACTCATGCACACATACTCTCTGGTCGGGCGGTTTAGTGGCGAAACTCACTTTCGAGATTCCTGCAGTGCCTCTGGTAGAAGTTCTAGGTAGCGAGGATCGACTACTTCGGAAATTAGAGGCTGAGTTCCCAAGCTGCACAATCCACAATCGAGGTCACTTCTTCACCCTAGAAGGCGAACAGGAGTCTATAGACGCCATTAAGCAAACCCTTTTGCAGTTAGCTGAATTAGTCGCACAGGGAATCCGCCTTGACGAACGGATGATTTCTGAGACCGCAAAGCTTGTAAGGGGAAGCGACGATGTCACTCGCGTCTTGGCCGAGGGGGCCATCAAGACACCGAGCAAGGTTGTCAGGGCCAAGACCCTTGGGCAGAAAAAGTATCTTGATGCCATTGATAACCACACGATCACATTTGGTATCGGACCAGCTGGAACAGGAAAGACTTACCTGGCCGTCGCCAAGGCAGTCTCCGCGCTTTACGCCAAAAAGGTGAGCAGAATAATTTTGACCAGACCTGCCGTGGAGGCGGGTGAGCGACTTGGATTCTTGCCGGGAACCTTGAGCGAAAAGATTGATCCTTATCTACGACCACTCTTTGACGCTCTGCAAGAGATGCTCGAGCCTGAGGTGACGCAGAAGTTGATGGAGACAGGTGTAATTGAAGTTGCGCCTTTGGCTTACATGCGTGGACGAACGTTGAATGACAGCTTCATAATCCTGGACGAGGCACAAAACACCACGGCAGAACAGATGAAGATGTTCCTAACCAGACTTGGGTTTGGATCCAAGATGGTTGTGACTGGTGACGCCACTCAAATTGACCTCCCGACTGGAAAGTCTGGGTTGGATGTTGCGGCCAAGGTTCTCAAGGAAGTAAAGGACCTCCACATATCCCGTTTATCAAGCCAAGATGTTGTTCGCCATGAATTAGTAACGCGCATTGTTGATGCCTACGAAAGAGCTGGGCAGAAGTGACCATCGAGATAAACAACGAAAGCGAAGTTGAAGTCGATCTCAAATCAACCAGAGAACTGGCCAGCTACGTCATTGAGCAACTGAAGCTCCATCCGATGGTTGATTTAGGAATCATCTTTGTGAACGAAAAGCCCATGACTGACCTACATGTTCAATGGATGGACGAGCCTGGCCCAACTGATGTTCTTAGTTTTCCGATGGATGAGCTCAGACCTGGCGCAGACGATGGTCCCCTTGTTGAGGGGGTACTTGGGGATGTTGTTATTTGTCCTCAGGTTGCAATGCTTCAGGCAGAAGCAGCAGGCCATTCGATGATGGATGAGGTGCACCTGTTACTCACACACGGCATCCTGCACCTTGTGGGATTTGATCACGCAGAGCCCGATGAAGAGCGAGAAATGTTCAAGCTTCAGAAGAGTTTGCTAGAGGGATTTGGTAGTGGCAGGAATAGTTGAATTTGGGGTCCTTCTGCTGGCCCTAGCTCTGATGATGCTTCTTGCGACTATTCAAACGCATCTAGAAATTGCTGAAGATGTCAGAGCTGGAACGCTGTCAATTGCCCGCTTCCTAATCTTCTCGCTAACTGCAGGTGTTTTGGTCTTCACACCAAAGGATCAGCTGGTTGCAATGATTCTGGCGATCGCCCTTCCTTTTGTTTGGCTTACTCAACAGGTGGCCGGAAGACAGCTCGGAAGGTTATCTTTCGCTGGAAAACTAGCAAGTCGGTTCGACGCATTTATTTCTTGGCTGGCTAAGGTTTTTGAGCCTCTGCGGCTAAGGGCACCTGAAAAAGTCGAGCAGTACGAGCAAGAACTAATCGAATCGGTTGAGGAATTCTCTGAGACTTTGGTTCGCGAGATTATGGTCCCAAGAGTGGACATTGAGGTTGTGGACGGGGATGTATCGCTTGAGAAGGCACTGTCTGTTTTCGTATCCTCCGGCTACTCAAGACTCCCGGTGGTTGGCGAGGACGTCGATGACATTCAGGGTGTTTTATACCTAAAGGACATAGCAAGAATCGTTCATCAAGATCCAAAACTCCTTTCGAGCAAGGTCGCCAAGGATGCCTGCCGACCAGCTTTCTTTGTTCCTGAAACCAAAGTTGTTTCAGAACTGCTGCAGGAGATGCAGTTGGGGAGAACGCAAATAGCAGTTATTTCCGACGAGTATGGGGGAGTAGCTGGAATCGTAACTATCGAAGATTTGATTGAAGAGCTAGTCGGTGATATCTCGGATGAGTACGATCGAGAGGCTCTAGAAATCGAACAGCTGACTGATGACTCCTATCGGGTAAGCCCTCGCATAACCCTTGATGAGCTCGCAGAGCTTTGCGAGATAGAACTCGATGACGAGGATGTTGACACGATTGGCGGACTAATGACGAAAGCGCTAGGTCATCTTCCAAAGGGTGGCGAAGTTGCCTCTGCATATGGATTGGAGCTGACCGCTGAACGCGTGGATGCTCGCCGAGGAAGAATTCTTTCGATTCTTGTAAAGAAAATTGCAAGTGATGAATAGTTTTCGAAGCGGCTTTGTTGCTTTCGTCGGAAGACCCAATGTCGGGAAATCAACACTGACCAACGCTATTGTTGGCAGCAAGGTAGCAATCACCTCCTCGAAACCCCAGACAACTAGAAGGGCCATTCGAGGCATAAGAACTGAGCAAGCCGGCCAGCTAATTGTTGTTGATACACCTGGCTTTCATAAACCTAAAACACTTCTAGGGAAGCGGCTTAACAACGTCGTTGAGGAAACCCTCACCGAAGTTGACGTCATTTGTTTCTGCACACCAGCCAATGAGGCAATCGGTCCTGGGGATCAGATGATAGTAAACGAGATTTCTAAATTTGGGAAAACAAAAAAGATAGCAATTGTGACCAAGCAGGAACTTGCTTCTAAAGAGCAGGTCGCAAGGCACCTACTCGAGGTCAGTCAACTTGCGCAGTGGGATGAGATCATCCCCGTCTCTGCAGTAACCGGTGAGCAAGTCGAGCGACTGGTCGAACTGCTTATCTCTCATTTGCCAGAGGGGCCTGCGCTTTATCCATTAGACACAATTGACGAACAATCAGTCGAAGACATCGTGTGTGAGCTAATCAGGGAAGCTGCCCTGGAAAAACTGCGCGAGGAACTTCCTCACTCACTGGCAGTCACCGTTGACGAGATCTCCGATGATGGGAAGAAAATCTTTGCCAGCCTCTGGGTTGAGCGGGATAGTCAGAAGGGCATCCTGATTGGGAAGGGTGGGCAGCAGCTGAAAGCAATCGGCAGTGAAGCTCGTCAAGAAATTGAGCAACGTCTTGGTGAGCAGGTATTTCTATCCCTGCAGGTAAAGGTTGCGTCCAATTGGCAGCAGAATCCCAAAAAGCTTGGGAAGTTGGGTTTCTAGCCAGGCCATTAGTTGAGTGCTAGTCTTTCGGCAATGCGTTTCGCTCTACTCCTTAGCGGCCGCGACGAGGCCTAAACCTCCGGCCCTTTCTCGTCGCGGAGCCTAGTTGCGGCCACTTCCCTTCAAGCTAGGAGCAGAGATTGAAAAATCAACAGCAAACTTCAAAGATGCCTTTTGGCAGATACACGCCTTTTCATAAGCAAATTCAAATTGACCTGCCAGATCGCACGTGGCCAACGAAGCGGATTAGCTCTGCCCCAAGATGGTGTGCAGTTGATCTTCGCGATGGAAATCAGGCCCTAATTGACCCAATGAGTCCAGAGCGCAAGCTAGAAATGTTCAAGCTGCTGGTTCGAATGGGGTACAAAGAAATAGAGGTTGGCTTTCCCTCTGCCTCTCAGACAGATTTTGACTTTGTCAGAATTCTTATCGAAGACGGTCACATCCCAGAGGATGTAACCATTCAGGTTCTTACTCAATCAAGAGACCACCTGATTGAGCGGACCTATGAGTCGCTAAGGGGCTCTAAGCGCGCAATTGTTCACTTTTATAACTCAACATCTGTCCTGCAACGCAGGGTTGTGTTCGGACAAGACAAAAGTGGAATAAAGAAGATTGCAACGGATGCCGCCAGATACTGTCTGGAGCTTGAGAAATCCCTACCCGGCACTGAAATCTTCTATGAGTATTCTCCAGAGTCCTACACGGGAACAGAGCTGGAATTTGCCGTTGAGGTATGTAATGCCGTCATCGATGTAATGAAGCCAACACCCGAGCGGCAGATGATTATCAACCTTCCCGCCACAGTAGAAATGATCACGCCAAACATTTATGCCGACAGCATTGAGTGGATGTCAAGAAACTTGGCTCAGCGGGATTCAATCATCCTCTCGCTGCACCCGCATAACGACCGAGGCACAGCTGTTGCAGCAGCTGAGCTTGGCTACATGGCCGGAGCTGATCGGATAGAGGGATGTCTTTTCGGAAATGGCGAAAGGACTGGAAATGTAGATTTGGTCACTCTGGGTCTAAATCTATTTAGTCAAGGCATTGATCCGATGATTGATTTCAGCAACATCGATGAAATCAAGCGGACTGTTGAGTACTGCAATCAACTACCAGTTCACGAAAGAAGTCCCTACGGTGGAGACCTCGTCTATACCGCTTTCTCTGGAAGTCACCAGGATGCAATCAAGAAGGGGTTTGAGCACTTAGAAAAAGATGCCAAGAGTGCAGGTGTGAAGATCGAAGACTTTACCTGGGCCGTTCCATACCTGCCAATCGATCCCAAGGATGTTGGTCGCAGTTACGAGGCTGTTATTCGTGTCAACTCTCAATCCGGTAAGGGTGGAGTTGCCTATCTGATGAAGGCGGATCACAAACTTGATTTACCAAGACGCTTGCAAATGGAATTCTCCAAAGTTGTTCAGTCACATACCGACACTCTCGGAGGAGAGGTCTCGTCTGAGCAGCTGTGGGAAATCTTTGAAGATGAATACCTACCAGCCAAGATTGATGAACTGAAGTGGGGAAGGTTTGAACTCAAGCGTCTTCGAAGCGAAAGCGAAATGGACGGAGTGGTGAAGATTGACGTGGTCCTAAGAGACGGCAAGGGAGAATTAGCTGCTGTTGGTGAGGGAAATGGACCCATCTCTGCATTCATTGACGTTCTAGCTCAGCAGGGAGTATCTGTCAGGGTTCTCGACTACATCGAGCACACGATGGGCACTGGTAGTGATGCAAACGCCGCCTCCTACATGGAGCTCGATGTTCAGGGCAAGGTTCTATGGGGAGTCGGTATTGACGGCGACATCGCTGTGGCATCGCTGAAGGCCATCATCAGCGGGGTCAACCGAGCACTCAGGCTTGCCGTTACCGCCGATAACTAGCTTGCGCTGGAATACTAATGAAGTGCCTAACTACCGGGATGAAGCTGTTGTTCTCAGAACCCACAAGCTGGGCGAGGTCGACCGTATTCTCACTCTGCTGACTCGTAACAATGGTCAGATTAGAGCAGTTGCCAAGGGAGTTAGAAAGACCAGCAGCCGCTTTGGCGGAAGATTAGAACCGTTCACGGTCGTTGATCTTCAGCTATATGAAGGCAAAAACCTTGACACTGTAACTCAAGCAGAGCAGCTGGCTGGCTACGGAACAAAAATCATTCAGGATTACCAGCGGTACACCATTGCCTCAGCCATTGCAGAAGCTGCCGAGAAGCTAACGCGAGAGGT
>VFQT010002945.1_pt1 | contig 16309 bp, 11 predicted proteins | sample 3512381 | NCBI WGS metagenome assembly VFQT01 (sample SAMN10412376, study PRJNA504923) | tailings metagenome | isolation source: Relicate 2 Philex TSF3 active mining site | place: Philippines: Tuba, Benguet | collected 2017-08-29
AGCGGCTTGCCCGTGCGCTGGTCGATCCACTCGTAGTCGACCGTGACGTTCAGCGCCATTTCCTCGGTCAGGCTGGTGCCGCGGCTCTTGCTGATCTGCTGCAGGTCGATGGTGCGGATCGTGGCGCGCAGCACCGTGTCGGCGCGGCCCTCGCTGGCCACACGGAAGTGCGTGCCTGACTCGATCGCCTTGACGAGCGCATCGGTGAGCTCCGGCGCGACCTTGCGATCGAAGGTGGCGTTCTTGGCGACCGGCACGGCCACGGTGCGAACACCTTGGTCATAGCGCTGGCCGGATTCGTACTTTGGCGCGCCGTCGCACGCTGACACCATGGCCACGAGTCCAAACGCGATCGCCCATCGCCAGATCATGGTGCAGTTCCCTTCGCGGGTTCAGCGGCCGGCGCGGCCGGCACGGTGGTCGAGGGCGATGCAGCGGCCGGCACGGGGTCGATCTCCGGGGGCAGCGCCGTCGATGGGACGGGGGCGTCGTTCATCGGTGCCGCCGATGCAGGCTTGGGCTCCAGCGCGGCACGCATGGCCGTGCGGAGCGCGGCGTAGTCGGGCGCGCCGGCCTTGGCATGCTCAGGCAACTTCGCCGCCAGCTCGGGCGCGATGTCCAGCGCATCGAGCGTCGAGACGCTGCGTGGGAATCGCGTGACGAGTCGTCGGATGAAGCGCTCGGCGCCCACCAGATCGCCCTGATCGATGTACCAACGGGCTTCGGCGAGCAGTTTGCGGGCTTCGCTCTCGTCGATGCGCACCAGCAGGGCTTCGGCGCCAATGCGATTGGCCAGCATGGGGTCGCGGACCTGAAGTTCGCGCAAGCGGATCTGGGCCTCGACCAAGCCCTTCGCGCTGTGTTCCGGACCACGGAACGAGGCGCAGTAGGAGTAGATCAATCGCAACCGAGCCTTGTCGACCTGCGGGCTGCGCGGGTAGTTCTGCACGAAGAGGTCATAGGCCTCGGCCGCCATGTCCAGCTGGCGCGTGTCGAAGTAGTGATCGGCCAGGCGCATGCCGGCCTGCTCGGCGAGTTGGCTGCCGGGCAGGCGCTCCTGGATGCGGATGAGCATCTCGACCGCTTCGTCGGTGGCGTCGACGATGCGCACCGTGCCGAAGAATCGGCGCTTGAGGCCGTCGGCGTAGGCGCAGGCGATCGTGTACTCGCGCTGCAGGGCCAGCACGAACACATCACTCGATGGATAGCGGCGAGCGACTTCCTCGTAGTCAAAGAGCGCGTCGTACTCGTTGCCACCCTTCCAGAGGGCATCGCCGCGGGCGAGCAGGCATCGGGCACGCAGGCCGTTGGCGGGGAACGACTCAAGCCACGCGTCGGCGAGCTTCTGAGCGCGGGCGTACTCGCCGCGGGCGAGCGTCTCGCGCACGATCTGCAAGCGACCTTCGGGGCTGCCCGGGGCGACACCAGCAGGGGCAACCCACTGGTCGTTGTCGTCAAGGACCTGGGTCTGCCCGAGGCAGGGGACCGCAAGAGCGATGGGGGCGAGAAGCGCCACGATGCGCAGCATGGATGGATCGTAGGGGTTCTCGGCCCACGCCGCCAACGAAGCGTGGGCCCCGACGTGGCGTGCCTTCATCGGACGCTGACGCGTTCACCCTATCGTGCCCGCGTGCGACGGATCCTGGTGATCTTCAACCCAATCTCAGGCGGCGGGAAGGCAGCGGCGGCCAGCCTTGGCGTGGAGCGCGCGCTTGAGTCGGCTGGCTTTGGGGTCCGTCGCTTGGCGACCGAACCCGGGCCGAGCGAGCGGTGGCTCGATGAACCGTTGGCTGGCCAGGATGCCCTCGTGGTCATGGGGGGCGATGGCGCCGTCCGCACAGCCGCCATGAGCGCCGCCCGGGTCGGGGTGCCGATGTGCAATCTGCCGTTCGGCACGGAAAACCTGTTCGCGCAGCACTTCGGCATGAACCGCGACCTGCCGGACCTCATCGAGCGGCTGCAGGGCGGAGCCGTGCGTCGGATGGATCTGGGGCTCGTCAACGGCGAGCCGTTCCTGGCCATGTGTGGCATCGGGCTCGACGCCGACGTGGCGGACGACTTGGCCGGTGCGCGGACGGGTGCGATCTCCAAGCTGAGCTACGCGAGGCCGATCCTTCGGCAGGTCGTTGCGTGGCGGGCGCCGCGACTTCGTGTCGAACTCGATGGTTTGCCGTGGGCGCTGCCCGGCCCGGGATTTCTCGTCGTGGGCAACTCGCGCCGCTACGCCGCGCACATCGATCCGGCCTCGATGGCGATGGATGATGACGGCCTTCTCGATGCGTGCTTCTTTCCGTGCAGGACATCGATCGGCGCGTCGATGTGGGTGATTCGATGCTGGCTCAGGCAACAATCTCGAGCCCGCCGCTTCATGCACGAGCGCGCGCAATCGATCGTGGTCAGGGGTGCTGACGATCCGGTGCGCTACCAGATGGACGGTGATCGCCCGCGTGCACCACACGATGCTGTGGTCGTGCGGATGGAGGTGCGTCGACAGGCGGTGCCGGTGCTCGTCAAGTCCGAGAAATGAAATTGGCACAAAGGTCGGTTGGCGGCCTTGCACCGTCCGGAAACCATCTGCTATGTTCCCATCGCCTCGAGGAGCCATGGATGGCACCGAAGGGGCCGACGCGGCACGGATGTCTCGTCGTGAACCTGGTCTGGGCCGAATGGCCCCTTGGTCAAGGAGCGACCACGCATGTCCAGAGCGAATGCTCGTGCATTGAAGGAAGGGTCTGCCAAGGGCGTTGCCCGAGGCAGCGGTGTGCCACCTAAGCGCAGCGGTCGGACCGCCACCAGCGCGCTACGGCTGAGATCCGCCAAGGAACTTGCTGATCACGAGACCGAAGACTTAGTCGAGCTGACCGAGCAGGTGGTCGATGCGCCGGTGCAGGTTTCGCCAATCGATGCGACCTGGCAGGCGTTCAAGACGCTGCAGGCCAGTGGCGATAACCCGGTAGAGCTCGAGCGCCTGCGCAATGTGCTCATCGAGAACTACCTCCACATCGTCAAGTTCAACGCGGAGCGGCTTCGTATGAAGTTGCCGAGCGAGGTCGATGTGGACGACCTGAACTCTGCCGGCCTGTTCGGGCTGATGGACGCCATCAAGAGCTTCGAGCCCAGCCGCGGCGTGAAGTTTGAGACCTTCTGCGCCCAGCGCGTGAAGGGTGCGATCTACGACGAACTGCGCAGCATGGACTGGGTACCGCGCCTGGTCCGAAGCCGCACAGCCAAGATCGAGCGCATCCGCAAGGACCTTCAGGGTCGGCTCGGTCGCAAGCCGACCGACGAGGAAGTGCTCGCCGAGAGCGGCCTCTCGCGCGAGGATTTCGACAAGGTCGTCAAAGATTCGCGGCCAGTTGGAACAGTCAGCCTGAACCGGAAGTGGTTCGAGACCGACTCGAGCCGCGACGTGCGCGAGATCGACGTGATCGAGGACAACCGCCAGGCCGACCCGCTCCAGTCGGTGGGCAAGGCTGACCTCAAGCTGCTCCTGACCAAGGGGCTCTCGCGAGCCGAGCGTTTGATCGTGGTGCTCTACTACTACGAAGAGATGACGATGAAGGAAATAGGCATGACGCTCGACCTCTCCGAGAGCCGCGTCAGCCAGATGCATTCGAGCATCCTGGCGCGCATGAAGGCGCAGATGCAGCACCGCATGAAGGAACTCTGATGGACCATCCCGGCGGGTCCGGCGCACGCCGAGCCTGGCCGGGTCACGATCGCCGGCCGGCCTGATCCACCGACCGACAGCCACCGTTCCTGCCGCCTCCCGAGCTCCACGGGAGGCGGCTGTGTTTTTGAGGGAATTTCGTGGGATGGGTATGCTGCGACCTGCGCCCACGGGCGCGGAAGGGGCGCCGCGCGATGGGCTCGAAGCCACATCCCGAAGGTCACGACCGGAGCGATGACACGTTGATGGCCCATGAGCTCGACGCGGCCTTCGATGGTCTTGCGACGGATGAGCCGTCGGTGCTCGGTGTGCCCATGAGCATGTCGGTGGCATCGAGCGAGTTCGTGCAACCCGGCGGCGTGCGTGACCGCATTGTGGTGCTCGGCCGCCGTGGTTCCGGCAAGACGGTGTTCATCACGCGCCTGTACGAAGCGCTCTGGCAGGGGTGCCAGCTGGTGAATGGCCGATTCGTTCCCGAACGGCCTGCCCAGGCTGGCGATGCCGTGCGCACGCTCAGCGCCCGGGCGCGAGAGGGGCGGCTGCACACCGAGCTTCGCCGCATGGCCATGGATCTCGATGCGGGGAAGTGGCCTGTGTCCACCCAGAGCAGCACGCTGATCGAGATCGACATCACGCTCGACGGTCGCACGAAGCTGCTGTCGGCCATGGACTATCCGGGCGAGGTCTTCCGGACGGCGTTTGCGCTCGGGGCTCAGGATCCCGCAAGCAACGAACTGCGCGATGCTGTGGATCGTGCTGCGGCCTTGATCCTGCTCGTCGATCCGGCGGTTGCCCTCAAGCCGGGCATCGAGCGCGAGGAGGATGCGTTCGGGCTCGTGGCGGCCGTCGAGCGATTGCGTTCCATGCCCAATGGCGACGATGTGCCGGTGGTGGTCGTGCTCACCAAGTGCGACGTGCATGTGCCGCTCCTGCGCGCCGAGGGCGGACCACGCGCGCTCGCCGAACGCCTGTATCCACAGATTTTCAGGCAGCTCGGCGGCACGCGCACCGTGGCGTTCGCGAGCAGCGCCACGAGCGTGGTGCGCTCGCCGCGCGGTGCAGTCATTCCCCGCAAGCGACGAGCGCCCCGGGACGTGGTCGAGCCCCTGATCTTCTGCCTTGACTGGCTCGAACGGGTCGAGGAGCAGGAATCCCTAGAGCGCTCGCAGCTCGAGGCCAGTCTTCGCCGTGCAGAGCAATTGCGCGAAGAACAGGCCGAGGACGAGCGCGAGGAGCGTGATGCTCGGGTGAGCCTGGTCACCTTCTGGATCGGCGTCAGCGCGTTGCTCGTCGGTGCAGCCGTGACCACGCTGTGGTGGATGGGCAAGCTCTGACATGCCTCGCGCGGACGTCCATGTCCTGGGGTCGAAGGCCGGCTACACCACGCTGTCGGCCTCGCGCGGCGTGACGGAGCGGGAACGGCAGGCACTCGAAGAGCTCGGGTTCGGCGGGGTGTCCCGCGAGGAAGACATGGATTCGTTGCGGCGAGAGCCCTGCATGATGGGTCGCCAGCTGCCGACCGGTCGATGGGCGATCTCTCGGTTGCTTCCGGGCGGGCGCGATGACTTCGGCCGTGCCACCGTCGAAGTCGTCACGATCATCCTGACGCCGCACGACTGGGCGAAGGGGTTGCCCGACCTGGCCAGGCTCGCGTCGGATCACGCGGCGTGGGCCTCGATCAGGGCGCAGACGGAACGGGGCGTGGAGTTGCCGGCGGTCGTGGTTGAGCAGCGCGTGATGCAGCGCTCCGAGGCCAGCACCTTGGATGCGCTTGAGTCGGCGCGCGAGGCCGGTGGCCTGGCGTGGATCGCCAGCCAGCCCGCGCTCATCGTGGCGATGCTGCATGCGCTCACGACTGCCGATGCCATGGCCGTCACCTGGGGGATCGGTCTCTTCACGGTGCCGCCTGCTGTGGAACTCTGTTCCATGCGTGCCGGGGTGATGCCTTCGTCCGGCCGAGTCCTGGTGGCGATCCAACCATCGGCAGCTGGCGCGCGCACGGCAGTCGGTGCGCGAGCGCTCGCAGCTGTCGCGGCACAGGATCGCATCGGTCGGTTGGCATCGCTCAGGGAGCTGCACCTGGCGCCGACACGTGAGTCGAGGTCGAGCGAGTGGATGGCCATGCGTACGTCACCAGCGGTCGATGAAGGATCGGGCCCGGCGCGCGAGAGCCCGTGGACCGATCGACGACTGCTGTGGGCTGGTGCCGCGGCCGTGGGGCTGTCGATCGCGCTGCTCGTCTTGGCGATCGTGCTGCGCAGTCGCGGGGATTCGGCTGGCGCAGTGCCGTCGGGATCGTCGTCGGGTGGACCGGCTGTGGCGACCGTGCTCGATACCGACGGCGATGGCATCGATGATGCGCTCGATCCCGATGACGATGATGATGGGATTCCGGACCGGCTTGAGCTAGCCCAAGGTACGAATCCGCTGGTGCCGAATGCTCCGACGGCGAGCACGCCTGCGCCTGCGCCGACGGGTGTTGGGCTGAGCGCGCCGGCGATCAAGCGACCGGTGGAGCCTGCGGCAACAGCCACGCAGCCGGTGCAACCCGCCGCCAGTTCGCCCGCGACATCGCCGTCCGCATCAGGCGCGACTGGCTCGACCTCTGCCGCTCCCGCCGGCAACGCAGCAAAGGATGCGGTTGCACCAGCGTCCGCCGTCACCACCCCGAAGTCCGCTGGAAAACTCGGAGATGCCGACAGTGACGGCGTGCCGGATTCACAAGAGCGGATCAAGGGCACCGATCCACAGCGCGGTGATTCCGACGGCGATGGTGTCGGCGATGCGACCGATGCGTTCCCCCTTGATCCCGCGCGCTCCATCGACACCGACGGCGACGGCATCGATGACGCATCGGATCCCGATGATGACAACGATGGCTTGGTCGATGCGGCGGAAGTCATCAAGGGATCGGACCCGCTGAAGTCTGATACGGATGGCGACGGCATGGATGACCTGCGGGATGCGTACCCGCGCGACAGCACCAAGCGACTTGAAGACACCGACGGAGACGGAATGCCCAACGGATCGCCGAGCGAGCATGACCTCGATGGCGATGGCGTGCCGAATGACCAGGACCCCGACGGAGATGGCGATGGCGTGAAGGACAAGGACGAAGCGGTGATCCCGAGCGAGGAGCGTGATGCTGGCCGCCTGCCGTGCACCGACACGATCGATTGCGACGGTGACGGCGTGCGTGACCAAGAGGATCGATTCCCACTCGATCCCACCGAGTGGGCCGATGCCGACGAAGATGGTTTCGGGGATCGTGCGTTGGATCCTGCCCCGTCGGACTCCTCGCGCCCAGACTGCGTGGGCTACGTCTGCCGCGTTGCGCGTGCGCTCGATTCGTGGCGGCTCGACGACGGCCCCGAGCTGCTTGGTACGTTTGGGCGACGAGAGCGGCAGCCTGAGCAGCCCGCCAAGACGGCCAAGGAGCGATTGGTTCGTGCGCTGTCGGCGCTCGTCGAGCGGTCCCGCTCGTATCCCTTCCTCATCGGGCTCACGGCGTCGGATGAACCGCCGGCGGCCGCACTCAAGCGGCTGGAGAAGGGGCTGTCAGAGGCGGATGATGAGAAACTCGAGAACACCGAGCGCGAGATGCTTCGTGCGCTCTGCTCTCTCGGCTCGCTCTGGGACGAGGCGCGCGCTTTGGCGAAAAGCGACCAGGAACTCGTCGATGCGGTCGCAGAGGGTGTCCGTCAGCGGGCGGCCCTGGACGACAAGCACCTCGGATCCGTTCGGGAGTGCATCCGACAGCTCAAACAGCTTGATTGCGATGCGCTCATGAATGGCAAGGACGATCCAAATCGTCGCTTGCTCAGGCAGGAGCTCGATCGGGTGCGCGATGAACTCAATGAGCGCGTGCGACAGAAACGAAAGACATCTCCATGAAGTCGATCCGATGTGCTGCGTGCGGCCGATCGTGGCTCGTCGCCCGGACCGACGCCACGCCGAACCGTTGCCCAGGCGAGGGTTGCGGCGCATCGCTCGGCCCGGGCGAAGGCCGCCCTTCCAAGCCGCTTGATTCGTGGGCGATCCCGCGCGAGCGCCGCCGCCGCGCGCGTGCACCGATCGACACCGCTGAGCCGGCTCCACGGCGTCGTGGTCGGGGCTGGATCGGCCTGGCGCGTGGCAGCGGCATTGCATTCGGCGTGGTCGCGGTGGCGCTTCTGGCGATCACCATCGTTGGCATCGTGCTACGTGAGATGCCTGCATCGGTCGTTCCGGGTGGCGCGGGGATCACGATCGAAGCGACCGATGCCGGCGTGCAGCACGAACGGGTCAACGGGGTCGTGGCCCGGATCGATGGCCGGCTCTACGCGATCACGACCCTGTCGAAGATCCGCGCGCTGCGCGTGGCAGGTGCTTCGCGCGTGCAGTTCGTGCCGACGACCGCGGCCAGCAGCGAGGAGCCCCGCCCGTCGATTGAGTGTGCCCTGGAAGACTGCATGGTCCGGGCGGAAGCCATCGAGCAGTGGATCGAAGGTTCACCCGCTGGCAAGGGCGAGGATGCGTGGGGAGCCGTTGGGCGCGGCAGCGTGGTCGATCTGGCGTGGTGGCCGCTGCCCGATGATGCAGGCCTGCCCACCGTTGAGCTTGGCGTCGCACCCGCCGATGGTGCGGAACTCACTGCACGCTCCAATGCTGGGGTTTCGGTGGCTGCTCGTTGCCGGTCGCTTGCGCCGCAGCCCGCAGCGATGGCCCTGCAGACCACGGCGGGGGCGTCAATCCTGGATCCCGGCACGCCGTGGCTCGATGCTGACGGCGCGTTGGCAGCCATGACGGTCGAAACGCCGAGCATCGAGGAGCGGACTCGCCGAGGCGTGGCGTCGCCCGCGACCTGGGCGGACCTGCACGCCATCCCTGTCGACAGCCTTCGACGGATGGTGGCCCCGATGTCGACGTCGACCAAACCGATCGGGCGCGTGCTCGATGCCGCGCAAGCCCGGGCGACCCAGCCGGCCGGCCCCGAGCGAGCGGCGCGTCTGCAATGGCTGATCGCGGCCAGCGCGGGGGAGGGATTCGCGGCGCTCGCATCGGCGAGCGACCGCGTGGCCACGCTTCCAGCCGCAGCGACGACGCTTGAACTCCTGCCACGACCGGTCGATGGCGAAGCACGCGTGATCGTGTGGGCCGAGTTGAGCGACATGGTCGATCTGGATGTCGTGTCAAGCGATCCCGCCATCCGATTGGTGGCGGTCCCGAGTGTGAAGGGACGCATGCTCGAAGTCCGTGATGCCGGAGGGCAGCCCGCGGTGCTGCCGGCGGGTCGGCCGGTCTCCATCTCGATCAAGATGTCCCTGATGGGCAAGCCCATCGGCGGTGCGGTGCGGGCGATGTTGCTTGGTCGCGATGCTGATGCATCAGCCATGCAACGACGGATTCCCGGGGGCACGCCGCCAGCCGTTGCGCCGCCAGCCACGCCGGTGGGCGCGGTACCGAATCCCGCGGCTCCTTCGGGCACGCCGGGATCCGCGACCGCTCCGTCATCTGCCGGGCCGGCATCGCCGCCAGCACCGTCCACCAACCCAGGAAGCTCCCCATGAGCACCCAGACCCGTCGCACGCTGCGCCCCAACACGACCTGCCCGCAGTGCTGGTCGCCATTCCCGTCATCGGATGTGCGGTTCATCGCCGAGAGCCCGACGCTCGCGGGCGACCCCATCGTGGGTTCGGATGAGCCGTTGCGATTTCTGCCGACGCGGTTCGATCGTCAGGGTCGCGCCATCGATCCGGGAGGAGCCGTCTGCATGCGGATGGCGTGTCCTGTGTGCCATCTTGAGCTTCCGCCCGCGCTGCTCGAAGTTGGCCAGACGGTCGTCTCCGTCGTGGGCGCACCATCGAGCGGAAAGTCCGTGCTGCTCGCCGCGGCCACGTTCACGATGCGATCGGGCCTGGTGGTGCCGGGCCTGGACTTCGCGGACATCGATCCCTCGCTGAACGATCTCACGATCGATCTCGAAGGCACGCTCTTCAAAAGTGCCACGCCGGAAGTGCCGACGATGATCGCCAAGACCGAAACCTCGGGCCGGCTCTATCGCTCGTACCGCCGTGGCGACTTGCGCATCACGGCGCCCAAGCCGCAGCTCTTCGGCCTCGCACGCGAGGGAACGCGCTCCGTGCTTGCGCTCTACGACAACGCAGGCGAGCACTTTCTGCCCGGTGCCGTGCCGCCCTTCGAGCAGGCGACGCGGCATTTGGGCGTGTCGTCGGCCATCGTGCTCGTGATCGATCCAACGCAGGATCCCCGCGTGCATGGACCGCTGGGCGGGCGCGAGCACGTGGCGGCACTGGGTGGGAGCAGCAGCGCACCCGGCCGCGCGGATCTCGTGCTTCTGGAACTGGTGAACCGAGTGCGCCGACAGCGTGGCCTGTCCGCCAGCGAGCCGCTGCCGCTTCGCGTGGTGGTGGCGCTCTCCAAGCATGACCTGTGGTCGCCCTTGGCCCCCGAGATCGAGGATGTGCTGCGCAGCGCATCGACCGCGCACCCCATGCGCGCCCCGGATGGGGCCACGCTGGCGCGCGTGCATCGTGGTGGGGTGGCCTTCCTCGAGCGGCATCTTCCCGAGGTGCTCGGCGCGGTCCGTGCGGTCGAGCCAGGCTTCAAGGTTGTGCCATTCAGTGGCCTCGGCCGTGCACCAAGGCTCGATGCCGCCTCGGGAGCCATGAGCATCGTGCCCTCGCATGTGCGCCCCACGTGGGCTGCCGTGCCCTTCGTCGTCGCGCTCTCCGAGGCCATGCCAGAAGCCCTGCGCGAATACCGCTTCGACGCGCGCGCATGAGCTTCGAACTCATCCATACCTCGGTGGTTCGCGACCTGGACGGACGGTCGGGGTTCGGCGTCGCGGCCATGACGCACGACCTGCCGCGACCGTTGCGCGATGCACTCGTGGCCTGGAGCGATGGTTCGGAACTCGACGCTGCCGCCGACCGCGTGATCTCGTACGCCGTCTGCATGGTGGGCGGTTCGGCGTGGCCGGTCCTGACCTGCGTGACGCGCTGCGGTGTTGACTGGTCGGGTCGGGCCAATCGCGTGGCGCACCATCTGGTGCTCGAGCCGGGCGATCGATGCATCCAGGGACCGATTGCGCTCGCGCGGGCGTTTCACTTCGCCAGCGACGTGCCGGAGGTCGGCGTGCGCCCGTCGCCGGTGCTGCCGCATCCGCTGTCGGATGGCCAGGCGGCGCGGGGCATCGATCCGGCCTGGTTCGAGATTCTCGCCGATCGCTTGACTGCGGCGGATGCGTTGACCTTGGCGGTTCGACTTCCGCGTGGGCTCGATCCCTTGGTGCTGCTGGCAGCGGTCACCGCGCGCATCGAGCCCAGGCGACGGTGGGCTGTCCAGTGGTCGACGGCGCCGGTCTTCCATGCTGGCCGTGGCCTGCCGTCAATCGTGATCGCCCGGGAGCATGATGCGCACGCGCTTGATCTGTCGCTGCCCGCGCCGAGTGCGCGCGTCCTTGGAACGACGCTGCCTGCGGATGTGGCGAGCACGCGTCTGAAGCCGGCCCCTGCAGAGCGGGTCGTTGGCCATGCAACGCCGTCCGGGCCTTTTTCCGATGCGTCGACGATCAAGCCACGAGCCGGCCAGGCTGGGCCGATGGAACGCGCGTCGCGCGAGCCCGTCGCGTCAGCGCCGGCCATGCCCTGGCTGCCCATTGCACTCTTCGCCATGGCCGGGCTGATCATGCTCGTGGCACTGGGGCTCTTGATATGGTGACCATGTTCAGTCGATCGGGGATCAACGCATGAGCCTGACACCGACCATCAGGGAAGTCCATCAGGCGCTCGACTCGCTGCCACCACATGATGGCGACGACTTGCAGCGCATGCAGGTGGCTGCCACCGTGCGGTCCTTCGCGGTTGCGCTGCGCCAGTCGATCGGACGAGCGCTTGAGTTCGCCGAAGAGGGACTGCTCAGCGAGGCGCACGGCGTCATCGCTGACTTCCCCGATCTGCTCAAGCAGTCCGTCGCCTGGAACGCCGTGCTGGCTCGGCAGGACGCGGTGGGGGCCTTCACCCGTGCGTCGTGCGATGGAGTGCGGACTGGCACCGAGGCCGAGCACGATCGGCTTGAGCAGGTCATGCTGGCGTACGGCGAGCGTGAACCGATGCTGCGCGGCTTCCGTCGCGCCTGCATGGAGGGCGAGGGCCCCGCGGCCATGCGCCAGCGCCTGCGCGCCCTCATGGTGGCCGAGGGAGGTTCGGGGGCGTGGGCATCGCAGCTGGCGACGGTGGAGCGCGAGTGGATCGACGATGTCCGTCGGCGCATGCAATCAGCAATCGATGACTCGGAGCTGATCGCCTTCGCCGATGAGGTGAAGCGCGGGGGTTGGGCGGCGCGCCTGGACCCGGAGTTCGCCAAGCTCGTTGAGTCGCGTGCGCAGCCCTTGCGTGCCAAGGTCGCGCAGGCACGGTTCGCCGCCTTGGGGGGTGAGCTTCGCGCTGCCCAGGCGGCCAACGATCTTGCCGAGGTTGATCGGCTCGAGCGTGACTGGGCGGACCTGCAGCGGTCGTCCGGTGTCATGCCGAGCGACGAGGTCGCCGCCTCCGCCGCGCCGGTCTTCGCGTGGTCGGCCGAGACCACGGCTCGTCGGGAGCGTGAGGCAAATCACCGGCGTGCGCTCGATGAACTCGAGCTCTTGCTGCTCGACCAGGCCAACGCTCAGGCTGTGCTCACGGCGTGGGCACGCATTCGCGATTCAGCCATGCCCGTTCAGGAGGGCCTTGAACTGCGAGCAGTGCGTTTCATCCAGCTGCATGAGGAGCGCGAGGCGCGGCGGCACCGCACCCGGCTGGTCGGGGGCGTTGCAGCGATGATCGTCGTGGGCGGCGTGTTGGCGGTGGCGGTCGTGGCCTATCAGAAGAGCACCGAACGCAGGGCTGCACTGGATGCCGTGACGGCCGCGATCGATGCCAACGATGGCGAGCGCGCCGTCTCGCTGGCCCAAGGGATCGAGAAGGCCCATGCCGGCGATCTGAACGCTGCGGAGCGGGGTGCCTTGGATGCCGCGGTCGCGCTCCGCGATCGATTGCTGGCGCTCGGGCAGCGAACAGATCGCGAACTGGCTGCCGTGGATGAGGCGCTTGCTGCGCAGGCGCCGCTTCCACGCGTGGTGCTGCTCGAGACCTCGCTGCGCGGGCTCCTGGCCGAGGCTGGCCTGTCGGATGCATCCAAGGCCAGGATCGAGCTTGCGCTTGGTCGCTGCACCGCCCGGCGCGATGAAATCGCTGCAGGCCACGACGCCATCGCCCGCTCGGCGATGGCCGACGCAGACCAGGTGCTGAAGGCGTGGCCGGCGCCATCGCAGTGGTCGGCTCGCGAGCGAGTCGATGCGGAACGTTGGCAGCGTTACAAGGCGGCGCTCGAAAAGCTCGGTCCCGCCCTCGCTGCGGCGAAGTCGCAGGTCGGCGAGACGGAGCGGGCGAGCAAGCGACTCGAACCCGATGTCGCTGCAGTAAAGGATCGGCTGGACGAGGCAAACGAGCGCATGGCAGCACTCGATGCTGCACTTCGGCAGCTTGGGCCGGCGGAGCTCGCTGGCGAGATCACCAGCGAGCAGCAGTTCATCGACCGCATCAAGTCCATGCTCAAGGGGCAGACTGGCGTGGTGCTCGGCGACCTCGGGCTTCGGACCGCCTTCGAGGAAACGGACCAGGCCGATGATGCGATGCTTGCCCTGGCCGAATGGCGCGAGACGTTGCGACCGAGCCTGCTGGCCCACCTTGGGCCGGAGTTCGAAGTCGCCGATGATCCCGCTGTCGCGCAGAAGGCCCTGATCGAGATCGAGGCGCACCTGCGCAAGTTCCCCGAGTCGCCGCTCCGCATCGGGCTCGAAGCGCTTCGTGATCGCCAGGATCCTGCGAAGCGGCAACTCGTCACGACGGTCGAGGATGTGGTCGCTGCCCTGGAGCGCGATGGATACGCCGACTTGCAGGTCATCAACCTTCGCCAGCAGGGGCGATTCTTCTACCGGCGTGCGTCCGTGGACGGCGGCCCCACCAAGGGTGCACTCGAGGTCGCCGCGGACCTGATCGAAGCCCCCGACAAGCTGGGCACGGCCAGTTCGATCAAGTCGGACCAGGTGCGCGGCGAACCAGTTCCTTCACCAGTGTCCATGGTGTGGGAAGATGGAATCACTCGGCTTCGCGGCGCACGCGTCTCGGGAGTGGTTCCTGTGGTCTCAAACATGTTGATCCGGCTGGCCGAACTCAAGCCGAACGCGCCAGGGCAGGATGCTCTGATGCAGCTCGCTGTGCTCGCCAACCTCACCGAGATCGCGATCGATGGGCTCGGCCAACCGGTGGATGCGGATCGTTCGCGTGAACTGCGTGAGTGGATCGACGGCATCAAAAAGCAGAACCCCGGCCTGCTGAGCCTTGATTGGGTCAAGGTCTGCCATGCGCCCGAGCAGACCACGGCGCAGCAGCGCCGCGAGGCTGCCGAACTCGTCGGCAAGTTCCCGCTCAAGCGAGGCATGACGCTCCAATCAAGCTCGCAGCGGCTCGACGGATTGAGCACCTACGCACCCATCGGGGTCATGATGGCGGCCGAGGGCAATCGTGGCACGCGTCGCGTGGTGCTCTGGCGTCCGGCGCAGGATGTCCTGGCCATCTCGCGGTCGCTCGGTCGAAGCACCCTGGTTCCTGTTCGCGTCACCAACGGCACCGCCAGCGATGCCGGCCTTGCACTCGGACGCGGCCCCATCCTCCTTTATCGCGACGAAGCCCAGCAGAAGCAGCCATGACGACCGTCGACCCGAACCACCGTGCCCCGCGCCGGCTCGATGCCGCTGCTGCGGCCTACCAATTCAAGAAACTCGACCCAGAGGCGCGTTGGGGATTCAAGGCCGGGAGCGGCACCACGCCGAGCCAGCTCGCGTGCCTGATCGCGACCGTGGCCTTCGCAGGTGGCGCGTACTTGATCGTCGGCGTCCTGCGCGGCACGTCGTGGGGCGCGTTCCTCTGGCATGAGATGACCGCGTACCAGTACATCCCGATCCCGGTGATCGTCTTCACCGTCTGGTGCCTGGCGTTCCTCCTCCTGAAGTCCCTGAAGATCAAGGCCCAGCGCGCGGTCCTGGCTGCACCGGTCCTCCCGACCGCCAACACCTTCACGCTCACGGCCGAGACGGCCGATGCGGTCGTCGACCGGATCGACGCGATCGCCGACGAGCCCGACAAGTTCCTCTACCTCGCGCGGGTGCGCGGCGTGCTGCGCATGATGCGAAACCTTGGTCGCGTTGGCGATGTGGATGAACTGCTGGCCTCGCGCGCAGAGCAGGACGAGGCGTCGAATGATTCGGGCTACACCGTGCTGCGCGGTTTCATCTGGGCGATTCCCGTGCTGGGCTTCATCGGCACCGTGCTTGGCCTGACCGAGGCGATGGGGCAATTCGGCGCCACGCTCGGGTCCGTGCAAGATGGTGCGGGTTCGTCGCAGGTCTCGGCGCTCGTGCAGAACCTGACCGGTGTCCTTGATGGCCTGAAGACGGCGTTCGTCACGACGGGCCAGGCGCTGGTCGCGGTGCTCATCATCCAGCTCGTCATGATCGCGGTGAAGCGGGCCGACGAGCAGCTCCTTGATGACATCCAAGGCACCTGCACGCGCACGATCGTTGCGCGCGTGCGCCTGAGTGGAAGCAACTGATGGCCCGGCGTTCCGCCGAGGCTCCGGTCACGTTCTTCTCCTTCCAGGACGTGCTGCTCTCGCTCATCGGGATCACGATCCTGGTGACGGTGCTGCTCATCATCAGTTCGATGGTGCAGGCGGTCGAGACCGTGGAGCGCGCGGTGTCCGCGGCCCAGTCCGATCCCGCCTCGGCGGCGACCGTCACGGCGCTCAAGGAGCGTCGCGACCAGCTCACCGAGGCACTGCGCCGAGCGCAACGCAGGCCCAACGAGGACCCGACCGCGCGGCGAGCCACGCTGCGCCAGGAGGTTCTGGCCGCGCGCGAGGAACTGGACGATCTCAAGCGCGAGATCGAGCAGCTGGAGAAGTCGCTGCGCGACATCCTGCTTCGGCACCCTGAGGCTGGCGCCGCCCGGCGATTCCAATCGCTCGAGGAGCGCCGGCAGGAACTTGAGTCGGAGCTCGAGCGTGAGCAGCGACGCCGCCAAGTGACGTATCTCCTTGGCGATTCACCCAAAGGCATGCCCGTGGGCGTCGAGGTGAGTGCGCGTGGATTCCTGGTCTTTTCGATCGAGAAGGGCGGCGGGGCGCTCATGGTCGCAGCGGATGGATCGCTCGCGTCGGTCACCGAGGCCGCGACCGTGATTGCCGGCGGCAAGCCGTTCTACCTGCTGTTCGTGGTCAAGCCTTCGGGCATCGATCATTACCGCGGCATGGTGCTTGAGCGCAACGCCATGCCCGAGGCCCTGCGCCCGGGTATGGGACTTGATCTCGTGGCCGAGTCATCGATCCTTGATGGCGCCATGCCCGGCCGTCAGGAGCAGGCACCATGAGCCGCCGTCGTCGCGGATCGGCCGATGATGGCGGCAGCCTCGAGCTGCTGCTCGATCCGATCTGCAACATGTTCGGCACGATCATGTTCGTGATGCTGATCGCAGCGATCATGGCGATGGCGAAGGCGAGCCAGGTGACGTCCGAGGGCATGCGGCGCGCTGCGGAGAGCAC
>VFQT010002946.1_pt1 | contig 16306 bp, 13 predicted proteins | sample 3512381 | NCBI WGS metagenome assembly VFQT01 (sample SAMN10412376, study PRJNA504923) | tailings metagenome | isolation source: Relicate 2 Philex TSF3 active mining site | place: Philippines: Tuba, Benguet | collected 2017-08-29
GCGGAGTTGCATTGCTACAAGCATCAAAGAAAGCATTTGAGAAGTTAAAGCTTTCTGGCGATGAAGCAACCGGTGCAAAGATTGTTGAGTTTGCAGTAGAAGCCCCGTTGAAGCAGATTGCAATTAACGCCGGACTTGAAGGTGGAGTGATTGTTGAAAAAGTACGTCACCTAGAAGCAGGTCATGGCTTGAATGCGGCAACAGGTGAGTATGTAGACATGATCAAATCTGGAATTATCGATCCAGCTAAGGTCACACGTTCTGCACTACAAAATGCGGCCTCAATCGCAGCTCTCTTCTTGACCACAGAAGCTGTAATCGCTGATAAGCCAGAACCAAAGGCGGCAATGCCTGCGGCACCTGGTGGAGATATGGACTTCTAATAACTATCAGTTCTTAACTAGTTAAACGCCCAGTATTCACTGGGCGTTTACTTTTTCTACCCACTATTTACCTCATATGGCAATGCATTTAACCCCACTTCAACCACACGAGATTATTGATCGTGAAATAAGTTGGTTGGACTTTAACTCCCGTGTTTTGGAGTTAGCCGAGGATCCTTCGGTGCCTCTACTCGAAAGAGTCCGTTTCCTGGCAATTTTTTCCTCGAATCTCGATGACTTCTTCATGATCAGAGCTGCCTCGGTAAAGCTAAAAATTGAATCAGGAGCGAGTTACACAAATGTTGCTGGCTACTCCGCACCTGCCTTACTCGATGCCATAACTTCAAGGGTTAAACAGCTAGTTACTCGACAGACCAATTGTCTTCATGAGTTGATTTTGCCGGCTCTGAGTGAGAACAAAATCAATTTGGTTCACTGGGATGAACTTTCAATTGAGGAGAAATTTGAACTAAAAAAGATATTTGATGCGGAAATATTTCCTGTACTAACGCCTCTGGCGGTAGATCCATCGCACCCTTTTCCATACATCTCGGGTTTGTCATTGAGTTTGGCAGTTATCGTAAAACATCCAGAAACACGGGAAGAGTTCTTCGCCCGGGTAAAAGCGCCCAATGTTATTCCGAGATTTATACCAACAGATATTTCGGACAAGACAAGATTTATTCCGATAGAAGAGATTATTGCGGCGCATCTACAGGAGCTCTTTCCCGGAATGATCATCGAGGATTACTACACATTTAGATTGACCAGAAATGAAGACTTGGATTTTGAGGAAGATGATATTGAAAATATTCTAGAAACAATGGAACAGGAACTTCTCAAACGTAAGTTTGGCCCACCAGTACGACTGGAAGTTGAATTCGATATTAAACCTGAGTTGTTGGATCGTTTAATATCTGAACTGGAAATCACACAACGTGATGTTATTAAGTACAAAGGTCCTCTAGATCTGACTGGATTAAATGTGATAGCAGATTTGGATAGACCGGAGCTGCGCTATGCACCATTTCGAGCTCAACAGCCAATTGGGCTATTGGAATCAGAGGATGAGGAACCGGAGGCTCTGTACTCACAAATTCGAGATGGCGAGATTCTGCTACATCATCCTTATGAGTCCTTTACTAACTCGGTAGTCAGATTCATTCAAACCGCCGCAATAGATCCAAAAGTTCTTGCCATTAAGCAAACGCTGTATCGAACATCCGGAGATTCACCAATTGTTGAAGCTTTAATTGAGGCAGCACAAGCAGGCAAACAAGTTCTTGCGGTAGTTGAGATTAGAGCTCGGTTTGATGAGTTGGCGAATGTGCGTTGGGCGCGAAAGCTGGAAGAGGCCGGTGTCCATGTGGTTTATGGATTGATGGGGCTAAAAACGCATGCAAAACTCTCTTTAGTTGTAAGACAAGAACCTGAAGGACTGCGTCGTTATTGCCACGTAGGAACCGGCAATTACAATCCAAAGACGGCGCGATTGTATGAAGATATCGGATTACTCAGTTCCGATCCGATTCTCTGTGACGACTTATCCAGGCTGTTTAATCAACTTTCAGGATTTGTAAGCGATATCCCCTTTAAGCGCTTAATTGTTGCACCGCGGTCATTACGAAGCTCGTTGCTCCAGAAAATTGCGGACGAGATTGAAAATGCCAAGCAAGGAAAACCGGCCGGCATTCGATTAAAACTAAATTCATTACTTGACGACCAATTTGTCTCGGCGTTGTACGAGGCTTCAAAAGCGGGGGTCAAAGTAGACATCGCTGTAAGAGGTATTTGCGCTTTAAAGCCAGAGGTGCCACATCTTTCAGAAAACATAAAAGTGCGCTCAATTTTGGGTCGCTTTCTGGAACATTCTCGGGTGTATCACTTCAAAAATGCTGGTCAGGATGAGATTTGGATCGGCAGCGCCGATTTAATGAATCGAAATTTAGATCGAAGAATAGAAACCTTAATTCGTTTAGATAGCGAATCACATCAGCAACGAGTTAATAAGCTGTTGGACCTTTATTTTTGTGAAGATATCAAGCGGTGGGAGATGAATATGTTTGGAGTTTGGCAAAGAGTTGCCTTTGACCAAAATTCCGTTGGATTACTGGATATTCAAGGAGAGTTGATGGAGGATGCTCGTGGAAGAAAATAACCAAATATTTGCAGCCGGAGCGGTTGTGTGGCGTAGGAACCCTGAAGATCAAATAGAACTAGCTTTCATACATCGCACGCAATATCAAGATTGGTCAATACCGAAAGGCAAAGTAGAAGGAAACGAATCTCTAATTGCCTGCGCTCATCGCGAAGTGGCAGAAGAGACAGGTTTCAATACAAAGTTTGGCGCCAAGATTGGGGAAGTCTCATACCAGGTTGGCGATGCCAATAAGACGGTTACATATTGGGCAGCGAAATTTGTTGCGGAAGATGGAAAGCCCAATCCCAGAGAAGTTGATGAGGTTAGATGGATATTGGCATCTGAGGCGCATCAGTTTTTAACCAGGGAACTTGATAAACAGATTGTCGGGAAGTTTTTGGAGTTGGATTTGGATACCAGACCATTGATTTTATTGCGACATGCAAAAGCAATAGAGAGAACTGACTGGGCGGGTGAAGATACAGATCGTCCTTTAAGTTCGCTGGGTGAGCGCCAAGCCAAACGTTTGCTTACTGTTATGCGACCTTTTGGAATTGAGGAGATTCATTCTTCAAGCGCGGTTAGATGTTACGAAACGATTACCCCATTGGCTAGATCTTTGAACGTCGATTTTTTCTTCACGGACAGTCTTTCGGAGGATGTATTTCGTAAGGACAAAGAGAGAGCGGTTAGATACGCGAATCGCTTGTTGGTAAATGATTACCCGGTCCTATTGTGTAGTCATAACCCGGTGTTACCAGAAATCATCTCTAATTTTGTAGACAAGTTTGGCGTAGAGGTCGAGAATATTAAATTAGAACCTGGAGATGCTTGGGTAGTTCACCACATTGATAAAGAGGTTGTACAAATAGATTTTTTGCCAGGAGCTAAAGTTTAATTCTCAAGCCAATCCAGCCACTTCAAAACTATTCCCTCTCTAAGTGCCCAAGGACAAATTTCCAATTCATCTAAATCTAAGTTTCGCATCACACCTTCTGCTACTAAAGCTCCAGCGGTGATCTGTCGCGCCCTAGCGGTTGAGACGCCAGGAAGTTCTCGCCTTTCATCTTGTGACATTTCAAGCAGTTTCGGAAGAATTTTTCGAAGTGAATCCAAGCGCAGCACTTTGTTATTTCCATCGACCCAATCACCGCAAATTCTTGCCAAAGTTCGCAAGGTTTTGCTGGTGGCTATTGATCTATCAGTTTGTTGGTGCTGCAGCATCGTAGGCAGAATTTCTGAAATATTTCCCTCAATATAATCGCGCAGATTTCTCACAGATTTCTTTGTGAAAGGATCTCCCTCTAGATGACTTTTGGTTAATCGAGAAGCGCCCAATGGCAATGACAAAGCAACATCGGGGACTTCATTTACACCTACGGCCATCTCCAATGATCCGCCGCCGATATCAACCATTAGAAGTCTTCCACTGGACCATCCAAACCAACGTCGAGCCGCCAAGAAGGTTATTTTTGCTTCATCTTCACCAGTTAAAACCTGCAAATCTATTTCAAATTCCTGATTAATTCTGGCGATAATCTCACTGCCATTTTTTGCTTCACGTAATGCTGAGGTTGCGAAAGGTAGTAATTCTTCAGTGTTTGCATTCCGTGCTGTTTCCAGCGCTCTTTTAATCGCTTCACGAAGTTGTCGTGCACCTTCAGCGGAAATGAATCCATCTTCGGATAAATATTCCGCAAGCCTTACATCTTCCTTGTGATTGACATTTGGGTTTGGGCGCGCTCCTGGAGAGGCATCTACAACTTGTAGATGAACGGTGTTTGATCCAACATCTAGGACGCCCAGGCGCATTGTCGAACTGTACTTTGCCACGGTTAATGGGAGGTGAATAGACTTGCCCCATGGCCCGCTCCAGCAAAAGTGCAAATAGAAGTTCCAACAAGAGTGAGAGCACTGATTCATTCAATGCTGTAGAGATTGCTCGATTGGCGGCTCTTGAAGATGCCAAAAATGAAAAGTATGTTGGTCAATTTATCTCCATTGAAACCGATGATGATCATGTCGCTACTTATCTCTTTGAAGCTTTCTTGCCGGGATATGTTGGATGGCGTTGGGCGGTAACCGTTGCAAAGGTTGATGCACAAAGCGCAGCAACAGTTTGCGATGTCGTGCTCTTGCCTGGCACTGATGCACTTCTCGCTCCAGATTGGATTCCGTACAGCAACCGAATCACTGCAGATGATGTTGGCGTCGGCACTATTGTTCCAACCGCACCAGATGATGCTCGCTTAGTTCCAGCCGGCTCTGTATTGCCAGGTGATGAAGAGTTAGATCTCCATGAGTTGTTTGAGTTAGGCGCGGGCCGTTTGCGTGTTCTTTCAATTGAAGGAAGAGATCAAGCAGCAAAACGTTGGATCGAGGGAGATCGCGGTCCAAATGCACCAATCGCCCAATACGCTCCAAAAAATTGTGGCAGCTGTGGTTTTTATCTTCCGATTGCTGGCTCATTCCGACAAGCCTTTGGCGTGTGCGCAAACGCAATTTCTCCTGAGGATGCACGCGTAGTCTCGGTAAATCATGGATGCGGCGCGCATTCAGAGGCGATAAACTAACCCTCTGTCCGCAAACCGCGGCGCACATGACACCAAAAGAAACCGCAAGGTCTTTATTTATCTAGGAGGATCCCGCTATGCCAGTCGGTCGCGTCAAATGGTTTAGCCTAGAAAAAGGTTTTGGCTTTATCTCCTCCGAAGAAGGCGAAGATGTTTATCTTGCCGCTTCAGCACTTCCTTCTGGTGTCACAACAGTTAAGCCGGGCACCAAGTTGGAGTTTGGCGTAGCTGAAGGACGTAAAGGTCCACAAGCGCTTTCAGTTCGCATCATTGATGCGCCACCATCACTTGCTAATTCAAAAGCTGGTGCGGAAGATCTTGCCGTGATTATTGAAGAGTCAATCAAGATGCTAGATCGCGTTGGAAATGGTCTTCGTCATGGCCGTTATCCAAGTGAGGCTGAGGCGTCACGTGTTGCAAAAGTCTTGCGCGGTATCGCTCAAGAAATTGAAGGGTAATTAACGCTCTTCGCGTTTTGCTCTGCGCTTGGTGTAACGAATACCAATAAAGCCTAAGAGAATTCCGACTACGCAGGTCAAAATAATCTTTGCCACCGCATTGATGATGATTGCGATTATTAACGCAACGGTCCAAATCACAATTCCAGCGATGATTATTGGAAGCGCGCTATTTAGTCGAGAAGACATGACGCAAGCATACTAGACTCACGGAATGGGAACTTTGCGATCATTCAAACATCGCAACTTCCGAATACTTTTTTCAGCAAACTTCATCTCTAACATCGGAACCTGGGCGCAAGGCGTGGCCCAAGCTTGGTTAATTCTTGAGTTAACTAATAGCGGCTCTTATTTAGGAATTGTCACCGCGCTGCAATTTGCTCCGGTGCTTTTCTTTAGCATTTCGGGTGGAAAGATCGCGGACAAGTTCAACAAGCGAAAAGTTTTGATGTTTACAAACTTAACTGGTGGACTATCTGCTCTTTCTGTTGGCACCTTGGTTTTAACCGACAATATTCAAATCTGGCATGTGATGTTCTTTGCCTTCACGCTGGGACTAGGAAATGCGATTGATGCTCCGGTACGCCAGAGCTTTAACGTAGAAGTGGTTGGAAAAGATGATCTGCCCAATGCGGTTGGTTTGAACTCCGCCAATTTCAATACCGGTCGACTTCTAGGCCCCGGTTTATCGGGCCTTTTAATTGCGGCCTACGGCACTGGGGTTTCTTTTATATTAAATGGAATCTCTTATTTAATAGTAATTATTGCTTTACTAAATATTCGTGAGTCTGAACTGTTTATTGAAAAGCGCACCTCATCCTCAACCAAAGTACGAGAGGCGTTGCGTTATGTTGCAGCTCGCCCCGACATTTTGGCGGTCATGATCACAGTTTTCTTCGCAACAAGCTTTGGATTGAACTTCAATATTTTCAACACCATGATGGCCACAGAGGTGTTTGATAAGAGCGCAGCGGAGTACGGAGCGCTAGGAAGTATCTTGGCGATTGGATCATTATCTGGTGCAATCATCTCGGCCCGGCTTGAGAAAAAACGTGGCCCGCGTTTTGTTATGAAGGGTTCAATGATTTTCAGTGCACTATTAACAATTGGTGCATTTGCTCCCACATATTCGATTTATGCCATCTTTTTGCCATTCATTGGTGGAGTGGCGTTGCTGACTTTTATTGGCGCCAACACCATGGTGCAGATGCGCACCGATACCCAGATCCGTGGTCGAGTAATGGGGATTTACTTAACGGTCTTTCTGGGTGGAACTCCATTAGTTTCGCCATTTATTGGTTGGATGACCGAGGCGATTGGAACCAGGCCAACAATTGCAATTTGTGGATCGATTTCATTACTTGCAGCGCTTATTACCTACACCCAGTTTCACGACAAGGGCGATGCACCTGCAAGTGTTGCGGTTGAAGATGTTTTAGAGCCCGCTTACGAGAACAAAAAAGACTAAGCTGAAAAGAATTGCCAGAGTAACGATTCGGCGGGTCTTGTAATTCATTTAATCTCTCACTTTTTTGTCCGGGTTTCTGAAGGAACTAAGGCCACAATTGTAAAGGCCGCCAGAATTAATGTGGGAACTAGCAGGAAGCCGTTCACTATTCCAAACTCATCAGCTAGAAAGCCTAGAAACAGCGGCGATAATCCAATAGCGATACCAGCGCTCAGACTTGACTTACCCATCGCCAAATCTGGCTTGTCTTTCTCGATAGTTAGTAATCGAAGTGAGGAGAGAGCAAACTGCATCGATGTTCCCATGCCAACTGCGAATAAAGCGATAAATGAAGTTATTACGATTTCTGAGGTCCAGAACACCATAAATGAAATACCTTGGAGAGCAATTATTAACTTCAAGCGCGCATCAACTGATAACTCAGGCAGTACATAGGTGCCAAACCATCGAGCCACCATCATTCCAAGCGGAAAGGCCAACATCAATGTCGTGGCGGTGGCTGCGGTGACTCCGGTCTTTTCCCGGAATAGAGCAGCTCCCCAAAATGCAATCGCAAACTCTGCTGCAATAGTAAAAAGAAGTCCGGTCCAACTTAGCCAGTACTTTGCCGATAAGGAACCTCGTTGTCTTCCTTCTTCATCAGGGATGTGTTCTGGATTGTGCTGTCTGCCAAGAAGCAAGTACAAGATAATTGCAAATGGAAGACAAAGAATGAGACCAAACCGCCAACTAAATTGGGTTCCAGCAATCATGCCAACTACGAAATTGCCAAGCAAAACGAAGAATGAATTAACGCCATTTGCTTGGGATAGCGCACGTGCTGAATTTTGCTTGTAATGCGAAGAAAGATAAGTGAAAGAGTTGTTTACCGCGGTAGACAATCCAATTCCCGCAATCAGTATCGCAGTAATAGTTTGCCAAGGTTTTGGCAGGATAATGAAGGACATTGCGCCAATATTGAAAACTATTAACCCCAGCCAAATGCTTTTGTAACGGCCAAATTTATGAACTACGGGAGCGTTCAAATAGCCAGCGATAATTGAGGCCAAACCCAAAGCGGTGCCATGTAGTCCTGCGATGGCTGCTGAGGTGCCTTGATCAGCTCGCAGCAAAGGAAGTGCTGGGCCAAATCCGCCCATGAAAATGCCAAAGACGCCGGTTTGTAGCGCCAGTAACCAGAAAATCCGGTCCCGGGAATAGATGCTCGAGGTCAAGTTCGCAGATTATTTCTTCAAGTTCTCAACCACGTATTCAATGCATGTGGTGAGCGCTGAAATATCCTCTGGATCAATGGCTGGGAACATACCGATACGCAACTGGTTTTTCCCAAGTTTGCGATAAGGCTCAGTATCAACAATTCCATTTGCACGCAAAGCTTTAGCTATCTCTAATGCATCGATATTGTCATCAAAGTTAATTGTGGCAACAACATTTGAGCGCATCTCAGAATTGGTTACAAACGGGGTTGTGTAAGAAGTCTTTTCCGCCCAGCCGTACATAATCTCAGCGGATTTTGCAGTTCGACCAGATGCAAAACTCATTCCACCGTTGTTGTTCATCCATTCAATTTGTTCCGCCAGCAAAATTAAAGTTGCAACAGCTGGGGTGTTGTAGGTTTGATCAAGACGAGAGTTTTCTATTGCGATACTCAAATCAAAAAACGCTGGGACCCAACGGCCACTTTCCTTAATCTTTGTTACTCGCTCAACTGCGGCAGGACTCATCAAGGAAATCCAGAGTCCGCCATCTGAGGCAAAGGATTTTTGTGGTGCAAAGTAATAAGCATCAAACTCTTTAGCGCTAACCGCTAAACCACCAGCAGCGCTGGTCGCGTCAACCAATACCAATGCGCCATCAGTACCTGCTGGTCGCTTAATAGGCATAGCAACGCCGGTTGAAGTCTCATTGTGAGTCAGGGCGTAAACATCAATGCCAGATTCAGCAACCGCTATTGGGTGAGAGCCGGGTTCAGACTTAATAATTGAAGGATCATCTAGAAATGGGGCTTCTTTAGCGGCAGAGGCGAACTTTGAGGAAAATTCACCAAAGCTAAGGTGTTGTGATTTTTTCTCAATGAGATTGAAAGTTGCGATATCCCAGAACGCGGTCGATCCTCCATTACCCAAAACAACCTCATAACCATCTGGAAGTTCAAATAAAGAAGACAATCCGGTTCGCACTCGGTTAACCACATTCTTAACCGCTTTTTGGCGATGTGAAGTTCCGAGAATTGAAGCACCTGATGTGGAAAGAGCGTGCAAAGCCTCCGGGCGAATCTTGGATGGACCACAACCAAAGCGGCCATCTTTAGGTTTCAAATTATCGGGAATTTTGATATCGCTCATAGTGAGTAGCTTAATGGATAGGTTTTATGGATAAACCCGGAGCATTTGCCAGTTGCCGCTCTCATTTGTGAAACGCAGACGATCATGTAGGCGTGAATAGCGACCTTGCCAAAATTCGATACTAGAAGGTGAAACAACAAAACCACCCCAATGTGGAGGTTTTGGAACCTCACTGCCCTCTGGATGTAGCTCTGCAAAATCCTTCCATTTCTTTTCTAACTCCTCACGTGATGACAAAGGTGCTGATTGAGAGGATGCCCAGGCGCCGATTTGGCTCGACCAAGGACGGGTTGCGAAATAATCTTTTGATTCTTGCTCTGAAATTTTCTTCGCGGTTCCTAAGACTATAACTTGGCGCTCCATGGAATACCAAGGAAATAGGAGTGAGACATTTGCGTTGTTGGAGATTTGTTGACTCTTACGTGACTCGTAATTTGTAAAGAAAGTAAAGCCATCGTTATCGACATCTTTGAGTAATACGGTTCTTGAAGTTGGAGCATTTTCACTAACAGTTGATAACACCATGGCATTCGGTTCAACTATGAATCGATTTTCCGCCGCTTCTTTTAACCAAAGCTGGAATTGATTTATTGGATTTGATGTAACCGAATCCTCTGAAAGACCCTGCTCTCCATAGGAACGGCGCATCGCACGAATAGCGGCACGATCAATTTCAGTTGGGTCGGTTCCGGTCATGGGTGTATCGAACCTCACTTTAAGCCTCGGGTCATCTTGAGCCGATTATTTGGCTCACCCTGAGCAAAGGTGCAGAATACGGCGCATGGCAGATGACTTTAAACCCGGTCTTGAAGGCGTAATCGCATTTGAATCAGAGATTGCTGAACCAGATAAAGAAGGTAGTGCGCTGCGTTATCGCGGCGTTGATATCGATGATCTAGTTGGTCGCGTCTCCTTTGGAAATGTTTGGGGCTTACTCGTTGATGATGAGTTCAACCCGGGACTTCCTGCCGCAGAACCATTCCCAATTCCAATTCACTCCGGTGATGTACGAGTTGATGTGCAATCAGCAATTGCGATGCTTGCGCCAGCTTGGGGATTGAAGCCACTACTTGATATTTCTGATGAAGAAGCGCGCAGCAACTTGGCTCGTGTTTCAGTTATGTTGCTTTCATATGTTGCACAATCGGCACGAGGAACTTGGCAGCCGATGGTTCCACAATCTGAAGTTGATAAGGCGCATACTGTTGTTGAGCGCATGATGATTCGCTGGAGAGGCGAACCAGATCCAAAGCATGTTCGCGCAATTGATGCCTACTTTGTTTCAGCAGCAGAGCATGGAATGAATGCATCAACATTTACTGCACGTGTTATTGCTTCAACCGGTGCAGATGTTGCGGCATCAATTTCTGGTGCGATTGGCGCGATGTCTGGTCCACTTCATGGTGGTGCACCGTCACGTGTATTGCACATGATTGAAGAGGTTGAAAAGCGCGGCGATGCTCGTGCTTATGTGAAAGATTTGTTAGACAAAGGTGAGCGCCTAATGGGATTTGGTCACCGCGTTTATCGCGCACAAGATCCACGCTCTCGTACTTTGCGACGCACCTGCGAAGAACTTGGTGCACCACGTTATGAAGTTGCAAAAGCTTTGGAAGAAGCAGCGCTTGCTGAATTACGTGAACGTCGTCCAGATCGCGTGCTAGAAACAAATGTCGAGTTCTGGGCCGCAGTTCTGCTTGATTTTGCAGAGGTTCCTGCGCATATGTTCACACCAATGTTTACCTCTGCACGCACTGCAGGTTGGTCAGCACACATCCTGGAGCAAAAGCGCACCGGACGTTTGATCCGTCCTTCCGCCCGTTACATCGGCAAAGCACCGCGCAAGCCGGAGGATGTAAAGGGTTGGGACGCTACGGTGCCAGGCATTCATAAGTAATTTTTAGTCAGCTGAAAGTTGGCGTGAAAATAACTGGCTTTATAACAAAACCATAAAGCCCAAAAGTAGAGCTCACTAATCGGGAGTATCGCTTGACGCCCCGATTACGACGAGCTGAAATTGCCTCCTCTATAACCCCTCGTTATAGATACTTCCATGGAGGAACAATTAATGAAGAAGAAATTCTTTAAGGGTTTCGCAGTTGCAGCTGCCGTCGCACTTGGTGCCGGAATTGCTGTAACACCTGCACATGCAAACAAAACAATTGTTGTGTGGGCAGATGAAACACGCGGCCCAAACCTAACTAAGACCCTTGCTGCAAAGAGCGACTGGGTTCCTGGTTACACAATTTCAGTTAAGTCATTCGCTAACTTTGATGCTCTAAAGGATGCGATTGATAAGGCCACTGCAACAACCGGTCCAGATATCGTTGTTGGTGCAAATGACTGGGTAGCAACTCTTGCTAAGAACGGTAAGTTGGCTCCGCTAACACTTACCGCTTCACAGCGCGCACGCTTCTCGTCATCACAGTTCTATGATCTTTCCTACAAGAAGAAGTTGTACGGAATTCCTGTTGACGTAAACAACGTTGCAATGATTTACAACACCAAGTTAGTTACTTCCGCGCCAAAGACATTTGGTGACATGGTTGATTACTACAAGGCAAACAAAGCTTCCAAGAACCTCAAGGCTGGTCTATGCGTTGCAGGTGGCGGAATGTCATGGGGCGCACACTCAGTGTTCTCAGCTCTTGGAGCAGATGCCTACTACTTCAATGCCAATGGAACAATTAACAAGTCAAAGTCATTTAATCCAAATGCCTTTGGCCGCAACGTTAAGCAGTATTTGATGGATGGCAAGAAGAGCAATGGCTTCTTCCCAGCAACAGACACCGGATGTAAGGACAACTTCCTCGCCGGAACAGTTCCATTTGCAATCATCGGAAACTGGGAGTGGGAAGATTACAAGGCAAAGGGATTCACAATGAATCTCATGCCAGTTCCAGGAGTAAGCGCTAACAATCCAGGAAATGCCTTCGGATCAGTATCTGGCGCACTCCTAACCACATTCGCCGCATCAAACGGCGTTGAGGCTGCTGCCAAGTCACTTCTAGTTGACTTCTTCGGTTCCACTGCAGGACAGGTTGCTTATCAGAAGTTTGAGAAGCGTCCACCAGCTGAAAAGGGTGCAGCAACAGATGCATCTGTAACAGATGGACAAAAGGGCTTCGGAGCTTCAGCTAACGCAGCAAGCATTCCTCAGGTTGGTGCAATTCTTAATGGTGCATCAGGTAGCAAGAGCTACTGGGATTCAGCACCTGCTTACTGGACCGCAGTTCTTGTCGATGGCAAGGATGCAGTTGCAGAGGCAAAGAAGCTTGCAACCATCTGGCGTAACAACCTACGTGGTGCAGCTAACGACATCTAGTCGTTAACAAAACTCTGGAAATAAATCCAGAAAATGCAGTTAAGTGAACTGACGTGGTTGATAAAGGCCACGTCAGTTCCTTTTATTACTTTCAATAAATAACCAAACAAAGATCTGGAGTTGGTGATCTAAGTGATAACAGCGATTGTTCGCGGCAAGGTAGCGCTAGCTATAAAGCTAGTTCTAGTTGCGATAGTCACCGCTGTTTTGCTGACCTTGAGCCAGAGCGCTTTTGCCAAAGGTGAATATGCGATTGCAGGTTTTCTTTTCATCGCAATCTTGCTAATTAACTTCACCTATTTCAGCAAACGAACCGTTCCGCTGAAATTCTTTTTGCCCGGAATTCTTTTACTAACGGCATTTGTTTTAACGCCGATTCTTTACACCTTGGTGATGTCGACCTTCAACTATAAAACCGGCAATTACATCAGCAAGGAGGAGGCCATTGGTCGAATTCAGGCCTTGGCTCTTGAACCTGATGAAAACGCCTCAGTTTTCGACATCGTGGTCGGTGAGTATCAAGGTTCACCCGCCATTTTGGTTTCTGATATCAATAACAACGCTTACTTCATCTCAACTCCAAAGCAGCGCTTTCCGCTAAACAATTCGGCGATAACAGCTGATGAATACGGTGTCGCTCGCAGCGCGCCAGAATTTACTCCCTTGGAATCTGGAGATATTTCCTCAAGCAAAGCTGCAAAAGAACGTTACTACTTCGATGGTACATATTTCATTGCGGTTGAAAACCTCAATGCGGGCGCAGTGTTCCGCCAATCATTGGAGTACCTGCCGCAACAAGATGTATTTCGCAGCTTGATTACCGGTGATATCTATCGGGATAACAACAACGGAAACTATGCAAATGAAAATGACAAAGCGGAAATCCTCGAGCCGGGATGGCGGGATCCAACCTGGTTTTCAAACTACATAAGACTTTTTAACGATGAACGGGTCCGCAACCCATTGATTTCAGTATTTATCTGGACCATGGTGTTTGCAACGCTTACTGTGCTGACCCAATTCTCTTTCGGTTTGTTATTAGCGCTTGCGCTCAATAAACCAATCCGCGGTAGAAGAATTTATCGCTCGATTTTGGTGCTTCCTTATGCGATGCCGAGCGTCATGTCCATCTTAATTTGGGGTGGAATGTTTAACACTGAGTTTGGTGCGATTAATGAAATTTTAGGCCGAGATATAGCTTGGTTCCAAGATCCGACCTTTGCCCGGGCCGCTGTAATTTTGGTTAATCTCTGGCTGGGATTCCCTTATTTCTATTTAGTATCCAGCGGAGCGTTGCAAGCAATTCCAAGTGAGTTGCTAGAGGCCGCAGCTATTGATGGCGCAAACGCCCGTCAAATTTTCCGCAAAGTGACCCTGCCGCTTCTACTTCAGATTCTTTCGCCGCTTTTAATCGCCTCTTTCGCCTTCAATTTCAATAACTTCAACCTGATTTATCTTTTGACTGGAGGCGGTCCGCGCAATCAATTAGATGGCGAGATTGCAGGTGCTACCGATATCTTGATTAGCTATACCTATCAAATTGCTTTTGGAAACAACCTTCAGGATTTGGGATTAGCTAGTGCTATTTCAGTCCTAATCTTTTTCTTGGTGGCATCAATTTCGCTATATGGTGTTCGTAAATCCAAAGTTTTGGAGAGCTTCTCATGACCCGTTGGCTAAAAGAAAACTTGTGGCGCCATGTCATTGGAATCGGCATGTGCGTATTTGCCGTCTTTCCACTCTACTTGGTGGTTTTAAGCTCCTTTAATGAATCAGGCAGCTTGCAGGTCACCTCATTTATCCCGAAGGACATTTCCTTTGCAAATTACAAGATTCTCTTTAATGATGAGCGAATTCCTTATCTGACCTGGATGAAGAACTCTTTAATGATTGCCGGTTTTGTGGCAATTGCATCGGTGGTAATCGGAGCTGCTTCAGCATTTGCCTTCAGCCGTTTGAAATTCAAAGGTAAGAAGTTTGGAATTCAACTACTACTTTTGATTCAAATGTTCCCAGCTATTCTGGCTCTAGCTGCGGTGTATGTGATTATGGAACGGGTATTTAAGTTCGCACCAGGTCTTGGAATCGGAACTCAAGCGGGCTTGATCCTGGTTTATCTAGGTGGCGCAATGGGTGTGAATATCTGGCTATTAAAGGGCTTTGTGGACTCAATTCCTGCAGAGCTTGATGAGGCGGCCAAGATTGATGGTGCCAGCGCAATGCAAACCTACTGGCAGATCTTTATCCCCTTAGCGGCACCCGTTCTTGCCGTGGTTTCTCTTTTGAGCTTCATCGGAACCTTTAATGAGTTTATTTTGGCCCGGCTTTTCTTAATTGAGGTAGAAAGTAGAACAGTAGCGGTTGGACTTCAGCAATTTATTGGCGGTCAGTTCTCAGAAAACTGGGGACCATTTGCGGCTGGCTCAATAGTGGCATCAATTCCGATTGTTGTTATTTTCTTGAGTTTACAAAAATATATTGTTAGCGGATTAACTGCAGGCTCTGTAAAAGGTTAATGAAAGCTAAGGTTCTTGTTTCCGCGCTGCTTAGCGTTTTTCTAATTCTGCCCGCTTTGAATCAAGCCACCGCAAATCCAATCGCTGATGTGAAACGAACCGGATTAGACAAGGAAGTAATTTACTTTGTGATGCCAGATCGGTATCGCAATGGAGATACAACAAATGACAATCTTCCAGGCTTCAATCCATCTCATACCGCGTTCTTTCACGGCGGAGATTTAAAGGGTCTTACCGGAAACTGTGTAGATGATGATGGCCTGGTTCGTTTAAAGAAATTGGGCTTTACCGCAATTTGGCTCACTCCATTAGTAGTCCAACAACCTCCCACGGAAAATGGTGCGGGCTACCATGGATATTGGGGGGTCGATTTTCTAAACGTAGATGCGCATCTTGGGACCAATGCAGATCTAACTGCGCTGAAGTCTTGTGCCGATAAATTAGGTTTGAAGTTAATTCTCGATGTGGTCACTAACCACACAGGCGACATCATCTGGTACAACGAGCGAAATGTTTATATTCCAGAGAAGTTCAAAGGGATTAAAAATCCAGAGTGGCTAAATGACATAAATAATTATCACAACACCGGCAGTATGGAACGCTGCTGGAGTGAGGGACCATGCCAGAAAAACGGTGATTTCTATGGCCTAGATGACCTGGCCACTGAAAAACCGGAGGTGTATAACGGCTGGGGCCAGGTGTATGGGGAGTGGATTAAGAGGTATGGGTTTGTCGGGTTCCGTGTGGACACCGCCCGTCATGTTGACGATGAATTCTTCAAGAACTGGAGCCCGCTGATTAACAAAGCAGCTGCCGAGGTTGGAATAAACAACTTCACCATTTTCGGAGAGGTTTGGGAGCAAAATCCGGTAGATCTCGTTGGATATATTAGAAACAACAAGTTACAGACCGTATTAGATTTCCCATTCCAAAAGTTTGCCGTTGAATTTGCGGCCGAGAGCTCTAGCGCCGATATTTTGAAGAACCTCTTTGAGTACGACGATTATTACACCAGCGCTCAATCTTCGGCGGCAAACTTAGTTACCTTCTTGGGTAATCACGACATGGGTCGCTCCGCCTTCATTATTGAAAGGACCC
>VFQT010002949.1_pt1 | contig 16289 bp, 13 predicted proteins | sample 3512381 | NCBI WGS metagenome assembly VFQT01 (sample SAMN10412376, study PRJNA504923) | tailings metagenome | isolation source: Relicate 2 Philex TSF3 active mining site | place: Philippines: Tuba, Benguet | collected 2017-08-29
GAGTTCGACGGCCAGTTCCGGTGAGACGGATCTGAGTTTCTTCAGAAGCAGCGGCGGGCGGAGATGACCGGCAGGCCTGACCGGAATCTGTGGCGGTGCCTCCGAGACAGTTCTCAGGCCGAGCTCCAGCCGCCCCCGATACGCGGACAACACCAACAGCGACTCATCGCCGGGTTCTGTTGATTTCAGCGACAACGCTCCTTCATGTTTCACGAGGATTGCTGCGGTCGCGGGAAGCAGTTCGGCAACAGCATCCAGTTCCAGCGAGCCCAGGTGTGCAGCCAGTTCGCGGGCCACATCCGGAGTCAGGGCCTTTAAAGCAGTGAAACTGAGCGGTTCGCTGGCCACCGCCAGTTCGCTGGCCACATCGGGGTCCGGTTTTTTGCGATGGCTGAAGAGCAGCAACGACTTGAGTGTCTGGTTTTTCGCAGCCAGTGAACGAGCTTATGCAGGCGTGAGCGACGCCTTGAACATGAGCGACTGCGCCATGGTCTTATGAGAGAACCCTGGAATTGCAATCGAAACGCCGAAAAAGCAGATCCAGCTGAAGTGTGTCGTGCGCATCGCGGTCTTCCCGGATAAGCAATCATTGAGTGACTCGGCCTGAATCTCTCCGTTCGGATCAGATGCGGCTGCAAAATTCTGGCGAGTACGCATCTGAGTGCATGCACTGAAATGCAGAATTTCTGTGTCAGGTGCATTCTATTTTGCGAGTCGCCAGTCTGAGTCAATAACGGGAGTTGCACCAGCAAAAAGGCTTGACCTCTTTCTCTGGTGGGCCACACAGGCAACTGCAATGGAAATTGGACCAGGGTTTTACACTGAATTCGACTACAAAATGTAAACTCCGGTTAACAATCCAGCCCGTCAAAGAGTTTGGCCTTTCGATGAGTTTGAATTAATCCGTCGATGGCCGCATATTCGGCCCGATCTGTTGATTCGAAAAAATCGGGTGACTCCAGCCGAGGCTGGTGTGTCGCAACCGAACTCACAACCCTGTTTTTGCAGGCCATTTGCTGCGCAGTTGTCGTTGATCTGTTGTTTTTCGAGGGATTGGTGTCACTGCCGCAGGCTCCCTGACCGCGAATCGGTTTCAGACCCGCGACTGCGGCACTTCGTTGACTCATCCCTGACGTGTGCATCATTTTGGGCAGGCGGCTCTTTTCGGCATGGGATTTGCGTCCGAAGCTCCACTTGGCCTTCCCTTTTTTCAAAGTTTACTGGCTCCCTGAGGCAGTTGCACTGCATTCGCGAGGTTCCAATGTGTCGCTGCCTGATTGGTTTTGCGTCTTCAGTTCAAAGAGTGGTTAGTTTTTGCACTGTTGTTATTGGATTGTTGTTGCAGGCGAATCCTGTCATGGCACAGGCTCCACCGGTAACAATTCCGGTGGCGTTTTCAAACATTGCGCTTGACGGACTGTTCACCAGCAGCGGAAACGCCGTCACGACGACCGTCTCTGCTCCGCGGAAATTTGGAGCGTGGACGGTAGAGGTTGGCAATGTCGGTTTGCACGTAAAGGATTTCACAACACCCAGTGGACTCGGCAACGTTGTGGACCTCAATGGGTCGCGTTCCGGCACGTTGATGCAGGCAATTGATTCGATTGGCGGAGCGATCTACACCGTCACATTCCGCATGTCAGGCAACTGGACAACGAATGCTGCAGGCACCAGAACATTGACTGTTGCCATGGGCGGCGCTCCGGTCTCATTTACTGTTGGTCGCCCGGCCGGCTGGACTCGCGCTAACCCTCAGTGGGTCCTCCAAACTGCGACGTTTACTGGGACGGGTGGCCGAGTAGCCCTAAGATTTGCATCTGGCAACACTGGTGCAGACGGTGCGATCATAACCGACGTACGAGTTGCCGGGCCATTGGCTTTGCCGGCACCTCTCAACACTGTTCCAGTGCCCACGCCTCCGAACCTCGCGGACTTTGTCCAGGATCCCGGCATGGCGATTGTACTCGGTAAAGCGTTTTTCTGGGACATGCAGGTAGGCAGTGATGCCCGAACCAGCTGTGCCACCTGTCACTGGCATGCTGGTGCCGATGTTCGTACTGGAAACATGTTCCATCCCGGTGCCCCAGGCAGCGCCTTCGGGCCGCAGCGTGCCGACAGCGCTGCTCTGAATTCTCTGGCCGTTGCCCGCTTTCTGGGTGCGGCAAGGGGAATGTCAGCAGCCGATTTTCCATTCCACAAGGTGACCTCGCCACTGCTGGCCCGGGACCCTGTCAGGAATCCTGTGATTTCAGACTCACTGGAAGTCGTTGGCTCAGAAGGCGTAACTTCCAAAAACTTTCTTGGAGCAACACCCGGTGTTGCCGTGGAGGCCGGGCTGACCGTCGCGAATCAGTTGTTCGAAAGAGGCGCCGCCAGTTTGAGGCAGACGACCGCCAGAAATTCGCCCACAACGATTAACGCCGCATTCCTCGACAGATCATTCTGGGATGGTCGTGCAAATCGCTTCTTTAACGGGGTCAACGAGTTTGGTGACCTGGATCCCGATGCGCGAGTTCTCAGGGCCGCCCCTGACGGCACTGTGAGTCCGGTCAGAATACTGCTGGACAACGGCACACTCGCTTCTCAGGCTGTTGGCCCTGTCAGAAGCCACGTCGAAATGAGCTGGCTCGGTCGCTCGTTTCCTGAGGTCGGACGCAAACTTTTCTCGCTGCGACCGCTGGCACAGCAGAGAGTGGCGGTGGATGACAGCGTGCTGGCCGCTTACAGAGATGCTTCCGGGAAGGGGCTCGATGCCGGGACGGCCAGTTATGCCGCACTGATTCGCGGTGCATTCCGCCCCGAATGGTGGTCCGGTACTCAGATCACCCCCGCCGGATACACTCAAATGGAGGCAAACTTTGCACTCTTCTGGGGGATCTCTGTAATGATGTACGAGGCTACTCTGGTTTCGGACCAGTCGCCATACGATCGTTTCGCCGCGGGCGACGCCACTGCGCTGACCGACGAAGCACGAGTTGGACTTTCGATTTTTCTGCAGGAGGGCCGTTGCTTTGGATGTCACATCGGACCTGAGTTTGCCGGAGCCGCTGTTAGCACTGTGCGCCCCGTTATCGGACCACTGGCACTGATCGAGAATATGGGGATGGTGCAGGGAACAGCATTCTACGATGTAGGGTTCTACAACATCGGAGTCCGCAAAACGGCGGAAGATCTGGGAATCGGTGCATCCCATCCACAGTTTGGCGCATTGTCTTACGTCAGGCAGGCAGCAGCAGGACGTATTCGGGATCCACGATTCGTGATCAGGCCACGGTCTCGAGTGGCAGTTGACGGCGCTTTCAAAACACCCTCACTGCGAAACGTCGAACTCACAGGTCCCTACATGCACAATGGTGGCATGAAGTCACTCACAGAGACCGTTGAATTCTATGCCCGCGGCGCTGACTTCTTTCAGGAGAATATTCGCGATCTGGCACCAGGGGTGCAGGGCATACCAGTTCTCCAGAATAATCCTGCTGGTGTTGCCGCCGTCGTGGAATTCCTGAAACATCTGACTGACGAACGCGTGCGTTTTCAGTCAGCGCCGTTCGATCATCCTGAACTGCTGCTGCCAAATGGCCCCGGCCAGATTACTGCAAATGTTGCACTCGATAACCTGGTGCGCCTGCCGGAAACAGGTAAGTCTGGCGGAACTCCATTCACGAACTTTGAAACCGTGCTCACAAAGGGTCTTGGATTGCCCGCTCCAATCGTTGATGCACCCTGACGGACAGCGAGGCTCTTGTGGTGCCTCGCCACGTTGAACATGTTCGACATTTTCCAAACGCTGCCATATACGGCGTCTGGGGATGTCCGCCGGTTGCGATCTGGATCACAAGCTGATTCGTCACCACACGTCAGACAGTTCCAGCACGCTCAATTCTCGGCATTGCCTGATTAGTGCAGCCTTCATACTGGTTTCAACTGGAAAAGTCTGCGGATCGGTCAAACCGCTGGCTCAGGTGAATTGCATCTTTGGCAGCATTGTCTCGAGTGCCGTGATGACGATCGATCGTGCGCTTGCAGGTCGACACTGTGCAACGCTAATATCACACCAGAGCGTGAGTATTTCCACACTCCTTACGAATGATTCCGCCGGGTTCAGATGTCTGCGTGAAGGATTGGGGTATGCCTCCACAACGGGGCGCGCTCAGGCGACGTATGTTTCTGCGTGCTTCGGGAGTAGCGATTGCGTTACCGATGCTGGAAGCGATGCGACCAGCGATTGCAGCGGAAGGTGCTGCCGAAGCACCGAGACGACTGGTCGCCATTGAAACCAACATGGGGATTCTGCCCAACTACTTCTTTCCTGAAGGATCGGGACTCGACTACAAAGCCAGTCCGTATCTTGAGCGGCTGGCGGCACACCGCGATCAGATGACGGTGTTTTCTGGAACCAGTTTTCCCGGTGTGACTGGCGGACACGCCGCAGAGCGTTGCTTCCTGACCGGTACCCCGCATCCCGAACGCGGTGGGTTCCGGAACGGAGTCTCGCTCGATCAGTTCGCGGCAGATTACGTGGGCAATCACACGCGATTCCATCGCTGGTCACGGCGATCACGAACGAGAATGCCACGCTCAGCTTCAGCCGTAACGGGTCATCAATCCCCACGGAGGGCAGCCCCCGCAAACTGTTCGAGAAACTGTTCGTGCAGGGCAGGCCGAAGGATGTTGAGGCTCGGGTTGAATCGTTGCGGCAGGGATTAAGTACCCTCGATTTCGTCGGAGATCAAACAAAGCGACTGAATCGTGCCTTGTCTCCTGTCGATCAGCACCGAATGGATCAGTACCTGACGGCAGTTCGTGATCTGGAGAAGCGGCTGCACTCGGCTCAGGAATGGGAGTACAAACCGAAACCGCAGGTTGCAGCTCCTTTGCCTGAGGAAAACAACGATCCGAGGCAGTTTGTTGAACGCTCCAATATGATTTTCGATGTGCTCAGTCTGGCACTGCAGACGGACTCCACGCGAATCGTCTCGCTGTTCATCGACACCACAGTAATCCACAACATTACGCATCACGGGAATCGCCCGGAACTGCTGGCGGAACTCCGAGGCCACGAAGTGCGCCAGTTCGATGCTCTCAATCGGTTCCTCACCTCATTACGTGATTCCGACGAAGGTGGTTCGTCGCTGCTCGATCGTACAATGGTGTTCTACGGAACGTGCATGGGGAGCGCAAACTCTCACTCGAATGTGAATCTTCCGGCGTTGCTGATCGGCGGTGGCTTCAGGCATGGCCAGCACCTGGCATTCGACACCGAGAACAATTATCCGCTCTCGAGTGTCTACGTGTCGATCCTGCAGCGGCTTTGAATTGAAGTCGACGAGTTCTCTACCGGCAAGGGAACGATGCGCGGCCTGGAGATGGTGTAGCATGAAGTTCTGCAGTCACCTATTTGCAGGCCTCTTTGCCACCATCGTCTTCGTCGCGTCGGCCCGGTATTCCGCTGTACACTCCTCAGAACCTGATGCAGCAATCCGACAGTTTCTGTCCCGATACTGCATCGACTGCCATGGGCCAGCATCTCCGGCGGCGGCACTGGATTTGACCAGCCTGCCACAGGAGTTCGGAACTCCCGAGTTTTCGCGGCGATGGGTAAGGATCTTTGATCGGGTTTCTGCGGGCGAGATGCCACCAGCAAAAAGTGATCCGCCACCTGCCGCAGACCGGACCGCATTTACTGATCAGCTCAGACGAGCGATTATTGATGCTGAACTGGGGGCACCCACGGGGCAGCTGCGACGGTTGTCGCGCAGTGAATACGAGAACACGATTCGCGACCTTTTCGACATGCCTGGGATAGCTTTGGCGGCGAATCTTCCGGCGGACGGCGAATCCCATGGATTCAACAAGCTTCCAGAAGCTCTCGACATTTCGCATGTGAATGTTGCAAAGTACCTGGAGGCAGCAGACCACATTCTGGACTATGCGATTGCTGTTCGTCCCGAACCGCCTGCGATCAGCACACGCCGTATTTCCCTGGTCAATCGAGGCGGGTTTGTTGCTCACATCGTGATGAATGGCGATGGGGGCCTGCTGCAGGACAAACGCCTCGATCCGGATTTCCCCCCTGCAGCTGAGCAGAATCATCTCGATCAGGGCGCTCACGAACGATGGGGTTCGTTCGACAACGGTGCATCGGTCGGACTGTTTCGCCACGAAGACGAATCGGTCAGTCCGTACTTTATTGAGCTTGTGACAATCTATCCCGCTCGATACCGGGTAAGAACGTCCCTGTGGAGCTTTCAATGGGATCAGGGGAGGCTGCTTCCGAGCCGGGGCACCGAAGCAGCACGACTGTCGGTTGTCCAGTTGACGGGTGACGGCCGTGGCGGGCAGCATCCGAGCTATGTGCTGGGCTATTTCGATGCTCCCGATTCCAGCGCTCTGGAACATGAAGTGTATGTCTGGCTGAATCACAACGAACTTATCGGGTTCAATACAGCGTCGCTCGCGCCTGCTGCGAATTATTACAAGGCACGGCGAGCCATGGAGTTCACTGGGCCTGGAATCACAGTGGACTGGCTCGACATCGAGGGACCGCTGTACAAGAGCTGGCCGCCACAGAGCCACACAGTTTTGTTTGGTGATCTGCCGATTGTGGAATTTAGCGAGGCCAACCAGCCTGGGGTGAAGCCGCCTGTGAGAACGCGTCCTCGGCAGCTGGGGGCTGGTCTGAACCGCCCCGATCCCGAGCCCGGTGTCTGGACGGTGCAGAGTCTGCAGCAAATTGCCGACGCACAGCGACTGCTCGGCGACTTTCTGCCGCGGCTCTTCCGTCGACCGGTCGCAGACGAAGTTCGACAGCAGTATGTCAGAATCGTCGAAGAACGTCTGGCCGCGGGGGACTGCTTTGAGCTGGCAATGCGAGCCGCCTTTCGTACCGCACTTGTCGCCCCGGATTTCATTTACCATCTCGAATCCGCTGATCCGAACGATCAGTATGCACTGGCTTGCCGACTGTCGTACTTTCTGTGGAATTCGCTGCCGGACGACCAGTTGCTGGCACATGCCGCCAGTGGTGACCTGCCGCAGGTCTTACATGCAGAGGTTGAGCGGTTGTTGCAGGATCCGCGTTCCGACCGGTTTATCAGCGACTTTCTTGGGCAATGGCTGAAGCTTGACGATATCGCTGCCAATGACCCGGACCGCAAGCTGTACCCTGAGTTCAGCCCCTATTTGCAGGACTCGATGGTGGCAGAAACGCGAGCCACTTTCCGGGAATTGCTGGATCTTGACCTCGATGTCTCGCATCTGATTCAGTCCGATTTCGTAATGATCAATCAAAAACTGGCAACCCATTACGACATTCCTGGCGTGACCGGGACGGCCATGCGGCGGGTCACGGTTCCGGAGAACTGTCCACGGGGCGGATTTCTCACTCAGGCATCGATATTGAAGATTACGGCAAACGGCACAACCACCAGCCCGGTGCCGCGCGGGGCGTTTGTCGTGGATCGCCTGCTGGGTGAGCCACCGGAACCACCGCCTTCAAACGTTGCTGCGATCGAACCGGATGTTCGCGGTACGACAACGATTCGTGAGCAACTGGCGAAGCACAGGGACCACGCAGTCTGTGCCTCCTGTCATGCCCGCATCGATCCGCCCGGATTTGCGCTCGAGGGATTTGATGTCATCAGTGGTTTCCGCAGGCGTTATCGTTCGATCGGCGAAGGTGACCCGGCTGATCGTGGTTCGATCGATCCGGCGATCGGTATCGACTTTCGTTTGGGGCCATACGTCGATGCTTCAGGGGAACTGCCGAACGGCAGCGCCTTTGACAACATCCAGCAGTATCAGGCTCTGATCTCTCAGGAAACGAATCGGCTTTTGCACAATCTGGCAACGAGATTGGCTGTCTATTCCACTGGCAGGATGATTCGCTTCAGTGATCGAGCGGCGATTGAAACGATTGCAGAGCGTACCGTTGCACAGGGAGGCGGCATTCGAACGCTGCTGCATGAAGTCATCGGCAGCCCGCTCTTTACGAATTCTTTGAAGCACATTGACTACCGGAGGATCAGCGAACCAATGAGTCTTCCCGGGCGGGACCGGAATCGATTTCTAATGACAAACACGCTTTCTCCGGTGGAGTCGCCGGCACAACGGACGTCGCCCGTCACTCCTGCTGAACGGCCCGGGACGAAATACGAGTTTGACGGAGCCCATGAGATCAGACTTCGACTCCTTGGCTTGTTCATCCCTGAACAGGCTGAATCCTTCCGCCGGCAGCTTGAGCAATTCTCTGAGGTAAGGGTCGAGGCATTGGATTATGAGGCTGCTGAAGTAACGCTGCGATATGCAGCAGCGAGTGATATGTTTCGAAATGCCACCCCTTCCCAGGTCGTGGAACGGCTCAATGATCGTATCCGCCAGCTTTCACGAGGAATTTTTTCCGTCAAGCCGCTGGGCGAAGTGCCGCATGCAGGTCTGGAACGAATTGAAATCCCAATTGTCGGGCTTGACTGTCACGCCTGTTCGCTCGCAGTCCACGACATCTTAACGCAGGTGGAGGGCGTCGAACATGCGACGGCCAGCTTCCACGACGGCTGCGGTGTGGCCTGGGTGAATCCAGCGATGGTGAGCCGAGAGTCGCTGGTCAGGGCACTCAGGCAGCGAGGCGTCACGATCAAAGAGTAACCGTGCTTCGACAGGCTGCGTGGCCTCTCGCCGAGATCGGCAGGGCACGCAAAGGTTTTCGGGCGAACGAATTGCGTCGGAAGCGTTCGTTAAAATGCTCAGGCTTCAGGGGTTGTCACGCAAGTGTCACGTGGGTTTCGCTGCCTGCCTAAGAAGTTTGGTCAGAAGTCTGTCGAGCTGATTTGCGAAGTCCTGTTTGTTCTTCGCGCTGTAGGCAGCCGGACCACCGGTCTCAAGCCCGGAGCCGCGAAGTTCGTCCATCAGGTTGCGTGTCGCCAGACGTGAGCCAACGTTGGCTGCGTCCAGTGGAATGCCTCGAGGGTCGAGAACGGTGGCACCTTTTTCCACGGCGGCAGCCGCAAGCGGAATGTCAGCGGTGATCACAAGGTCGCCGGAACTCAGCATTTCGACAATCCGCTGATCGGCCACATTTGCACCAGCACCCACCAGTTCAAGGCGAATCAGGCTGGACTTTGGAACGAACATCATCTGGTTAGCCACCAGAGTCACAGCAATTTGCAGCCGCATCGAGACCTTATACAAAACTTCCTTCGCTTCGCGTGGGCAGGCATCAGCATCGACCCAGATGTGCATGAGTATTCAGCCCCTGAATGAACTCGCAGAACTGTTCCTGAATCAGCGCGAGAGTCAATTGGGCTGTCCTGCTGGTGCGGCACTAAATCCCGTATCCAGCAAAATCGTAGCCTGAGTTGGTCCCGGTCCGGCGATCGACTCCGTCGTTACAACGATCCGCGCTCTGCGTACCCAGTGTTCCGAAGCATGGCACTGATTCCAGTGAAACACAAGCGAGGTCAGATACCACGTGGGCATTTCAGGAAAGGCGGCAGAGGCAGTCTGCAAAAAGTAGCGGTTTCGATACGACCGATGAAACTCCTGCATTCGCAGACGCCTGGCGGTGGTGACTTCAGTGCTTAAGCGATCACCTCTCGAATTGCCCTGCAAAGTGGCCTCGGTCGAAAACTGGAACTTCTCACGAGGCAGATTCGAGTACATGGACCAGATCACATTCCACCCGATCAGCTACAGAACCCGTTCCTGCACCGGAAGCAGGCTTTTGCCAAAGTTGGCTGCCTGAAACCAGATCATCGAAGTCGCCAAAGTGGCCAGCAGGCCGTGTCGCAGCCGGACGGACCTGCCCCTGGAGCGTCCGGGCGAACTGTTGCGGTGTTCAATGTTGTCCGGCATTCTTGCCGGCGGGTTTGGCCAGATGACGGAAGACAGAAAGGGATGCCGCCGACTGCGGAAATCAGCGGGAATATGTGCAGCCAGCTGCATGTCTCCAGCCCCCCCTGGGAAGAGATCAAGGTCCCGCAAGCCCGGCTGCCGGAGCGGCTGGTGGTGACAACTCGGAAGAAATGCGGGCTGCTGAAGTTCGGTCGCAACCTGGGTGCTCAGCTGCGGGACCTGACTGCGTTTGTCGGTTACCAAACGTTCGTTCGCTGGATTCGGTTTGCGGAAACATCAAATGCTGAGAAGCAGGCTGCAGCGGCCCGGAAGCTCGGTCGCCCCCGAACAGCCGACGACATCCGGGAATTGAGTCTGAAACTGCCCCGCGAAAACAGCTGGGGCTGTACCAGGATTCTCGGTGAACTCAGAAAACAGGGAGTGAAGAGTGTCTCCTGGCAAACCGTGAAGATGATTCCAAAGGACCATGACATCGATCCTCGTCCGAAGCGGGGCAATGAGTCGTGGGAAGCAAGACTCAGCCGCTGACCGATCCGGGAGGATGCAGGCCGAGCCGCGGTAGCGAGAATTGATTTATGCAGACACCCCTTCGGCAATGCGATTTCCTCTCCAGGCCGATGTGGACCGCAAAAGGCGTGGCTGATGGTTACCTGCTGGTGTTTCTGCAATTGGGTTCACGCCGCGTTTGGATTTCACCGAGCACCGTGCAGCCAGACTCCGCATGGGTCGGCCTGCAGGCCCGGATTTCTACGATGGCGACGGAAGACATCTGGCTGCCACCGGACTTCACAAGTCCTTCTGCCGAAGCAACGACCGTTGATCTGAAACTCATCATTCCACGTTGCTGTTCACCAAAATCCCCTGATTACCAGGGCACTTTTTCGCAACTCAGGATATTCTCGCCGTGCTGTGCGTGTGACTCCTGCAATAATCATGCTGTCAGGCTATGCTGCTCGCCTGCAAGCCCGCTTTTATTTCCGTCTGGCTCGATCCGATTTCCGATCGAAGCCAGATCCGTTGTCAGGAGTTCGCATGTATCGCTCACGTTTTGTCGTGTTGGCTATCTGCATGGCCTTTACTTCGAACTGTTTCGCGGCTGACTGGCTTCAGTTCCGCGGGCCCAATGCCAATGGCGTTACGAACGATAGTGTTGCCCCTGACAGTTGGGGCGCGGATGAAAACCTGTTGTGGCAAGCGGACATTCCCGGCGCTGGCTGGTCGAGTCCGATTGTGGTCAATGGCAAACTCTTCGTGACGACGGCCATCACGGACGGACCGCAAAACCCATCGAGCGATTATCGTTGGGAGGTCTTGTGTCTGGACGCGAAGACTGGAAGAACCCTGTGGACGAAAACGGCTCTCGAAGGCAAGCCGCGTTTGGAAACTCATCGCGACAACACTTACGCTTCTGAGACGCCCGTCAGCGATGGAAAATATGTCGTGGCCTATTTTGGCATGATGGGATTGTTCTGCTATGACCTCGACGGTGCTTTGATATGGAAGAAAGATCTGGGCCTTCATCCCATGGCTCAGGATTGGGGCACCTCCAGTTCGCCAACGATACTTGATGGTAAAGTCTTCGTTCAGATCGATAACGAAGAGTCTTCATTTGTGGTCGCGATTGACATCAGGACAGGTGATGAAGTCTGGCGGCAGTCTCGTGAAGAGCGGTCCAACTGGGGCTCAGCGATCATCTGGGAAAACAGTCATCGCAAGGAACTCGTTACGGGCGGCGCGATCGTAAGATCTTATGATCCGAATTCAGGCAGGTTGCTGTGGCAAATCGACATTGGCAACGGCGGACTCAACGCGACTCCGACCGCCAGCGGTGATCTGCTGGTTGTTGGTCGCAGCGGCCGAGGCGGGACCAGTTTCTTTGCCATTCGCAGTGGAACAGACGAGCAACTGGCAGCCGCACAAGGTGGTGATGCTGCCTCACTTGTCGCATGGAATACTCGTGAATTTGGTCCACACCGAGCTTCGCCGCTAATTGTTGAGGGAATGATTTACCTGCTGGATGGACGAGGCGGCAAGGTGACGATTGTCGACTCAGCAACAGGCGTCATGGTAACGCAGGGTCGAATTCCGGACGCGGGAGAATTCTGGGCGTCGCCATGGTCAAATCGCGGCAGGATCTATTGTCTCGACGCCAGCGGCCAGACTTTCGTTTTCCAGCCGAGTCGTACGCTCGACGTAGTCGCAAGGAACGTTTTGCCGACCGCAGACAATGTTCGATTCTGGTCAACACCGGCATTGGCTGACGGCACGCTGTTTATCCGATCGAGCAAAACTCTCTACGCCATCGCCAGCAAGTGATCGCCTTATATGTGTTTCTGAAAGGCTGGCGGTAAAAACAGCACTTCATGGCCGCCAGAATCAGCAGGTTCGAGGTCACCAGAGCGGCGGCGTCAGCGTGTTGACAATATTCCCACGACTTCGCCGCAGCTTTCTTTTGCGTGCCGTTGGCCTCACGCGAAGACGCGAAGGGAAAGGCAGAGGCAGAGGCAGAGGCAGATGTTTGGTGTTCGGTCAGACTGAAGCTTCAAAAGCCGCATCAGACCGGCTGATGCGGCTTTAATGGGCGACCGGGGTTCCGCGAATGCCTGACGGCACGCACGGAGGCTGCCAGCGCAGTCTGAGGAAAGTGATGACGCGGAAGCGACTACTCGTCGGGGGTCTCGCCTTTCGTCCGGAAGCTGCTGCCCTGGATGACCATAGCCTCGCCGTGGCGCATCAGTCGATCGATCATGGCTGTGGCCATTGGGCACCGAATCCTGATGGGCGGTGGCTTTGATCGCGGCGAGACATTTGACGTCACATGTACCGGCAGGAACGCCGACGAATCAATCGTTGACGTGGGCTCATCGCACTTCGATCTGCCTGCGGGGCGACGATGCGTAATGCGATCTGCCACATTCCCCGTCGCAAGTTTTTGCCGTCAGTTACTGAACGTCGCTGGTGAGACACTTTCCCACTCCCTGAACGGTACGCACAGTCAATTGCTGCTGTGCGTACCGTTCAAGTCGATGCTCCCATTCCCGATATCTGACACAACCCACCGCGAGCGCCATGATTCACCCTCCACAACAGGTCGGTTGAAAAAACTCAAACCGATGAAGTGTGGCGGGCCGGGCTACAATGGTTGTGGTGTACGGTTCCGGGAAAGGGAAGGCGGGAATCCTCCGGCAGCGTGATGGGTTGCGGGTGGGCTGCAGGTGCGGACGCTGGCTGGGGGCGCATCCGCGGTGCGGACAGCCGCAGGTCAGCGTCACAGGCCAATTCCCGAGCACGCTGGCGGGCACGTTCGGTGAGTCCGCCTTCGTGGTTGGCCTGCATCCGCCACGCGATGCGTTTGATGAGCCACGCGCGGTTCCCGGATCGTGTCTCGTCTCCGCAGACGTCGGCAAACTTCGCTCGCAGCTCTTTGAGCGTCATTCGCTGTCGTCTGTCCACGAATGACACGAATTCACACGAATGAACGCCGAGGAACTGGTTTTTGAATGGATGGAGCTGTCTGTTCGGATTCGTGAAAATTCGATTAATTCGTGGATACACGCCCAACAACGCGGTTTCGGGTTCAGGTCCACTCGGGACTCTCAACCGTGCCGACCATCGAGCCCGGTTTGCGGACGAACATCAAATCGACTGGCCGAGAGTTCCGGAGAGATTGGCGAGGTCAGAGCTTCGCGTTCGAGCATCCTGCGAATGGCGGCGGCAAAGAGTGCGGCCAGTTCAGATCGCAGGGCGGAATTCGAGCGTTCGGGCGAAACGGTTGACATAGTCGCTCTCCGGGTGCATTCTGTTGCCGGACAGGTGGGAACTGTCAGCTGATGACAGTCCCTCTGCCTCGAGAACTGCCCGGCCTGAATCGGAGATGATGGAAAAAAGGGTGGCGGGCGAGGCGGGGTGTTGACTTTGTGGGAGGGACGATGAACGCCTGATGTCTGCGAGGTTGGATTTGATTACGCGTGCTTTAGACTGCAAAGGTCAGGGGCAATGACTTCGCCGAGAGCTACACTTTCAAGGTCTTCGGGGATTCCCCTGTGAAACTCGTTCACTCATTCCTGTACCTGTCCGTATGAACAGTTCATTCAGGAACCTGTTCTTCCGCTCGCTCATTGGGATTGGCCTGTTCTCTCTCCTGAACGCTCTGCCGTCCAGCGTCAGGACTCAGGCCGATCTGTCCATTCACATACCGCGGTCCGAAGAGTGGCTGCGGAATCAGATCGGCTATGTCGTCGGAGAGAAATCCACTCCCTCCGGCGAGCGGCAGGGTCTTTCGAAAAACCCTCCGAGTCCAAACCAGGAAAGCGGACAGCCGAAAGCGGAAAGCCGGGCCAGTGAATCACAGACTCGAGGTCTGAAAGCCGCTGAAAGCGTTTCTCCTCAAACTGAAAACCTCCAACCGAAAACGGCCGCCGACGCTGATCTATGGAACTTTGGCATTGGTCATTCGCCCCTCGTTCCGCTCTCCCCGCTTCGGCCGATCTTCACGGAGATCCTGCTGACGTCGCTGGCGGTGGAGGAGGAAGGAGCGGAGCTGGTTGGGATGACGGTTCAGATGGACCTGCCCGAGCTGGGTCTGACCGGCGAGGCGATTCTGACCGACATCCGGTCGGCCCCGGCCATTGAGCCGCCCGTTGATCATCTCGACACGCGTCAGGTCGTCACGGCAACGTTTCATCACTCCAGCGGAGACGTGATTGATCTGGTCGTGGCTGACAGTAGGTCCTTCCTGCCGGGAAGGACTTTCGCCGCAGGCGAACCCCAATGTAGAGCGGTTGTCCCAACCGCTCAGCCGCGCAACCAGGGCGTGAACGATTGGGACAATCGTTCTACAGAGGTCGCGGCGAGCCGCGAAGTCCTCTCCGGCAGGGAGGACCAGCAAGAAGCCGCCAGCGATTCCCCGCTTTCGGCTTTCGGCTCTCCGCTTTCTCCCGCTTGTGAGGTTGGTCATTCGAATCATGAGCCCGCTGAATCCGAGGAAACGATCGGCACGACGTCGAATCATCCGTTCTGGTCGATGGACCGTCAGGAGTTTGTGCAGGCGGGGTCTCTGGAAATTGGAGAGCGACTGCAGACGCTCAGCGGCGACGTCAAAGTCGTCCAGCAAAAACTCCCCCGCCCCGGCCCTCAGCCCGTTTTCAACCTCGAAGTCCACAACGAACACGTCTACTTCGTTGGCGAAGACGGCGTGTTGGTGCATAATACTGGGCCGTACGCGGAAGGTGGATCTCTTCTCCCGATCCTCGACAACAGTTTCGTTCCAGACACTGCGAATGTAGTGGGCAATCTGACGCGACGGACCGTCGCCGAAATCGCTGATTCTCCCGGAATTGCAAAGTCGCTGATGTCCAAAGGTAGTTATCGACATTTGGTAAAGAAGACTGGACTCGCAGTCGCGAGTTACGGGAAAGCTGTAGAGCGACTCGTCGCAAAACATGTGCGTGAGGATGACATGCTGAGTTCGGTGCTCCGTCATACTGGTCTCACACGCGGCGCTGGAGGGCGTTTTGTGAGTTCACCAGACTTCATCGGGACCGAATTGTATAACATCGTGAAGATCGACATCACCACGCATCGAGCCTTGGCAAAGCACATGGCTCGCCCGGGAGTTGGTGGAACGAAGTATGTTTTTCACGCTGGCCGCCCAAAGAACATGATTTTCCCAAAATGAAAACGCTCTCAAACAAACAGTTTCACGGTCAATTTGATCGTGGGGCTTGCTTGCAAATCAGTGACTTGACACTGGAAAAATGCGATTTTGATCACTGCACGTTGTCCGCAACCAAGACTGTCGCGCGTAGATCCACCATCGAACGGTGCTTCCTCCGCGACACGAGTGTTGGTGGTTGCGACATTGGGCCAGCAGTCCTTCGCGACATCGAAATCAATGGGCTGAAGACGTCCGAGACCCTCGTGGTTTGGGGGGCATTGTTCGAACGTGTTAAGTTGCTTGGAGCGATTGGCGCTGTCAAGATAAATCGCTGGGTACATTTTGTTGACCGGAGTCATGCAGTCCAGTCGCCGTTCGATGCCGAACGGACACGGTTCTATGCACAATGTGACTGGGCTATCGATATTTGCGAAGCGCGATTCTGTCTATTTGAGTGCGAGGGAATTCCTGCCAGACTTTTCCGTCGCGACCCAGAAACCCAAGTTGTGGTCACCCGTGAGCGCGCACTCATGAGTGGTTGGTTTCAGGAATTTGAGGGGGCGTTCCCAGAAGTAGCCTACTACATTGAATCGTTTATTGCAGATGGTGAAGACGACTTTGTACTAGCAGCACCATTGGGGGCCGGAAAAAGGAAACGCGATGGATTTCTTGCCGCAATAGATGAATTGCGACGATTGGGGGTGGCTAATGACTCCTGAACGAATCGTAGGCGGCGCGGCGTTTGCCGAAATGTTCGATGTCGTGCAGGCAGAGTTCCGGCGAC
>VFQT010002950.1_pt1 | contig 16282 bp, 17 predicted proteins | sample 3512381 | NCBI WGS metagenome assembly VFQT01 (sample SAMN10412376, study PRJNA504923) | tailings metagenome | isolation source: Relicate 2 Philex TSF3 active mining site | place: Philippines: Tuba, Benguet | collected 2017-08-29
CCTCGGACCGACCGGCGTCGGCAAGACCGAACTCGCCAAGACACTCGCCGAGTTCTTGTTCGGTGACGAACAGTCGCTCATCACACTCGACATGTCGGAGTACATGGAGAAGCACACGGTGAGCCGTCTGGTCGGTTCGCCCCCGGGCTACGTCGGATACGACGAAGGTGGCCAGCTCACCGAGGCCGTGCGTCGCAAGCCGTTCAGCGTGGTTCTGTTCGACGAGATCGAGAAGGCTCACCCCGACGTGTTCAACACGCTGTTGCAGATCCTCGAAGAGGGTCGTCTCACCGACAGCCAGGGACGCTCGGTCGACTTCCGCAACACGATCATCATCATGACGTCGAACCTCGGCACCCAAGATCTCCGGAAGGCGAACGTGGGCTTCACCAAGGCCGACGAGGCGATGAGTTACGCCCGCATGCGCGACAAGGTCATGGATTCGCTGAAGAACCATTTCCGCCCCGAGTTCTTGAACCGCATCGACGAAGTCATCGTCTTCCACGAGTTGGCCAAGTCCGAAGTGATGCAGATGGTCGACCTCATGCTGAAGCGGCTCACCACGCAGCTCGAGGCACAGGGTCTGGGCATCGAACTCACACAGTCGGCCAAGGAATTCCTGTCGGAGCGTGGTTACGACCCGCAGCTCGGCGCACGTCCGTTGCGTCGTGCCATTCAGCGGCTCATCGAAGACGCTCTCAGCGAGAAGATCCTCTACAAGCAGTTCCGTGCGGGCGAGATCATCGTCGTCGACACCGAAGACGATCCCGATCGTCCGGGCGAACTGCGTCTCGGCTTCAAAGCCGTCGAAGGCTTCCAGCCCCCGTCGACCATCGAGTTGGCCGGTGTGGGTGAAGGAAACGGCGACGGCGAGACGCCGAGCGTCGACTGACAACCTGACGACTGATCCTCGACACGTCGATTCGGAGTAAGTTCGCGAGGTGCTCGGTCGCGCCAAAGTCGCTCTCGTCCTCGCGCTCAGCCTCCTTCTCGCCGCTTGTCGGGTCGACATTCGCGTGCAAATCGATGCCGATGACGACGGCTCCGGGGTGATTGCGATCACGGCCGACATCGACAACGAGGCCGTCACGCTGGTGCCCGGTCTCGTCGAAGATCTGCGGGTCGATGATCTCCTGGCGAGCGGGTGGACGATCGATGGGCCGACTCCGGTCAACAACGGTGGTGTGCGTGTCGTGTTGACCTACGAGTTCGACTCCCCCGACGAGGCCACGCGAGCTCTTCAGCAGATCAACGGGCCGAACGGGCCTCTGCTCAATGCCGCACTCAAGCGAACGGTCGACGGTCGTGACGTCGCCACCACTCTCGACGCCACGTTGCAGTTCGTGGGTGGAGTCGAGGCGTTCTCCGATCCTGAATTGAGTTCACTCCTTGGAGCCGCGCCGTGGTCGTCGACCGCGGCCAAGTTGGGCGTCGATCCGATGCAGTCCGTGTCGTTCACTGTGGTGGCGCGACTACCGGGTGAGATTCGCAAGTCGACCGGAACCGAAGCCGAAGGCGGTGTGGTGTGGTCGGCGCCGGTCGACGGAACTGCTCAAACCGTCGTGCTCGGCACCGTCGAGACCAAGGTCGATGGTGGCGTCTGGAAGACCGTCGCCACGATCGTCGGTGTGGTGCTCGCTGTGTGGCTCATTCTCATGGGACTGCTGATCCTGCTCGTGATGATCGCTCGCCGTCGACGAGGAGTGGCCGGGCAGGCGCCGATTCGGCGCCGTCCTCCGCGCGCCACACCCGATGCCTAGGGTGACGTCGTGGCTCGGCTGAAACTCGTCTACAACTGTTCCGATTGCGGAGCGTCGTTTCCCAAGTGGACGGGACGCTGCTCGGCGTGCGGTGCTTGGAACAGCTTGGTCGAAGACGTCGAAGACCCCTCGGCCGACATCTCGTCGTTGGCCGCCGGTGTCGCCTTGCTTCCCGCCTCGTCACCCCAACGCATCGGCGAGATCGATGCTGCGCACGGTGCGCCTCGTTCCACGGGTGTCGATGAATTCGATCGCGTGCTCGGCGGTGGACTCGTTCCCGGTTCGGTCACTCTGCTCGGCGGCGAACCGGGGGTCGGCAAGAGCACGCTGCTGCTACAGACACTCGCCGCGTGGCCCGGACGCACCCTGTACGTGTCGGCCGAAGAGAGTGCGCAACAAGTCCGACTGCGCGCCGAGCGACTCGACGCCGTGCGTCCTGAGTTGTGGTTGCTCGCCGAGACCGTTCTTCCGCACGTGATCGCTGCCATGGACGAACTGTCGCCCGAGTTGGTGATCATCGACAGCATCCAGACTCTCGTCGATCCCGATCTCGGATCCTCGCCTGGCAGTGTGGTGCAAGTGCGCGGTTGTGCTCACAAGTTGGTCATGGAGGCCAAACGACGCAACGTGCCGATCATCCTCGTCGGCCACGTGACCAAAGAAGGCGGTCTGGCCGGTCCGCGCGTTCTCGAACATGTCGTCGACACAGTTCTTCAATTCGAAGGCGAGCGTCATCACGCGCTGCGACTTCTGCGAGCTTCCAAACATCGTTTCGGCCCGACCACAGAACTGGGTCTGTTCGAAATGGTGGAGGCGGGTTTGCGGGGTGTTCCCGATCCGAGCGCTCTTTTTCTCGCCGATCGCCAAACGGGTGTTGCCGGAAGCGTCGTGGTACCCACTCTCGAGGGACAGCGTCCGCTGATGGTCGAGTTGCAAGTGCTCACCAACAGTGTGAAGCCCGATGTGCCGGCTCGTCGTAGCGCCCAAGGACTCGACCCAGGTCGATTGGCCATGTTGCTCGCCGTGCTCGGCCAACGAGTGAAGGCGCCGGTAGCCCGTCACGAGGTGTATGCATCAGTCGTTGGTGGCGTGAAGTTGTCCGAGCCCGGAACCGATCTCGGTTTATGTTTGGCCGTCGTCTCGGCTCTGTCGGGTCAGCCGCTCCCACCCACGGTGGTTGCTTTCGGTGAGGTCGGGCTCGGTGGAGAGATCCGCCAGGTGGGTCATGCATCGCGCCGTCTCGCCGAAGCCTCTCGACTCGGGTTCACCAAAGCCCTCGTTCCGGCCACGACTCAAGAGGTCGACAGTGCGATCAAAGTCGAGCGTGTGGCCACATTGCGAGAAGCCCTGCAGTGTCTCGGTATGTCAGTACCTCATGAATGAGGACGAAGATCCCTGACAAACGAAATCGGCCTTTCATAGCCTGATGAACACATAGGGAGAACCCCCTCTCCCACATCAGTGCCGCCGGACCCGACCCCCTCGAGCCGGCAGGTGCACAGGCGAGAGTGCCGGCGTGTGATCCGATCACCGCCGGCACCGCTCATTTCCCACACTGCGGGTACGACCCCGAGATCTTCTTGCCAATGGGAAGTGGAGAAGCCACAATGCAGAGCTATGACGAGCGACGTTTGCGGATGCGAACGAAATTCGACGAGATCTTCGGTCCGACAGTGGCTGGAGATCTGATGGAGTCCTTGCCGCCCTTCGACTGGACGCAAATTGCAACGAAAGACGACCTCGATCGTGGCCTGGCCAACGTCAATGGGCGCTTCGATAATGTCGAACGGCGGCTCGATCTCATGGATCAACGCTTCGGCCAAATCGATCGTGAGATTGCTTCGCTCGATACGAAAGTCGACAAGCGATTCGACACTCTCGAGAAGTCGATCAACTCCAAAGTGGCAGTTGCGGCAGTCACTTTTGGCGCGACGATGACGGGTATGTTCGCCGGTCTGGTCACGATCCTCGGCTGATCAAATCACCGATATTCGTCGCCACAGCTCCATCATCTTCGGTGATGGTTCGGCATCCTCCCACTCACCAGCCAGCGCTCGTCGGTACGACTCCCATTCCGCGCGCATCGCCACTCTGTCACCTTGTTCAGCGTGCGCACGCAGGCGTAGGGCGACAAGAGCCTCATGTCCGGGAAGAGCACTCAGCCCCTTCGCTGTCGCCCAATAGACACCGCTGATGTCTCCAGACTCCTGACACATCTCAGCCATCATCGAAGCAGCCCGCACCACGAGCGTGGCGGCGTCGCCGCTCATCCCGATGCCGTCGGACCAGGTATACGTCGATCCAGCGAATGGAACCCCCCGAACCAAGCGAAGTCCATCACGAAGTCTTTCGAGTGCACCATCCTCGGGTCGAAGGCGAGCCCACTCAACCGCTTCTCGCAGGATGTCGACATCGGTCACGAATCCACCGCTCAGAGGAAGTTCATCCGACATCGTGATGCCAACCCAGTTCTGGCCCTCCGGCGGCAACATCACCGCATTGAGCGATCGTCGCGCCGCAGCCGTCAGGTTGGAGAAAGTTGCGTCCTGGATAGGTGACAACCACAGAGCGTTTCTGGCAAGGGATCGACGACGCTGTAGTGGGTGACACGCGAGCCAGATCACCAATTCCTCCGCTTTCTTGCGTTCGAACTCGACCGGCTCGAAACGCCGGTCGAGGACTCGAGGCGGTCCGAGGATTGAGGCCATGAAATCCCAGGGAGGGAGGGATGGGGAATCCTCTTGCAATCCAGATGCATCTCGAATCTCGATCGATCCGATTGCCTCACCAAGAACCCGACGAATGCGCCGGATCTCATCGTCTCGGAGTCCAACTGGTTGGATCGGGATGTCCGCTGGAAGAAGTCTCCACTCCCCATTCACGAGACGTAGCCCGGTGGTGATCTCTCCCGATGAACTTCGACGAAGCGTCGGTAGCGACGGAGATGTCGAAACTCCCGTCAGTACGGCGAGTCCCAAACCGATTCGCTCCGGTTCAACACTCTCGCTCCAATCCGAGCACACCCGAAATGCCCTCCGGCTACCGAGTGTCGGCAGATCGACGTCCGCGACGACTCCTCGGTCCTGAAGAGTGGGTCCGACCATCAAAGAATCAACCAGGTGATCCCAAACTCGCTCACCTTCGTACCCAGAGCAGTCCACTGCGAATTCCTGGTACTCGTCGAGTGATACCCAGATGTCTCCGGAGATGCTTCTCCCTACGTGCAACAGCGCCGGCAAGCCGAAGCATGAGTCGGGTTGGTCGATCTCTCCCGTTCGATCAGCTGCCATGCGAACCGCACGACCACTCATCTGCTCGGTACCGGGAATGACCTGGACGGACTCGGTGAACTCCACGACGAACCAACCATCTCTTTGATCGATCACGTGTCTGATCGAATTGTCGGGGGCAAGTCGTCGGAGACGTTTCAGAACCGAAACCAGATCGACTGTCGACTCCTCGGCCCGCCGGAACTCACTCCGAAGTTCGTCGGACGGGATCGGGTCCGCATCGGGAAATACTTGTTCGTCGAGCGAGGAGTTGCACCGCCTGGTTTCTCGATCCTTGGATCGCCAAATCGCGCCCAGACCGGCTCCGAGGAGACCCGACACGACCGAGACCCCGACGATCTCCACATCTGAGAACTCGGTGAGTAAGTCAGTTGGAGGAATGATTTCTCGCCCTCGTTCGGTTTCGTCAGCCGAGGACTCAGCCAAAGCGCTGGACGGTGCCACCAGACTCGCTGATCCCAGAACGACACCTCCCCCGATGAAGATCGCAGCGAGAGGTCTGAGCACGATCGGGTAGCGAGCCGAACGGCGACTGGAGAACGCGATGAGCAACATTGCGCCCATGACCCAGGCGTAGGCAACCACCATGATGAACGTCGACCATCGAAGGACGATTTGAGACGAAATCTCGCCCTGGATGACTCCTCGCAGGTCGACCTCTACGGTCCTCTTCCAGGATTGACCGTCCTCGATGACGACCTCTTCCGCTAAAGGTAAGAGCACGAGTCCTGCTCCGATGAGCACGAATAGTCCGGTCATCCACCGCAACCAGCGAAATTCAGTCATGGACGAATCACCCGGCGACAAGACTCGCCGTACGTGTCATGGCAACTGAGCGTGTCCCGATCCCGACCAGATGCAGAAGGGTCGTGTCCTGCTCGATGCGTACCGTTGCAGTAACACTCTGATGACTCACGAGAATCGATCCATCCAGATCGTTTTGATCGAAGTATTCTTGGGCAACCGTTTGTGCTCGCTCTCGATCAATGGTCCTGATTCCGAGTCGGATGAGCGAGACTTCTTGTGACGCCAAGCGAGCAACGTTCTCGGCGTGATCGGAGGCTCGGACTCTTGCCGCAACCAAACGGCCACTGTCAATGGCCAAACCAGCCATCACGAAGAGGCACACTGCCAACGCGACAACGAAGCCGCTGATCACGCCCCGATCCTGAGGAGTCTTCATGTCATCCACCGGCTCGATAACGGTCGACGACCTCGGACGAGGATGCGGTCAAGTTCGAAGTGTCAACCGAGAGAAGTTCGAGGCCATCCGACCGGGGGCGACAAGAAACGGTCACCGTGACCACTCGTCCCTCCACCGACCGAACCACCGACACTCGTGGCTCAGGACACGACACACCGCGTCGCTCCAAATCGTGACGGACCGCTCGGGTGGCTTCGGCATTCATTCGTTCGGACGACACCATCGACGCCGCCCGAGCTCCTTGGTCAGCCGCGCGACGAACATCGCTCAGAGTTTCCGTGGATCGGCCGCCGAAGACGACGAACAACGCAAACAGAACGATCACCGGTGTCAAAAGGACGATTTCCACCGTCACGCTTCCTCGATCAGACTTCCCGCTCGTCATCGTTCCGACTCCGTGAGAATTCGTTCCTTGGGTTCCGTTGCATCACGAGTGACGTGAGTCGACAAAAATGGCACCAGCGAAGGGACCTTGAGGGTCACGACCACTCTCACCGTTCCCCCGGAGAGATCGGTGTCCGGATTTCGCTCGAGGCTTCCACCCGCTTCGGTGGCGAAGAGGCGAGCCTGTTCGGAACCAGTCACTGGAACCTCCGATACCGCTACCTGGTGCGCGGCCGCGGCAACGGCTCCTTCCACAGCCGCTGCACGCGCGACGTGAGCGGTGTGGAAGTAGAGCGCCGACTGCAGAACGAACATCACCAGTAGGAAGAGGACGGGCACGACGACGACCGCTTCGGCCGCGGTCTCTCCTCGATCCCGCACTGAGCGGTCAGCCGAGATCGAGATCATTGGCCTTGTCGCGCACCTTGTTGGTGATGATGACCCCAACCGAGAGGGCGAGCGCGATCAGCGCAGCAGCCATCACGACAGTCGTTGCACTCACTTCTCCTCGGTCGCGGTCGAGCTCGCGTGATGCGGCGAGACGAATCGTGTAGTAGTCCCAGAGTTGACGGAAATGTGACATGACTTTCTCCTTTTTGTTTGTTTGCTTTTCTTGGCGGTTGTGCATCGGGTCGATTCACCCGAATCCCTGTCCGATCAGGTGCACGGCTGGAAACCCGAGCAGCACCAGAAAGGCGACGAACATCAGAACCATGGGTAGACCCATGCGCTCGGTGGACGCATTCGCCGCCGCTTCGATCTCGGCCATCTGTTTGTGCCGAAGAGAGGTGGCTTTCGCCATGAGAGAGGCCGTCATACGTGCACCCTGTTCACCACCGAGTTTGATGGTCGACGCGAGTTCGGGTAACTCATCGACACCGATTCGCCGACCCGACTCGGACAAGACGTCCCACGGAGATCGTCGGGTCGAACGAGCCACATCGAGTGCGTCAGTGATCAAGGCATAGGTCGGCCCATCGCCCACTCGTGCGGCGGCAACCAAAGCGGTTTCGATGCCAGCCCCACCCGAGATCATCATGGACACGAGATCGAGATACGACGAGAGCGAACTCCGAAAATCACGGCGGGCGGCTCGGGCCCGATTGGCCAAAGAGAGTCGGGGAAGTTGCAGACCCAAAGCCCCCGTCGACACACAGCCAAGCATGACGACCATGATCGGGACGGAGATTCCTCCGACTCGAAGCACCGCGTACATGCCGATCGGCGTCGAGCAGGCGACCGCAGCACATGTGAGCTGGTCGGTCGTGTATCGAGCCGAAGTCACGCCAGTGACTGCGAGATCGCGATCATCGGCGCGAAGAATCCTTAACCACGAGGGCCGAGGATCGGTCATCGACGCCCCGTCGACTCCGCTGAACTTCGACAATTCGACTTCAAGGGTCGGTTTCTGTAACGACCGTCGGACGACGATTGCTCCGATCGCCAGGAGAACTCCCGTCAAGAGGGCGGACATCATCACTCCGCCTCTCCACGAGCGACCATGAAGCGCGGCGGGGCTTCGAAGTGAGCGAGCCGATTCATGATCGATAGAGCACCAACGAAGAGACCGATGACGATCGTGAGAACGACGAGACCGGTCGGTGATCCGTAGGGCGCGAGGTACGACCGATTGAGAAGAAACAGTCCCGCCACGAACAAGGTCACGACAACAGAAATGATCCGAGTCGCGCTTCGGGTTCGGGCTCGAGAGACCCAGACACGAGTCCGCATCTTCACCTCGTCTCGACAACACTCAGCGAGCTGCGACAGCACCGATCCGACGTCGCGCACCTGTTGCTCAGCAGCTGTCACCAGGACTGCAACCACGAAGTCGGCCAGTGAATTGTCGACCTCCTCGGCGAAGTCGACCGCAACACGAGACAGGGACTCGTGAGACAAACGATCGGCCATCCGTCCGAGTGCTGGTCGTAGAACGGTCGGGGCCGTCTCGACCGTCGCCACCAAAGCTTGCTCGAGTCCGCGAGCGCCAGCCATCGTGTCGCGAAGTTGTTCGATCCAAACAGCGAGAGCCTCCACCAGGACACGCTCATCCTTCGAGGAACGGCGGGCTTGTCGACTTGCTTTCGGGCTCGCCGTCGACAATGAGTCTCGAACCGCCGTGATGACCGTGAGGGTGCCGACACCGGCTGCTGCACCGATCAAGAGTGCGTACGAGAGATTCACGACACACCTCGCAGACGACTCGAGCCCGCCTCGACGTATCCGTTTTCCGCAAGGAGATCTCGCAAACCAGCTGTCATGGGATAACTGGAAACGGCAGTGTTAGCGTCGACACCTTCGAAGATCTCGTTGGAGACGATGCGGGGACCATCGGCGTCCACGACTTCCCGAATGCTGGAGATGCGGCGTCTTCCATCCAGAAGCTCGATATGCACGACGAGATGAACTGCGTGAGCGATCACGAGGTTGACGACGTCGACGGGAAGGCCGGTGTTGGCCATCGAGACGTAGGCCGCCAATTTCGGGAAGACGGACCGAGTCGAATCGGCGTGCAGAGTGCACATCGATCCGTTGTTGCCCTGGCTCATCGCCATAAGCATCGGAAAGGCCTCTGCCCCTCTGACTTCACCGACGATCACACGATCGGGATCCATGCGCAATGCCATACGAGTCAGATCGGACAACGGGATCTCCCCGTGACCCTCCACGTTGGGGAGGCGCGACTGGAGGCAATCGAAATCCGGATGCAGATCCTGGAACCGATCGATTCCGAGTTCGTAGGCATCCTCGATGGTCACGATTCGCTCCTCGCGAGGTATCTCGTTCATGAGTGCACGCAACAGAGTCGTCTTGCCGCATCCCGTACCACCGGCCACGATGATGTTCCGCCTGGCCCGAACCGCCGCCGAGAAGAAGGCCTCGAGCTCGTCGGTGAGGAGGCCTCCTCGACGGAGCTCGTGCAGGGACGCGAGTTGAAACTGGTGTTTGCGGATCACCAACGAGGGTGCAGTGGAGACATCCATGACGGCGAACAATCGACTTCCGTCCGGAAGACACAGATTGCATTCGACGGTCGAAGCGTCGAAGCGTCGTTCGCCGCGGGTGGATCTGGAAGCCGCATTTCTCACCAGCTTGATGAGTTCCTCGTCGCTCGAGACAACTGGGGGCATTTCTCGACGGAATCCGTCACGAAACTTGACCCAGACCGGGCCGGTTCCGCGCACATGGATGTCGGTGATGTCCGGATCGTCCAGAAGTCGCTGGAGAGGTCCCAGACCGAGGAAGTGGTCCATGGTCGATCGAATCACTTCCTGTTCCTCGTCCGAGGTCATGATCGATTTACCACCAAGCAATCGTTGCGACGCGTCCTGATCGAGATACGCGGAGATCGCTCGGCGGAGAACCACTTCGTCCTCGGTCGCAGCAGCAAGTTCGCCACGTGAACGTGCGTCCTGTCGATGATCGACGAGGGCGGTCGACACGAACGAACGAAGTCGAAGAGAGAGATCGTCGTCGGTCGCCATCACGCCACCGCTGCCGTCAAGGATTCGGGATCGAGCCCCGAATCGGCTAGCTTGCGAATCGACGCTCTCAATCGTGCGCCGGCTTTGGGATTGTCGGGCAGAAGATCGTCGACCACCGGCCACTCGATGGTCCGGGCCACCTCAGCGGATTCGTACCGACCTCCGGCAGTGAGAACGCTCCAAGAGCCCAAGGACCGCAAATGATCGGCTCGATGAACGACGGACACCACGTCCTCGAGATCGGTTCGAGTCACGAGTACTCGCAAGTCAGCTGCTCTCAACAACTCGTTCGCCGGAGAGTCCGGCCGAATTCGACCGACGACGACCAAAATGTCCGTTTCCACGATTTGATCGAGGCGATCTCGATTTTGAGCAAGAACAGGAAGACTCGCCATGATCGGCTCCGCAGCCGGAGGGGCGACGATCACCGAAACCTCTGCACTGTGTCGTCGAAGAAGGGGCGTCAGTCGTGGAAGTTCTTCACTGCGGGATCGAACCGCTGCCGCAAGATCGACGAGCCCCGGACGAACGTCCCAGTCGTGCCGGGCCGCCAGCCGTCCCCCGTCCGGGTCGGCCTCAACGACTGTGATCGGTCGAGGCCACAACGAGGCGATGTGCAGAGACACGGTGGCGAGATCCATCAAACCGCCAGTAGTGGTCGTGACGACGAGAGTCATGTCAGCCCACCACCTTCACCAGGTGGATTTCGTCATGACCCACAAAAGCTTCCGACAATTCGCGGGCAACTCGCAGGCTGATCGATCTCTCACTCATGACTTCGTCCGGTGCACTGACCGACCAGACCTCGGCCACGTTGGGGAGAGAACTCACCACGTCGCCACTCTCCAAGGAGGTGTCGAGGAAGACGATTCGAACCAAGTCTCCCGGTGCCAGATCCACGGGGGCCTTCGAATCATCGACGACCACGCCGATGACGGCGTCTCGCGATGACAGCGGCTCGATATCGATCAGATGAGACGACGACAAGGGAGTTCCGGCATCGATGTCGACAGCTGCCCGCATCCCGATGACCTGGGCCGACAAATCCGTCGACAACAGGGCGACGTCACTGTCGGCGGTGAGGGTTACCACTGAGAGATCCGACTCCTCGATCAACTCTCCCCGAGTGAGATCACGTCCGAGGGCGAGGACTCCTGTTCCCTTGTCATCGTCGGAGTTCAGAACGATTGACACGACGATGGCGGCTGCGATGACGAAGATGCCGATCGCCAATTCGGGAACCCGTATACGTCGTCGACGTAGGGGTTCGACGACCGATCGTCGAACCCCTGCGAACTTCACAGCTGTCCGCCGCGAGGACGGGTTCGCTGGATTGCTGATTTGTTGGCTCACATGGCCCCCTTCGAACTCGGATGAGTGATGTGTTCGAAAGCGTGCTCGGCGGTGTCTTGACAATCGATAGGTCGTTCGACCCAGATTCGGAGCCCCCCGGCGACTGCCCCATCGGCCTCGAGCTCACTCATTCACCGACGTCCCTCACCCCCAAAAAACCAACAAAATTCGCCCACTCTGTAGCGTTCGTACCCTCTGGAGTGAACCTGCGCTACAGAGTGGGTGAATTGTGAAGTCTGTAGATTTGGTCAAGTGGGTCTTGACGAACAGCGCTCTGACGGTGCTTCTGGTGGCGTCTCCAGTGCTGCTTCCGGTGCCGGGGTGAGCGCCGGCACTTCGCCGTCCGTTCCCGCGGTTTTGCCCCAATCCAACGATCCCTGCTGGTGTGGCTCGGGGCGCAAATACAAGCGCTGTCACAAAGGTATGGAGGGCCGAGTGATGCCCGGGGTCGTGTCGCCCATGCGACCCGTTCCCGCCCACATTGCCAAACCGCCTTACGCCGATTCGGGTCAGGTGCCCCGGTGGAACGAGTCCCGCGTGAAGTCACCCGAAATCATCGAACGCATGCGTAAAGCCGGCGCCCTTGCTGCCGACATCCTCCGTCAGGCCGGTGAATTCGTGAAACCGGGAATCACGACCAACGACATCGACGTGTTCGTGCACGAACTCACCGTTGCCAACGGCGCCTATCCGAGCCCGCTCAACTATCACGGTTATCCGAAGAGTGTCTGCACATCGGTCAACGAAGTCATCTGCCACGGAATTCCCGACTCGACGGTGCTTCGCGGGGGCGACATCATCAATCTCGATGTCACCTGTTTCATCGACGGGGTGCACGGCGACACCAACGCCACGTTCTTCGTCGGTGACGTCGACGACACCAGCCGCAAACTCGTTCGAGTCACCGAAGAATGCATGTGGCGCGGAATCGAAGCCGTGAAACCCGACCGGCCACTCTCCGACATCGGTCGTGCCATCGAGGAGCACGCCCACCATCACAAGCTCGGTGTCGTACGCGCGTTCATCGGCCACGGAATCGGTGAGCAGTTCCACACCGACATCCAGGTGCTGCACTACTACGACCCGCGCAACAACATGGTCATGAAGCCGGGCATGGTGTTCACCATCGAACCCATGATCACCCTGGGAACCTGGCAACACAAGATGTGGGACGACGACTGGACTGCAGTCACCGCCGACGGCAAGCGCACGGCCCAGTTCGAGCACATGGTCCTCGTGACCGACTCGGGCGTCGACGTACTGACCGCCGGTCCGGGTGCCGTGTCACCCGGATTTCCCCGTGCCTGACGAGTCGTCGCGAGCCACCTTCGCCCCGTAGCGTCTTGCTCCGTGCCCGAGCGCTACCTCACCTTCGACCGGGAGCTCTGGGCGTCCCTCCGAGCCGCGACTCCCATGACGTTGCGCGAAGACGATCTCGAACGTCTCCGTGGCATCAACGAACGCATCGACCTCGACGAGGTCACGGCCGTCTACCTTCCACTCACTCGTCTGCTCAACCTCTACGTCTCGGCCACGCAGAACCTGCACAAGGTCACCGCCACCTTCCTCGGCAAGTTGGCGCCCAAGGTTCCGTACGTGATCGGTGTGGCGGGATCGGTCGCCGTGGGCAAGAGCACCTTCGCCCGCATCCTGCAGGCCCTTCTCTCACGGTGGCCCGATCACCCCAAGGTTGATCTCATCACCACCGACGGCTTCTTGCACCCCAACCGGGTTCTCGAAGAACGCGGCATCATGAACCGCAAGGGTTTCCCCGAGAGTTACGACACACGTGCCCTCTTGTCGTTCTTGCGTGAACTGAAGAGTGGTCGCCCCGAGGTGTCGGCTCCCGTCTACAGCCACGTCGTGTACGACATCGTCGACGGTGAAAAGGCCACCGTGTGCCAGCCCGACATCCTCATTCTCGAAGGGCTCAATGTTCTCCAAGTCGGCGCACCCGGATCCGATGCCACCGAATTCGTGAGCGACTACTTCGACTTCTCCATCTACATCGATGCCGAAGAAATCGACATCGAATCGTGGTACGTCGACCGCTTCTTGTCGCTTCGCGAGTCGGTCTTCCAGGATCCCGACAGCTTCTTCCAGCACTACGCCCATCTGTCTCACGACGAGGCCGTGGCCACCGCCCGTTTCATCTGGAAAGAGATCAACGGTCGCAACCTGAGCGACAACATCGAACCGACCCGCGACCGCGCCTCACTCGTCCTGCACAAGGACTCCGACCACCGGGTCGACGGGGTCCGCCTCCGCCGACTCTGACCTCGCCCCGGTCGTCTCACACCCGTCTGACAGACTGAACGCGTGGCGAGCCGAAAGAAGCGCAAAAAGAAAAGGTCGTCTCGTCTGCCGGCCCTGTTGCTGATCGTCGCCATGGCTGGCGTCGGCGGCCTGCTCGTGGTTTCGGCCCAGAACTCACCCGCCGACGACGCCGATACCGATCCTCCGCCGGCCGACACGGCCCCGGCCGAGGTCGCCGCCGACACCACTGTCGTTGCGGGGGCCAATGCTCCCAACGTCACGATCGGTTCGGTCGCCCCACCGGTGTCGATCGACAACGGTTCCGACGACGACGGCGATGAGGGTCTCGTCCTCGACGACTTCACCCCGGCCGACACACCGGCCGCCCCCACCACCCCCGACACCGTTCCCGCAGGATCGGTCACGAACGGTCGCATCCGCGGATCGCTCGCCGATGGCTACTACCTGGGCTACCTCGACGGCATCGGTTCCGAGACATCGATCGTCGTGCGCCTCGACTCACCCACCGGACCCGAATACGACGCACCCCTCGACGAGCTTCTCTTCGTCTCGCTACGGGTCGACGCCCGAGACCCCTCGCATCCCGGCAGTGCTGTCGTGGCCGCTCGCACCCTCCACCAGCTACTGGCCCAAGGTGACGCCACGTACACCATTCCCGACACCGACGACCTGGTGATCGTCGAAGGCACGTACCTGCTCACCGTGTCCGATGGTCGTCTAGTCGGAATCGAGGCCATTTCATGATCACACTTCTCGACCATCGGAGCGTTCAACACCCATGAACAACGTCCTGCTCATCGTCATCATCGTCGGAATGGTCGCCATCGTCGGCCTCCAACTGCGCACTCGGCCGGCACCGCCTGTCGAAACACCCGTGGCACCGCCCGCTCCGATTCTCGATCCCGAATCACTGCTGGCGCCGGTTCGCGAGCAGATCCAGAACATCCAGAACGCCCTCTCGGCCGACCGAACGGCCGCTGCCGAGGAGAAAGCAACCCTGCTGGCTCAGTTCAAGAATGTGTCGGATCAGAACAACCGCTTGTTCGAACAAGGTAATCGTCTGAACGAAGCGACCCTTCAGATTTCCACTGCACTCCAAGGTACCGGTGTCGCCGGAGACTGGGGTGAGCTCCAACTCCAGCGCACCGTCGAATTGGCGGGCCTCACCGAGAACATCTCGTGGGTCGACCAAGACACCGTTGACGGAAACGATGGGAAACTGCGGCCCGACCTCGTCGTCCACCTACCCAATGGGCGCAAGGTCGTCGTCGACGCCAAAGCACCCAAGATCGATTTCGGAAATTCCCCGAACGCCGGCATGGCGCAGGCCGAGGCCTTGAAGACCCACATCACCAAATTGGCGAACAAGGATTACTCACGCTTCGTCGAAGGTGCTGTCGACTTCGTCGTCTTGTTCGTCCCGACGGAAGGAATTCTCGCCACTGCCCTCACGGAAAAGCCCGACCTGTCCGAATTCGCGATTCGCTCACGCATCTTGTTGGCGACTCCGATGACGTTGTTGGCCATGTTGCGTTCCGTCGAGTACGGCTGGAAGCAAGTCGCGCAAGCCGAAAATGCGGCTCATATCGCCAAGGAGGCCGCGGAGTTGTCCGATCGATTGGCGACTTTCGTCGATCACTTCAACAAGGCCGGCTCGGGTATCGCGTCGGCCATCGAACACTTCAACAAAGCGGCCGGATCTCTTGAACGAAACGTGAAGCCCCAAGCCCGTCGCATGCGCGAACTGGGTGTTCACGCGAACAAGGAGATCTCAGACACCAAAGAGATCAACGACGTCAATCGCGTGGTCTCCTGGGGAGACTGATCACTCGTCGGCGATGTGCCCGTTGCGCCGCGCCTCGTCGATGATCGACTGAGTGTGCTCCCACAACGCCGATGAACCGTCTCCGATGGGAGACAGTCGCTTCACGGCCTGCGGCATCGTCACGCCGTGCTCTTTCCACGTGGACGCATCACCGGCCACGTGATTGAGCATGGCCGGCTGCATGCGATCGACGGCGTTGGCGAATCGGCTCTCCGGCGTCTCCATGGCTTCGTATTCCTCCCAGAGACGCCACATGTATTCGGCTTGATCCGCCGGCAACATGCCGAACAGCCGCTCGGCGGCTCGCTGTTCGCGTTCGTCCTTGTCGGAGTTGGCCGAGACGTCGTAGGCGAAGGTGTCGCCGGCATCGATCTCGACGATGTCGTGCACCAAGCACAGCGTCAGAACGTGGAACAGATCGACGTCTTCGTTGCTGTGCTCGGCCAGAACGAGGGCATACATCGCCAAATGCCAGGAATGCTCGGCGGTGTTCTCACGACGACCACCGCCAACGATGCGGGTCTGACGCTCGATTTCTTTCAGTCGATCGATCTCGACCAAGAAATCGAGCTGTCGACGCAACCGATCCGCTGACACGACGCCACTCACCCCGACGCCAACGACGCCAACGCCCAGATGGCCGCCACGAGGCCGACCAACGACATCACCACGCTTCGTCCCACGGGAGCACGAGCGAGGTCGCC
>VFQT010002951.1_pt1 | contig 16280 bp, 16 predicted proteins | sample 3512381 | NCBI WGS metagenome assembly VFQT01 (sample SAMN10412376, study PRJNA504923) | tailings metagenome | isolation source: Relicate 2 Philex TSF3 active mining site | place: Philippines: Tuba, Benguet | collected 2017-08-29
CTCAGATGAAGTAGTCATGAAATCGCACGATACCGTTTCTCTTGTATGAAAATCCTTCCACACGCTAGCCGATCTGTTGTGACTCGTAACGCAGTCAGTGTGGGTCTTGCTACAGGACTTTATGGAATCTCTTTTGGGGCACTTGCTGTTACCAATGGGTTTAGCTTTTTCCAAACTCAATTACTGAGTTTGGGACTATTTTCTGGCGCCTCTCAATTTGCAGTGGTTGGGATTATCGGTGCTGGTGGTAGTTATGTTGCAGCTATTGCCACGTCTTCCCTTTTGGGTATGAGAAATGGTTTTTATGCATTAAGTTTGGCAAATTTGTTAAAACTTAAAGGAATAAAAAAAGTATTGGGCGCTCAATTAACCATTGATGAATCAACTGCCATGGCTGTTGCTAACAATCAAGAAAAAGAATTAGGTAAATGGGCATTTTGGGCTACCGGTATTTCAGTTTTCGTTTTTTGGAATATGGCAACGGCAATTGGTGCCTACGGCGCACAATTTGTTACTGATCCTAAGTCGTTGGGACTAGATGCAGCAGTCGCTGCAGCTTTTCTTGCCCTTTTATGGCCAAGACTTTCTAATTTAAAAATGCGCACAGTTGCAATACTTGCAGGTTTACTTGCGCTAGCACTTACTCCAATTGTAAAACCAGGAATTCCAGTTCTTGCTTCGGTTGTTATTGCAATTATTTTTGGATTGAGAGATAAAAAGTAAATGGAATCAAAGTGGACCGTAGTAATTGCATCTTCTTTAATTGCATTTATTTTAAAAATAACTGGATATGTCGTTCCTGAAAAATATTTAGAAAAACCGTCAATTAAATCAATTACAAACTATGTTCCTATTGTGATGCTTTCGGCATTAGTAATAGCTCAAACATTTTCACAAGGTCAAGCCATAGTTTTTGACGCAAGATTAATTGGACTTGTTGTTGCCTTCATCCTTTTGGTAATAAGAGCACCTTTTATTGTGGTGGTACTTGCTGCTGCTTTTGTTTCAGCTGTTTTTAGATATTTAACTAATTAAGTCGTCTATTCCGATTGTCAAACCTGGAGTTTTCCTGATATTTCTAATCGCAAGTAAAACTCCCGGCATAAAAGAAGCTCTGTCAAATGAATCATGTCTAATTGTTAAATTTTCTCCACTACTTCCAAAAATAACTTCTTGATGAGCGACTAATCCTTGCATTCTTACAGCATGCACTGGAATCCCGTCAATTTTTGAACCTCTTGCACCTGGAATTTCGGAAACAGTTGCATCTGGATTTTGTTTTAAATTATTTTCTTTTCTTTCTTGGGCAATTAGTTTTGCGGTTCGTACAGCCGTTCCACTTGGTGCGTCAACTTTTTGAGCATGATGGTATTCAATAATTTCTACTGAATCGTAAAACTTCGTTGCCATTTTTGCAAAACGCATCATTAGAATTGCTCCAACAGAAAAATTTGGCACAATTCTTACTGGGATATTTCCGTGTTCTTGACTTAATTTTTTAATCAATTCTAATTTTTTGTCATCAATTCCTGTGGTTCCAACTATTGGGGAAATAGATGCTTTAATCAACATTTCAATATTGTTCATAACAGATTCGGGGGTGGTGAAATCAACAGCTACACTGCATCCAGAATTTTTTATTAAATCAAAACTTTCATTCTGATCAATACTTGCTACTAATTTTAAATCTTGAGTTTGATTAATTGCTTTAACAACTTCAGAGCCCATTTTGCCTTTAGCGCCCAGGACCGCGACTTTGATTGTCATGTTCCTAGACTACAAGGTCCTTAAATTCATCTTTATTTTCAAAGGAACCCACTACACAAAGTAAACCGTTTTGATTAAAAATTTCTCGCGCAAGGCTTTTAATATCATCTTCAGTGACTGCGTCAATTTTATTAATTGCATCATCTAGTGATAGATACTCTCCATATAAAAGTTCACCTTTAGCAATACGTGTCATTCTGGAGTTTGTCTCTTCTAGGCCTAAAACTAAACCCCCACGTAGCGCACCTTTTCCTCGAATCAATTCTTCTTTTCTTAAGCCATTTTCAGCAACGTCTTTTAATTCTTCTTTTATAATTTTTATAACTTCTGAAACTTTTTCATTGGTAGTTCCTGCATAAATTCCATAAACACCAATTCCTGTGTAGTGGTGCGCAAATGAATAAACTGTGTAAACCAATCCTCTTTTTTCTCTTATTTCTTGAAACAATCTCGAAGACATCCCTCCACCCAGCGCAGCACTTAAAACTGCCAGTGTGTAGCGACGCTCATCGTGTCGATCAACAGCGGGAACACCCCAAACTAAATGAGCTTGTTCTGTGTCTTTACTTACTATCAACGAACCTTTGCCTTTGGCACTTAGTTTTTCCGAAGATCTTGGTTTTAATGGATTAGTTTCGGTTTTATCCCAATCTGTGTTTGTTAATGTTTTTATAACTTTATCTACAATTTTTTCATGATAAACATTTCCAGCTATTGAAATAACAGTTCTTTCCGGAGCATAAAACTTTTTGTAAAAATTATAAACTTGTTGTCTGGTCATTTCAGAAATAGATTTTCTAGTACCAATAATTGGTCTTCCGATTGGTTGATCCCCAAGTAAATTTTGTGACCAATTGTCGTATGCCAATTCATTAGGCTCATCCTCATGCATTGAAATTTCTTCTAAAACAACTTTTCTTTCTTGATCAACATCTTCTTGTGTGACGTTGGAAGCAGTTAGCATGTCGGATAAAGTTTCGATCACTAAATCAACATCTCTATCTAATACTTTGGCATGAAAACAGGTGTATTCCTGCGTAGTGAACGCATTCATATCGCCACCAATTTCTTCAATAGAAGACGAAATCTCTAAAGCGGTTCTATTTGGAGTGCCTTTAAACAATAAATGTTCAAGAAAATGTGCAGCACCTGCTTCAGGAATTTCTTCGTCACGTGAACCAGTTGATACCCAGTAACCAACCGCAGCACTTCTTACCGTGGGAATTGATTCTGTGATAATTCTTAAACCTGAGGAAAGAGTAGTTCTAAGAACTACTCCGCCCTGCGGTGAATCTTCTAAAATTTCAGTCTTAATTTTTTCTAACATTAGTTAAGCAGAAGTGTTTTCATCCAATACCGGAATCAATGAAAGTTTTCCTTTAGGATCTATTTCATTAATTTCAACTTGAACGCTATCTCCTACATTTAAGACGTCTTCAACTTTTTCAACACGCTTTCCGCCTGCCATTTTTTTAAGTTGAGAAATGTGTAGCAATCCATCTTTTCCGGGATAAAGATTTATAAAAGCACCAAAAGCAGCAGTCTTAACAACTTTGCCTTCATATTTTTCCCCAACAGTTGGCACATGTGGGTTTGCTATTGCATTTACTAATTCTTTAGCCTTATCAGCTGCAGTGCCATCTGTGGCACCGATAAAGACAGTTCCGTCATCTTCAATAGAAATCTGTGCACCAGATTTTTCTTGAATTTCATTAATCATTTTTCCTTTAGGTCCAATGATTGCTCCAATCATGTCAACTGGAACTTTTACAGAAATTATTCTTGGTGCATATTGACTCATTTGATCAGGAGAACTAATTGCTTCCTTCATGACACCCAATATTTTTTCTCTGGCATCTTTTGCTTGTTTTAACGCTTGCGCTAACACATTTGCAGGAATGCCATCCAATTTTGTATCAAGTTGTAGAGCAGTAATGAATTCAGAAGTTCCTGCAACCTTGAAATCCATATCGCCAAGTGCATCTTCTGCACCCAAAATGTCAGTTAAGGCAACATATTCTTGTTTCCCATTTACTTCACCTGAGATTAATCCCATCGCAATTCCACCAACCATTGCTTTTAATGGCACGCCGGCATTCAACATGGACATTGTTGATGCACATACTGATGCCATAGATGTTGAACCATTTGATGAAATGGCTTCTGAAACTTGACGAATTGCATAAGGGAATTCAGCTCTGTTTGGAAGAACTGGAACAAGTGCTCTTTCAGCAAGTGCGCCGTGTCCAATTTCTCTACGCTTTGGTGTTCCAACTCTGCCAACTTCACCTGTTGAATAAGGAGGCATGTTGTAGTTATGCATATAGCGCTTGGTTGTTTCTGGTGACAAAGTATCTAATTTTTGTTCCAAGTCCAACATATTTAATGTGGTAACTCCCAGAACTTGGGTTTCACCTCTGTTAAATACTGCAGAGCCATGAGTTCTAGGCAAGATACTTACTTCAGCAGAAAGTGATCTAAGTTCGACAGGGCTTCTACCGTCAATTCTGACTTTATCTTTTAGTACACGTTCACGCATGATTTTCTTTGAAACAGAATCAAATGAAGCTTTGATTTCTGTTTCTCTTTCAGCAAACTTTTCACTTAAATTTTCTAATACTGCTTGCTTAGCTTCATCAAGTGCTTTTTGTCTTTCAGCTTTACCGGCAATTTGCATAGCTTTATCTAATGCTTGTGTTGAAAACTCAGCAACAGCGGAATAAACATCATCTTCGTAATCTTTAAATATTGGAAATTCTTTTGTTTCCTTGGCTGCAAGTTTTGCTAATTCAACTTGTGTGTCGCAAAGTTGCTTAATGAATGGTTTTGCAGCTTCTAAACCTTGGGCCACAACTTCTTCAGTTGGTGCACTTGCTCCACCTTTTACTAATTCAATTGTGTTTTCAGTTGCTTCTGCTTCGACCATCATGATCGCAACGTCACCATCAGGTAAAACTCTTCCAGCTACAACCATGTCAAAAACTGCATCTTGTAAATCTGGCCATTTTGGAAATGCAACCCAATGACCATCAATAAGTGCAACTCTTACTCCACCAACTGGGCCAGAAAATGGTAAGCCTGCAAGTTGTGTTGAAGCGGATGCAGCATTAATTGCCAACACGTCATAGAGCACATGTGGATCTAAAGACATCACTGTCACAACAACTTGTACTTCATTTCTTAAACCTTTAACAAATGCTGGTCTTAAAGGACGATCAATCAATCTGCAAGTAAGAATTGCTTCTTCGCTTGGTCTTCCTTCTCTTCTGAAAAATGATCCTGGAATTTTTCCCAGTGCATACATTTTTTCTTCAACATCGATTGTTAATGGGAAAAAATCAAATGATTCTCTAGGTTCTTTACCAACTGTTGTGGCAGACAAAACCATAGTTTCGTTATCTAAAAATGCTTGAACTGAACCAGAAGCTTGTTGGGCAAGTCTTCCAGTTTCAAATCTAATATTTACTTTTCCAAATGGACCATTGTCCAATGTGGTTTCTACTTTATGTATTTTTGTACCCGTCATGGGTTTGTTCCTCTTTTTGTTAGAGGGTAATAATTAAAGAAAATATTTGTTTCTTTTTGATCCGATCATCGATCGAGACGCACGGAAACTTTAAAGTTTTTCCGGACATCACTACCGAGGACCGAAGATCTGCTTCGCATTCCTTTAACAATTACCCGTTTGTTTACGAATAATTAAATGAGTTAGCGACGAATTCCTAATTTTTCAATCAAGGTTCTATATCGATTGATATCAGAATTTGCCAAATAATCTAACAATCTACGTCTGCGACCTACTAACAACATCAATCCTCTTCTTGAGTGATGATCATGTTTGTGAGTCTTTAAATGTTCAGTTAAGTGATTAACTCTTTCAGTCAATAACGCAACTTGAACTTCAGGTGAACCTGTGTCCCCTTGTTTAGTTGCATAACTTGAAATTACGCCAGACTTATCAGTTTTTTGCTTACCCATTTTTTCCTTTTTTCTCGGGCGCCTAACTTGTCCAGAAATTTTTTCTGTTAAGTAAGGATTTTTAGTCGCGATAAACCAAGCGCCCGCTTAGTAAATCGTCACTCCCAAGGCTATCAGCCGTTATAAGTGTGACTGGTGAGACGTCTTGTTTCCTCAACGTCTTGAGCCATTTGCTCGATTAAAGCTTCGATTGACTCAAATTTTTGACTATCTCGAAGTTTTTTCACGAAGTCGAAAGAAACTTGCTCGCCATATAAATCTAAATCAGTTCTATCTAATGCGTATCCTTCAATTCTTTTTTCAGTACCTGCAAAAGTTGGATTATTTCCAATAGAAATAGCAGCAGGTAAAACTTCATTAGTTTTTGTGCGAATTAGATAACCGGCATAAATTCCATCTTGAGGAATTGCCATATTTGAAGCAACTTCTAAATTTGCAGTTGGGTAGCCCAATTGTCTTCCACGATGATCACCATGAACCACGGTGCCTTCTAATCTTGGAAAACGTCCTAAAACAAGAGCAGCTTTATCAACTAGACCTGTTTCAATATAGTTTCTGGCTCTCGTGGAGGACCAAATTTCTGCACCATCATCAAATCTTTTCAAAATTGTGGTACTAAAACCTTTTGCTCTTCCTATTTCTTTTAATAAATTAGTATCTCCAGTTGCTTTATGTCCAAATCTAAAATTATCTCCAACAATTACATGACTTACTTTCAAAGTATCGATGAGTATTTTTTCAATAAATTCATCAGCACTTAAACTTGCAAGTTGTTTATTAAAAGGTAAAACCAACGTTGCATCTACTCCGCATCTTTCTAATAACGTTAAACGAAAATCAAGTGAAGCTAATGCGTTAGGACTTTTATCAGAAACCACACTTCGAGGATGAGGATTAAATGTCACAGCTACTAACGGAATTGAAATAGAAGTAGCGATATCTTTTGCTTTCGAAATTAGTTCTTGATGACCTCTATGAACACCATCGAAAACACCTATGGCAACAACAGTTTTTGTTAAGTCAACTGGAACATCTGCAAGATCAAACCAGCGATACATAACTTAAACACCACCTATTCCAGAAGCAAATACAACTTGAGGTTTAAGCATGACACCATCGCCTTGAGCTAGTGCTACAAGACTTGGTTTCCTATCTATTAATGCAATGGTTTGAGCAGGTTCATGAGTTTTTCTGATAAATCGACCATGAATTAAATCTTGTATTTCATCCAATTCAACTTTAATGCTTGGAAATAATTCCATGGCAACTTCTGCCATTGAAATTAGTTTGATGTTTTCAAGATTTAGGTTGGAAAGATTTAATGCATCAGTAATTTTATATCTACCAGATTGAATTCTTCTTAGAGTTGTGATGTGACCACCCACATTTAATTTTTTACCAATGTCTCGAGCTAAAGCCCTAATATAAGTTCCGCTAGAGCAATGAACTGTCACAACTAAATCAATGAATTTGTTAACTCTAATTATTTCGTGTAAATCGATAGCGCTGATATGAATTTTTCTTGCACTCAATTCAACTTTTTCTCCACTTCTTACTATTTCGTAAGCTTTTTTGCCAGCCACTTTAATAGCACTAACGGAGGATGGAACTTGGTCAATATCTCCTATAAAACTTAATAAACAATTACTTATATCTACATCAGAAATATTTTCACAACTTGTTTCACTGGTTATTTCACCTTGCGCATCATCCGTTGTTGTGTTTTGACCTAGTCGAATGGTTGCTTGATAGGTTTTATTATCAGCTACTACATATGTCAAAAGTCGTGTAGCTTTACCTAAACCAACTACTAATACACCACTTGCTTCAGGATCTAAAGTTCCAGCGTGCCCTACTTTTTTAGTGTTGCAGATTTTTCTAATTTGATGAACAACGTCATGAGAAGTCATTCCTAAAGGTTTATCAACAATTACAAAACCATTTAAGGAGACTTGTTCCTTAGTTAGATTCATCTCGTTCTTTATGTTTATAAGGATCTGAACCTGCTGCATATTTTCCACTTTTTGCAATGGCATGCAATTGTTCATCTCTTTCATGAGCAGTTCTTAATACTTCAGATATGTGAATGGCATTTTCTGGCAATGCATCATGCATGAAAGTTAAAGATGGAGTGTGTTTGATACCTAAAACTCTGCCCACTTCAGATCTAAGCATTCCTTTGGCAGATTCAAGTGCTTTTTTTGTACTTAATCTTTTTTCGTCATCACCTAAAACTGTATAAAAAACAGTTGCTTCTCTTAAATCGCCTGTCACTCTTACTTCTGTAACAGTTACAAAACCTAATCGGGGATCTTTTACCCTAGATTCTAAAAGTTGAGCGACTGTTTCTTTAATTCGATCAGCAACTCTTTTGGCTCTTGCTTCATTCATTTTTGCTAGTTTCTTGGTTTCTCTCTTAATTCGTAAGTTTCAATAACATCTTCAACTTTAAGGTCATTGAAGTTTTCAAAGGAAATACCGCCTTCGAAACCTTCTTTTAGTTCTGAAACATCATCTTTAAATCTTCTTAATGAAGAAATGCTTAAGTTTTCCGTTACTTGTTTACCGTCACGAATGATTCTTGCTTTAGCTTTTCTAGTGATTACGCCATCTCTAATGATCACACCAGCAATATTTCCAACTTTGCTTGATTTGAAAATTTCTCTAACTTCAGCAGAGCCAAGTCTTACTTCTTCATAAATAGGTTTTAACTTACCTTTAAGTGCTTTTTCAATATCTTCAATTGCTTGATAAATGATTGAATAATATCTAATTTCTACACCTTCGCGATCGGCCATTTCGCGAGCACCAGATTCTGCTCTTACGTTAAATCCAATGATGATTGCTTCAGAAGCAATGGCTAAATCAACATCACTATTTACAATTGCTCCAACGCCTCGATGAATTACACGAAGTTGTACATCTTCACCAACTTCAAGTTTTACAAGTGAATCTTCAAGAGCTTCAACTGAACCAGATACGTCACCTTTAATAATTAATCGAAGTTCTTGAGTTTCACCCTTCTTCATGGTGTCTAATACATCTTCTAAGGTATGGCGTTTCTTACTACGTGCTAGCAAAGCATTTCTATCGCGAGCAGATCTTGCTTGAGCAATTTGTCTTGCTACTCGATCTTCATCAACAACAATGAATGTGTCGCCTGCGCTAGGGACACTAGTTAAACCTAAAACTTGGACAGGAAAAGATGGTCCAGCATTTTCAACGCTATGACCTGCATCATCTAACATTGCGCGAACTCTTCCATGAGCATCGCCCACAACAATTGAATCTCCAGCTTTTAAAGTTCCTCTTTGAACTAGAACTGTTGCAACAGGACCTCTACCTTTATCAAGATGTGCTTCAATTGCAACACCTTGTGCTTGTTGAGTTTGACTTGCCTTTAAATCAATTGCAGCATCTGCTGTAAGAATTATGGACTCTAATAAATTTTCAATTCCTACGCCAGATTTTGCTGAAACATCAACGAACATGGACTGGCCACCGTATTCTTCTGGAAGTAAACCATATTCAGAAAGTTGTCCACGAACTTTATTTGGATCAGCGCCTTCTTTATCAATTTTGTTAACTGCTACAACTATTGGAACTTCTGCAGCTTGAGCATGATTTAAGGCTTCGATTGTTTGTGGTTTTACTCCATCATCTGCAGCCACAACTAATACTGCAATATCAGTTACTTTTGCACCACGTGCACGCATCGCGGTAAAGGCTTCGTGACCTGGAGTATCAATGAAAGTTATTTTTCTATCTTCGCCACCAACATGTGCAGAAATTTGGTAAGCACCAATATGTTGAGTAATTCCACCAGCTTCCCCGCTTGCCACATTTGAGTTTCTAATAGTGTCCAGTAACAAAGTTTTACCGTGATCTACGTGACCCATGATGGTAACAACTGGTGGCCTTACAACTAATTCACCTTCATTTTCTCCAAATGAAACATCAAATGAATTAAGTAATTCTCTATCTTCATCTTCCGGTGAAACAACTTGGATATCAAAATTAAGCTCAACACCTAGTACTTGCAAAGTTTCATCAGGCAATGATTGAGTCGCAGTTGCCATTTCACCCAAATGAAATAGTGCAGTAACTAAACTTGCAGGATTTGCTCCAATTTTTTCACCTAAATCCATTAATGATGAACCACGACTTAATCGAATAGTTCGACCATCGCCTTTTGGTAACTGCACACCACCAAGTTGTGGTGCTTCCATAAATTCTTCAAACTCTTGCCTTTTTTCACGTTTTGATTTAGAACGCTTCTTGCCAGTGTTTTGTTTTCCAAAAGCACCTGCAGCATTTCCTCTTCCAGTTCTTTGTCCAGGTCTTGCACCACCTGGTGCAGAAGTTGGAAATGCTGGACGATTGCGATCAAAACCACCTGGTCCTCTGTTTGGTCCACCAGATTTATTGCGATCAAAATTATTTGGGCCGCCAGGTCTTGGCGCACCAGGTCTTGGTGCAAAATTTCCTGGACCACGATTTGGTCCACCAGGTCTTGGCGCACCAGGTCTTGGTGCAAAATTTCCTGGACCACGATTTGGTCCACCAGGTCTTGGCGCACCAGGTCTTGGTGCAAAATTTCCTGGACCACGATTTGGTCCACCAGGTCTTGGTGCACCAGGACGAGACATTGGTCTTGGCATTGAACCAGGATTATTTGGTCTTGATCCACCAGTTGTGCCAAATGGATTGTTACCAGGTCTTGGCATTGAAGGTCTTGGAGCTACTGGAGTTGATGTTCCAAATGGATTGTTACCCGGTCTTGGAGTTTGTGGGCGAGGAGTTGGTGGATTTTCAGATTTATTAATTAAAGTTTGTGGATTTATGTTTTCAGTGACTGGTTTTGTTTCTTCAACTTTTTTAACTGGTGCTTCTTTTTTAACTTTAACTTCTTTTGCTGGTAAAGCTGCTTTTAATCTATTTGCTACCGGTAATTCAATTGTGGAAGATGCAGAGCGAACAAATTCACCCATTTCTTGCAATTTTGCAAGAACAACTTTGCTTTCGTACCCGAGCTCTTGAGCCAGCTCATATACACGAATCTTGGACAACTGTTCTCCTGTCTTATTTAAGGACAGGTTTATCCAATCCTTAAATCACTAAAAATAAAGCCTTCATTTTGAAGTGCTCATTTAGTGCTCATTGTGTTTTCTCCGTTAGGGAGTAGTAGTTACACACATAAGGGTACTTCAACAATGTTTGGTTCTTGAGTTTGGACAGGTACAAATGGCAAAAAAGTGTGTTTTTGCCTTTAAATCACAAATCTATGAATCCTGCATAGCACTTGTGTTTGGTTTGGAATCAGATCTTATGTCTATTTTCCAACCTGTAAGTCTTGCTGCCAATCTTGCATTTTGCCCTTCTCTCCCTATCGCTAATGAAAGTTGAAAATCCGGAACAATAACCTGAGCTGTGCGCGCTTCTAAATCTGTGACAATCACTTCAGATACTTTTGCTGGAGATAATGCATTAGAAATAAATGTTGCGGGGTCTAAAGAAAAATCGACAATATCAATTTTTTCTCCACCTAATTCATTCATTACATTTCTAACTCTTTGACCCATAGGGCCAATACAAGTTCCTTTAGGACTTATTTGTGGATCATGAGATAGGACTGCGATTTTTGTTCGATGACCTGATTCTCTTGCGACAGCGACTATTTCTACCACACCTTGCAAAACTTCAGGAGCTTCTAATTCAAATAATCCTTTAACTAATCCAGGATGTGTTCTAGACAAAGTAATTTGTGGTCCTTTGTTTCCTTTTCTAACTGAAACTATAAAACATTTAATTCTGGTACCGTGAAGATAATTTTCACCTGGAACTTGTTCTTGCGCTGGGATAAATCCTTCAATTCCATCAGCAAGTTTTACATCTATCAAATTTGGATCTTTACCTTGTTGAACTACTCCTGAAATAATGGTGTTTTCTTTTCTTAAGTAATCTTTAAATACTTGATCGTCCTTAACATCTCTCATCTTTAAAAACAAAACTTGTTTTGCTGTTGCTGCTGCAACTCGAGCAAAATCTGCAGGAGTGTCATCAAATTCTTTAATTAAATTTCCAGCATCATCTAACTCTTGAACCTTAACTTCAACATGTCCTGTTTTTTTGTCCATGATAACTTTAGCGTTCTCATGTGATCCTGGATTTCGTTTATATGCTGCCATTAAAGATTCTTCGATTGCTTGTACTACTTTTTCCCAAGACAGTTCTTTTTCTTTGACTAACTGTTTTAATGTTTTAATATCTATATCCATATTTATTTCTTTTTCGGATTAAATTCAACTTGAACAACAGCATTTTCGATATCACTATATTTAAAAGATTGTAATTTACCTTTAATTTCTAACTCAACTTCGAATTCGTCAATGTTCTTAATTCTGCCTTCAAACACATTCGATTTGGATTTAATTTTTACTAAACGATTTAAATTTTTCTTCCAATGTCTAAATTTAGTTAGCGGTCTATCAATACCTGGTGAACCAACATCTAAAGTGTATGTTTTATTTTCTAGTATTTTATTATCGTCAAAAAAATCCGAAAGTTTTATGGAAAGATTTGCAACCTCGTCTAGTGAGACACCTGAATTTTTATCGACCAAAACTTGAACAATTGTATTTTTACCTGCAGATTTTAGGAGAACGTCTTCTAATTCAAAACCTAATTTGTGTACTAATGGACTAATTTTGCCAAAAATATCTTCACGCGTCGTCATAGGTTAACTCCCTAGCGTGTAGATCTCAGTGTTCAATTGGGTATTGCAGTTGTATATATAGAGTAGCGCTAATCAGACAAGAAAAGAAATTTGAACTCAAAAGTTTGGGTTAAGAGTAGGTAAATTTGATAACTAGAAGAAACTTATTAATAAGTTCAAGCGCCTTAACTCTTGCTGCTTGTTCGGGTTCTCGTTTATCTTTCTCCGAGCCAACTTTTGAAGAAATATTGACACAAGAGTATATAACTAGGATTACATCATTAATTGATTTATATTTTGCTGGAATTAATCAAGAAAGAAGCTACAGAACACAATTAGTTCAATTAAGAGATCATCACTTAATTCATTTAACTTTGTGGACTGGACAAGAGAGTGCGACTCCTAATCCTTCCCCTACTGGACTGCAAGTGGCAAGTATTAAACAATTAATTCTTGCTGAACAAGATTATTTAAATTTTTGTATTTCAAATATTTCAAAAACAAATGATCAAAGAATTTTACAAAATATAGGACAAATTTCTGCAAGCATAAATCAACATATTTATTGGCTGAATAAATTAATTACTCCAATAACCTTGCCTGACAATGCGCAATTTGAAGGTTCGGATGTGGGTGATAATTAATGACACAAACACCTAGTCCTTCTGCTTCTATTAATTCGAGTCAAGAAATTATCGACAAATTAAATTTAATTGTGGAAGGTGAAAATGCAGCTATTTGGGCTTTTGGTTATCTTCTGTCATTCATCCCAGAAGATAATAAAGATTACGCAGCTTCAGTTTTCAATATTCATCGTGATCAAAGAGATATTTTCCGATTAAAACTTAGAAACTTAGATCAAATCCCTCCAAGGCCAAAAGAAAATTATCAAATTCCTTTTGAAGTAACCGACATAGTTACTGCTTATGAATTGGCTGTATTTATAGAAAATAGACTTATCGGAATTTATTTACAACTGTTTAAAATTACAGAACCAGAGAACAGAAAAGAAATCCTAGATTTCGTATTTCAAGGTTCTATTAGGTTACTTGAGTTTAAAGATAGCCCAAGAGCTCTACCTGGCAATATTGATTAATTCCAAATTTGAATTCCAAGTCGTAGAGCACTTGCAAATGCTACAAATGCCACCACGTACTTAACAAATTTAGTTCCTTGCCAAAGAGCAGTCTTTGCTCCAAAAATTCCGCCAAAAATATTTGAGATAGACAAAACCAGTGCTAGCTTCCAAATAATTGAACCTGAAATTGCAAAAATAATTATCGCACCAAAATTTGTAGCTAGATTAACAATTTTTGCACCTATTGATGCATTCAAATATTTCTGCCCTAATACTCCAACAAATAAAGCGATCAAAAAAGTGCCAGTACCTGGTCCAAATGCACCATCATAAAATCCAATTGTTAATCCTATAGATAGTGATATTAAAAAAGAATCTTTTCTAATCTGTGATTTTGCCTTAGAAAAATCTGGACGAACCAGCATCCAAAATCCAACAATAATTAGCACCACAAAAACGATTGGTTCAAAAGAACTTCTTGGTAAGTTTGATGAGAAAATCGCTCCAAAGATTGAACCAATTAAACCAAAAAATGCCATTGGTAATTTGTTTTTAATTTCATTTGGCTGTTTTTGGAAATAAGTGATGGAAGCACTTGCTGTACCAAGAACTTGTGCTGCTTTATTTGTTCCGAGTAATTCTGCTGGAGTGGCATTTGGCAATCCAAATAAAAGTGCTGGGAAATGAATTAAACCTCCACCTCCACCGATTGCATCAACCCAACCTGCAAGAAATGCGGCAAATAATAAAAGGATGATTATTTCTATAGAAGGCATTTTTAATATTTATTTAATTCAGTAAACAGATTTTCTATTGAGATATCTTTACTCTCACCTGTTTTTCTGATTCGTAATTCTATTTTGTTCTCCGCTAATTTCTTTCCCACTATCAAAATTATTGGCATTCCTAATAATTCTGCATCATTAAATTTCACACCTGGTGAAACATTTTTGCGATCGTCATATAAAACTGAAATACCTAATTTATTTAATTCCTCAGCTATTTCTGATGCCTTATTGAAAATTTCTTCATCTTTTCCAGCAGCAACCAAATGTATGTCAACTGGGGCTACAGATTTAGGCCAAACAATTCCTTTGTCATCATGGTTTTGTTCAATAATTGCTGCAACCGCTCTTGAAACACCTATTCCATAAGATCCCATCGTGACTATTTGAGATTTGCCATTTTCGTCTAACACTGTTAAATCCAAAGCTTTTGCATATTTTTGCCCGAGTTGAAAAATATGACCAATTTCAATACCCCGAGCAATTTCTAAACTAGAAGAACATCTTGGACAAATATCACCTTGTTTTATTTCAGCCGCTTCAATGGTTCCATCAGAATTAAAATCTCGACCAAAAACTAAATCGTAAACATGCTTGCCAACATGGTTTGCGCCTGTAATCCAGCGAGTGCCTTTAACAATTCTAGGATCGGTTAAATATTTTATTTTGCTTTTTGAAGTTAAGCCCAGAACTTGTGGACCGATGTAACCTTTGACTAAATCTTTGTATTTAGGAAAATCCTCCTCTTCAAAGACTCTAACTACAGCTGGAGCAACACTTGCTTCCACTCTTTTTAAATCAACTTCCCTATCGCCAGGAATTCCAATAACTAGTGGTTCAGATTTTCCATCAGGATAGGTAAGCATCACCACAACATTTTTTAATGTGTCACTTGCTTGCCAATCTCTATCATCTCTTTTTAGGTAGTCTCTCGAATTAGAAATTGAAACTAATGATTCAATCGTTGGAGTATTTGGAGTTTCTTCTACATGAAATTCTTTAATATTTGAAAAATCGATCTCAGCTGGCTTAGGCGTTTCAACCGCTTCAACATTTGCTGCATACTCGCATTTAGAACACTTAACGTAAGTGTCTTCGCCAAATTCACATGGTGCTAAGAATTCTTCACTTTTGGATCCACCCATTGCACCAGACATTGCTGATACGGTTACATAATTCAATCCCAGTTTCTCAAAAGTCTTAACATAGGCATTTCGATGTTTTTCGTAAGAAATTTCTAATCCTTTTTGATCAATATCAAATGAATAGGCATCTTTCATCACAAATTCTCTGCCACGAAGAATTCCTGCTCTAGGTCTTGCTTCATCTCTATATTTAGTTTGAATTTGATAAATAACTAATGGCAAATCTTTATAAGAACTATATAAATCTTTAACCATTAAAGTAAACATTTCTTCATGCGTTGGTCCTAATAAATAATCAATACCTCTACGATCTTTTAATCTAAATAAATTTGGACCATATTCTTCCCATCTATTTGTGGCAACGTATGGTTCAGTAGGAAGCAGCGCAGGAAAATGTACTTCTTGAAATTCAGCATCATTCATCTCTTGTCTAATGATTTCTTCAACTTTTCTGTAACTTAAATAACCAAGTGGTAGCCAACTAAATATTCCAGGTGCAACTCTTCTGACATAACCTGCTCTTGTTAATAATTTGTCACTCGGCACCATGGCATCTGCAGGGTCGTCGCGTAAAGTTCTCAAAAAATATGTTGACATCTTTAATAACATGGAAATAGCCTACTTGTTTCTATTTATTTAGAAGAGAATCGTTGCAAATGTGGAGTGTTCCTGAAATCCAACTGATTTATAGACAGATTGCGCTCTATGGTTGTAGTCGTTGACATACAAACTAACCTTGGGTGCAAAGTTTTGTCGAGCAAAATTTACAACGCTAGCCATTCCAGCCTTGCCTAAATTTCTACCTCTCAAAT
>VFQT010002952.1_pt1 | contig 16279 bp, 18 predicted proteins | sample 3512381 | NCBI WGS metagenome assembly VFQT01 (sample SAMN10412376, study PRJNA504923) | tailings metagenome | isolation source: Relicate 2 Philex TSF3 active mining site | place: Philippines: Tuba, Benguet | collected 2017-08-29
GACTGAGCTTCCAAAATAAATAGCAGCGGCAGTCTTCGCCATCCAACCATCAGCCACCACCAGCAGGATGATGCCTCCGACCAAAACAAAGGGCAGAACACCTGCGTGAATCCATCCCCGCCAGGTTGGCCGCGTTTCATCCGGAGCTTTTCCAAGCTCGGACAGAGGCAGTAGGGATTCTTCGGACATGCGGTAAGCGTAGGACAGGAAGCTGAAATTCAGCCCACATTGCTGGTTAGTGAACAGCCAATTTCTCGGCGTGTTTATGTCGAGCAACCTTAAACCTCAGGCGTAGATTGAGCAAAAGCTAAACAAGGCAGGAGCGAAGGTGGCAGGCTCTACCCCCAAATCAAAACCGAATTCAAAGAAACAAGCGGTTCAGGAGGTGAGCGATTCAGCGAGCAAAAAACGACCAGAAACTGCCGTTCGCACCTTCGTCCTCGACACTTCGGTCCTGCTCTCCGATCCCAAAGCCATGTTTCGGTTCGCCGAGCACGAGGTTGTTCTTCCCATTGTCGTAATTAATGAACTTGAAAAGAAACGCAACGATCTGGAAATCGGCTACTTTGCCCGCAAAGCACTTAGGTACCTGGACCAGCTGCGACAAGAACATGAGCGTCTAGATTTTCCTGTTGAAGTTGGCGATGGGGGAACTCTTCGAGTCGAACTCAATCACATAGACCCAACCATCCTGCCCACCGGTTTTCAACTTGGCGACAATGACTCTCGCATTCTGGCAGTTGCTGCAAATCTCAATAACGAAGGGTTTGATGTCACAGTTGTCTCTAAGGACTTGCCGATGCGTGTCAAAGCCTCGGCAATCGGATTACGCGCCGAAGAGTATCTTCACGAACTTGCCACAGATGAGTGGAGTGGTGTTGGAGAACTACACCTGTCCGCAAGTGAAATGGCAAACCTGTATGACAGCGAAGAGATCTCTCACCAAGACGCCAAGGGTTTGCCAACCAACACAGGCCTTATCATCCATTCAGAGCGAGGAAGCGCCCTGGGACGGGTTTCCCAGCACGGCACTGTCAAGCTAGTTCGTGGTGACAGGGAAGTCTTTGGCGTTCATGGACGTAGCGCAGAGCAACGCCTGGCGATTGATCTACTACTTGATCCAGAAATTGGAATTGTTTCTCTCGGTGGTAGGGCTGGAACAGGAAAGAGCGCTCTCGCTCTTTGTGCGGGATTAGAAGCAGTGCTAGAGCGCAGACAGCACAAGCGAATTATGGTTTTCAGACCGCTCTACGCCGTTGGCGGTCAGGAACTTGGATATCTTCCAGGCACCGAGGGGGAGAAGATGAACCCCTGGGCCCAGGCAGTTTTTGACACTCTCGGAGCTCTAGTTTCGAAAGAAGTCATTGATGAAGTTGTCAATCGAGGAATCTTAGAAATACTTCCACTTACTCACATTCGTGGTCGCTCTTTGCACGACTCTTTTGTGATTGTGGATGAGGCTCAGTCACTTGAGAGAAATGTCCTTTTGACAATGCTTTCTAGAATCGGACAGAAGTCTCGTGTTGTGCTTACACACGACGTCGCTCAGAGAGATAACCTGCGTGTTGGTAGACACGATGGTGTTGCCTCGGTGGTCGAGACCCTGAAAGGCCAGCAGCTATTTGCTCACATCACCCTTACTAGAAGCGAAAGAAGCGACATCGCCGCTTTGGTAACTGATCTGCTTGATTAGCTGGGGATAACAGAAAGCACATTCGCTAGCTATTTCCTAGCTTTAGCAAGTGTCTGATCTGCTAATTCTTATTCCTATCTTTTACATCGCTTTACTGGCTATCCCGCTGGCAATTACCGATGTTCGAGAGCACAGGCTCCCAAACCCTATGACCATCTCAGCCATCTTGGTCACGCTAGTTTCTCTCTGCGCTGCAGCTTTCTTCCCAATACTCTTGCCAAGTGCCTTGTCGGGGTTATTTGCCGGAGGATTGACTTTTGCGCTTGGCCTATTGCTCGCAAAAAAAGATGCAATTGGCATGGGAGATGTAAAGCTACTTACCTCGCTAAACGCAATTGCTGGCTATTTTTCGCCTTTACTCATGATCATTTCTCTAACCTCAGGTCTGGTCTTAGCCACGCTGGTTAGCAGTTTGCTCATGCTCCAAAGGAAAACTACCCTCAAGCAATCGCTGCCTCTGGGACCTTATCTACTTATTGGGTTTTTTGTTTGTGTAGGACCGTCTGCTTTTTTACTTACTGCGGAGGCCTTGTCATAGGCAGAACTGAAAGTGCCTTGTCAAGCTGCTCCATCGAGAGTTTGTCCCCATCCACATATCCCAGGGCAATTGTTGCCTCTTTTACCGTGACACCTTTTTCTACCGAATATTTTGCAATTTTGGCCGCAGCCTCGTAGCCGATGAAGCGATTAAGTGGTGTCACTATAGAGGGAGAGGATTCAGCCATTGCCTTGGCCCGCGCAGCATTAATTTCCAGTCCCTCGACAGTTTTGTCCGCTAGCACTCTCATTGAGTTTGATAGAAGTCGAATTGATTCGAGTAGTGCATTACCCATTACAGGGATTGCCACGTTTAGCTCAAAGTTTCCTGATGCACCTGCCCAAGTCACTGTTGCATCATTGCCAATTACTCTCGCGCAGACCATTAGCACTGCCTCTGGAACAACGGGATTGACCTTCCCGGGCATGATTGAACTGCCTGGTTGCAGATCTGGAATATTGAGCTCAGCCAGTCCAGTGTTAGGACCTGAGCCCATCCACCTGAGGTCGTTGTTTATCTTGGTCAGACTCACAGCGATCACTTTCAGTGCTCCGGAAGCCTCAACTAGCGCATCTCTTGCCCCTTGAGCTTCAAAGTGGTCTCTTGCTTCGGTGATTGGTAGTCCGGTTTCTTTAGCAAGACGCTTAATCACTTCTTGTGGAAAACCCTTTGGAGTGTTGATTCCAGTTCCAGTTGCGGTTCCTCCCTGGGGAACTTCAGCAACTCTCGGCAGGGCCGCGTTCACTCTCTCTATGCCGTAGCGAATCTGAGCCGCATAACCTGCAAACTCTTGGCCAAAAGTAACTGGGGTGGCATCCATTAGGTGAGTGCGACCAGGCTTGACATCGTCTTTCCAGAGCTTTGCCTTGTTCTCAAGAGCCTTGGCTAGGTGGTCAAGTGAAGGGATTAAGTCTCGAACTAGAGCACTGGTGACCGCGACGTGGACGCTGGTTGGAAAAACATCATTAGAGGACTGGCTCGCGTTCACATGGTCATTCGGGTGAACTTCCTTGCCCAACTTTTTAGTTGCCAAAGTGGCTAAAACTTCATTCATGTTCATATTTGAAGATGTTCCAGATCCAGTTTGGAAAACATCCACGGGGAAGTGTTCAAGGTGCTCCCCGGCAATAACCTCATCGGCTGCGTCAGAGATGGCGTCGGCAATGTCTTTAGGAAGAATGCCCAGGGCAGCATTGGCACCAGCGGCAGCCTTTTTGATGCGGGCTAAGGCAACGATATGCTCAGCCTCAAGTGGGGTGCCACTGATTGGAAAATTCTCAACAGCGCGTTGAGTTTGGGCGCGGTATAGGGCTTCTTTCGGAACTTTGACTTCACCCATGGTGTCGTGTTCAATTCGATACTCCACTGGCTAATCCTTTCCCACGGAGCCGGTAATTTGCGCCTGACAGGACAAGTCTGCCAGATTGTGAAGAGTAAGGGATGAAATGCCCCAGGAGCTAGCCTGCTAAGTCCTTCGAGATTGCCTGCGCCAAAAGCAACAGGTCTTCTCTATTCGCAGTTCCAAAGATGACAATCGTGAAGTTCTCAGCCCTGTGTAGCATTGCCAACTCCTTGGTGCCTGGTGGATCTGATGGCTGCCTAGTCGGATAGACCTCCCAGATTAAGCCGTCAATTTCCTCAGTACCTGAAAGCTCATTGCCAGCAAGAAAGTCTGCTTCCCAGGACGCATTGCTATTGAAAGTTTGATTTAGCCCAATGAATTCATTGCCACTAGTCACGAAACCTACGTACCAAGCATCTAGACCAAGCTGCTTTTCAACCCGCGCTGCATTAGACCACCAGTCTGCTGGGACTTGTGGAGCGATGACATCTAACCCAAGTGATGCTTCGGCCTCAGCTGAAACCGCTACATAGTCAATGCGCTGAATCAAGGAAGAGTCGTCTCTTGGCACACCCAGGTAGATCAGTGCGACTACGCCCAGCGTTGCCAGCATGGAAAAGATTAGGTTTCTAATCGTCTGCTTGGCTCGACGCTCAGCGCTATTACTCACCGCTGGCTTTCTTAGACTCGAGTTTCTTCCTAGCGCCGCTGAGCCACTCTTCGCAAACTCTGGCTAGTGCTTCACCACGCTCCCATAGAGCCATCGATGCATCGAGAGTCACGCTCTGCTGCTCGAGCTGCGCGACTACCTGCTGCAGCTCGTCCCGAGCTTCCTCGTAGGTCATTTTTGCAAGATCCTTGGCCATCACTTATTCCTAACCTTGTTTGCAGTGGCTTCTATTTCCTGTTTTGAAAGCTGGAGAGTGAAATTCTCGCCGGCCTTTAGTTCTCTGATGATTGCGCCGTCCTGATCGGTAACAAGCGCGTAGCCTCGCTCGAGTGTCAGCTGCGGTGATAAGGCCCTGACCGACGAGACTAGATTTCCAAGCTCAGCCTCGGCTTTGCTAATTCTCCAGTCAAGAATCTCACCTAGGCGCTTGCGGTGCTGCTTGATGATATCGGCTTGGGCGTCGACAAACCCAAATGGCGAGGCCAGGACGGGACGGCTCAGGATTGAGCTAATCAATTGCGACTGGGAGTCGAGGTAGCTAATGATTCTGAAATACATTCTCTCTACCGAAGTCTTTAGCAATCTTCGCTCTTCGACTACGTCCGGAACAACCCGCTTAGCAGCGTCGGTTGGTGTAGAGGCACGAAGATCCGCAACCAAATCTAAAAGCGGCTGGTCATTTTCGTGACCAATTGCGCTCACCAAGGGTTTTGACAGTGCTGCGGCAGCGCGCACCAATCTTTCGTCGCTGAATGGAAGAAGATCTTGGAAACTGCCTCCGCCTCGAGCGATGATGATTACGTCCACCTCTGGCATGGCATCCAGCTGCTGCATGGCCATGATGATTTCCCCTGCGGCACGATCACCTTGAACAAGAGTGTGCACAACCTCGAAGTTAACCTCGGGCCAGCGGTTACGGGCATTTTGCAAAACATCTTTCTCTGCGTCAGAGTTTGCACCAGTGATAAGGCCAATTTTCCCTGGGAGAAATGGAATGGGTTTCTTTCGCTTCGGATCAGCTAAGCCCTCTGCAATTAGCTGCTGGCGAAGCTTTTCAATTCTTTCAAGAAGCTCTCCCAGACCCACCTTGTGCATTTTGAGAACGCGCATGGTCAACTTGCCATTTTTAGGCCAGAAAGCGGGTTGCAAGAGAGCAACTACTCGGTCACCCTGCGCGAGGCCAACCTCTATGTCCGCATCCGAAGCATCAAAAGCATGAATTTCAATCGAGTTCTCGAGGTCAAGATCTCGCAGAGAGCCGAAGATATTGCTTCCCCTTAGCTGAATCTGCTGCAGCTCGCCCTCTACCCATACTTTGCCCAGTTTTTCTATCCAGTCCTTCAGGCTCTTGGAAAGCTGGGAAACCCGCCATGGGGAATGTTCGCTTGAGACCCTGGATTGGGACTCCAAGTCTGCTTTTTCCTGCAAGACTGGCCCCCTAGGCGGCTAAATAGAATTGGATGGTGACTGCCATTAACCCTAACGCCACGACCGACAAAGAATCCTCAAAAAAGGTCCTCCTGGCCTCCCCAAGGGGCTATTGCGCTGGAGTTGACCGGGCAGTGATTGCGGTAGAAAAAGCCCTGGATCACTATGGGGCACCCGTCTATGTTCGCAAGCAGATTGTTCACAACAAGCACGTGGTGAGGTCATTGGAGTCACGCGGTGCAATTTTTGTAGATGAAGTTGATGAGGCCCCCGAGGGCTGCATCATGGTCTTTTCGGCGCACGGAGTTTCCCCGGATGTCATTGAAAGAGCAAAGGCTCGCAATCAAAGGACCATCGATGCGACCTGTCCTCTCGTCACGAAAGTTCATAAAGAAGTCATCCGATTTGCCAATGAAGGCTACGACATTCTTTTGGTTGGCCACCAAGGTCACGAGGAAGTTGAGGGAACGGCCGGCGAAGCTCCCCATGCGGTTCAGCTGATTGATGGCGATGCTGACATTGCAGCTGCCAAGGTGAAAGATCCTGAAAAGGTTATTTGGCTTTCACAAACCACACTTTCTGTTGACGAAACTATGGAAACAGTCAACAAACTTCGCACCCGTTTTCCATTGATGCAAAATCCACCTAGTGATGACATCTGCTATGCAACTCAGAATAGGCAGGTCGCTATCAAGAAGGTTGGGGCGATGTCTGATCTGGTGATTGTGGTCGGGTCCGAGAATTCTTCAAATACCGTGCGCCTTGTCGAAGTAGCTCTTGATGCCGGAGCAAAGAAAGCATTTCGCGTTGACTATGCTTCGGAAATTCAACCTGAGTGGTTCGAAGATGTTGAAACTGTGGGGGTTACCTCGGGAGCTTCGGTTCCAGAAGAGCTAGTGACCGAGGTGCTCGATTACCTTGCTGATAGAGGTTACGGAACCCTTGAAACAGTGACGACTGCCGAGGAAGACATTCAGTTCTCGCTTCCGAAAGAGCTTCGCAAGGACCTAAAAGCGGCCAGCCACTAATTACCAGCTGGACTTGCCAGCGGAGCCCAGCTCCTGCGCGGCGAGTACAACGCGTTTAGCCATGCCGGCTTCAGCCGATTTACCCCAGTTTCTCGGGTCGTAGGTCTTCTTATCTCCCACTTCGCCATCAATCCTCAGAACGCCGTCGTAGTTTTTGAGCATGTGATCAACGACAGGTCTGGTGAATGCGTACTGAGTGTCTGTATCTATGTTCATCTTTACGACACCGTTTTTGACTGCGGTTGCAATTTCTTCTGGAGTTGAGCCAGAACCGCCATGGAATACCAGATCAAAAGGTTTGTCTTTGCTGTATTTCGCTCCGACCGCAGTTTGAATCTCGGCAAGTAGCTCTGGCTTGAGTTTTACGTTTCCTGGTTTGTAGACTCCGTGGACATTTCCGAATGTCAAGGCAGTGAGATAGCGGCCATTTTCACCTAGACCTAGCGCCTCTGCCGTCTTCATTCCGTCTTCCACGGTGGTGTAGAGGTGCTCACCCATGCCACCCTCCACGCCGTCTTCCTCGCCGCCAACGACACCAACTTCTATTTCGAGGATGATGTTTGCTTTAGAGCAGCTGGCAAGGAGTTCTTTGGCAATCTCAAGATTTCTTCCAAGTGGCACCGCTGAACCATCCCACATGTGCGAGTTGAAAAGTGGTTCGCCACCACCCTGCACGCTCTGCTGGGACAGAGCGACCAGAGGACGGACAAACCCATCAAGCTGGTCTTCTGCGCAGTGATCCGTGTGGAGGGCAACCTTTATTGAATAGTTTTTTGCTACTTCGCGCGCAAAGGCTGCGAATGCAAGTGCTCCACTTACTCGATTCTTTATGGTCGGACCACTTAGGTAGTCAGCACCTCCAGTGGAAACCTGCAAAATTCCATCGCTGCCAGCTGCCTGCAGTCCCGCCAGGGCGGCATTCAATGTTTGTGATGAAGACACGTTGATTGCAGGGTAGGCAAAACCATTGTTCTTGGCGCGGTTGAGCATCTCCTGGTATTCGCTGTGTGAGACAACTGCCATTTCTTACCCCTTAGCTTTGGCTGGTTCTCCCAGCGGTCGATCACGATCTGGAATTAGTTCAACTGTAGCCTCGACAAGATTGTCGATTGATTGAAGCCCGCTGGTTGGTTGCTGCACCTTAGCCGCACCCCACTGCACCGCAGCGGCAATACCCTTGGCGACATCGAATCCAACGCCGTAGGCATTTGGCTCGCTTGCCTCTTTGGTAACAGCCGAGAGGAAGCCGGCAATGGTTGAGTCGCCAGCACCAACTGTGTTGATGACCTTGACTGGTTTGGTGAAGGCATGGATAGCGTGAGTCTTAGTGACAGCGACGATGCCATCGACTCCCAGTGATGCCATGACACAGTTGATTCCCCAGTCGTTCAGCTGTCTGGCAGCATCAATGACATCGCCAACGGTGTTCAGGTCCTTGCCGACACACTCCGAAAGTTCATAGGAGTTTGGCTTCATGATTGTTGCAGAGCCTTTTTGGGCCCAGTGACGAAGCGCAGGACCCGAGGTATCAAGAATTACGCGAACGCCAATTTTTTCCATTCGGTCAAACAAAGGCTGCAGATCAATTACTTCACCTGTTTCAACAATCTCTGGATGCGCTCCGGCAATCACCAGCCAGCTGGCCTGATAGTCCCGAACTGTTCGCTCAGTTAGATCAATTACTGACTGCCAGTCTTTTTCTAGAAGAGGTCTCGGATGCTCATTGATTTTTGTGGTTGGTCCTTCAAACTCAACGACCGTTGTCGAAACTCTTAGGGTTCCTTCGACCCACAGTGGAATAAGAAAGCTTGAACCAGTTCGTTTAAGCACTCCAGGATCGGCATTGCCGATTGGAATGACTCCGGGGGCTGCCATCTTTACCAGCTGCAAACCTCTGGAGACATTGATTCCCTTGCCAGCCAATTCTTCGCCGACTCGGTAGGCACGATTTACTCCACCTTCAACCAGGTCCTTGACGAAATAGGTGCGATCGAGGGTTGGCGAGGGGGTGAGGGTGACAACGGGCGAGTGGCGGTCAGCCATGAAGGGGACTCCTTGGAGGGGCTATTGGGCTCTCTCACACCGTCGTAAGCGCTAGGCCCAATATAGCTAAAGCCTGCGAACTATTTGTCTTCGGGCAGTTCTTTGGCGGTGATTGAGCTGGGGGACTGCTCTATTTGCCTAGGGGCATCGATGGATTCAACCCCAAGCTCATTTTCGTCCAGGTCATTTAGCTTGCGGGCAGTTACGAGCATCCTGGACTCCAGGGAGGAGACAAAGCTGTTGTAACTCTTTACCGCGGAGGTCAGCTTGGTGCCAAGATCGCTGGCTAATTCGGCTACTTTGCCAACCCGCTCATAAAGCTCTCGACCAAGCCGAATCATCGACCGAACCTGATTCTCATCCGCATTTTGTCGCCAGATGTAATTGATCGTCTTTAGCACTGAGAACAGTGATACGGGCGATGCCAGTGCCACGTTTTTCTTGAATGCATATTCCATCAGCGCAGGATCTAGTTCCAGTGCAGCCGATAGCAGTGACTCGGTGGGGACAAAACAAATTACGAAGTCAGGTGAGCTGTCGAGTCCTTCCCAGTAGGCGCGTGAGGCAAGTTCATCGATGTGAGATTTCATTGCCTTTACGTGCTCTGTCAGAAGTCTCTTTCTTCTTTCGAGCTCTTCGCCGAGGGCAAGTTCACTAATCGCACTTGCCTCTTGGTATTTATCAAAGGGGACCTTGGAATCAATTGCCAAAGTCTTTTTCCCTGGCAAATTGATAATCATGTCGGCTCGTCCGACTTTGTCAGTTGTGGAAATTGTGGCCTGTTCAGAAAAATCTGCGTGCTTCATAAGTCCTGCGAGCTCAACCAGTTTTCTAAGCTGCGCCTCACCCCAGACACCTCTGAGCGAATTGGAAGTGAGAGCCTGCGAGAGAGCTTGAGTCTGTTTTCTCAAATTCTCATCTATTTCAATCGAACTTTTTAGCTGCTCCGAGATGGTGCTGAACTGTTCCAGTCGCTCACGCTCAAGTCTTTGCACAGTATTTTGCATCTGCTCTAGCTGCTGCTTGACAGGTGCGAGCTCCAGCAGGACTTTGTTTTCTTTTTCTTGCAGCAGCATTTGCTCGCTGGTTTTTTGCTCCGCTGCTTTTAGCTGATTTCTAAGCTCAGTCGCAGTGGCCTCGAGTGCTGCAACTCTGGCACTGTCGTTGGATTTTCTCTTGCCGGCTCGGTAGCCGATGAAGGCGCCGAGGGCGACCCCGATGAGCAGGGCATTTAGCGCAAACCAGACTGCTGTTTCCATGATCGAAAGTATGGCAGTGGGCTCAGACAACAACGGTAGCTAAACGCTGGGAGGTCTTGAGCAGCAGTTCCTCTAGGGTTTCGACCTCGTGCCTTTGGGCCATGTGAATCACGATCCTGGCACACGCGTCAGCATCGGCCAGAGCGTCGTGATGACGAAATTCCTCGTGTCCGATCGAGTAGGCAACTGCGTTTAGCCGATAGCTCTCCAAGTCGTGATAGGTCTTTCGAGCCATCTTTAGGCTGCAGGCATAGTTCAGCGGGGGAAGGTCAAATCCAACTGCCTCGCTGGATTTAGCCAAAACCCCCATATCGAAGCTGGCGTTATGGGCAATCAAGGTCATTCCCTCTGTGAAAAGAAGGAGTTCGGGCAGGGCATCAACAAAATCTGGGGCGTCTTGAACATCCTCCGGCCGGATTCCGTGAATTGCTATGTTGCCTGCATCAAAGAGGTGATGTCCAAAGGGTGGCCTAAACAGCATGGACAGGCTTTCTTGGATTTGACCATCTCTGACCCTCACCATTCCAACTGCGCATGGTGAGGCTGCAGAAGAGTTGGCGGTTTCAAAGTCAATCGCCACGAAGTCAAGTGCCACCAGGCAATTATGGGGGCAATAGACTTTCGCGGTGGCACTAACCATCGGAATTGTCGGATTACCAAACGTAGGCAAGTCAACGCTGTTTAACGCATTGACTAAGAACTCTGTTTTAGCTGCCAACTATCCATTTGCCACTATCGAACCAAACATTGGAGTGGTAAATCTCCCCGATGTAAGGCTGAATCGTTTGGCTGAAATTTTTTCTTCGGAGAAGATAATCCCCGCCCCAGTTTCATTCGTGGACATTGCTGGAATCGTTAGGGGAGCTTCCGAGGGCGAAGGGCTAGGTAATCAGTTCCTTGCCAATATTCGTGAGGCTGATGCGATTGCCCAAGTGGTTAGAGGATTCAGCGACTCCGATGTGATACACGTTGAGGGAAAGGTCGATGCTAAATCTGACATCGAAACCATCAACACGGAACTGATTTTGGCCGACCTACAAACCCTGGAAAAGGCAAGACCCAGGATTGAAAAAGAGGTCAAGGGTAAAAAAACAGATCCGCTGGTCCTAGAAACAATCGATGAGGCAGCCAAGCTGCTAAATGCGGGAACCCCGCTGTCTCTTTCCAAGCTAGACATATCAGCAATCAGAGATCTCGGTTTACTAACCGCCAAGCCCATGCTGTTTGTCTTTAACGTCGATGAGGAAATCCTTCGCAGCGAAGAAAAGAGAAAGCAGCTTGCTCAGCTAGTTGCTCCAGCCGAAGCTGTTTTCCTGGATGCCAAAGTCGAAAGCGAGCTGATTGACCTAAGTGCCGAGGAAGCGCTAGAACTGCTGGCTTCACTGGGACAGAGCGAAAGTGGATTGGACCAGCTGGCCAGGATTGGCTTTCAAACTCTGGGCCTGCAGACCTATCTGACCGCCGGGCCCAAGGAGTCAAGAGCCTGGACCATCCGAAGAGGCTGGAAGGCACCGCAGGCAGCCGGGGTAATCCACACAGACTTTGAAAAAGGCTTTATCAAGGCCGAGATTGTCTCTTTTAGTGATCTGGACCGAGCAGGCAACATGACCGAGGCCAAAGCCCAGGGCAAGGTCCGTATGGAGGGCAAGGACTACGTCATGCAGGACGGGGATGTGGTCGAGTTCCGCTTCAATGTCTGAAGTGGTAAGGCTTACCTAACCTGAGGGTTAGAATAGGCCGGTGTTTTCAACCTCCATTCGTCTAAGCATCTCTAGCGACATCGTCGGCTGGTACGACCAAATTGGGCCACTGCTGTTTTACGCGGTTGTCTTTGGGCTGGTATTTGCTGGCACTGGGCTGTTTGTGGGGGCCTTCATACCATTTATCACCGGTGACTCGCTGGTCTTCGCCGCAGGGCTGGTGGCCGCAGCTAACTCCGATTCGATCAACATCGTGGTCATGGTGGTGGGGGTAGGAATTGCCGCCTGGCTTGGTGATCAGGTTGGCTACACGCTCGGAAGGCACTTTGGCAGACCCTACCTCGATAAGCGAAAAGGCAAGTGGCTTAGGAATGCCATCGACAAGTCAGAGATTTTCTATCAGCGCTACGGCTGGTGGTCGATTGTGGTTGCAAGATTTGTGCCCTGGGCCCGCGTAATCATTCCGGCGCTCGCTGGAATCAGCAAGATGAACTACTACAAGTTCTTCAGTGCAAATTTGGTCGGAGCCATGCTTTGGGGATGTGGTTTAACCCTTGCTGGCTACTTCACCTACTCAATTCCCTGGGTACGCAACACGGTCTATGTGATTGCAATAGTCGTAATTGCACTGAGTGTTTTTGCTGGAGTTAGAACCTGGCTCGAGAACCGAAAGGTTAGTTCCGAACAATCAGCTGGGCCAGCTGCTTAGATTTTTCTCTTTCGTAATACTCATCTTCTTGCGCCGACCAAATTCCAAAATACTCATCGAATTTGCCACCATCACGCGCAGAGAATCTTGATTTTCTATCTGCGTCATTGGTGTCAATCCAAATCTGAAAATCGGAATTTTCTCTAGACAAACGACTGATAGCTCCGCATCCCTCAACAATCAGCAGCGTTCCACCGATAAATTCTCTCCGACCGTTTCCTGGCTCCTCAGCGCCGCGGTGATTCTTGCGCCAATTCCAAACCTGCCAGTTGGCACTTCTTGAATTTGCCAAGGGCAAAAGAATGTTTGTGAGCAGATACAAAGATCCTTCGGCCAAGCCATTCCACCCGGGATAGAGATCATCCATGTGGATTGTGCGAGCAGCCTGGTGGTCAATCTGAAAGTAGGCCTCGGCTAAGTCTTTTGCAAACTGGCTTTTTCCTGAAGCCGCTCGACCATCAATCAGAACAATTGGTAGTTTTCCACTTTCCTGAAGTGAAACTATCTGATTGATGGTGAATTCCACACCCTCGGGATAGGAAAGCTCCAACGCTAATTCAGCCTCTGATTCAAACTCCATGCGCTAGCTGAGTCCACTCTTGAACGGCCGGCAGTTTCTCTCGTCCTCAGTTCTTCACTAATTCCGTCGATTGAGTCCTGCTTTCCAACCGTAATCACACAGACAACCCAGTGGTCTTTGACGTTTAGTATCTGAGCGATTTCGTCTGGAAGGATGCCTCCCATGAAGTGGGACTTTAGTCCCATGGATTCCGCCTGGATTACTAGCTGCATGGAGGCAAGTCCCAGGTCGTAGTAGGTGGAAGCTTGATTGCGCTCTTTTCCATCCTGGGTCTTGCGAGCCAGCATGATGGCATATGCCGAGGCCGAGGGTGCCCAGCTTTGGTTGAAGCCCGTTAGGCCCTTTTCCGAAACGTCGGTAAAAAGCTGGTTGTCACGGGTTAGGAATACGCAGTGCCAGGGCTGCTGGTTCATGGAGCTTGGTGCCCAGCGAACGGCTTCACCCAGCGATGCAATCTCCGCCTCGGATAGGTTGTGGGATGAGTCGTAAACTCTGGGACTCCAGCGGTTTCGAATCAGGTCGGTTAGGTCGGCGCTGGTAACAGCAGGCTTATTTGGAATTGTCATTGGTCTCTACAACTTATCTCTTATCCCAATGCTTCCCGGGTGTCAGCAATAAATTCATCCACCTCAGACTCAGCGGTGTTCCATGAGCACATCAGTCGGACTCTGCCGCTCGTGTCCCAATCATAAAAAGCCCACTTTTCCCGAAGCTTTTCGGCAAGTTTTCTTTCCATTACGGGGAAGACAGCGTTGGCCTGGCACTGCAGATCAATTCTCAGTCGGTCCTGATCCGCAATTTCGCTAAGTCCTGACTGCAGTCTCTGGGCCATCTGGTTGGCTCGTCTGGCAAGTTCCAGGGCAAGACCATCGGCATATAGGGCATTGAGCTGAGCGGAGAGGTAGCGCATTTTTGATCCAAGCTGCATGCCTGACTTTCTTAGAAAGGGAATTGCTTCAGCAAGTCTCTGGCCTTTTTCGGAATGGGCGTCAGTCACAATAACGGCCTCGGCTAAAAGACCACCAATCTTGGTCCCACCAAGCGAAACTAAATCAACGCCGGCATTCGTTGTGAAGGATGAAAAGTCTGTGTTTAGCGCAGCGGCTGCATTGGCAATTCGAGCACCATCGAGATGCAAAGTCAGCTCGTGTTTCTTAGCTAAGGCCGAAAGTGCCGCTACTTCACTTGGCGAGTAGACGGTTCCATACTCCGTGGAGTTGGTAATGGAAATTGCCCCCTGCTGAGCCCTGTGGACGAAACCAAAGTCTCGCAGTTCTGGTTCCACCATTTCGGGAGAGAGTTTGCCATCACCATTTTTATTAGGGACATTCCAAAGTTTTATACCAGCAACTTTTTCTGGTGCACCACCTTCATCTAGGTTGAGGTGTGCTGTTTCAACGCAAATCACCGCGCCCCAACGTGGAAGGGCAGCCTGAAGTGCAATCACGTTGGCCGCTGTTCCGTTGAAGACAGGAAAACCGATTGCTTTTTTGCCAAAAAGTTCCAGTACAGTCTGCTGAAACTTTTCTGTTTCACTATCTGCTCCATATGCTGGCTCGGGTCCTTGATTGACAGCGGTAATCGCCTCGATAACTTTTGGATGGACAGGAGCGTAGTTATCGGAAGCCAGATTCTTCTTACCAAGCACCTGTCTAACCTAGCGACTACTATTGGGTAGTGACCCGAAAAGGCCTAATTCTCTTTGCGCTCGTTGGCTTTATCTGGGGACTTCCATACTTCTTTATTGTTATTGCGCTGGAGAGTTTCTCTACCCCCTCGATTGTTTTTCTAAGGACCCTGCTCGGGGTAATCGTCTTGATTCCTTATGCGGCTTTGATGGGAGGACTAAAGCCAGCGCTTAAAGCCTGGCCTTATGTCTTGGTCTTTGGAGCCGTCGAGATGGTGGTTCCCTGGTTTTTAGTCACCGAAGCCGGCAAGCACATCTCCTCGGGCCTGATTGCACTGCTGATTGGGACAGTGCCATTTTTTGCGGTCGCAATCTTGGCGATTTTCCTAAAGGATCGCAAAGCGCTGCAGCCACGGCCACTCTCAGGAATGATTATCGGATTTCTTGGGGTGGCGGCTTTGGTTGGCTTCGACTCTCTAGCCGGGGCTATTGATCCAATTTATGTGCTGTTTGTAATCCTTGCCGCCCTGGGATATTCAATCGCCCCAATTGTTGCCAACATCAAGCTCCACGATGTTCCATCCGCTGGAGTAATAGGTGTGAGCATGGGATTCGTAGCTGTGGTCTATGCGCCATTTTCGATTCCAAATCTGCCCGCTGAATTTGCTGGGGCAAGCCTGGAGAGTCTGTTGGCGATCCTGGTGCTTGGACTTATTTGCTCAGCCGCTGCCTTTGTGCTGTTCTTCATCCTCATCAAAGAGATTGGCCCAGCAAAGTCAACACTAATTACTTTTGTGAACACTGCGGTGGCTCTTGTCCTTGGAATCATCTTCCTCGGTGAACCAATCACCACCGGATTATTGATCGGCATCCCTCTAATCACCGTTGGCCTACTTCTGGCCGGCGGGGGAGAGCTCGAATCTGAGTTGAGCAAGGCCTAGGAATTTTGCCCAGCCCTGTGGTGTTTTACCAAGCATGCGAATCCTTGCCTCCATTCTTCTAACCCTGGCCCTCGCTGGCTGCGCGCAATCACCACAGCCTGAGGTGACCGAAATGCCATCAGCCCAGGTTGATGCCCCGCAGTCAGAAACCAGCACTGAGCAAATGGAAACAGAGGCAGGCGAGGCAGCGGAGAGCGGACAGTCAGAAGAACAATCAGCTGAGCCCAGTGAAAAACCATCTTCTAAGCCAGAGGAAAAAGAAGATGAAGTAGAGGCCAGCCCAAGTCCAACTCCGAGCAAAACCACTGAGCCTTCTCCAACTCCAACAAAGTCTCAAGCTGGCTACACCATGGCGCAGGTTGCCGAGAAGAACTCCCAGTCCGCCTGCTGGGTTGCCATCGATGGCATGGTCTATGACCTGACCGATTGGATCCGCCAGCACCCTGGAGGCCGAGGAGCAATTTTGAGTATTTGCGGAACTGATGGAACCAGCAGTTTTAATGGTCAGCACGGGGGAAGAGCAGGCCCGTCAGCTGCGCTAGACAGGTATGTGCTCGGGCCACTTAGTAATTAACTTATATAAGTTAACTTCCTAATTTTCTGCCTTTTGCGACCAAAGACTTAACTAAAATTTTTGAGTTATGTCTCTGGCAAAAAAGATGTATGTCCCTGCTGGCTCGCAGGTTCCGTGCGTGAATCTAGCTGCGGATGTTGACCTTGG
>VFQT010002953.1_pt1 | contig 16277 bp, 13 predicted proteins | sample 3512381 | NCBI WGS metagenome assembly VFQT01 (sample SAMN10412376, study PRJNA504923) | tailings metagenome | isolation source: Relicate 2 Philex TSF3 active mining site | place: Philippines: Tuba, Benguet | collected 2017-08-29
GAAAGAGTTGCCCGTCACGGGTGGTCATCGGCCCATTCCAGGTCAGCCTGCTGCCTGCATCCGCCAGCGGCCAGCCCATATTGCAATGGTAGAGGATCATGTGCGGTGCCGGCATGTTGCCTCTGTTGATCACCTCATCATGCATATGGATAGAAGCTTCGCCGAGTCTGCAGGAAATGGTCCTGTGTAATTCGAGGCAGGGTCCGAAAATATTCGACTCCCGGATGATCCCTTTGATGCTCATCTCCCGGCGGCCGGCGGCCGGATCGGGCTGGATGATCGATACGATCTCTGCGGGCATGTTGCTGATCCGTCCGTGGATGCCACGCATGCCGTGGGCGTCCTCTTCCGGACCACCCACATGAGAGAGACCACAGGTGGTCACCAATCCACCGCCGAAGGTCCGCAGCCAGTCGATCCCACGATCCGACATGGGTTGAGGAGGTGTGAAGCCGGCATGACTCAGCCAGGCCAGGTTGTACTGATTGAAAGCGGCATCTCCAATATCCATGGCCCGGTCGAGCAGTACCTTGAAACGCAGTCCGGATCCGGTATTGATCCAGGCGACGCGCATACCCCGGGCAGGGCCATTATCGATCACCGCGGTTTCGATCCCGCCGATCTGCGAGACATTTCCCACCTTGTCGCTCCACATCGATGTGCCTGCCATCACTTTGTCTTATTAGTGGCGTTCGCGCTGGAATACACGGCGTGGTTGGGGTTCCCGCCGGACCTCAGATAGGCCATCAGATCTTTCAGTTCTTCAGCATTCAGTGCATTGATCATGCCGGGCAGCATGGGAGACACTTCCGACACGCGGGTCCTCAGCACCGTTTTCTTTGGCACTTCGCGGACGGTTTGCGGATCGAAAGGATTCTGAGAGATATAGTATTTCTCATTATCCTGGCGGATGAGGCGACCCAGGATGGAACCGCCTGCCTTCAGATAAAAGACCGTGGAGCCATACTGATCCGAAATGGTTTTATTCGGAGAGATGATGGCTTCCAGCATGTCCCTGTCGGAAAAACGGTTACCGAGTTGTGTGAGATCTGGACCCGACACACCACCTTCTCCCCGCATCTGATGGCAGCTGCGGCAGAGCGATGCGGCAAACATGGCCTTGCCCTGTTCGAAATTCCGGGGAGATCCCTGCTGGCTTACTTCCTGCAGCGCATCCTCCAGTTTCCAGTTCTTACCGGGACCTTTGGGCCTGACGGGACCAATGTCCAGTCCCTTACGGGCCAGGTTCACGAGGGAGTCGCCGGACATCTTATTATATTTTACAAAACTTTCCTTCGGAACATTCTCCAGTGCATTTTTTCTGGCCTTATCGATGAATCCGACGTAGCAGACGCCTCCCTTGTAGCCAAAGGCTTTGGTGTACCACTTGAAATATTGATTCCGGAGGTCATCTGTCCAGCCCTTTTTCGCCTGGCTCAACACGTTGGCATACCAGGTCTGGTTCAGGGGAGGCATCTTGGAGAGCATCCCTGCGATGTCCATGCCGTACTGGGGATTGCGCAGGATGAGGTCGGATGAAGCGGATAGCGTCTGCTGGCTCTTCGTATCGTCCTTGGCGTTGAGGAGCAGTGCCATGGTCTTCTGCACGGAACCGGGTGCTTCCACATAGACGAGCATCTTGCTCAATTCCTTGTTCAGATCATGGCCGGCGGCTGGAAACAGGGGATCCAGTAAGGCCGCGACGGCTTGTTTTTCCGAAGCGTCCGGCGCACCCATCCGGGCAAATATGAGTTCGACAGCGCGGATCAGGTCCAGTTGCCTGGGTTCCGGCAGTGCTTTGATGTTTACCTGGGTCAGGGCTTTGGTCAAGTCTTTTTTTACGGTGGAGTCTCCTCTGCGGGCCAGTGCGATCGCGGCTTGTGTGAGGATGACCGGATCTTTCTCCTGCAGGGTTTTATCCTTCCATGTTGCAATGGGTTGCGCTTCGATGGCGATGCGTGCGGCATAGCGGATGTGCCGGTCCTGATCTTTCAGGAAAGGCCATGCTTCTTCTACCGCGCCGGGCTTGGCACTGCCGTGCAGTGATTCCAGTTTCCTGCGGGTTTTCAGGGCATCATTCACCGCAGCCACATTTTTGGTGTCCTTAACATCGGTTCCGGTGTAGTACACCCGGTAGAGATCGGATTCCAGCCTCCGGCCTCCGGTCAGGAAGTACATGGCACCGTCCGGCCCAATGGCGCCATCGGTCAGCGGAAGGGGAGATCCTGATACAAATTCTTCGCCGGTCGCCGTGTATGAGGCGCCGGAAGGGGTCGGGAACACCGCATAGATGATGCCGAAGCTCCAGTCGAAGGCGAACAGGGCATTGCGGTATTTGGCCGGGAAACGTCCCTTAGAACCACTCATGAAGTTGGTGGGCGATCCCTGTCCGACATTGATCACCGCAGGCAGGTTATCGGGGTAGTTGGCATTCCATTTCAGGGTGCCGGGCCTCCAGCCGAATTCGGCACCACTGGTCACATGCAGGATCCGGGTGGGACGATACCAGGGCGTACCGAAATCCCATTCCATGTCAGAATCATAGGTGAACATTTCACCGGCATCGTTGAAGGCGATATCAAAAGAATTCCTCAGTCCGGAGGCGATCAATTCCCATTTCTTCCCCTCGGGATCCGTCTTGGCGACCCATCCCCCGTGGGATTCCACGGTGTTGTCATGCCCGTTGGGATCCTTGATCAGCGGGAACAGGTTGTCGAGTTTACCGTCCGGGATGTTCCGGTAGGCATCCATCTGAGGGATCTTGGTGAAATTGCCCGCCACAACGTGGAGTGACTGTCCATCGGGCGACAGCACCACGCTGTGGGTGCCATGCTCGCCAGAACCCTTCATTGATTTAAGGAGGGTGATCTGATCGAACTGATCGTCTCCGTTGGTGTCCTGGAGGCGATAAAGTCCGCTGGTTCGCTTCATTTCATCGTTACCGGAATGATTCACCATCACATAGAGACTGTTGAACGCATACAGCAGCCCCTGAGCATAACCCATGGAGATCTTTCCCGGATTTTTTTGATTCATGAAGGCGGTATCGTTCAATACCAACAGCTTCTCCGCCTTTGTTCGGGTGATGGTATCACCGATGGCAGGTACAGTGATCCGGTACAGATATCCGTACTGGTCAGATGCGATGATCCGGCCTTTGGGATCAAAGGTCATCGATACCCAGGAGCCTTCTTCGTGTTCTGACGGACCATAAAGTCTGTCGGCCTTGAAACCCGCCGGTAGCTTGAGTTTTGCAGCTTTTGGATCACTGGATATGAAACCGGGTTCTGTGTCTTGTTGGTAATACGTGAAGGCCGTGGCGATCAGCAGGCAGGAGATTCCTGCGAGGGCGAGTGTGTATGTTTTTTTTCTCATGGCACGCGTTGCGTACCTGAAACTTATGAGGATTTTGCCAATTAAACAAACGATTGGCGGAGTTTGGGTAAATGAGGTTACTAAACCAACATAAAATGATGAAAGGAAGGCCTAAGATAAGCCTACCGTGGCCGGCGGTATCGGTATTTAAGAACCCATGATTCTGCTCACTTCCAGGGGGTCTGTACAGTCGAGGAGCATGTCCCGGATCGATCGTCCGGTGACCGGATGAAGCCTGTCTCCGATCAGTTCACTCAGCGGCATCAGCACGAACCGCCGCTCCGCCATTCGCGGATGAGGTATGTCCAGATCTGTTGTGTTCAAGATAAGATCTCCGTACAGGAGGATGTCCAGGTCGATCGTTCGGGGGCCGAACTTCTCCCCGCGGATGCGTCCCATTTCCCGTTCGATCTCCAGGAGGAGCGCCAGCAGCGTTTCCGGAGCCAACTCCGTCTCGATCTCCAGCACCTGGTTCAGAAAGTCGGGCTGGGATTCGATGCCCCAGGCTGCTGTTTCGTAAAGGGTTGATCTGCGAAGGATACGGCCCGCGCGGTTATCCAGCAGGTCTGCTGCCCTGGAGAGATTGGAATGCCGGTCGCCCAGGTTACCGCCTGTTAGAATATACGAAATTTCCATGGATCCGCAAAATTAACGCAAGGGCCCATTGTCGCTGATTTTTCTTCACAGCCATGTTTTCCTGTGGTCAGGAATTCACCCCCCTTCATGCCGTGCTTTTCGGTAATTTCGCGCCACAAACAAGGGCATGGTAAAATCCTACAGTCAGACCATGGCGATGTTCGCCATCGCAACGGCCAGCCTCCGATCCATGCTCCGCAGTCCTTCTGCGATCATCTTCAGTGTGCTCTTCCCTTTCATCTTCATCCTGGTGTTCGGGTTTTTGTCATCCCCCGTTCCGGTGATCCGGGTCGCTTACGAGCGGTCGGGGGATACCTCCCATCCGATCGCCCGCGCCCTGCGCGACCGGTCGAATGTCATCGTGTCTGACAAGGATTCTGCCACGATCCGCACCGATCTGGAGAAAGGACGCATCACCGCGCTGCTGCGGATCGATCCGGTCAACCCGGCGGGATATCCGAAATACCGGGTCGTTGTAACATCCTCTTCCGCTTCCGGCGATCGGATCGGACTCCTCCAATCGGTCATCCTTCGGACGATCGGAGAGGTGGAGCGCTCGGCAGATCCGAACCGCCCGGTGTATGCCTTTATGGAATCGGTTGAGGTACCCGGACGGGTGTACCGGACGATCGACTTCGTCCTCCCCGGCCAGCTGGGCTTCTCCCTGCTCAGCGCCGGCGTCTTCGGTGTGGCCTTTCTTTTCTTCAACCTCCGGCAGACGCTGGTACTGAAACGCTTTTTCGCCACCCCCGTCAGCCGCCCGACGATCATCATCGGGGAGGGACTTGGCAGGGTTGTTTTCCAGCTGCTGACGGCTGTTGTGATCCTGTCGGTCGGACATTTTGCCTTTGATTTCACCCTGGTCAACGGATGGACGACCTTTTCGGAGATGCTGATACTTTCTCTGCTCGGACTGGTCGTCTTCATGGGATTCGGATTCATCGTCAGCGGACTCGCCCGGTCGGAAAGTGCGATCCCTCCCTTCTCTAACCTGGTGACCCTGCCGCAGTTCCTGCTGGCCGGCACCTTTTTTCCAGTGGAGAACTTCCCGACCTGGCTGCAGCCGGTCTGCCGGGTGCTGCCACTAACCCATCTGAATGAAGCCATGCGCAACATTGCCTTCGAAGGCGCACATATCACCGATTGCGGCCGGGAGATCGGATACCTGGCGATCTGGGGCGTTGCCGTCTATGCCATCGCCGTGCGGGTCTTCCGGTGGGAATAAATATAAATACATGAAAGCTGTCAAATCGATATTGTTTGTCATGATCGGCCTGGCGCTGGTCCTGACTGCCATCTCTTCGCTGCTGCCGGGCTCTGTAATGAACTCACGATGGGTGAAGGTTGGCGTCTCACGGGAACGGGTAACCGAAAAAATCCGCGACCTGAACAGCTGGTCTGAATGGAACCTGTTACTCAGCGAAGCCACAGATATCACGGTGTCTTCGGATGTTTCGCCAAACCGGCCTTCCCTTAACTGGAAGGACCCGCGTGGGACATCTCACAGCTTCACAGTCACCGGGGATAATGAGGGGGGATTGGTCACGCGACTCACCATGGGCGACGGACGGCCGATGGAGTCGGGCTTCGCGGTTCAGCAAAACGGGACGGATTCTGTACAGGTGGTATGGTATGTGATCGAAGACCTGAAATGGTATCCCTGGGAGAAATTCTACGGCATCATGGCGGGGGATATGAAGGGACCGCTATTGCAGGGAAGCCTGGATAAATTGAAAGAGGTATTGCATGCTGAGGCGTTCGAAATACAACCTTCTCCGGCAATGAGTGGTAGCGATACTACGACCAGAAAATGAATGTAAACTGCACGGATCAAACCCTCAGCAATCCCGCCTTCCACAATCCGTTCACCGGTTTGTTGTCCCAGAACAACCCGAAATCCTCCAGGCCGGCCGCTTGATGATCCTCTTCCGCTTCACGCGTCAGGAAGCTCCGGTCAGCTTTTTCGGTGATGCGTGACAAATAGTCTGCCAGCCATCTTCCCTGTGCGGGGTCCGTACGGATCACCATCGTCTCCTGCGGGGTCTCTACGCTGAGTTCTGCAACTTCCCAGCTGTTGCCTTTCTTGGTTCGGGTGCTGATGCTCAGCGTGGGTTTACTGCCCAGCCACACCCATTTTGTGTCCGGCTTCAACGGCAGGTATTCTTCGGTATTCAAACAGTTGCGCATGAAATCCTTCGCCACCGAAGTACGCGGCACGGGGAATTCGAACCATTTATGCAGGGGCTGGTCGATGCCATGACCATGCATCCAGTTGAGCAGGGATTTCTGCAGCCCCCAGGCGAATTGTTCGTGATCGGCACCCCGCGGATCTTCATGAGGGATGTCGTTGCGTGCGAAATCTCCGACGGCGGAACTTACAGGTTTGACCCCGTAGGCGTCGGGATCCATGCCGACGGGACTATGCGCCGTCATCGTAAACTGATGCCAGTAGGCCGACTGCAGGATCCCGGCCTCGAACATCTGCCGGACCATCTCCATGGAGTCGATCGTCTCCTGGGCACTCTGGCTCGGAAAGCCGTACATCAGATAGGCATGCACCATGATGCCCGCCTCCATGAAATGCCGGTTCACGCGGGCGACCTGTTCGACCGTGATGCCCTTCTGGATCAGGGTGAGCAGTCGGTCAGAGGCCACTTCTAGACCGCCTGACACGCCAATGCAGCCGGCCCTCCTAAGCAACTGGCAGAGATCCCGCGTGAAACTTTTTTCAAACCGGATGTTCGTCCACCAGCTCACCACCATGCCCCGGCGCAGGATCTCCAGCGAGAGCGCCTTCATCAGCGAAGGAGGGGCGGCCTCATCCACAAAATGAAAACCGTTGACACCCGTGCGTTCCGTGAGCTCCTGCATGCGGTCGCAAAGCAGTGCCGCCGTTAGTGGCTCGTAACGTTTGATATAATCCAGCGAGATGTCGCAGAAAGTGCATTTGCCCCAGTAACAGCCATGCGCCATGGTGAGCTTGTTCCAGCGCCCGTCGCTCCATAGCCGGTGCATTGGATTAAGCACTTCGATGGCGGAAATGTATTGATCCAGGGGCAGTCCGTCGTAATCAGGGGTGCCCGTCTCGGTTTGTTTGTAATCGGTCACCAGCCTGTTATCGTACCAGGTGACGACGCCGTCGGTCAGGGTGAAGGTTCGTTTGAGATGATCCTTTCCGATGGGCCCGCGCACATGGCGCAACAGCTGTTCCACCGGAGCCTCTCCATCATCCAGCGTGATGAAATCGACATATCTGAACACCCTGGGATCCTTCAGTGATCGAAGTTCTGTATTGGCGTATCCTCCCCCGAGGGCGACCCGGATATCAGGCCGGTGCGCATGCAGCCACTGCCCGCAACGCAATGCAGCATAAAGGTTGCCGGGGAAGGGAACGGAGAGGGCCACGACCGCAGGATCCGTTTCGGTTATACGTGACCGTAAGATCTCAAGCATGTATCGATCGGTAAAACTTTCCGGGCCTTGCAGCGCTTCTTCCAGGGCATCGAAGCGTTCTGCCGAGCGGGCGATGCGTTCCGCATAGCGGGTGAACCCGAACCATGGATCGGTCGTCTCGCGGATCAGGTCGGACAGATCCTCCAGGAAAAGCGTGGCGATGTGCCGGGCGCGATCCTGCATACCCATGGTGCCGAAGGCCCATTCGAGATCTGCCAGTTGTGCAAAACGACCGGCCTCGGGCAACAGATTGCGCTGGGCGATGCGATGTGCGAGCGTGGGATTACGTCCCTGCAGGTATCGGATGGCATCATCGATGTTGCGGATGTATTCATCCTGCAGCGCGATCATGCGGGCGATGTTCGGCGAAGAAGCAGGCCGGTCGCCGATTGCCGCGAATAATGCGGTGATCCCTGACCGTGAGAAAATGCGCAGCATGGTATCGATGCCGAGGTCGCACTGCTCCGCAAGGAACCCCCGGGTCTGCAGGAATCCCTTCAGATAGGCCGTGGCCGGATAGGGCGTGTTCAGCTGGGTAAAGGGCGGAGTGATCAGGAGGATGTCTGCCGGCAAGGGATGCGCTTTGCGCAAAAATACGTCAAACCTCGACAGTCACGGTAAGGCTCAAGGGATCCCTGCATAACAAAAAGGCATCACCCGGTTCAGGTGAACCGGGGATGCCCCTCTTGTAACGGACACGCTTTTATTTGGCAGGTGGCAGCAGTACGGCGTCGATCACATGGATGATGCCATTGCTGGCAGGTATGTTGGCGATGATATTGGCACCATTGATGGTGACCTTTCCGTCCTTTACAGCGAGCGTGGCATTGTGCCCGCTCGCTTGTCCCAGGACCTGTCCATCCTGCAGCATCTCGGTCGTCAGTCGTCCGACATACACATGATATTCCAGGATGGAGCGGAGATCGCCCTTCTTCTCGGGTTTCAACAACCCTTCCACTGTCCCTGCCGGGAGTTTCTCGAAGGCGGCGTTGGTGGGTGCGAATACCGTGAAGGGGCCCGCATTGGAAAGCACATCCACATACTCAGCGGCTTTCAATGCGGTAACAAGTGTGGTATGATCAGGACTGCCGACAGCGACCTTCACCACATCTTTCTGAGATTCGTCGTCCTGCACGGCTGATTGTCCGGCAACGGGTCCGGCATCAGCTATGGTGGCATTGTCGCTGGAAGCCTTCCCGCCCTGCTGTGCGCAGGAGGCTCCGAAAAGTGTGATGATAAGCATCGCGAGAGAGAGCATCGATCTGTTCATGTGGCTATGGTTTGGGGTGATTGATCGGGAATAAATGATTTTTTAATGTGCCTCCAGTTTGAGTTGCATCACGGTGGCAATGGACGTTGCCCTTTGATCTGTGATATCAGTATTGAGCCCTTCGAACTGTTCATGAAGGGTTGCCCGGAATAGTTGCAGCCAACGGTTGAAGTGGGCTTTTGTGAAGGGCTGCAGCGCATGCACCCGTTGATGTGCGGTCATCGGATTACCGGTGTAGGTTCCGGTGTGGAAGATGACATTCTCCCAGAAATCATACATCACGGGCAGATGTCGCTCCCAGTTCGTGTGCGCAACCTGATCGAAGATCGGTCCCAGCATTTCATCTGCTCTGACCTTTGCGTAGAAGCCGTCGACAAGCCGGATGATATCTTCACGTTTTTTTATATCCTTTTTTCTGGTCATGCGTTGGTGTTTTGATCTTGTCAGAGATCCTTACGCCGGAAGGTTCGAAGGGAGGCCCAGAGCGGGATGGCAATCCACAGCATCAGCACACCGATCGCCACGCCCATGCCGAGCGGTGATCCAAAGGCGGTGCGGAAGACGGCACTGGTGACACCCATCATCGCAGAGATATCCAGTTGCAGCAGCATGATCACCCGGGAGAGGTCCACCGGATTCAACATGCTCATGATGATCATTGCCCGCTCCAACGGGTAGTCCATGAACTGGAAGAGGATGAACAGGACGATCCCGTCGAACAACAGCGTGAAATAGAGCCACAGCAAGGTTGTTAGTCCGATCCCCCGGGCCTTGTCCCGTGTGTGGACGACGGCCAGCATCGCAATGGCGGCGAAAATGACCGAAAGCAGCGTACCGGTGAGCAGCAATAGCCAGCCATCTGTAAGGGCGCCGGATATCAGCAGCGGGATGCCGCATCCTGCGATAAAGGCCGTGGCCAGGGAGCCCGCCAGTCCGGTAAACAGACTCAGCCAGAGATCCATCCGGCGTACAGGCTGGGATACGAGCAATTCTATGAATTCTGTCGCGTTATACATATAAATGGCGGAGAAGACTACACTGACTAATGGGACAATGATCAGCACCACATTCATCATGCTGAGGAGGCCCTTGTCGGTGCTGTCATTCATGTTGAACAGACTGAATCCGAGCAATACTAACAGGCATGCATAACCGATGATGATCCTGTTTCGAAGGATGTCGAGCATCACATATTTGACGATCTTTCTCATGTCAATTTGCTTTTTTCATGACCTGAGCGATGGCCCTGGAAAGCCTTACCTCACCCGTGTCCTCCCGCAGGGTCTCCCATGCCTTGTGGAATACCAGGCGACCATCCTGCAGATAGATGATCTCACTGATGATATCCTCCAGATCGCTGAGCACATGCGATGTGATGAGGATGAGCCGGCCCTGTTCTCGTTCCCTGCGGATCTTATCTTTCAGCATCTCACTCGAGAGCGGATCGAGTCCGGCCGTGGGCTCGTCAAGGATCAATACATCCGGTCGGAAGAGGAAGGCCAGCGCTGCACTCACTTTCTGTCTCGTGCCGCCTGACAGCGTACCCATTCGTTTGCCCAGCATCGCGTCGAGTTGCCAGGTCTCGATCAATTCCCGGTCCAGGTCCCCGCGCCTCTTGCCCCGCAGGTCGGTCATCATATCAAGCACCTGTCCGATGGTCATGTGATCCGGATATCGCCCGGTCTGTGGCATGTATCCGATGCGATCGCGATACTGCCAGTCCTTGCCGATGTTCTTTCCGTCGAAGGTGATGAAACCGCTGTCAGGTACGACCATGCCAAGCAGGCATTTGATGAAGGTGGTCTTACCCGATCCGTTGGGGCCAATGAGCGCAATGCTCTGACCGGCATGACAGGTGGTACTGATATCCTGCAACACCGATAGTTTTCCGAAACTTTTGGATACGTTGGTAGCGATGATCATGATGATGTAGTTGGTGTATGGAGAACGAGTTTGCGCATTCTCGGTTGATCGTCTTTCAGGTCTTCTGGTGTCATGCCGGGCAGTAGTCGCTCAGCGCGGTCGATTAGATCCGTCATGAAGCCCCGAAAGAGCATAAGGGTGGCAGGGTTTCGCTCCACGATCATGGAATAGAGACTGACGGGACGATACGGGACATCCCCGATACCGTCGCGGTTCAGATCATATCCTTCATATTTTGACCAGTAGTTGCCCTCAAAGCGATTGAGTACGAGGGAGCCGTTGGTGGCGATGTCGAAAGTGTTGTCGGTGAAATTATTTCCTTTGAGGAGGTTGTCTGAACAGCTGGCCTGCATGCGAATGGCCCATCCATTGTCGTGGAAACTGTTGCCTTCGATGTGTATGCGGTTGGAACCTTCCAGCAGCACAGCCACCGTATTGTGTTGCATAAGGTTGTGGCGTACTTCACTGTCGGTGATCTCTTTCATCAGGATGCCATAGGCCGCATTCCCCCAATTGTCTGCAAAGGTGTTGCGGGTCATCGTCACATGATGGCTGTACATCACCGAAACCCCAGCGCCATTGTCGCGGAAATGGTTGTCACTGTATGTATCATGACTCGAAAACATGAAATGCAGTCCGTAACGCACGTTCCCGGTGCTTCGGTTCTTACTGATGGTGGAGTTGGTGACGAATTCAAAGTAGATCCCGTCGCGATGTCCGCTGATGGTATTCGATCGGATATCGAGCTGATCGGACTGCCAGCAATGAATGCCGTTGGCAGAACTGATCTCGTCCCGGGCATTCGATGTCAGGACATTTTCGCAGATCTGGACCCTGGAGGCCTGCTGAAGATAAATGCCAAAGAAACTATTGATGAATCGGTTATGCGTGACCGCTATGTCTGATGCTTCGATGATGCGCAGCGCGGCGATATCGTTGTAACTTGATTTTCCGGCTCGGATGAATGTGAATCCACTTACACTGACGTGATTCGATCGGATGGTCATGATCTCATGCACCTGCTCGCCATCCAGCACGGGTTGTCCTTCGCCGATCAGGCTCAGGGGTTTGTTGATGATGAGATTTCCCGATCGATAGATGCCCTTACCTACAAATATGGTATCCCCCGGTCGGGCCATGTTGACGGCCGAACGGATACTCCGCAACGCGCCATCCGCGCTGACACGGATGATGCGCGCTTCCACTCGAATCATGACAGTGCTGAGGAATATGAAGAGAAAGGACCTGGCGGACATCTTTGTATTTGTTTAATGTATCAAAGCCTCTGTCAACCGGATCTCTTTTCCGGGAAATTTTTCCTTGAATCGCTCAAGGTCTTTCTTGGATGAGAATGCGGCGATGTTTCCGCCCATCGGACTTTTGAGCGCATCGCTTTTCAGCAGAGACATACTCGCCGCTTCGTGTAATGTCCCGGGATTGGCGAAGTCCGTGAAATAGATCATGCCATCGTTACTATTGATCTGCGCGCGGTGCATCCAGGCAGCCAGACAGTGGATGTCATCAAAGCGGGATACCTTGCCTTTCGCATTCAACCATTCACATCCGAAACGATCGTCTGAGAGGGTCATGCGGCAGAAATCGCAGGCATCCTGCCCGTATTTGATGGGGATCGGTCCTGACTGACAGGCCGTGGATCCGAAGCCGAAGAAAATAAATATAAACCCCGTAACCCCGATCTCCAGCCGTTTGCTGATCTTGAAGGAGCCGCGGATTTCCAGGAAGAGCGTCAGGGCCAGGGCCAGGCCGACGGCGATGAATATCCATCCTCCAATGTCTGGTACAGACCAGGCACCGAAATTCAGGAGTTTCTTATATCCGATCAGCGGTGGTTGATAGGCCATGCCCGGGACCTTGATGGGGGCGGTTTCGTCAAGATTGTGACCGTAATTATATTCCCATCGGTAGAAATCTGCCATGGCGATCACTGAAAAGGACAGGAACAGGATCACCCAGGTGGCAAAGAACCAGCGTTTGTTCACCAGGGCAGCTAGGACCCCGAATACTCCGAGGATGCCAATGATCCAGGGGAGCACCGTGAACTCCACAAAGTCCTTTGCATGCAGGGTGCGCATGCCGATATAGTGATTTAATCCATTCACGACATCGACATCTCCACCGAGCCTGTCGGGATAGATCTTGAGTACAAGACCTTCCGGATATTGGGGCGCGTCGAGTTCAATGCGCCAGAGTGGCAACATGATCACCGCAAGCAGTCCTATGCCGCAGAGGGCAGCATTGATGCGGGTGAACGTTGCAAGTGGCCGGTTCATAATTCGCATTTAAATTGTAAAGCGTGCCCGCCCTTCAGCGGGCACGCTTATGATTGTCAGCTGCGCTTATCGTCAGTTCTTTGCTGTGGTGTCGGCTTTCGGGAGTTTCCCCGTACTGAAGGTCAGCGGTACATTGCTGCCGGCGGGAGATACGCGGACATATCCCTGCATCTCCTGGTGCAATGCACTGCAGAAGTCGGTACAGTACATCGGAAATACGCCCGTGCGATCGGGGACCCATTTCAATGTCTGCGTTTCTCCGGGCATGATCAACAGCTCGGCGTTCCCTGCACCCTTCACGGCAAATCCGTGTGGTACGTCCCAGTCCTGCTCAAGATTGGTTACATGGAAATAGACTTCATCCCCCAGTTTAACGCCTTCGATATTATCCGGGGAGAAATGCGAGCGGATGGACGACATCCATACATGCACCTTGTTGCCTTCACGAGTGACCCTGGTTTCTTTCTCACCCTTTGAGACATAGGGATGTTTGTTATCTTCGATCTTGAAGATCTTTGTCGAATTTTTGGATATCAACTCCGCAGGTGCGGCTTGTGCATAGTGCGGTTCGCCGATCGTCGGGAAGTCAAGGATCAACTGCATCTTGTCGCCACTGATATCATAGATCTGTGCACTCTGTGCCAGTTCCGGTCCGGTAGGCAGATACCTGTCCTTCGTGATCTTATTGTAACCGATCACGTATTTCGGAAAAGGTTTCCGCGAATCGCCACCAGGGATGGTGAGGTGTCCGATGGAATAGAACGTAGAGGCGCGATCCACGACTTTCAGATCCTTTACATTCCATTTCACGATCTCAGAGGATACAAAGAAAGATGTGTACGCATTGCCCTTACCATCAAATTCGGTGTGTAAGGGGCCCAGGCCGGGTTTCTGCACTTCTCCATGCAAGGCGGCCTCATATTTAATGACGGGGATCCCTTCAAATTCCGTCTCGAAGGCCTTGTCCGCAATGGCTTTTTGCAGTTTGGTATAGGAGAAGACAGGGATCAGTGCCGCCAGTTTGCCGCTGCCGACGATGTATTCTCCCGTGGGATCGACATCACAACCGTGCGGGGATTTCGGGCAGGGGATGAAATAACAGATCTCCTTGAGGATGGCGGGGTCCAGCACGGTGACTTCTGTCTTGATCTCCGACTTCCCCGAGTGCGTTGCTTCATCCCAGGTGTTGTGAGCATAGCGGACTTTTTGCTTCACTCCTTTCCCGGCTTTCAGATACTCTTCCGCCTTCTTCCAGTTGACGGCCAGGATGAAATCCTTGTCACGCTGGGAGGCATTCACTTCCAAGAGGGTATTCGCCTGTTCCGTATTGTAGCAGCTGAAAAAGAACCAGCCATGGCTTGGACCTTTTCCAGCATGGCTGAGGTCGAAGTTCACTCCCGGCAACAGAAGCTGGAAGGCAATGTCCATCTCACCGGCTTTGCCAACGCGGATGAAACTGATCGTGCCCTTGAAGTTCTTCTTATAGGTCTCGATCGCCACATCGGTATTGTCACCCACGGGGACACTGAAACGCGTACCCGCCACTACATATTCCGTGTTCTCTGTAATGAAGGGAGAGGAGTGGTTGCCTGCACTGTTGGGCAGTTCAATGATCTCCGCGGTGCGGAAGGTCTTCAGGTCGATACGTGCCACACGGGGCGTGTTGTTGGCATTGCCAAAGACCCAGCGACCGTCTATTTCTCCATTGGTCTGAGAGAGCTCCGTGTGGTGAAGGTCATCCCAGGGGACGAAACCATGTGAAGTATTCAGCATCGGCTTGGTTTCCTCGGAATATCCCCAGCCTTTTTCGGGATCCACGGAGAAGACGGGGATAACACGGAAGAGGCGTCCGGAAGGCAGTCCATAAACGGACATCTGTCCGCTGAAACCACCGGAGACGAAATTATAAAATTCATCATGCTTGCCCGGTGGAACGTACGCTTTCACGGCCGCATCTCCGCTGACTGCAGTGGAGGCGTCCTTGGGTTTGCAGGAAGGTGCCGCGAATACGGCTGCAAGCAGTATTCCGGTCATCAGTTGTCTGTGTGTCATCTTATAGTTGATTTGTGATGAGGATTCATATTCATTTTACGCCATCATTCCTGCGCATGAACTCAAGCACATGGCGCGCGTCGTCATCGGTAAGATTCTGATTGGGCATGCGCACCAGACAGATCTCCAGCTGTGCTTGTGCCTCAGGATCCTTAGAGAGCATTTCATCGACATTGGTCGCGAAATTCATGATCCATTCCGGTGTGCGGCGTTCAGTTACACCCTTCCATCCCGGACCAACCAGCCGCTCGTCCGTGAGTTTGTGACAGGATGCGCATTTGACATCATATACCTTGTTGCCGGCATCCGCCATCTTTGTGTCGAGGGTAGCACCAAGTTTGACATCGGTGAACTTTCCAATGCCCTTGTTGTCGGCTGCAGTCTCCGACTGTGGCGCATTTCCGGAAGCCGGGGTTGCAGCGTCGGATGCAGTGCCGGCATTTTCATTGCCCTTGTCAGAGCCTCCGCAGGCCCCCATCAGGATCAGCAGCGGAAGGACGTAGATGATCTTCTTCATGTTAGAATCGATTGATGTTTGGGATTGAATCACGGCACAAGATTACCCTGCATCACAGATCACTTTTATGCGTAGCATCATAGAATTCGGCAGAAGATTCAAAACATGACGAAAGTCATCGCTTTCAAGTCATTTTCACGGTCATCGATCTGTGCTTACTGATGTTAATCATATTATTTAATGAGGACATATCATGATTTCACATCCACGATCATTACACTTTTGCAAAAACAAAAGACATGAATCCTCCGATGATAGATGAGAACCTGTTGCTCACCTGGGGAGCCACTTTTAGGAAACTCTCCAGGGACGAACAACTGTTCGCCGAAGGCGCTCCAGGTTACTTTTATCATCAGATCGTAAGCGGACGGGTCAAGTGGGTAAACATCGATGAAGATGGGAAGGAATTCATCCAGGCCGTGGTTCATCCCGGTGAAAGCGTCGGAGAATTACCCCTTTTTGATGATGGCCCCTATGTTTCCTCCGCCATTGCACTTACAGATACTACTGTGCTGCGATTGCGCAAGGATGAATTCCTTCGTATGCTTCATGAACATCCTGATATTCATTTCGCCTTCACCCGGATGATCACCCATCGGTTGCGATTGAAATTCATTTTCCTCAAAGAACTCAGTTATCCGGATCCTGTACGTAAAGTGTTGACCGTGATGAGGTATTACCGGGAGACTTCCGACCATGAGGCTGATGGCAGAAAACGCATTCCGTTGACACGCCAACAGATCGCGAACATGACGGGCCT
>VFQT010002956.1_pt1 | contig 16264 bp, 16 predicted proteins | sample 3512381 | NCBI WGS metagenome assembly VFQT01 (sample SAMN10412376, study PRJNA504923) | tailings metagenome | isolation source: Relicate 2 Philex TSF3 active mining site | place: Philippines: Tuba, Benguet | collected 2017-08-29
GCCATGATGAACAGCGCGCCGGAGACGAGATAGAGAAGGGCTGCGAGATTGGCCGACATGCGCCTACTTGTCCTTCTTCTTGTACATGGCGAGCATGCGGCTCGTGACCATGAAGCCGCCGAAGATGTTCACCGCCGCGAGGATCAGGGCGAGGAAGCCGAAGATCATGGCCGTGATGGAGCCGGAGTCGAGGGCGCCCACGCCCACCGCGAGGAGCGCGCCCACCACGATCACCGAGGAGATGGCGTTGGTGACGCTCATCAGCGGCGTGTGCAGCGCGGGCGTCACGTTCCACACCACGTAGTAGCCGACGAACACCGCCAGCACGAAGATGCCGAACAGCGAGACGAACGGGTCGATCGCTTCCATCACTCAGGCTCCCTTGAACATGGGGTGCACCAGCGCGCCGTCCCTGGCGATCATCGTGCCCTTGATGCATTCATCCGCTTCGTCGATCTTGAGCGACCCGTCCTTCTGGATCATCAGGTCGAGGAAGTTGGCGAGGTTCTTCGAGAAGAGCGGCGAGGCGTTGCCGGCGAGCTTGCCCGCCAGGTTCACCGTGCCGACGATCCGCACCCCCTTGTGCTCGACGATCTCGTCGGGCCGCGACAGCGGGCAATTGCCGCCGCGCTCCACCGCGAGATCGACGATGATGGAACCGGGCTTCATGCTCTCGACCATCGCTTCGGTGATCAGCACGGGCGCGGGGCGGCCGGGGATCAAGGCCGTGGTGATGACCACGTCCTGGTTCTTCACATGCTCGGCCACGAGGGCCGCCTGCTTGGCCTTGTCCTCGGCCGACAATTCCTTGGCATAGCCGCCCGAGGTCGCGGCATCCGCGATGTCGGCATAGACGAACTTGGCCCCTAAGCTCTTCACCTGCTCTTCCGTCGCCTTGCGGACGTCGGTGGCCGAAACGATGGCGCCGAGGCGGCGCGCCGTGGCGATGGCCTGCAGGCCCGCGACGCCAACGCCCATAATGAACACCTTGGCGGCCGGAACCGTGCCGGCCGCGGTCATCATCATCGGGAAGGCGCGGGTGAAGTGGAAGGCGGCGTCGATCACGGCCTTGTAGCCCGCGAGATTCGCCTGAGAGGACAGGATGTCCATCGACTGCGCGCGGGTGATGCGCGGCATCAGTTCCATGGCGAAGGCCACGGCGCCGGACTTGGCGATGGCCTCGAGCCCGGCCTTGTCGCCATAGGGATCGAGGCCACCCATCAGGATGGCCCCGGGCTTCAATGACGCCAGAAGTTCGGCAGAAGGCCTGCGGACGGTCAGCACCACGTCCGGGTCGCCGAAGCCGCCGGGCACGATTTTCGCCCCGGCGGCGGCGTAAGCCTCGTCCGGGATGCTTGCGCCCTTGCCGGCGCCGGCCTGAACCCAGACCTCGGCGCCTTTCTTGATGTATGCCTTTACCGTGTCAGGGCTGGCCGCTACGCGACTCTCCCCAACCTGAGTTTCCGTGGGGATCGCGATTTTCATGAGCCCGCCCTGTTGGTCAGCCTACCATTACGGCAGTCAATAAACCGTAGATCACAAGCCAGCCGACCGACAATTTCCAATTGCCGCCCGCCTTGAGGTCCACGATCAGCGCCAGGATGCCGATGATGATGCCGCCGAAGCCGACGAGCAGATTGCCGCTGGAAATGAAGGCGAAGGCGACGAGCGCCACCACGACATAGAGGCACAGGAGGGTGAGCGCCACCGACCCCTTGATGAAGCCATCATAGGTCCTCTGATGTTCCTCGAAGCCATGTGAATGCGTTCCGGTAGACCCGTGTTCGGCCATGTTTCCCCTCAGCTCGAATGTCGTTCGTCGAAGGCTTCTAGCCAGTCCGGCGGCGGGCCGCAAGCGGGCCCCGCGCCCTCGCGGCGATCAGTCCCATCGGGGCCGCGGCGGGGGCGGAAACACCGCCCCCGCCCGGGGTCACATCTGCTCCAGCTCGTCGATCATGCCGGAGATCACGGAGAGGCCCTTGTCCCAGAACCCGGGGTCGGCGGCGTCCAGGCCGAAAGGCTTCAGCAATTCGGAATGGTGCTTGGTGCCGCCTGCCTTCAGCATGGCGAAATATTTCTCCTGGAAGCCCTGCTCGCTCTCCCGGTAGCGGGCATAGAGCGAGTTCACCAGGCAGTCGCCGAAGGCATAGGCATAGACGTAGAAAGGCGAGTGGATGAAGTGCGGGATGTAGGTCCAGAAGGTCTCGTACCCCTCCCCGAACCGGATGCCGTCGCCCAGGCTTTCCTTCTGCACGTCGAGCCAGATGGCGTTGATCTGCTCCGGGGTGAGTTCGCCTTCCTTCCGGGCCGTGTGCACCTTGCGCTCGAAACTGTAGAAGGCGATCTGCCGGACGACCGTGTTGATCATGTCCTCCACCTTGGAGGCCAGCAGCGCCTTGCGCTTCTTCGGGTCGGTGGTCTGCTTCAGCAGCGCCTGGAAGGTCAGCATCTCGCCGAAGACGCTGGCCGTCTCCGCAAGCGTCAACGGGGTCGAGGCCATCAGCGGGCCCTGCTTCGCGGCCAGCACCTGGTGCACGCCGTGGCCCAGCTCATGGGCGAGCGTCATCACGTCCCGCGTCTTGCCCATATAGTTGAGCAGCACATAGGGATGGGCCGAGGGGACCGTGGGATGCGCGAAGGCGCCCGGCGTCTTGCCCGGCCGCGAGGGCGCGTCGATCCAGTTCTTCTCGAAGAAGGTGCGGGCGATGTCGGCCATTTGCGGATCGAATGCGCCATAGGCGGAGAGCACCATGTCCTTCGCTTCCGTCCACGGCACCTCGCGCGTGTCCTCGGCGGGAAGCGGCGCGTTGCGGTCCCAGTGCATCAGCTGGTCCTTGCCCAGCCACTTCGCCTTCATCCGGTAATAGCGATGCGAGAGCTTGGGATAGTTGTTGCGCACCGACTCGACGAGGGCCGCCACAACCTCCGGCTCCACCCGGTTGGAGAGGTGCCGGGCGTCCGCGATGTCCTTGAAGCCGCGCCAGCGGTCGGAGATGTCCTTGTCCTTGGCCAGCGTGTTGGTGATGAGGGTGAAGAGCTTGAGGTTCTCGCCGAAGGTCTTCGCCAGCGCGTCCGAGCCCGCCTTGCGCTTGGCCTCGTCCGGGCTCTGCATCAGGTTCAGGGTTGGTTCCAGCGTCAGCGTCTGGCCTTCCACCTCGAAGCGGAGCCCCGCCATGGTCTCGTCGAACAGGCGGTTGAAGGCCGCCGCCGAAGTCTGCGATTTTTCGAGGAAAAGTTCCTCCAGCTTATCGTCCAGCTGGTAGGGCTTCTCCTTCCGCAGGTTCTCGATCCATGACCGGTAATGACCGAGTGCGGGAACCTCCATGGCCTTTTCGAGCGCCGCGTCATCGATGCGGTTGAGTTCCAACTCGAAGAACAGGAGGAGCGTCGAGATGTCCGTCAGCCGGGCGGAGATGTCGCCATAGAACTTGCCGCGCTTCGAATCCGTCGTATCGCCCACATAGTAGAGTTGCGCATAGGAGCCCGTCCGGCCGAGCAGGTCCGAGATCGCCTCATAATCCTTCAGCGCCTGGGCCAGTTCGGCCCCACCGAGGGAGGCGAGCTTGCCGCGGTAGTTTTCGGCAAAGGCCCTCGAGAGGTCCTCGCCCTTCTTCATGTCGGCCGCGAATTCCGGCGCCTCGGGCGAGGCATAGAGGTCGGCGAGGTTCCATTCGGGAAGCGGTCCGAGGTTCGGGGCTGCGGCAGCGGTCATGTCTCATCCTTCGGGTGAATTCCGGCCTGATATGGCCCAGCGGGCCGGCTTCGGCAACCCGGAGGGACGGCCTTAACGCAAGTTAACGCAGCGCGCGCAAGGCGTTGAGGATCACGGCCACGTCGATCGCCTCCTGGATCAGCGCGCCTTCGACGACGGTGATGTAACCGAAGGCGGCACCGATCATGGCCGTGAATGACAGGCCAAGCCCGATGGCCACGCTCTGGAGCGCGATGGCACGTGCGCGCCTTGCGGCGGAAAGCCCCTGCGCCAGCCGCGTGAGATCGTCCACCAGCAGCACGGCATCGGCGGATTCGGCCGCCGCGGCTGACCCGGTGGCGCCCATGGAAATGCCGACGTCCGCCGCGGCGAGGGCCGGCGCGTCATTGACGCCGTCGCCCACCATGAGGGAAACACCGTGCTTGCGCTCCTCCAGCACGATGCGGACCTTCTCCTCGGGCTTCAACTCACCCTTGCGGATGTCGAGGCCAAGCTCGCTGCCCACCCGGTCCACCACCGCCTGCGCATCGCCCGAGGCCAGAATGATGCGGCGGATGCCCGCCTCGCGCAGTTGCGCCAGCGCGGCCGGTGTCTCGTCCCGCACCGCGTCGGCCAGCAGCAGATGCCCGGCGAAGCGGCCGGAGATGGCCAGCGCCGCGATGGCCGTGCCGGGTGGATGGTCGGGCCGCGGCACGGGGTCTCCGCCGAGGCTCCGCGCCACGAAGTCATGGCCGCCGGCGGTCACCGCCCTGCCCTCGACCATTCCCGTCAGGCCCTCGCCCGCCGTCTCGCGAACGGCTTCGGGGAAGGACAGGTGGAGGCCCCGCTCGCGCGCGGCCTCCACGATGGAGGCCGCCGTCACATGGGCCGAGGCCTGTTCGAGGGAAGCAGCCAGCCGCAGCATCTCCTCGGCGGACCATTCGGCGGCGGGAACGATGCCGGCCAGTTCCGCCCGCCCCCGGGTGAGCGTGCCGGTCTTGTCGATGACGAGGCTCGTGGCGCGCGCCATGGTCTCCAGCACGGGGCCACCCTTCATCAGCACGCCGCGCCGCGCCGCCTTGCCCATGCCGGAGATGATGGCCACCGGCACGGCGAGGATGAGCGGGCACGGCGTGGCCGAAACCAGCACCGCGAGCATCCGGATGTGGTCGCCCGTGAACGCCCAGGTGCCGCCCGCCAGCGCCACCGTGACGGCGAGGAACACGAGGGCATAGCGGTCCGCCAGCCGCACCATGGGGGCCTTGGCCGCCTGCGCCGCCTGAACCAGCCGCACGATTCCGGCATAGGTGCTCTCGGAGGCGGGCCGCGTGGCCACCATGTCGAAGGCGGTATCGAGCGAGCGGGCGCCGCTTTGCACCTCCTGCCCCTCCAGCAGGCGCTGGGGCACCGATTCCCCCGTCAGCGCCGCATTGTCGAGCAGCGCCTTGCCGGACGAGATGCGGCCATCCACCGGCACGATGTCGCCCTGGCGGATCAGCAGCCTGTCGCCGGTCACGATCGCGTCGATCGCCACCTCGCGCAGGTGCCCGTCGTCATAGCGCAGCGCCGTCTTGGGCACGCGCGCCAGCAGCGCCTTCATGTCGGCGCGCGCGCGGTTCGCGGCATAATCCTCGAGCAGTTGGCCGCCCGCATACATCAGGGCGACGACCCCCGCCGCCAGCGTCTCCCCGAAGACGAGGGCCGCGGAAATCGAAAGCCCCGCCACGATGTCGAGGCCGACCTCGCCGCGGGCGAGCGAGGTCACGATCTCGCTCAGGAGCGAGGCCAGCACCAGCGCCGCCGCCGCGCCCCAGATGAGGCCCTGCCAGTCAGCGAGGCCCGCCAGCGGGGCCGCGAAGCCCGCCGACAGGCCCAGCAGCGCCACGGCGAAAAGGAAAATGCGAAATGAACTCAATTTGTCTGTCTCCAGCGGGGGCATTCTGCAGCTTTGCGGGCGCCGCACAATGCGCAGGATCAAACACCCCGCGCCCGGACCGCCGGATTAGTGGAAAACACCAATGAACAAAGGATTGCACGTGTCCCCAAACGTGGCTCGTCATTAACAGCGCCTTTACTCTTGGCTGTCAGGTTGAGCTCCGGAAGAGGTCCGGCGAGTCGCGCTTCCGGCCGTCAGGCGGCGGCGGGAAATCGAACCGGATCGTTGACGGATTTGGAAAGAAGCTCGTTCGCATGGCTGTCCGCGTTCTCATCGTCGAAGACGATCCCGCACAACGCAGAATCCTCGAGGAAATGGTGCGCCGCTTCGGCTGCGACCCGATGCCGGTGGATGGCGGGATCAAGGCGCTCGAAGTGCTGAAGAGCCACTCGGGCGGCATGATCGAGCTCATCATCCTCGACCTCAACATGCCGGGCATGGACGGGCTGGAATTCCTCGAGCGCCTGCAGACGGTGCGCGGCGACCTGCCGGTGATCGTCCAGACGGCGCAGGGCTCGATCGAGACCGTCATCAAGGCGATGCGCGCCGGGGCGGATGATTTCGTGGTGAAGCCGATCAGCCCGGAGCGCCTCAAGATCTCCATCCAGAACCTGCTCAAGGTGAATGCCCTCACCGAGGAGGTGAAGCGGCTGAACAAGAAGGTGGGCGGCGCCCTCACCTTCCGCGACCTGATCGCCTCCTCGCCCGCCATGGCCAACGTGCTGCGGCTTGGCCGGAGGGGGGCGCAGTCCAACATCCCGATCCTCATCGAGGGCGAGTCGGGCGTGGGCAAGGAGATGATCGCCCGCGCCATCCAGGGCGAGAGCGAGCGCGCGGGCCGCCCCTTCGTGGCGGTGAACTGCGGCGCCCTGCCGGAGAACCTGGTCGAGTCGATCCTGTTCGGCCATGAGAAGGGCGCCTTCACGGGGGCCACCTCGCGCCACAGCGGCAAGTTCCAGGAGGCCGACGGCGGCACGCTGTTCCTCGACGAGGTGGCGGAACTTCCCCTCGACCTTCAGGTCAAACTGCTCCGCGCCATCCAGGAAGGCGAGATCGACCCCGTGGGCGCCCGCCGCCCCGTCAAGGTCAACATCCGGCTGATCTCGGCCACCAACCGCAACATGATCGAGATGGTCAAGGCCGGCCAGTTCCGCGAGGACCTTTACTACCGCCTCAACGTCTTCCCCATCATGGTGCCGCCGCTGCGCGACCGGAAGGAAGACATCGCGGAACTCGTCAGCCATTTCATCACCCGCTTCGCGGCCGAGGAAGGCCGCAAGGTGCGCGGCATCACGGCCGACGCGCTCGCCATGCTGAAGGGCTATGCCTGGCCGGGCAACGTGCGCCAGCTCGAGAACACGGTGTTCCGCGCCATGGTGCTGTGCGAGGGCGACCGCCTCGACATTGAGGATTTCCCGCAGATCGCCTCGCTCGTCGAAGGCTACGAGATCAAGATTCCCCCCGCCCCGCAACTTGCGCCCAAACCCGCCCTTCCGCAGGGCGCGGCGGCGATCGCCGGCGGTTCTCCCCTTCTGCCGCGCGCCGGTGCCCCGCAGGTGGCGGACGGCATCGCCTATGGCATCCCGGTGGTGACCGAGGGCGGGCACATCCGCAAGCTCGAGGAGGTCGAGGCGGACATGATCCGCCTGGCGCTGGCCCGCTACCGTGGCCAGATGTCGGAGGTGGCGCGCAAGCTGGGCATCGGCCGCTCCACGCTCTACCGCCGGATGAAGGACCTCGGGCTGGAGGAAGCAGCCGGATAAATTGCACATTGACCGGAATTTGATTTCCACGCCCGACCGGCGCACGCTAGAAAACGGGCTTGTGGCCACTCGCGGATGGGGTTCGATGAAAAGGTTTGTAAAGTTGTGTGCCGCGTCGGTCCTGGGCCTGGCGCTCTGCGCTGGCATGGCCGTGGCGGATACGCCTGCCAAGAAACGCAAGCCCACCCTGTTCGAGCAGATTTTCGGCGACCCCTCCAAGGGTGAGCGGAAGAACACCCGCCGCCGCTGGCGCGACACCGACGAGACCGGCTCCATCCTGGCCGAGCCCGGCAAGAAATCGCGCAACCAGGCCAATGCCGTGTTCATCGACGAAGACCCCGAGGGCGACCCCGGCCTCGGCCTGGGCAACCTCCGCTATGCAGCGCCACGTCTGGTGCCAGTGAACGGCGCAAGACTCGAGGAACCCCGGCCGGTGGATGCCGCGGCAGCCGCCGTTTATGACCAGCTTTCAGGCAGCGACGGCCCGGCGCTCGCCGTTCTGCCCGCCACGCGCAAGGCCGTCATCGAGACCTACGCCGCACGCGGTTTCCGGCCCGTCTGGCTCGAGGGGGGCACGCTCTCCGCCCGGGGCAAGGCCGTGCTGGAGACCCTTGCCGCCGCCGGCGCGGAAGGCCTCGACCCGGCATCATATCTCCCGGCGGGCCTTCCCGGCTTCGACGCGCCCCTGCCCGCGCAGGATGCCGCCGGCATGGCCCGCCTCGACATCGACCTTTTCGCCGCCTCGCTCCGCTATGCGCGCGATGCCTCGGGCGGGGTGTTCGATCCGCGCAAGCTGTCGCGCTACAACGACGTGGAGCCCGCCTGGGTGGACACAGCCCAGGCCGCCCGGGTGCTGGCCTGGACGCCCTATGCGGCGGACTATCTGAAGGGGCTCCATCCCGCGCACCCCGCCTATGCCGCGATGAAGGCCGCGCTGGCGGAGCTTCGGGCGGACATCACGGCGGGGCAGACCAGCCTCATCCCCGATGGCGGGATCGTGAAGGCGGGGGCAAGCGACCCGCGAATTCCCGCCGTGCGGGCCAAGCTGCTGGAGCGCGGCTTCGCGGATGCGGCCCTGCACCCCGGCGCCGACCCCCTCGTGCTGGACAAGGAATTGTCGGTGCAGCTCCGCCTGTTCCAGAAGGCCTCCCGCATCCGGGTGACGGGCGCGCTGGGCCCGCAGACCGTGGCGGCCCTCAACACCGATCTCGCTGCGCGCGACATCGCCCGCCTCGTCAACAACATGGAGCGGATGCGCTGGCTGCCGCGCGACCTCGGCAAGCGCCATGTCTTCGTCAACCAGCCCGCCTATGAGGCGCATGTGATCGAGGACGGCCGGGACGTATGGTCGACGCGCGTGATCGTCGGCAGGCCCAACACCCAGACATCGGTCTTCCATGACGAGATGGAGCTGGTGGTGTTCAACCCGTCCTGGGGCGTGCCGCCGTCGATCATCGCCAACGAGTACCTGCCCAAGCTGCGCCGGGACCCCGGCTATCTGGACCGGCTCGGCTTCAAGGTGGTGACGCAGGATGGCAAGGTGGTGCCGTCGCGCTCGATCAGCTGGGCCAGCTACGGCAGGAAGGTGCCCTTCGGCATCCATCAGCCGCCGGGTGAGAAGAATGCGCTGGGCGAGATCAAGTTTCTGTTCCCCAACAGCCACAACATCTACATGCACGACACGCCCAGCCGCGAACTCTTCGAGGAGGACACCCGCGCCTTCAGCCATGGCTGCGTGCGCGTGCAGAACCCCCGCGAATTCGCGGCCGTGCTGCTCCGCTGGGAGCAGGAACAGGTCGCGGCCAAGGTCAAGACGCCCAAGAGCGAGACGGTGCGCCTGAAGGAGAAGGTTCCCGTGCACCTCACCTATTTCACGGCCTGGCCGGACGAAACGGGCAAGATCCGTTTCTTCGATGACATCTACGGCCGTGACAAGGCGATGGAGGACGCCCGCTCCACCCTGGCGGTGGCGCAGCGGTGAGTCGGGACGGCCCCTTCATGCCGGAGACGGGGCACAACTCCCGGTTCTGGGAGCAGACCATCATCCACAGTTTAAGCCGTTGTTAAGCATAGCCGTTTACCATTGGCGAAATGCTGCCTCATGGCAGCCTTATTCTTGTTCGAAACGCGCTTTCAGTGTAAGCCGATACCCGGTGAGGGGGTTGGCAGCCTGGACGGGGTACCAGAGGAACCGGCGAAGTCCGGTTGTGAGTGGGGTAAGGGTTTGGACTGCAGGGAAGCCGGAAGTCGTCGCACCTTGATTCAACGTTGGAAAAAGGCGTTCGCCTCTGCCGCCGTCGTGGCGGCCATCGCGGCGGGAACCTACCTCGGCATGGAGGCGCCCGCCTTCTCCGGCGGAGAGACGCGCACGATCTCAATTTACCATATCCACACCAAGGAAAACATCACCGTCACCTACATGAAGAACGGGAAGTACATCCCGTCCGCCATGAAGAAGATCAACTACATCCTGCGTGACTGGCGGCGAAACGAAGTCATCACCATTTCGCCGAAGACGATCGACCTGATGTGGGAACTGCACGCCGACCTGGGCTCGAAGCGGCCGGTTCACATCGTCTCCGGCTACCGCTCGCCCAAGACCAACGCCTTCCTGAAGAAGATCGGCCGCAACGTCGCCCGCAAGAGCCAGCACATGGTGGGCAAGGCCATCGACATCTATTTCCCCGACGTGCCGACCGAGAAGATGCGCAATTCCGCCCTCGTCCGCCAGGTGGGCGGTGTCGGCTACTACCGCTCCGGCGGCGGGCCGACGGGCTTCCTGCACATCGATTCCGGCCGCGTGCGCCACTGGGGCCCCGCCATCAGCCAGAAGCAGATGGCCAAGATCATGCGCGACTACAAGAAGACGGTGGGCGCGCGCCTGAACAAGAAGGGCATGAAGCCCGTGCCGGAAGTCGAGGTCGCCGAGGCCGACTCCTCGGCCGCCGGCCTCCCCTCCCAGCAGGAGGTGGCGGAGAACAACGCCGCGAAGGCCAGGAAGAAGATCCCGCTCGAGACCGCCTACACGGAGGACGACGAGGAACTCGCCGGCATGAGCGAGGACGCCGCCGTCGCCCCGAAGAAGCCCAAGGTGCGGCCCGAGGCGCCCGTGACCGCCGAGGAAGACCAGGCGGACGAACCGTCGGACGCGCCGGAACAGCCCCAGCAGGTGGCGGATGTTCCGGAGGGCGTGGCCCAGGGCTACCCCGTTCCGCGGCCCCGCCCGAAGCCCATCGAGGTGCTGATGATGGCGGCCGTCAACATGAAGATCGAGCCCGCCTCGGCACCGCCGCCTGACCAGATGGCGCGCCAGAAGGCCTCTCCCCTCGCCAGCACCGGAATCGGCGTCGTCGAAGCGTCCGAGACGATGACCGAGCCCGAATCCAACGTGGCCGCCAAGACCAGCCTCGCCGAGGAACTGCGCAACGGCGACACCGAGGACGTGCCGGTCATCCGCGCGATGACCACCGCTTCGGCCTCGGGCGACGTGTTCTGGTGGCCGCAGCAGGTGATCTTCGATTCCAGCAAGGCCGTCCGCCGCGATGGCGCGCCCCAGCAATTCACCGAAACCCCGCTGAGCGACCTTCTGCCCGGCGTCAACACGGCGCAGGCCGAACCCGTGACCAACGCGCCGCGCCTCGCGGTGGCGGACATGGCGCAGGTTCCCTCGCTCGAAGGCAAGGGCGACATGCTGGTTGTGAACCGCGAAGGCAAGGGCAGCCTGCTCAGCGTTCCGGCCCTTGGCCAGACGGTCGAAAACCAGAACTGACCGGACGGTTTCTCATGCAATGACGGGCCGCCTTGCAGAAGGCGGCCCGTTTGTTTTTGGAAGACCGGTCCGTGGCGGGCCGAGCCCGTCGCTCAGGCCGCCTCTTCGGCCTCGCCCGGGATCATGCCGAGTGCCGCAAGGTAGACGTCCAGCATGGACTGCTCCTCCTCGCGCTCGGCGGCTTCCTTCTTGCGCAGGCTGATCACCTTGCGAAGGATCTTGGTGTCGAAGCCGTTGGCCTTGGCCTCGGCGTAGACTTCCTTGATATCGCCGGCGATGACCTTCTTTTCCTCCTCGAGGCGCTCGATGCGCTCGACGATGGACTTCAGCTGGCCGTGGGCGAAGGTGGTCTTGGTCATCTCGATCTTTCCCGGGAAATCAGTGCTTGTGCGACTGGGCGAACTTGGCCTTCTGTTCTTCCGTGGCGGCGGCCTGGTGCTTCGCCTTCCACTCCTCATAGGGCATGCCATAGACCATGGTGCGCGCCTCATCGCGCGTGACGGGCAGCCCTTGCGCCTTCGCGGCGTCCTCGAACCAGTTGGACAGGCAGTTGCGGCAGAAGCCGGCGAGATTCATCATGTCGATGTTCTGCACGTCGGTGCGGGCGCGCAGATGCTCCAGAAGCCTGCGGAAGGCCGCCGCCTCAAGTTCCGTCCTGGTCTTTTCGTCGATGTTCATGTCATGCCCCTCATCGTCCGGGCCGGTCACCGGACTTCATACATAATCGGTTCGATCACCTTCGCCACCCGCTCGACCCACTCATCCACACCTGTTTTGCCGGCGATGAGGTCCTGCCGCACCTCGATCAGCGCATGCGGCAGGCCTGCGCGCGTGCCGTGGGTATTGAGCGTGTCGCCTTCGAGGGCTCCGTGATAGGGCTCATTGTCGCCGACCACAAGATCACCCTGCGCAAGGAAGCCGCGGATCATGGCGCGGGCCACCTCCTCGCCGCGGTCCCACAGGATGCCGACGTGCCAGGGCCTCGGCCAGCCGCGCCACACCGGCGTGAAAGAGTGGATGGAGACGAGGAAGGGCACATGGCCCTGCGCCGTCACCTCCTCCACGGCGGCGGCGACGGCGCGGTGATAGGGCTGGTGGAAACGCGCGATGCGGCGGCGGCGTTCGGCGTCGTCCACGTCGCGGTTGCCGGGCACCACCGCGCCGTCCGACAGGCGCATGATGAGCGTCGGATCATCCATCCCGCGGTTCGGGTCGATGAGCAGCCGCGAATAGCGCGTGAGCACGGCGGTGGCCCGCAGCCGCGCGGCGAGGCCGAGGGTGAGGTCGCGCGCGCCGATGTCATAGGCGATGTGGCGGCCGAACTGGGCGGCCGGAACACCGAGATCGCCGTAATCCTCCGGAATCCGGTTCGACGCATGATCGCACAGCAGAATCAGCCGCGTATCACCCGCGCCCGCCACAATTTCGTACGCTTCCGTTGCCGTTATCTTTGTCATGGACTGGGCATATAGATGAGGCTAATCCCTCAGTCACCCGGTTACGCTGCGCAACGCGGAGGCTCCGGCCTGAGGGTTGACGCAGCACGGGCAGGTGGGAATTGTAATGGACGATTCGCGGAACATATCCGGAGGCGGCAGAATGCTTCGCAAGATGGCGCTCGCGGCAGGCGGGCTCATGATGATGGGTTTTATGTCGCTTCCCGCCCATGCGGATTTGAAGCTGTGTAACCAGACCGAAAGCCGCGTCGGCGCGGCGCTGGGCTACAAGGACAAGCAGGGATGGGTCACGGAAGGCTGGTGGACGGTCGATCCGCAGAAATGCGTGACCTTCCTGAAGGGCCCGCTCATCGCGCGCTATTACTATGTGTTTGCCGTCGACTATGACAAGGGCGGCTCGTGGGGCGGCAATTCCATGATGTGCATCCGCGACAAGGTTTTCACCATCCGTGGCATCGAGGACTGCGAGGGCCGCGGCTACCGGAAGACCGGCTTCTTCGAAGTCGATACCAAGGAGGAAACGGACTGGACCGTTTCCCTCAAGGGCGACAAGACCACTCAAGGACAATAATGCGCCGAAACCGCAACGTGAAGATCGTGGCGACGCTGGGACCCGCGTCGTCATCCCCCGCCATGCTGGAAAAACTCTTCCTCGCCGGGGTCGACGTCTTCCGCATCAACATGAGCCACACGCAGCACGACCTGCTGCGCCAGATGCACAGCGACATCCGCGCGGTCGAGGCGAAACTGAAGCGCCCCATCGGCATCCTGGCGGACCTGCAGGGTCCGAAGATCCGCATCGGCACCTTCCAGAACAAGGAAGCGAGGATCGAGCCGGGTGACACTTTCGTCTTCGACACCGACAAGACGCCGGGCGACAACACGCGCGTCCACCTGCCCCACCCGGAGATCTTCGCTTCCGCGCAGGTCGGCGACAATCTTCTGCTGAACGACGGGCGGTTGCGCGTCGAGATCGTCAAGGCGGAAGCGGCACGCCTCACCACGCGCGTGATCTTCGGTGGCATCCTCTCGGACCGCAAGGGCGTGAACCTGCCCGACACGGTGATCCCGATTCCGGCGCTGACCGAGAAGGACCGCGCCGACCTCGAGGCGGCAGCCTCGGTGGGCGTGGACTGGATCGCCCTCTCCTTCGTGCAGCGCGCCGACGACGTGGCCGAGGCGAGGAAGCTCATCGCCGGCCGCGCCGGCGTAATGGCCAAGATCGAGAAGCCCGCGGCCCTCACGGTGCTGGACGAGATTCTCGAAATCGCCGACGGCCTGATGGTGGCGCGCGGCGACCTTGGCGTCGAACTGCCGCTGGAAACCGTTCCGGGCAAGCAGAAGCAGATCACCCGCGCGGCACGCCGCGTCGGCAAGCCGGTGATCGTCGCCACCCAGATGCTCGAATCGATGATCGTCGAGCCGGTGCCGACCCGTGCTGAGGTTTCAGACGTCGCCACCGCCGTCTATGAGGGTGCGGACGCCATCATGCTCTCCGCCGAGAGCGCCACCGGCGCCTGGCCTGACAAGGCGGTCGCCACCATGGACCGCATCGCGCAGGCGGTGGAGCGCGACTCGCTCTACCGCGGCATCATCACCGCGCAACGCTATGAGCCGCAGCCGACCAGCGCCGACGCGATCTCGAGCGCGGCACGCTCGATCTCCGAGACGCTGAAGCTCTCCGCCATCGTCTGTTACACGGGCTCGGGCTCCACCGGCATGCGCATGTCGCGCGAGCGGCCCGACACGCCCGTCATCGCGCTCACCCCCATTCCGGCCACGGCGCGCCGCCTCGCCCTCGTGTGGGGCCTCCACTGCGTGCTGACGGACGACGCCCGCGACCTCGACGACATGGTCGTGCGCGCCTCCCGCATCGCCGTGGAAGAAGGCTTCGCCGACCAGGGCCAGCGCATCATCATCACCGCCGGCCTGCCGCTTGGCACGCCCGGCGCCACCAACATGATCCGCATTGCCTATGTGGGATAGGCGCAACGGCTGATCTGCTGAACGCGCACATGCTCCCTGAGGGGCGTCACCCCGGCGAAGGCCGGGGGCCAGTTCTATGCGTCAGCGCGCGGGGAACCAAAGCTGGATCCGGGCCTGCGCAGCCCTGACGGCGCCGGAGGGGTTTGAGGCCGCGCCTAAATCCCCTGTTCCATCCGGTCGAGTTCCTTCAGCGCGGACTTGACCTGTTCGAGCGTGGGGTTCACGGCCAGCGCCTCTTCATAGGCGGCCCGGGCGGCGGAATACTTCTTCTGCCGTTCCAGGATCATGCCCTTGCCGGCAAGTGCTGCGTAGTGGCGGGGCTCCAGCTCCAGCACCTTCTCGATGTCCTTGAGCGCCGCATCGTCGCGCTTCATCAGGTAATAGAGCGTCGCGCGCCTGTTCCAGGCCTCGGCGAAGTCCGGGTTGGCGCCGATCAGCCTGTCGAGGATCGAGAGTGCCTCCGCCGGCGCACCCGCCTCGATGGCGCGCTGGGCCTGCTGGAGCAGCACCTCCGCCGTGGGCGAATCGGACGCGCTCCACAGCGACAGGATCTTCTGTTCGACGGGCTCGCTCGCCACACCGGGACGGTGCAGGTGGGCGAACAGGATGTCGAGCTGCTCGGCGCGAATCTCGGCCGGCTTCCGCGGCTTCTCCACCGGCGCCTCGGCCTCACCCGGTGGCTTGGGCAGGGGTGGCGCCTCTTCCCCGAGGGCGGGGGGCGGATCGTCGGCCAGGAACTCGAACTCCTCCTCGGCAAATGCCGGGAGGCTCAGGACCAGAAGGGCGGAAGCGATGACGAGTGCGCGCATGAGAGCCATCCTACACCCGCCACCGTGGCAACAAAAAGAGCGCCGTGCGCGGCATCCCGCCCACGGCGTTCACAATCCCGTCAGGAAAAAGCCGGAAAGCTTTAGCCCTGGCGCGCCTTGAAGCGCGGGTTGGTCTTGTTGATGATGTAGATACGGCCCTTGCGGCGCACCATGCGGTTGTCACGGTGACGCTTGAGCAGCGACTTGAGGGAGTTGCGGACTTTCATGGACTTCACCTGATATTTCAGGCAGAAGGAGCGCACTCCCGGCCCGCCTGTTGAACGTTGGCGGGTTCATTAGCGGGGTGTCTTGAACCTGTCAACCAATCCCCCCAGCCTCCCAGCCCCAATCTCCCCATGATCGCTTCCTTCGAGTTCTGGATCACCATCGGCGTGTTCCTTCTGAGCGCCGGCATGATCGCGTTCCTCTCCTGGCTGGAACGCCGTCCGCGCAAGAGCCTCAATCCCCGGCTCATTCCCACCACGCCGGTGATCATCCTCTTCGGTTTCATTGGACTTTTGGCCTTGGTGCATCTGGCCAATCTCTATGGCATCCATACCGGCAGACGTTAGATTTCCCGAGGTTCCATGCTTCCGCCCAGCCAGACTCTCTATTTCGAAGACCTCGAACTCGGCATGACCGAGACCTATGTGAAGGAGGTGAAGTCCTCCGACGTCGTGGGCTTCGCGGAAATCTCGGGCGACCGGAATCCCATCCACCTTTCCGAACATTTCGCCGCGCGCACCCCCTTCGGCGGGAGAATCGCCCACGGCCTCTACACGGCCAGCCTGATCTCCGCCGTGATCGGCACCAGGCTTCCGGGCCCGGGGGCGGTCTACATGTCCCAGACGCT
>VFQT010002957.1_pt1 | contig 16264 bp, 15 predicted proteins | sample 3512381 | NCBI WGS metagenome assembly VFQT01 (sample SAMN10412376, study PRJNA504923) | tailings metagenome | isolation source: Relicate 2 Philex TSF3 active mining site | place: Philippines: Tuba, Benguet | collected 2017-08-29
CAAGAGCGTCGGGGACTATCGGGTGCTCGGGCGGGTGAGTCTCGATGGCGGGCGGCGCTGGGAGCTGTGCGGGCTCGATGGGTTGAACGGGGAGGCGGCGTATTTCGAGGTGAGGCCCGGGCCGTGTGCGCCCAATCCATGCCTATCTCCGCCGGCGGCGACGTGCAGCGGGACGATGCTGAAGGCGTACGCGAGCACAGGGGTGTGCCAGGTGGTCAATGGGGCGGCGAGCTGTACGTATCCGAGCGAGAACTTCGAGTGTGCGCTCTTCTCGGGGTGTAGCCCGTTCGCGGGGACGTGTGTGGCGCCGCCGACGCGGCCGACGACGGCGGGAGATTTAATCGTCAGCGAGGTGATGAGGGACTCGAGCCTACCGCCGCCTGACAAGGGCGAGTGGGTCGAGTTCCACAACCCGGGGGCGCAAACGTTTGACCTGCGGGGATGTGAGCTCGTGGATGAGGCGGGGAGGAGGGTCCTCATCGCGGCGCCCGTGCCAGTCCTTGGCATGCCGGGCGGGCATCGGGTCTTTGCGCAGTCCACCGTATCGGCAGAGAATGGTGGGATTCCGACGGCGCAGGGGGTGATTCGCCCGCTCGGGCTGACGCTCGCCAACGGGGCGGGGAGTATCGCGCTCGAGTGCGACGGGGTCGTGATCGACAAAGTCGCGTGGAGCTGGGATTCGCCAGGTGGGACGGGGGTTGCGATGCAGAGGGATCGACTCTCCTTTGGCATTTCAGCGGGAATCGAGGCATGGTGCGAGGCGACGGTTGCCTACGGGCCAGCGAGCTCGAACGGCGCCAATAAGGGCTCGCCAGCGACCCTGAATCTCGCGTGTCCATGAGGTTGCGTTGAAGAAGTGGAATCTCCTCGAGCGGACGCTCACCCCCGACAAGAGCACCCTGTCGCTTTACGAGCATGATGGCGAGTATGTCCTGCGGGTGAATGGGCGGGAGCTCATGTCGAATAAGCGCCATGCGTCCGAGCTGAGGCTTGGCGAAATCGGCGGCGAGGTGTGCAAACGGGGTGGTCGGATTTTAATCGGCGGGCTCGGCCTTGGCTACACCTTGAAAGGGGCGCTCGCGCGGGCTTCAAGAGAGACCGAGGTGGTCGTCGCCGAGCTGCTACCCGAGGTCGTCGCGTGGAACCGGAAGGAGAGCTATCCGCTCGCGCACGTCGAGATGTCCGACCCGAGGACGAGCGTCGTCGTAGGTGACGTGTTTGATTTGATTTTCAAACAAAAGGCGAATTTCGATGCGATATTGCTCGATGCCGATAATGGCACGACGGCGATGATGACCGAGGGCAATAAGCGCCTCTATATGGCGTCGGGGGTCGAGGCCGTCAAAGCTGCGCTGAGACCTCAGGGGACTGCGGTCTACTGGTCTGCGACGCGTGAGCCCGAGCTCGAGAAGACGATGAGGCGGCTTGGGTTCTCGGTGAGGACCGAGGAGATCCGGGCTTACGGGGTGGGTGGTCCGAAGCACTCGCTGATTATCGGGAAAATCGCGAAATAGGCGTCAGACCGCAGCGGGCGTAGCTCTCGAGGGAGGCCCGATTCCAGCGGTCGATGACCGCAAAGGCGCGCGTGCGGCCGAGCTGTCTTGCAAAGGCGAGGCGATACAGCAGCAGGTGACGGTGAAGGCCGCGGCGTCGATAGGCGGGGGCGGTGTGGTCGCTCCAGAGGAAGACGGAGCCCTGCCAGTCGAGGGGTGGGGCGGCGTCGAAGGGGTTCGGGGCGAGCGAGAGCCAGCCGATCGCGGCGAGGATCGGGCCATCGAAGACGCCGAACGCGCGGATCTCCGGGTGGGCGAGGCGGCGAGTCATGAGCGCGAGGCGGGGTTCAGCGGCGCGCTCGAAGTCTTCGGCGGTGACGAGACGGGTCTCGAAGTGGGGCAAGGGTGGGGCAGAGGCTGGCAGGTGCTCGGACACGACGAGGTGGCGCGGGCGGACGGTGATGCCCAGCCGATGAAGCCCTCGGACCGCGGTATAAAGAAGGGTGCCGCGGAGACCGAAGCGGGTATGGAGGTCGGCGAGGTCGAGTCGGCGCATCGACTACCAGCGGTCGCTCATCGCGTCGGGCGTCGAGATGGCGAGTGAGATGCCGCCGACGGACGGGTCACGGGCCTCGCCCCAGTAGAGGAGGTAGCGGTCTTTCGCGGCGAGCGTCGTCGGTTGGGTGTCGGTGTAGCCAAGGGCGAGGACCGGGTTGAAGGCGTAGCGCGAGAAGTCGATGCCGTCCCAAGAGGCGGCAAAGCCGAGGTCGGTGGGGCCTGAGGTCCCTGCCGCATAGAACATGCGGTAGACCTTGCGGCCATTGGGCGTGCGGGCGAGGCGGACCTCGGCGTCGGTGATGGCGCCGCTGTCCCAGCAGGGCTCGGGGGTGCCGTCCGTGTCGAGGCAGTCGGTGCCCGGTGTGAAGACGGTCGTCTCGGTGCCGAAGACGAGGTCGGGCCCGGCGGTGGTGGTAAGGACATTCCCGTCGCGGGTCAGGAACAAGGTGAAGCGGTCACCGTTCGGGGTCGGTTCGATGATGAGGCTCGGGGAGGTGCCGGGGTTGAGGTTTTCGGTGGGGATGGGGTCGAAGGTGCGACCGTCTTCGGAGCGAGCGAGGACGAGGCCGTCGGGACTGATGTAGGCCATGAAATAAGTGTCGTCGTGCTGGACGACGCTCGGGTCGCGGCCGTTTCTCAAGATGAGCTCGGCGTTGCCGAAGCCCGAGTCGATGGTCGCCGCAGAGGTGTGCAGGATATCGTAGGTGCCGTCGTCGTTCTTGCGGTGGAGCCAGAGATCGACCTGACCGTCCTCGGACAGGAGGGCCGACGGGCCGCCGAGCAGAGGGGCTTCGACGTCGCCCACGACGAAGGGCTTTTCCGGGGTGGCGACCGGGACCCAGCCCGCGATGCCGCGGCCTGGCAGATTGGCGGCGCCACCGTCTTCGCCACCAAGGGCGGCGCAGGCGGGGAGGAAAAATATGGGGAGAAAGATGGGGAGGAAGCGAATCAAAACTCGAACCTCAAGTTACTTGAAAATCCAACGAAGTGGCCGGACGAGGTGTAGTCTCCGGTCGGGTCGGCGGGGTCGGTCTTGTCGTGGCGCCGGTCGAGGAGGCCGATGAATTGGGCGCCGATATCGAAGAAGAAGGGCTTCGGGAGGACCTTCGTGAGGTCGCGGAAGGCGAAGGAGAATCCGAGGGAAATTCCGAATTTGTCATTATCGACGAAATTCGATTCGCCTGTCTGGGTTGGGGCGGGCGAGGGCTCGAAGAAGGCGCCCGTGCGGGCATAGATGGCGAGGTGGCGGTGGCGGAGGAGCTGCTGTTCGTAGCCGAGGCGGGGGATGAGAATATCGTGGAAATCGGGGGCGAGTGGGGAAGGGGTAGGCGGCAGGGTGATGGGGAGCGCGCCCGCCTCGAGGGAGGTCGTGAGCACGGCGGTCGGGGTCTTCATGCGCGACCATTGGTGCCAGCCGAGGTCGAACGAGAGGGAGTAGCAGGGAGGAAGGGTGGGCTCTGGTGTGGGGCCGGTCAGGGCGAGGCCGAGGACGACCGAGCGGGGTGAGAAGAGGTTGGTGTTGACGCTGCCGAGCGAGAGGGCGGCGTCTTCGACGAGGGGGACGGGGGTTTCGGAGACGCCGTCGATGACGATGTCGCCGTTGACGACGACGCCGATGTCGAGGGTGAGGTCGAACTCTTCGCGGTAGGTGAGGCCGATGCGGAGGTTGTCGGTCGGGCGGAAGAGGAGGCCGAAGGTGGGGGAGCGGGCGGCGACGAAGTCGACGTCGACCGAGGAGACAAGCGTCGTGGCGTCGGCGTTTTCGAAGTCGACGATGCCCGAGACGTCGAGGCTGCCGCGGGTGTCGGAGAGGTAGGTGAGGCCAGCGCCAAAGGAGAGCATGTCGGGGATGAGCTCGAAGGCGAGGGAGGTCGTCAGCACGATGCGCTGGGGGTGGTTGTCGTAGAGCGCGAAGCGGGGCTGGGCGGCGGGCAGGGCGCGGAGGCGGGTGATGCGTTCATCGGGGAGGTGGAGGCCGAGCGAGACGGCGAGGCGGTGGGAGCCGAGTTTGCCGGGGACGACGAGGCCGCCCTGGAAGCCGCGGACGCCGTCGACGTCGAGGTCGTGATGGTTGAGCTCGAGGGTGGGCGAGACGCGGGTGTAGCCGAGCTCGAGGGAGAGGGCGTCGCGGGTCGCGAGGCCGGCGGGGTTGTAGAAGTTTGCGGAGAAATCGGTGGCGAGCGCGGTGAGTGCTCCGCCGAGCGAGGGGCCGCGGGTGCCGACGCCGAAGTAGTCGTAAGGGTTGGCGAGGGCCGAGGTGGTGAAGGTCGGGAAAAGTGCGAGGGCGAGGGCGAGGTGGCGGGTCATAGGGTCACCCCGAGCTCGGCGGAGAAGAAGAGGATATCGTCTTCGTGGGTGAGGGTGAGGTCGGGGGATTTCTGATGCGTGCGGGTCGCCATCGAGTGGAACTGACCAGCGAGGTCGAGGCGGAAGGCGTCATAGTGGAGACCGAGCCCGAGGGCGAAGATGGAGCGGTCGCTGTCGAGGTGGGTGTGAAAGCCGGTCTGTTCGGGGACGGGGCTTGGTTCGAAGGTGAAGCCGAGGCGGGGGCGGAGGCGGAAGGTGGCGTCCGAGGCGGAGAGGGGGAGGTCGAACTCGAGGCCGAATTTCGGGGAGTAGACGTCGGAGAAGTTCGGTGGGGGTTGGGGTGGTGTGCCTTCTGGGACGGCGGAGTATTGAATGGGGAGGGGGAAGGTCGACCAGCGCTCGAGGGTGAGGCCCGCGGAGATAGTTAGAAAATCGAGAGGTCGGGCGGCGATGTCGAAGCTGAGTTCGGCGGGGTCGTACTGGGCGGTGCCGTTGACGACGAGCTGGGGGATGGGGATACCGAAGGAGTCGCCGAGGTCGGCGTCGATGGGGAGGTTGAAGTCGGCGCGGGATTCGGAGCGGTAGGTGAGGGCGAGCTGGAGGCGGTGGGAGTCGGAATTCGGGAGAAGGCGGAGCATGAGGCCTGAGACGAGGGCGAAGTCGGCGATGAGCTCGTCCTTCACGCGAGAGCCGATGCGGCCCGCGGCGTTGGGTTCGACGATGATGGCGCCGTCGAGCTCGGCAAGCGCGATGGTGCCGATACCGAAGGCGAGGGCGTCGGAGAGGCGGATGCCGAGGGCGGCCTGGATGCTGACGGTCTGGGCGCGGTTTTCGACGAGGACGAAGGTCGGGTCGCCGGGTTTTTCGATGTCGGTGATGAGGATGGAGGCCGAGGGAGACGCGGCGGGCGAGGACGTCGCCAAAGGGGATGGGGACGCCGAAGCCGATCGAGAGGGCTGGGGCGTCACGGGTCGGGAAGGCCTCGGAGAGACCGGTCGAGTCCGAGAGGCGGAGGTCGAAGGAGGCGTGTTGGAAGCCGAGGGCGAAGCTCGGGCGTTCATCGAAGGCGAGGCCCGCGGGGTTGTAATAGACCGATTCGAAGCCTTCGGCGGTGGCGCCGAGGGCTCCTGCGAGGCCCTGGCCGCGGGCGCCGAAGCCGAAGAGATCGACGGGGCTCGCGGAGGTTCGTGCGGGCCAGAGGCCGGACAGGAGAGCGATGGAGATGGCGAATGCGGAGCGGGCAAGCACGGAAGGAGACTACACACAGAGGGCCCGGGCTGGCTAGGTCATCTCGGCCATTTGCGGGCCAGGGCGGTCTCAAAGTCCACACATCCCCGGTCGCCTCGGCGGTCGGGGCGCACGCTCGCTGCCGGCAAAGCCGGCTTTAGGCTTCGCATGCATCCCCGACACGCGCTCGGCTCCCTACCCTTTGGATTCTGCGTCTTGGCGATTATGCGATTGCCCTGATTCATGGGCAAGATGACCTTTGCGCGGTGCGTGGGTTTCGGTAAGGTGGGGCCTATGGGGAAGGGGTTGAGAATCGTTGCGGTGTTGCTCGGGCTGATGGTCGGGGGCTGCATCTCATCCTCGAAGCGGACACAGGCTGACTCGGTGCAGAGCGTCGATGATGCCGATGTGGGGGCTCGCGTCGAAGACGTCGCGGAGGGGGATTCGCGACAGCGCGATGATGTAGAGGATAGTCGAGCGGACTCGGGAGAGCCGACCGACGTGGGGCCGAGTGATGTCGACGCGAAGCCAGATGCTGGGGCGTGCGGGGATGGCACGTGTGGAGTCGGGGAGAACAAGGTCAACTGCGCGAAGGACTGTTACTGCGGTAACGGCGTGTGTGAGGCGGGCGAGACCGAGATTACGTGTCAGGCGGATTGTTGCGGGGCTGCGACATGCGGAGACTGCAAGTGCGATGCAGCGTGTGGCGAGACGCTCGGGAATTGCCCGAAGGATTGTCATTCATGTGGGGACGGGATTGTGTCACCTGGCGAAATCGATTGCGGGTGCACGCTAGACGCCTGCCGATGTCCGACTGGAGGTTCGGGGTGTGGCGATGGTTGCTGCATGGGATCGATTTGTAAGGAAGATCCTGCGAGCTGCCCCCAGGATTGTGGCACGGGGTGTGGCAACAACATCTGCGACCCGGGCGAGACGCCAGTGACCTGTTCCGAGGATTGTGACCGGCAGAGCTGCGGCAATGGACTTTGCGAGGGCGACGACGGAGAGACCCCGGAGAGCTGTGCTTCGGATTGTGCGGCGGTGTGTGGAAATTGTATCTGCGAAGCGGGTGAGACCTGGTTGAGTTGCCCGCCTGATTGCGGATTCTGTGGCGATAATGTGTGTAGCAATTGTGCAGGGCTTTATGAACGCGGCAACTGCAGCGACGACTGCCGAGAGTGAGACCTGTGGTCATCATCATCATCGTTCTGTCTGTTTTGGCTCTCTGGCTAGTTCTCAGGTGGCTTCGGGGACGTAGGAACAAGGCCGGAATTGCGACTCGCATGACCTCCAGAGTTGCGACTTTCGGAGGCATTGCAACCAGAACTGCCGCACGGACGGCGGCCCTGCGGATGAGGCAGGTCGTGTCGTCAAAGGCGCAAAAAGCGAAGCTCGAGTCGCAGCACCATATGAAGACGGCGGCCGAAGTCGCGGCGGCCATGGGGCAGATGAAGGGGGTCTTCATGAAGCTCGGGCAGGTCGCGTCCTTCGCGGTCGAGAGCCTGCCGCCTGAGGCGCGGAAGCTGCTCGAAGGGTTACAGAAGGATGCTCCCCCGATGAGTTTCGGGTTGGTCAAGGGCGTGGTCGAGACCGAGCTTGGCCCGATTGCCGAGAGGTTTGAGTCCTTCGACGAGGAACCGCTCGCAGCGGCCTCCATCGGGCAGGTCCATCGCGCGCGTCTGCTGTCGGGCGAGGAGGTGGTCGTCAAGGTGCAGTATCCCGGGGTCGATGAGGCCATTCGCGCGGACTTGCGCTTTACGCAAGGTCTCGTGAAGATGGGAGGGGCACTTTTCCCAAATACCGACATCACTCAGATGATCGAAGAACTCAAGGCGCGCCTCATCGACGAACTCGATTATCGCCTCGAGGCGAAGAATCAAAAGCGCTTTTTCGAGATTTGGGAGGGACACCCGCTTATCCGCATTCCGCGCGTTTACGAGGCCCATTCGACAAGTCGCGTTCTCACCCAGGAATATGTCGCTGGGTTGTCATTTCAGGATTTTCTCGAGGTCTCGACGCCCGAGGAAAAACGGCTTGCGATGCTCGTCCTAAACGACTTCGTCTTCGATTCAATGCATATCTTCCATGTCTTCAACGGCGATCCACATCCGGGCAATTACATCTTCAACGAGGATGGCGGGGTGACATTTCTTGATTTCGGCTGTGTCAAACATTTCGAGGGCCCATTTCTTGGCGATATGCAGCGCCTCAATCGCGCCATCGTCGAGCGTGACGAGGTGGCCTTTGAGGATTCACTACGGAAGACCGGCATCATCCTCGAGGGCCGTCCCTACGACCGCAAAGTCGCCTGGAGCTTCTTCGATTATCACGCGAGGCCCTTCGCGCGAGACGAGGTGTTCACTTTCAATAAGGACTATTTGAGAGAGGCTGGCGAGACCATGAAGGTCGGTACCGTGCGGCATTTCAATCTGCCGCCTGACCTTATCTTCTTCAATCGCATTACATTCGGGCTCAATGCGATTTTCGAGAGACTCGGGGCTTCGGAGAATTTTCATCGGATGTATCGCCGATATATTTTTCCGGAGGAGAATGTGCCACCGTCGCTCGCGCTCGCGGATGTCGAGTTACCGGAGAGGTTCCTGCCAGCGCGTCCGTGGGCCTAGTTGACGGGCTTTTTGTCGAGTGCGGCGATTGGGTCGCGCAGGGACATGACGAGGAGCAGTCCGGGTAGGGCGACAAGGGTCGAGACGACGAAGAACATGTCCCAGCCGAGGGCGTCGGCGATGGGGCCAGCGATGGGGCCGACGAGCTTCGAGCCGAGGACGGCGAGGGCCGAGAGCAACGCATATTGAGTGGCGCTGAAGCGGGCGTCGCACATGGCGGTGAGCAAGGACACGAAGGCAACTGCACCGAGCCCGGTCGCGAGGTTCTCTGCGACGATGCCGAAGCCGAGGGCAGTGAAGTCGCGATGGGTGCTCGCGAGGGCTGCAAAGCCGAGGTTCGTGACGGCCTGCAGGAGGCCGAAGACGAGGAGGGCCGTATAGAGGCGCATGCGCATCATGAGGAGGCCGCCGATGGCCATGCCGCCGAGGACGGCGAGGACGCCGATGGTCTTGCGGAGGGCTGCGACCTCGTCGGGCTTGAAGCCGAGGCCGCGTTGCAGAAAGGCGGAGAACAGGCTCGAGCCGAAGGCGTCGCCGAGTTTGTAGGTGAGGACGAGGGCGAGCAGGGCGAAGGCGGACTTGTGGGTCGCGAGGTTCTTGAAGGGGAGGACGACGGCGTCGCGGAGCGAGGAGGGGGCGTGGGTGCCGGGGGATTCGGGTGGGGCGAGGAGGGTCGCGAGGGGGCCGATGGCCATGATGGCGGCCATGATGAGGTAGGCGTCGTTCCAGCCGAGGCCTGCGGTGACGGCGAGGACCGGGGTGAGAAAGCCCGCGAGCATCATGCCGAGGCGGTAGCCCCAGGATGCGAGTGCTGCGCCGAGACCGCGCGAGGAGGGGGGCAGGACGTCGGTCCTCCAGGCGTCGACGACGATGTCCTGAGACGCTGAGAAGAAGGCGAGGAGGGTCGCGTAGAGGCCGATGGAGAGCTGGGATTCTGCGGGCGAGGCGAAGGCCATGAGCGCGATGGCGAAGGCGCAGCAGAGCTGGGTGAGCGCGATCCAGCCGCGCCTTCGTCCGAGGCGCGAAAACGGGGGAGGTGCCTCGAAGCGGTCGAGGAGGGGACTCCAGATGGGCTTGAGCACGTAGGGCAGGCCCGCGAGGGTGAAGAGACCGAGGTCCTTCATCTTCAGGCCTGGCACGGCATCGGCGAGCCACGACTGAAGGGTCGCGTTGCCGAGGTCGAAGGGGAGGCCGGAGGCGACGCCGAGGAGCAGGAGGGCGCCGAGGGCGAGGGGGCTGCGGCGCTCAGCCATCGCGCGGTGGAGGGCGCATGATGCGTGGCTGGATGATGATCTTCTGGTCCGAAAGGACGCCCTGACGTAAGGCGAGGTCTGCGAGGGTCGTCGCATGGAGGAGGCGTTCGACCTCGAGCTTGATGCCGACGAGGAATTCCTTGATCACGCAGTGCTGAGGGCCAACCTTGATTTGGCAGGGCAGGTCGAGGATCGCGTCGACGCTCGTCAGTGGGCCTTCGAGGACGGTGATGATCTCGCCGACGGTGATGGCGTGGGAGGACCGGCCCAGACCGTGTCCGCCCTGTGGGCCGCGGGAACTCTTGACGAGGCCCGCGGTGCGCAGGCGGGAGAGGATCTGCTTGAGGTAGTGGGAGGGAATGTCCTGGGCCTCCGAGATTTCACTCGCCTGCAGGAGATCGTCGCCGTCCTTCTGCTGCATGGCGAGATAGAGCATCGCCCTGAGACCGTACTCGCCGCGCGTCGACAGCTTCATGCAAGAGTAAGTATCACTTCATCGGCGCGCGAGGTACCCCAGACAGAGCGATTGGCTCATTTCCCGTCGACGAAGTCATCGGTCACATCGAGGACGGTGACGTCGTAATAGAGGACCTTTCCAGCGAGAGGGTGGTTGTAGTCCGCGACGATGGAGTCGGGGCGGATTTCCTTCACGCGGTACATGACCTCGGCGCCCTTTTCGGCCCGATAGCTAAAGCGGGTCCCCTCGACGAGCTCGAGGTTGACGGGGAAGGCTGCCCGCGGCAGGACCTTGATATGTGCCGGGTTGTGCGGGCCGTAGCCATCCTCGGGTTGGATGGTGATGCGCTTCTTGCCACCTGGCTCGAGCCCGATGACCCCTCGCTCGAGCCCAGTGATGACGTCGCCGCGGCCGCAGACGAACTCGAGCGGTGCGTCACTCGAGGACGCATCGAGCTCTTGGCCCTCTTCGTCGGTGACCTTGTAGTGGACGCGGACGAGACAGTTCTTCTTGACTTTCATGGAGCCCCCCGGGGCGCATATTGGCTGCAGGACGTTGCCTCTATCGACGAGAGGTGCGTCGCGTCAACAAAAACCTGCGTCGTCGGCCTCGCGGGTGCGATCACCAGGCTTGCAATCGGACGCTACTTTGTCGCCAACTGACGTCCTGATTTGGAGAGCGACATGAGCGACCCCAACAAATCCGGTTTCTTGCCTTCGCTCAGGAGGCAGCTCGTCGAGATGACGAACCGCGGCCCTGCGGGCGAATTACTTGCACATCGGGTCGAGCGGATTTTCGACCGCCTCGAAACGGTGAGTGTCATCGTCGAGCAGGTCGCGAAGACGGAGCTGCGAATCCTCGAGCGACTCGAGCCGATCATGGACGACGTCGGGGCGCTCGTGAAGCTGCAGCTCGAAGAGGCCAAACGGCGTGTCAGGGGCGACGCGAAAATCATCGACGTCGACCCCGACCGCTGAGGCCCACTTGGAGGAGATCACTCGGGCTGGAGGATCTTGAACTCGATGCGGCGGTTCTTCGCCCGGTTCGCCTCGGACTTGTTGTCGACGAGGGGCTGGTCGGGGCCGTAGCCCTTCGTGTCGATGCGGTCGGCAGCGACGCCCTTGTCGACCATGTACTGCTTGACCGACTTCGCGCGGCGGTCCGAGAGGTCGAGGTTGTGCTCACGCGAGCCTTCGGATGAGGTGTGACCCTCGATGACGAGGCGAAGCTGGGGGAAGTCCTGCATGACCTTCACGGCCTCGTCGAGGGTCTTGAAGCTCGTCTTGCGGATGACGTCCTTGTCGCGCTCGAAGGTGATGCCCTGCATGACACCCGAGAACTTCTTGACGACTTCTTCGGGAGGCGGCGGGGGGCAGCCGCCATGCTCGGCGAGGCCGGGGATGGTCGGGCACTTGTCGTCAAGGTTCGCTATCTGGTCGGCGTCACCGTCGGGGCAGCCCTTGAGCTCGACGGGGCCTGCCTCGGGCGGGCAACGGTCGTCGATGTCGACGAGGGTGTCGCCGTCGGTATCGGGGCAGCCCTTCGTGGCGACGGGCCCTGCGTTGGTCGGGCAGCGGTCGTCGTTGTCGGCGAGCGTGTCCTCGTCGGCGTCGGGGCAGCCTTGAGCGGAGGGCTTGCCAGGGACGACCGGGCAGGCGTCGGACTGGTCGATGATGCCGTCGCCGTCGGTGTCGAGAATGACAGGGGCTTTCTTTTTCTCCTCGCCGCCGAAGGTGCCCATGAGGCCGAACGACAGAGCGAGGTCGTGTCCGGTCACTTCGGAGCGGCCGTCTGCGGCGTCTGACGCGGTGGGCAGGCTCAGCAGGTAGCGGAGGTCGGCGCGGAAGCCGACACGCTCCCACGGGAAGACCTTGACGCCGATGACTGCGTTGAGTCCGGGGTCCGCGTCCGTTGCGTAGTCGCCTTGAGGCACGGTGACCGAGAACGACGGGCCGATGCCGAGGAAGGGCACGAACCAGTCGTGGGTGAGCGGGTGCCAGATCGCGTCGAGGTGGGCGGAGAAGACGGAGAGGCGGTTGACCTCTGCGGGGGCGAGCGCGAGCGCGAGCTCGAGTCCGAGACGCGGGGTGAAGTTCCACGTGCCCGATAGGGTGTAGGTGAAGGTGTGCTCGAGGTCGGTCGGGAAGCCCGAGCCAGCTGCGTCGAACGGCACGGCCTCGCGAGCGAGGAAGAAGAGGCCACCCATTTGCAGGCTAATCGCGGCCGAGTCCTTCTGGACATATGGACGCGCGTGGGAGGTGGTCGTCTGTGCGACGAACGGGGCGATGAGCGCGAGATATTTCATGGAGCGGAGCATCGAAGCGGACTCCTGCGGGCCGGGTGTAGCGGGGCAGCGCGGGGGCTTGGCAGCCGAGGGCGGGCGTATAGACCTCCACTTCGGGGGTGTCAATTGCGGCTTCGGTTCGCTTTCACGAAGTCCGGGAAAGCGTTGTGCAGCAGGGCATGAGGAGGCACTGACGGACCGGGTGGAACCTGTGTTACACTTTCGAAGCAGGACCCGAGGAGGGACACGTGGGCATCACCATCGTTCAGAAATCCGACCTCTCGAAACCCCATAAGGGAGCCAAGACCGCACTGGTGCTGGCTGGTGGTGCCGTCACAGGGGGCGCCTTCAAGCTCGGTGGGCTCGCGGCCCTCGACCGCTACCTCGCCAACCACAAGGTAACCCAGTTCGACATCTACATGGGCATTTCTGCGGGTGCGTTCATCGCCGCTCCGATCGCAGCGGGCATCGAGCCGCAGGAGATGGTCGAGGCCTTCATCGGCGAGCCGCGAAAGGTGTCGCGTTTTGGGGTATTCGATTTCTACAACCCGAATTGGCAGGAGCTTTGGGAACGGCCAGTCGGGGCGTTGCGCGACCTCGCATCCCTCGGGCCGAAGGCCACGCTGAAGCTCCTGAAGGCACTTCCAGGGGCCATGCCCGGACTTGTGAAACATGTTCGCGAATTCCTCGCGGAGCCATCGGTATCCACGGCCGAGCGCGTCGCAGAGCCCATCTTGGCAGCCCTTGCCGAGTCCGCTCCGCCCCGCTTGTCCTGGCTCCCCTCGGGACTCTTCGACAACGCCCCGATCGAGCGCTACCTCCGCGAGAACCTCGAGCGCAACAACGTGCCGAATCAGTTCCGCCAGCTCAAGCTCCAAACTGGCAAGAGCCTCTACATCGGCGCGACCAACCTCAACACCGCACAAGGCGTCGTCTTCGGCCACGACGAGGATCAATCACTGACGATCAGCGAGGCCGTCCAGGCATCGACCGCCATCCCCGGCTTCTTCAAGCCGCCCCGCCTAGGGCCTCCAGGGCGCGAACAGCATTACGTCGACGCCGCCGTGCGCAAGACCGCCAACGTGTCCGTCGCCGTCCGTCACGGGGCCCAGCTCATCATCTGCTACAACCCCTTCCGCCCCTTTGTGAATTATCGTAACCGCGTTACTGGGACGGATCGCAGCTCCATCGGTGACCTCGGACTTCTCGCGGTCGTCAACCAGGCCTTCCGTACACTCTTGCATTCGCGGCTGCGGCTCGGCATCGAGAAGCTCCGGCTCGACGACACCTTCCGCGGCGACGTACTCCTCATCGAGCCGACGGAGACCGACGAGCGCTTCTTCGCGATGAACCCGGTGGCCTTTTGGCATCGCGAAGCCGCGGCCGAGCACGGTTTCCAGTCGGTGCGCCAGTCGCTCACGAAGCACCACGAGAGCCTGAGAACCCTGCTTGGCGCCTACGGAATCGAGGTCAATCTCGGCGCCATCGGCGAGCGTCTGCGACTCCCGGAAGGGCAGATGGCCGAGGTTGCTGCGATGCCCGATCCGGAGACCCGTCGCCGTCCCCGGCTGAGGCTCGTCTCCGGGGGCCGCTGAGTGACGGCGTTCAGGGTCGTCCTCCCTGCGGCACCGATGACTTTCGAGGCTCAGGTCGAGGGGCTCGAGGTCTTCGCGAGCCTCGGTGCAGAGGTCGCCCCAATGCGGTTTCGAGAAACGAGCTCGAACCATCCGCATTGGCTCGCGGATACAGATGTTGGCCGCGCAGATGAGCTCGTCGAGGCCATCGAATCCAGTCCGCGAGGGCTCTGGATGGGGCGCGGCGGCTTTGGTTCGGTCAGGACGCTCGCGCATGCGGAATCCCGGATCGTGGCCGCGCAGGTTGACCGTCAAGTCCCGCTCTGGGGGTTTTCGGATGGCACGGTGTTGACTTCCTTCTGGGCCGAGAGGGGGTGGCCGACCTGGATGGCGCCGCCGATTTCGCAGATGCCGCGGCTCGACCGAGCGAGCCTCTTGCGTCTCGAGGCTGCTCTTTCAGGGCAGGTTTCATCATTCGAAGGTCTCGTGCCGATTCGTCGGGGCCGGGCTTTGGGGCCGCTCGCAGGCGGCAATCTCACCGTCCTCGGGTCTCTCGTCGGCACGCGCTATATGCCCGCGCTCGCAGGCAAAATCCTGGTCATCGAAGATGTCCACGAGGCCGCCTATCGCGTCGATCGGTTGCTGTTTCAGTTGCGACTCGCTGGCAGTCTCGATGGTGTTGCTGGCATTGTCGGAGGCGACTTCACCGGCGTGTCACCCCTCGAGGTCGAGGGCATTACGAGAGTGATTTCCGAGCTCGCGGCGGAACTCGATGTGCCTTGTGCGCTCGGACTGCCGGTCGGGCACGGGACGCGTAATGCGTGTCTACCGATGGGGGCGACCGCGCTCCTCGAGGTCGACGACGCAGCGAGACTCGAGGTCGTGGCAAAATGAGCTTCAGTGTCGCACTCGAGGCACTTCTTCGGTCGGGGATGGGACACGCCTTCCCGATGGCTTCGGCCTGGGTCGCGTTCGAAGGACGCTTGGTTGGCGAGGCCTGCGTTGGCGGCGCGGAACGGGGGACAATCTGGGATCTCGCGTCGCTGACGAAGCCGATGGCGACCGCACAGGTAGCGATGGAGGCCGTGTCGCGAGGTGACGTGGCACTCTCGGATCGAATCTCAGAGGACCTCCCCGCCTGGGTCACGGTCGAGAATCTGCTCGGCCATCGCGCTGGTCTGCCGGCATGGAAAGACCTCGTGCAAGCCCTGCCTCCGCCGCGTTTAGCGGGCAGTTCAGAGGCGCGTTACGCGGTCGATGCGCTCGTGAGAATCGCCGCGCGCGAAGGCGACCCGGGTCGCGGAGCGGAATACAGCGACCTCGGGTTCATCCTCCTCGGCCGCTATCTCGAGGCATGCCTCGGTGCGGGACTCGATTCACTCGTCGGAGGTTATCGCCCAGGGCGCGGCACGTTTGCTGGGACGGGGCGATGTCCCTGGCGGCAGCGCGAACTCCTCGGAGAGGTCCACGACCCTAACGCGTGGGTCATGGGTGGGGTGGCGGGCCATGCCGGCCAATTCGCGACCGCCGCTGAGGTCGGGGAGTGGGCCCTCGGGCTCGAACGGCGTGCACGCGGAGAGACGACCGGGCACGTTCGCGCCGATGCGATTGACCCCGGGGTACTCCGCGACTTCTGGGACCCCGGGCGCAAGGCGAAGTCCTGGGTCCTCGGGTGGGATACACCTAGCGGTGAGGCGAGTTCCGCAGGGCGCAACGCGAGCCCGGGCACGGTCGGTCACCTCGGATTTACGGGGACAAGCGTCTGGATCGACCGCGATATTCGCCTCGTTGTCGTCCTCCTTACGAATCGCGTCGCACTCGGGCCCGAGGCACAACCCCACCTGAAGGCCTTCAGGACCCGGTTTCAAGACGCCGTGAGAGAGCTCGCCTCGTCTGTATCGATTTTCTGAGGAACCCGCTGCTCGCCCCCATCTGATTCCGGCCAATGCATTTCGAAAATCGAGATACCTGGGTTCAGACCGGAGAGGTTCTTCGGAAAGGTCTCGTCAAGTCCATGTGGATACTGGCGTTCTCGCGTTCGTGAGGACCCCGGAATGAGATGTTCAAGCCGCGATTGTGGGGCTTGGAGGCCCGTGTTATACCGCCAGCGCGCGGAGGGGTGCCGCCTGTCTCGGGCGATAGACGACGAGGCATCAGGTTGGACCCTCCGAGCTCTGATACCGAGGTAGCCCGATGCCGACCGACCTGTTCCTTGCCGTCGAAAAGAATCCCCAGGACGTCAAGGCTTTCGAGACGCTGATCAAGACCGCTGTCGCTGCTGACGATCGCGCGACCCTGGACGAGGTCTATCAGGCTGTCCCGCGCTGGGCGCCGGACAACGCGCAGAACCACATGGTGCGCATCCTGTCGCAGTACGCGCGTCAGGCGCCGAACCCCGACATCGGCGGGTGGCTCGCGTACCGGAACGGACGGCTCTTCTGGAAGACATACCAGGACCCGCCGATGGCCGAGATGGCCTTCCGCAAG